>Ga0209591_10000352_pt1 | contig 60891 bp, 47 predicted proteins | sample MAT01_FD_187207 | JGI IMG/M metagenome (GOLD analysis project Ga0209591, IMG submission 187207) | Freshwater microbial communities from Lake Fryxell liftoff mats and glacier meltwater in Antarctica - MAT-01 (SPAdes) (version 2) | ecosystem: Environmental > Aquatic > Freshwater > Ice > Liftoff...
GGGTGGGCGGCGCGTTCGACCCGGAGCAGTTCGACCTGGCCGAGGCCAACGCGGCGCTGCACTCATTAAAATAGGGAGGCGAGGGCAGGTATGGGCCATCCGCTCCACGGCTGGCAGGGCCAACTGGCGCGCATCACACCGCTATGATCGCACCCGCCCTGCTGATCATCACCGGACACCCGGCTACCGGAAAAACGACCCTCGCCAACCTGCTTGCTGCCGAGCTGTCGCTGCCGCTGCTGAGCAAAGATGTCCTCAAAGAGACCCTCTTCGACTCGCTCGGCTGGTGCGACCGGGCCTGGTCGCGCCAGGTTGGCGTCGCCGCTATCACGCAGCTGTATCGCCTCGCCGACTCACTGCTCTTTGCGCGCCGCCCCTTTGTGATCGAGAGCAATTTTCGCGCCGACCTCGACACCCCGCGTATGCAGGCCCTCGCCGCCAGCCATTCCTTTCGCCCCGTTCAGATCCGCTGTGTCGCCGCCGGCGATGTGCTCGTCGCGCGCATCCGCCACCGCATCGCCAGCGGCCAGCGTCACCCCGGCCACTGCGATGAGCTCGGCGCTGCCGATCTTGAGATCGTCCGCCGCCGCAGCGACATCCAGCCCCTCCCCATCGGCGGGGCTCTGCTTACCATCGATACCACCGACCCCGCCTGCATCGATTACCCCGCTGTCCTGGCCTGGGCCCGCGCACAGCTTGCCGCCGCCGCCGACAGCGACCCGCCCAGCTCATAGACTTCGCTATACCCGTAGGAGTCTCGCTATGACACAGCAGCCTCACGCCGAGGTCAGTATTCACCCCACCGCCGCCGTGGACGCCCGCGCACAGATCGGCCCAGGCACGCGCATCTGGCACTGGACCCAGGTGCGCGAGGGCGCCAGCATCGGCCCCGAGAGTATTATTGGCAAGGGCTGCTATATCGACGCCGATGTCTTGATCGGTAGCCGGGTGAAGATCCAGAGCAATGTCTCCGTCTTCCACGGGGTCACCATCGAGGACGGGGTCTTCATCGGCCCTCACGTCTGCTTTACCAACGACCTCGCCCCCCGTGCGATCACCCCCGACGGCGCCCTCAAAGGCGCCGACGACTGGACGGTCTCGCCTACGCTTGTGCGCTACGGCGCCAGCCTCGGCGCGAACGCCACGCTTGTCTGCGGCGTCACTGTCGGCAGCTTTGCCCTCGTCGGCGCTGGCGCCGTCGTCACCCGCGATGTGCCCGCCCACGGTCTCGTCGTCGGGAACCCTGCTCGCCTTATCGCTTATGTCTGCGCTTGCGGCGCCCGCCTCCCCGGCGCCCCCATCAGCGCCCCGGAGCCGCGGAGCTGCCCCAGCTGCGGCCACGAGACAGTTGTTGGCGGTGAGCGGTGAGCGGTGGGGTGTAGATTAGCCCACACCCGCGAGCGCAGCGAGCCCGCCCTACCCGCGCTCCTCTATGTAGATAATCTTGCTGCCCTGAGGCTCGAAACGCACCCGCGTGGGCCGCAGTTCGGGCAGCGCCGCCCGGATGCCGGCGTGCCGCTCTGCCGGCGCGTAGAGCAGCAGGAAGCCGCCACCACCTGCCCCCAGGATCTTACCGCCCATGGCCCCCGCCGCTCGCCCGCGCTCGTACCAGTCGTCGATCCTGGCGTTGCTGATCCCCGAGGCCAGCGCACGCTTGCGCATCCATCCCTCATGCAGGATCTCGCCGAAGGCCTCCAGATCGTCCCCCACCAGCGCCCCCCGCAGATCGTGGGCCAGCTGTACCATGCGCCGCAGGCTTTGCCGCCTCGCCGCGTCGCGCTCCGTGTTGGCTTGCTGCTCGCGCAGCACGTCCGCCGTCTTGCGCTGCGCACCTGTGTAGAGCATCAGCAGGCGCTCCTGTAGCAGCTGCCGCGTCTGCGGTCGGCAGATCACCGGATCCACAAACACGCCATCGTCCGGATTAAACTGAATAAACTGTAGTCCGCCGTAGGCCGCAATATACTGGTCTTGTTTGCCGATCGGCGCCGCGCAGCGCTCGATCTCGATCAAACACGCCTCCCGCGCCAGCCGCTCCGCCCCCGCGAAGCGCCCCGTGAACGCGTAGAGCGCGTTCAGCAGGCCCACGGTGTACGAGCTCGATGAGCCCAGCCCTGTGCCCTGTGAGGGGATGTCTGAGATCGAGGTGATCTCCACGCTCTGCTCACGCCCCACCAGCTTCAGCGCCTCACGGATCAACTGATGCTTCAGCTCATCCACGCTGTCTACGATCTCCGTCACCGAGTAGCTCGCCCGAATCTGGTGATCGAACTTCGCGTTCACCGTGATGTAGATGTACTGGTCGATGGTCATGCTTACCACCGCGCCCAGCTCGTGACGATAGTAGGCTGCCAGGTCGCTGCCGCCGCCCGCGAAGCTGATCCGTAGAGGGGTCCGTGAGATGATCATAGCTTGCACTCCGACCGGGTGGCCGCCCCAGGCCGCCACCCTTGCCATTGCCGCCCTCCGTGGCGAATCGAACGCTGTGCCTTCACTCTACGACACATCTATAACAAGATTGTCAGCCCCTGTTTAGGCCGCATTTAGCGAGCGTTTAGACCACTTTAGTACTGTCCGATCAGCCCGAGCGTGTCCCTGGTTCCAGGTGCGGCGCGGTGTGCGTTGCCCCTGGCCCATCGTGACGGAGCATGCCTCCGCCAACGGCGTCTCGCGCACGGGAGGAAGGTCTAGACTATGCACGCCGTCTTCCTCGACCGGGACGGGGTGATCAATGAGAACCGCCCGGACCACGTGAAGGCCTGGGACGAGTTTAGCTTTATCCCCGGCTCCCTCGATGCTATGCGCCTGCTCAGCGAGGCGGGTTACGTTCTGTTTATCGTTACAAATCAGGCGATCATAAACCGCGGCCTGGTGCCCGCAGCCACCGTGGAGCAGATCAACCGCCGCCTTGTCGCTATCGCCCGCCATCACGGCGCTCTGGTGAGCGATCTGCGCTACTGCCCCCACCGCGAGGACGAGAGCTGCGCCTGCCGCAAGCCCGCGCCCGGCATGCTGCTAAGCCTCGCCGCCGCCCATCGGGTGGATCCGCGCCGGGCCGTGATCGTCGGCGATGCGCTCAGCGACATCGCCGCCGGGCAGGCCTTCGGCTGCCGCACGGTGCTCGTCACCACCGGCCGCGGTGCCGAGCAGCTACCAGCGATCCCGGCCCGCAAGTGCTACCCCGACTTCGTCGCCCGTGATCTTGCCGTGGCCGCACAGTGGATCGTCGCCGAGGGCCAGCTGGCTCAACGCGCTGTTGGCGAATACACCCCCATCGGTGGGGCCGCACTCCCCGAGCCCGTCCTCTAAAGGCGCCGCGTCGGTCATCGGAGGCCGCTATGAGACACCATTCGCCCAGACTGATCCGGCGGGCCATCGCTCCGCTGCTCGCGCTCGCCCTCACCGGCTGTAGCATTGGGCAGCTGGTCGGCGCCCCTACCCCCGAACCCTTCACCGCACCCACGCTCGCCCCCGTCGCTCCGGCTACGGCTGTGGCCGAGCCAACCGCAGCGGCCGCGCCCGAGCGACGCATCGTTGTGGTGCAGCGCGGCGCCGTGGCCGACATGCTCACCCTGAACGGGCAGGTTACGCCCGCCCTCGAGCGCGAGCTGGCCTTCCGCGAGAGCGGCGTGGTGCGCAATCTGTACGTCGAGCCCGGTATGGGCGTTAGCGCCGGCCAGCTGATCGCCGAGCTGGAGCTTGGCACGCTTCAGGAGCAGCTGCGTGAGGCCCAGATCGTCGCCGAGCAGGATGCCCTGGCGATCAGCCGTACCAGCGAGAGCGCTACCATTGAGGTGCGGCGCGCCGAGATCGCCCTTGAGGAGGCTCAGGCCGCCCTCGCTGAGCTGAAAACACCCCCGACCCAGGCCGAGGTGGTTGAGGCCCGCGCCCAGCTGCAGCGCACCGAGGCCGCCCTCGCCCGCGCCCGCAACGACGCCTCCTCCGACAAGACCAAGGCCGAGCGCGCCCTCAAGGACGCGGTGCTGGAGCTCGAAAGCCTGCAGGCTGTCTATGGCGATCTGAAGGCGCGCAACGACCGCCGCGCCACCGAGGAGCTGCGCCGGCGCCTTGTCGAGCTCGAGCCACTGCTGCGCCTCGCCGCGAGCACCGTCGCTCTGGCCCAGATCGACTACGATACCGCCCTCGGCAATGAGGTCGCCGCCGTCAACGCCGCTCAGGCCGATGTGGATCTGGCGAGGGCTACGCTCCAGAAGCTGCTCGCTGGCCCTGAGCCCTTCGCTGTGGCCGAGGCCGAGCGCGCGGTGCGCCTCGCCGCAGTTCAGCTTGATGCGGCTCGCCAGGAAACCCGCCCCGAGCCTGAGCTCGCCAAACGCCTCGCCGCCTCGCAGCTCGCCGTTAAAGAGATCGAGAGCTCGATTGAGACGCGCCGCATCTACGCCCCCTTCGATGGCACCGTCACCGCTGTCGATGCCTTAGCGAGCTTCCCGGTCCAGGCTGAGATCCCGGTCGTGCGTCTGATGGATAACTCCGGCCTGCAAGTGAGCGTGAGCGGCCTCAGCGCTGAGCTCGCCGCCCGCCTCACCCCCGGTATGCCGGTGCGCCTCAGCTTCGTCCGCTTCCCCGATCGCGAGCTGAGCGGCACGGTGCGCCCGCCGGTGATGGGCGGCGGCGCCTCCGGCGTGCCAGTGGTCGGGATCGCCTACGACGCGCCCAATCTGGCTCTGAGCATCGACGATCTCGCCAGTGTCACGGTGGATTTCGGGGAGCGCAAGGATGTGCTCTGGCTCCCGCCCGAGGCCGTGCGCCGCGACAGCGCCGACTATGTGCTGCTGCTTGTCGGTGGCGCAGAGCAGCGCGCCGATATTAGCCTCGGCGCCATCACCGACGAGCGGATTGAGATTCGCGCCGGGCTCCGTGAGGGCGACAGCGCCATTCTGCCTTAATCCGGTTGCCCGATCCGCCTCGGACATAGGTCTGAGGAACGGTAAGCCGGACGTGCCGGCCCATACCAAAAGGGACTCGCCCCCATGCTGACATTTCGCGAGGTCTGGACATATCTGCGTGTGCCACTACGCTGGTGGTGGGTGCTTGTGATCGGCACACTGCTCGCTGCGGGGGTCGCCTTTATGCTGACCGCACGCCAGCCCCGCTACTATGTCGCCCGCACGACACTCATGGTTGGCGATACGCTTAACTCGGCCACCCCCGATGCCCAGCTGATCGGCTTGAGCAACGCGCTCGCCGCCTTTTACGCCGAGATCTCCAAGCGCGAGCCCATCCTGGGCCCCGTCACCGCAAAGCTTGGCCTCAGCTTCCCCTGGCAGGTGATCGCTAATTACATGCTCGCTACCACCGTCAATAGCCGCGCCAGCCTGCTCGACATCGCGGTCACCGACACGAGCCCCCAGCGTGCCGCCGCCATCACCACGGCGATCACCAACGAGCTTGTGGCCTACAGCCCCAACTCCCCGGAGAAGATCGCCGCCCAGCGCGCCCTGATCCAGGAGCAGCTAACCCAAGCGCAGTCCAACCTCTCGCTGATCGATCAGAGTATCGAGGGGGCACGCGAGCTTCAGACCCAAACTTCAGGCGCAGCCGACCTGCGTGAGGTTCGCAGCCGCCTGGAGGAGCTTGAGCGCACGCGTCAGGGCACCCAGGATACCTATAACCAGCTGGTGCGCCTCCAGAGCAGTAGCGTCGCCAACAGCCTCTCCGTGCTCGAACCCGCCCAGGTGCCAACCACCCCCCTGCCAAGCAAGCGCAACCTCACCGTGGCAATGGCTGGGGCCGGCGGTATGGTGCTGGCGATTATTGCCACCTTCTTGCTTGAGCTGCTGGACGACCGCTGGCGCGGCGGCGGCGATGTGCGGGCCCGCTTCGGCATGCCCTATCTCGGCATGGTGCCGGGCGCACGTCCGCTGATCAGCCTGGCGCTCGGCAGTGCCCGCGTGCGCGAACTGGCCGTGCGCGAGGCCCACACCCAAATTGTGCTCTCGGCGGTCGAGCATGGCACCCGTAGCTTGCTCGTCAGTAGCCCGCACCCATCCGAGGCCCGCAGCGCCCTGATCGTCGATATGGCCCAGCTCTTCACGCGATCCGGCTACCGCGTCTTGCTCGTAGATGCCGATATGGAGCAGCCTACGCTCACCCGTATGCTCGGGGGCCAAAATGGCGCCGCCCGGCCTGTGGTGCTCGTCAATGGCAATCCCGAGCTTTGGTCTAACTTGCAGCCCACGCCCATGAAGAATGTGATGCTGCTGGCCCATAATGTCGGCGCCGAGGGCCAGCCGCTTACACCCTCGCTGCCCTGGAGCGAGCTGGTCGAAAATCTGAGCCGCGTCGCCGATGTGGTGATCTTCGATGGGCCCTCCACGCTCGCCGGCGTGGATGCGGCACTGCTTGCGCCCCTGGTGGACGGGGTGGTGCTTACATTGAACCCGGCCCGCGACGGTCGCGTCGAAGTTGCCGAGAGCAAATCCCGCCTCACGCGCCAGCGCAAGACGAACTTGCTCGGCGCCGTGGTGCTTACCGAGGAGCAGCAGCCCAGCCTGCCTCAGCTTCAGCGCCCCTGGCTGCCGCCCATGATCGCGCGCCGCCTCCTCGGTGCCGGAAGCCCCGCCCCGAAGGAGCAGCCCATGCCATCTGCACGTCCGGATGCCTTGGAGCCGCCAAATCAGCGCGTGATCCTGACGCCGCCCACGCTCGAGCCCAGCTGGCAGATGGCCGTGCCCGCCGATGAGCCGCCGTTCGCCAAGGCTGCGATCAGGGCTCACGACCCCGACGGCACCCAGGTGATTATCCTCAGCGACCAGATGATCGAGCTGCCCGCACAAGTGATCGAGCTGCCGTCGGCCCGCGAGCCGCGGCCCGAGCCCGAGCGCGGGCGCAGTGTTGGCGAAGCGAGCGCCGACTGAGGCCACCTGCCCCCAGCGGATTGTTTTGAGGATACGCGCCAGCCCCCGCCTCTGGAAATGAAGCGGGGGCGCTGAATGCCACGCCTGCAACCGGCCATCGAGGCCAGGATAACCATGAGCAGCCAAGCGCCCAGCCGACAGCTTACCCGCCGCCAGCTCCTCGGCACCGCAGCAGCGGCCGCCGGGGCTGTCGGCGCGGGCGCCCTGGCGTACGGCGGCGAGCGCTGGCAGATGGGCGCGCCCTTCGCTGAGGCTGATCGCCGCTCGCCCACAACCCCCTCGGCCTTGCCCTCAGCCAATGTGCCCCTGCTGCTGCTGAGCAACCCCCGCGCCCAGCCCGACTTCGGCCCGTACCTCGCTGAGATCCTGCGCGCCGAGGGTTTCACCGCCTTCCGCAGCGCTCCGCTCAGCGCCCTGCGTCCCGACGGCCTCGCCGCCTTCAGCCTGATCCTGCTCGCCGCTGGGCCCGTGTCCGCCGACGAGGCAGCCCTGCTACGCGCCTATGTGGCCGCAGGCGGCGCGCTCCTGGCTCTGCGCCCCGACCCGGCCCTGGCGCCGATCTTCGGCGTGCGCCAGATCGGCCCCGGCTCGACCGGCGGCCACCTGCGCGTTGTGCCCGGAACGCCGTTTACCCTTGGCAGCGAGGAGGGCTCGCTACAGTTCCACGGGCCAAGCGATCAGCTCGCCTTAGCCGGCGCCGAGGCCATCGCCCACGATGCCGCCGGCAACCCGCTGATCGCCACGTACCGCTTCGGGCAGGGCCGCAGCGCCATCTGGGCCTTCGATCTGCCCCGCAGTATCGCCCTCACCCGTCAGGGCAACCCGGCCTGGGTCGGTGAGGAGCGCGACGATCTCCCCGGCCTGCGCGCCGCCGATCTCTTTGTTGGCTGGATCGACCTTGAGCGCATCGGCGTGCCTCAGGCCGACGAGCAACAGCGCCTGCTGCTGAATATGCTTCAGCAGCTATCCGAGACGGGGCCGCCCTTGCCACGGCTCTGGTACTTCCCAGGCGCCGCGCCCGCCGTGCTGGTTGCCACCGGCGACGCCCACGGCAGCCGCGCCCGCCACGTCGAGCAGGTGCTCGGACAGGTGGAACGCTACGGCGGCAGTATGTCGATCTACTACACGCCGCCCGCCGCAGGTGTGCTCGGGCGCATGGCTCGTAAGGCACGCTGGACGGCCAGCGAGCTGCCGGCTGTTGGCGGCCTGTTGGGCAGCGCCGACCCGCTGCCTACGCCCGCCCACCTCGCCACATGGCGCGAGCGCGGCCACGAGTTCGGCATGCACCCTTATGTGGAGCAGGGGCTGGAGCAGGGCTATAACATGTACTGGAACGAGTTCCTCAAGTACGGCTATGGCCCCCTCCCGCCCACCGTGCGCACCCACCGCATCCTCTGGGGGGGATGGGTGGAAAACGCCCGCGTTCAGGCGCGCTACGGCCTGCGCATGAACCTCGACCACTATCACATCGGCGCCGCTGTGCGCCGCCCCGACGGCAGCAGTACCTGGGGCTACCTCAGCGGCAGCGGCCTGCCAATGCGCTTCGTCGGCGAGGACGGTGCCCTGCTCGGCGTATACCAGCAGCCCACCCACCTGGTGGACGAGCACATGCTGAATGTCTTCGATAGCGGCCACGATCTGGGCCTCGATGGCGCGCAGGCCGCCGCTATCACCACCGCCCAGATCGCGGAGTGTGTGCGGCGCTACCCCGCCGCCCTTGGCCTCCAGTGCCATATCGACCCCTTTCTGCTCGGCGGGGCCAAGGCCGAGCAGGTTGGGCGCTGGCTCGATACTACCCTGGCCTTCGCCGCCGCCAGCGGCGTGCCAGCGCTCTCCGCCGAGCGCTGGCTCGCCTTCACCGAGGCCAGGGCAGCGGCCCAGGTTGAACGCCTGCGCTGGGACAGCGCCCGACGCACGCTCGCCGTTGAGCTACTGCTGCCCGCCGACGCGCCCGCCGGGCTTACGCTCCTGCTGCCACTGGCCCACGCCGGCGCAACGCTGCGCGAGATCCGTAGCGCCGGCCAGCCCATCGCCTGGCGTGAGCAGCGCCTGGCCGGGCGCAGCAACGCCGCCGCCGCCCTCACCCCCGGTAGACAGACCATCGAGGCCGAGTACGGCACGTAATGTGGTGTGCGGCGCGCAACGCCGTACGACGAAGAGAGGCAGCACATGCAGTCCATCGCGACGCGATCCTGGAGCACATACCTCGGGCTGGCCCTGGTGTCGGGTGGCGTTTTGGCCCTCCAGGTAACCTTTACTCGCATCTTCTCGCTGATGATCTGGCATCACTTCACCTACCTGGTGATCGGGGTGGCCATGCTCGGCGGCGGCGCCGCCGGCACCTTTCTTGCGGTGCGCCAGTGGAGCCCGGCCACGCTCAAAAGCCGCATCGGCACCCTGGCGATGCTCTTCAGCCTGTGCAGCCTGGTGAACCTGCTGGCGATCCGCTTTGTGGCGATCGACCCGCTGCGCGCCGCCCAGATCGTGCAGACGATCTTCGGCCTGGCGATCTATTTCGGCTGCCTCTTCGCCACCTTCTTCATCGGCGGCCTCACCATCGCGGCGATCTTCAGCCGTTATGTCGAGCAATCGCACCAGCTCTACTTTGCCGACATGCTGGGCGCGGGCATCGCCACGATCAGTGTGCTGGCGGTAATCCAGAGCTTCAGCGGCCCCGGCGCGATCGCCCTGGTGGCTGTGCTCACCGCTGTCGCCAGCCTGCTGCTCGGCATCGAGCTGCCCAGAAGGCAGCGCCTGGCCGTGCCAGTGCTGATCGCGGGTGAGCTGGCTCTGCTCGTGAGCCTCGCCTGGGTGGCGCCGCTCCAGCTGCCTGTGCCCGAGTCCAAGGAGCTGGGCTGGGCTATGCGCGCCAACAATGCCCAGCCCGAGTGGACGCGCTGGAACCCGGTGGGCCGCGTCGACGTGATGCCGGAGATCACCCTGCGCGAGCCGATGATCGTCGGCGCCGTCAGCTCGGTCTACCGGCAGGGGCTTGAGCAGAAGCCCGAGCTGCCGTTGCGCCTGGTGACGATCGACGGCACTTCGATGACGGGCATGTATCAGTTCGATGGCACACCAGCGGATCTGGAGCGCTTCCGCTTTCTCGACAATGCCGTGATCAGCGCGGTGTATCAGCTTGGCCTGGAGAATCCGAGCAGCCTGAAGATCGGGGTCGGCGGCGGGCTCGACATCCTTCAGGGCCGGCTCTACAGCAGCGGCAAGATCACCGCGATCGAGCTGAACCCCAGTATCGTCGAGCTGCTCACCGGCCCATACGCCGACTACACCGGGCGTCTGGCCGAGCACCCCAGCACTGAGCTGATCGTGGCCGAAGGCCGCAGCTTCCTCACCCGCACCCCCGAGCACTACGACATCGTCCAGGGCATCGGCCTCGACAATCTGGCTGCACTCTCGGGCGGCGCATATGTGCTGGCCGAATCCTACCTCTACACCGTCGACTCGCTTGAGCAGGCCCTCGGCGCCCTTACGCCGAACGGCGTCTTCTCGTGGACGCGCGACGTGAACAGCCCGCCCCGCGAGATGCTGCGCCTCACCGGCCTTGCCGCCGAGGCCCTGCGCCGCATGGGTGTCAGTGAGCCAGGCGCACACATCGCCATTGTCGCCAATGAGGGCGAGCAGAACGCTACCCTGCTCGTCTCACGCTCGCCCTTCACCATGGCCCAGCTAGAGCAGCTGCGCACATGGGCGGCCAGCAACGGCTTCAGTATGCTCCAGGATCCCTTCGTCCGTGTAGACTCGGCCTTCGCCGATTATCTCTACGCGGACGACCCGCGGGCCTACGAGCAGGCTTACACCTTCAATATCTTCCCCGTCACCGACGACAACCCATTCTTTTACAACTACTTCAAGTGGTCTAACCTCCACTTCAATAGCGCCTATGAGGGCCGCCTGAACCGCTTCCCGATCGGCAATCTCATCCTGCTGACAATGTTCTCCATGGCGCTGATCACAGCGGCGGTGTTCATTGTGCTGCCGCTAACGCGCTACAAGCGCGAAGGCCTGCGCACGCCCAACGCGGGGCCGGTGCTGGCCTATTTCAGCCTGCTCGGGGCCGGCTATATCTTCGTGCAGATCGTGCTCATCCAGCGCTTCACGCTGTTCATCGGCTACCCGACCCACGCCATTACCACCACGATCGCCAGTATGCTGGCCTTCTCCGCTGTGGGCAGCCTGCTGAGCCCGCGCCTGCTGCGCACGCCCGCCCATCTGCGGGTATTGCTCGGGGTGATCGCGGGCACGGTGCTGCTGTATATTCTGGCCCTGCCGCCGATCTTCGCCGCGCTGCTGCGCATGCCAGATCAGACGCGCATCGTGCTGAGTGCTCTGCTAATGGCGCCGCTCTCGATCGTGATGGGCATGCCCTTCCCAACCGGCCTGCGACAGCTCGGCCAGCGGGCGCCCGGCCTGGTGCCCTGGGCCTGGGGCATGAATGGTGTGTTCTCGGTGCTCGGCTCGGTGGTGGTGATCCTGGTGAGCATGATCAGCAGCTTCACCGTGGCCCTGGCCTGCGGTGCGGCCTGCTACGCCGGCGCAGCCATGGTAAGCGGCGCCCTCTGGCGCGTAAGCCTTACCCGCGGCGCACCCGCCGTGGAGCAAAGCTTGCCGGCGACGGCCAAGGGCAGCGTATCGTCGGACTAAGCGAAGCGTTGAACGCTCAGTGACGAGAGGCTGGTTGTGACAACGCAGACAACAACAATCGGCGAGGCAAGAGCGGTGCCGCAGGAGCGCACAGCGAGCGCCGCACGCATCGTCGCCATCGATGCGCTGCGCGGCGTGGCGCTGGCCCTCATGGCCCTCGACCACGCGAGCTTCTTTGTAAGCGCAGGCCTACAGGCCGAATCCTATGGCGGGCAGCCGGTTGCCCTGCAAAGCCCCTTCTACTGGCTGAGCGGGCTGCTCACGAACCTGGCCTCGCCGATTTTCTTTCTGCTCGGCGGCTACAGCCTGGCGCTCTACGCCGCATCGCAGCGGCGCAAGGGCGTCGGCGAGGGCGCGATCACCCGCTACATGTTGATCCGCGCCCTGGTGATCCTCGCCCTCGACCTGACCATCTGTAACATATTCTGGCTCGGCTCCACGCCCTATGTGCATGTGCTGACGACCATGTCCGCAGCCATGGCTATCCTTAGCCTGGCCCGCTTCCTGCCGCCGCGCATGCTCCTAAGCCTTGCCCTGGTGGCGCTGCTGGCGCATCAGGCCGTGCTTGCGCTGCTTGCGCCGTCGCTCGCAGCCGGGGTGCCGCAAGCGCTGGGGCAGGCCTTCTGGTTCACCTACAGCTACGAGACGCGCCCGGTGATCGGCTTCGCGGTGCTCGGCTGGGGCAGCCTGATGTGGATCGGCTTCGCCATAGGTCAGTGGCAAGGGCGCCCGGCGCTCGCCTGGCCCGGCACCTGGGCCATCGCCGGGGGCGCCCTGCTCGCGCTCTGGCTTGGCCTGCGCCTGGCAGGCGGCTTTGGCGACCTGGGGGCATTCGGCGCGGTGGGCCAGAGCCCGGCCCACTTCTTTGTGATGGCGAAAGCCCCGCCCAGCCTGAGCTACTTCGCCTTCAACCTTGGCCTGGCCGCACTGCTGCTGGCGCTCTTCCTGGCACGGCCAGGGCCGGTCGCGGGCGAGCCGCTACGCCACCTCGTGCTGATCGGCCAGGTCTCGCTATTCTTCTACGTGGCGCATATCATCGTATACAATGGCGTGGCCCGCCTCTTCGGCCTGGCTGATCTGCCGGGGCCGCGCATCGTGTGGGGCTACGCCGCCTGGTTGATCGGCCTCGCGCTGCTGCTGCCGCTTTGCGTCGGCTACCGGCGGCTGCGCAAGCGCTACCCGCAGCTGCTTACCTACCTGTAGCCGGCGGCCTGCCCAACTAACGAAGATGTCACCTGGCCCAGAGGTGGATTTATCCCATTGTGAGATCAGTTCGCTACGATAGTGCTGCGCTGCGGGCCGTCTGCGGCCCGCTCTGTGTGTCAGCGAGCGAGATGATGCAGCAGCTTTCTCAGACCATCCTGCGGAACTCGGCCTTCGGCCTCGCGGCTCAGATCATCATCAAGCTGCTCTCGTTTGCCTTCACCATCCTGATCGTGCGCAGCCTGGGCGCGGCCGACTTCGGCCAGTACGCCGCCGTCACAAGCTTCGGCAGCATCTTCCTGTTCGTGGCCGACCTGGGGCTCAGCCCCTACACGGTGCGCCAGGTGGCCCGCCTGCGCGGGCAGGCCGACAGCGAGGCGCAGATCCGCGCCCTCTACGGCGATGTGCTGGCGCTGCGCCTGCTGCTGGGGCTGCTCTCGGCCGCCCTGGTAGTGGGCGCGGCCCTGCTCACCGGGCGGCCGGCCCTGGTGGTGGGCGCCATCGCCCTGAACAGCCTGAATGTGCTGCTCTACGCCGTCCAGGGCAGCGCAGACGCCGTGCTCTCCGGCTACGAGCGGCTCGACCTGACATCGGGGGTGCGTGTCGTCAACCAGCTGATCTTCGTGCTGCTCGGGGCGGCGGCCCTCTGGCTCGGCATGGGCTACTACGGGCTGATCGTGGCGACGACCGTTGGCGTGGCGGCGATGGCCTGGCTCTGCTGGCGCGCGGTTAGCCGGCTGGGGCTGCGTCCCGGTCCGATCCGCCTGGCCCACTGGGCGCCGCTGCTGCGGGCGGCCTTCCCCTTCGGGGTGATCGGGCTGACCCTCGGGCTCTCATACCGCTTCGACAGCGTACTGCTGAACATCTTCCACGGCGACGTGGTGACCGGCCACTATAACGCAGCCTACAACCTGATCTTCTCGCTGGTGACGATCTCGAACGTGCTGAACGTGGCGCTCTACCCATCGCTCTCGCGGCAGGCCGCCGTGGCCCCCGAGATGCTGCCGGCGGTGTACGAGCGCACGCTGCGCTACCTGGTGCTTGTGGCGCTGCCGCTGGCGGTGGGCGGCTTCATCCTCGCCGAGCCCCTTGTGGCCCTCCTGTTTGGCGCCGAGTACGCGCCCGCCGCCGGGCTGCTGCGCATCCTGATCTGGGCAGTGCCGCTCATGTTCCTCTCCGAGTTCCTGGGCTACGTTGTGGTGATCGCCGGCAGAGAGGGCCGGGTGGCGCGGGCGATCATCGCCAGCTCGAGCGTGAATGTGGCGGCGAACCTGCTGCTCATCCCGCGCTACGGCCCCACCGCCGCCGCCCTGATCACCGTCGTCACCGAGGTTGTGCTGGTGGGCCAGTACCTCTGGCTGCTGCGCGACCTGCTACGCCGGATGCGCCTGGGCCTGCTGGCGCGGCTGCTGCTGGCGGTAGCCGTGATGGCCGGCCTCGTCTATGCTGCCCGCGGGCTGCCGCTGCCGCTGACGGTGGCCCTCGGCGGCCTGCTCTACGGCGGGCTGCTGCTGGCTCTACGTGTGCTTGGCCCCGACGAGGGGATCTTCTTGCGGTCGCTGCTGGCGCGGCGTGGCGCTGCGACCGAGAGACCATGAGGAGTGGTATGCGGGTTCTGCTGGCTGTCCACCACTTCCCGCCGCGCTACAGCGCGGGCGCCGAGCTGTACACCTACCGCCTGGCCCGCTGGCTCATCCGGCGCGGCCACGAGGCCGAGGTTGTCTGCGTTGAGCGCATCGACGCCAGGGGCGCCGGGCCGCTGCGCGCCCACGCCGACACCTACGAGGGCGTGCCCGTGTGGCGGCTCGACCTCGACCTGCGCAAGGCGCCGGCGGAGTGGGTGTTCCGCAACGAGGCGGTGATGGCCTGGGCGGCCGAGCACCTGGAGACCTATCGGCCCGACCTGGTGCACCTCCAGAGCGGCTACCTGATCACGCCGAGCGTGCTGGAGGCGGCCATCGGGCGCGGCATCGCCACGGCGGTGACGCTCCACGACTACTGGTTCCTCTGCCCGCGGATCACCCTGCTGCGCGGCGACGGCAGCCTGTGCGCCGGGCCGCCCGACGACCCGGCGGCCTGCGTCTGGTGCGAGCGCCTGGCCAGCCGGCGCTACCGCCTGGCCGACCAGGCCACGAGCGGGCAGTTCGGCCGCCTGGCCCAGCAACTCGGCCTCGGGGCGGGCGGCCGGCTGATCGGCGGGCGCCGGGCCTACCTGCGCCAGATCCTCAGTCAGGTCGATCTGGCCATCGCGCCGTCGCCCTTTGTGGCCGAGCAGTTCCGCGGGACGGTGGCGCCCGAGCGCCTGCATAGCTTGACCTACGGGATCGACCCGGCGCCGACGGCGGCAGGGGGCGCCCCGCGCGATGGCGGCGCCCTCCGCCTGGGCTACCTCGGCCAGGTTGTCCCACACAAGGGTATCCACACCATCCTGGCTGCCCTCAGGCGCCTGCCGCCCGAGGGCCGGCCGGTTGAGCTCCATGTGTTCGGCGACGCGGACGCCCAGGAGAGCTACGGGCGGCTGCTGCGCCGCGAGGCCAACGCGAGTGTCTTCTTCCACGGGAAGCTGGAGAACACGCAAATTGGCCCGGCGCTCCAGTCCCTCGACGCCCTGGTGGTCTCATCGGTCTGGTATGAGGTTGGCCCAATGACGGTGATGGAGGCCCACGCCGTTGGCACGCCGGTGCTGGCATCGGCGATCGGCAACATTCCCTTTATCGTGCGCGACGAGGTGGACGGGCTGCACTTCCAGCCCGGCGACGCCGATGACCTGGCCAGACAGATCGCTCGTCTGCGCGGTGACCCCGAGCTGCTGGCACGGCTGCGAGCGGGCACGCGCCTGCCCAAGCCGGTCGATACGGAGTTGTCTGAGCTCTTCCAGCTCTACACGCAGGCGGTGCAGGCCGCGCCAGTGGTGCCTTCAGCAGGCCCCTGAAGGGGAGGGTCTGGCTGCCTGGAGCCCTCCCCTGCGCGAAGCAGGTGTTCAGGTTATCTCGCCAACAATTTATCTCCTGTTTATGTGCGCTTTCTATAGTCAGCGCCACAGCAGATGAAACCGAAAGGGCAGCGCGATGGCGCCGAGTGTGGCGATCATCATCCTTTGCTACAACGGCGTACACGATACCCTAGCGTGTCTTAGGTCGTTGGCGCGGATCACCTACCCGCCTGAGCAGCACACAATTATTGTTGTTGATAATGGCTCAAGCGACGACACGGTGTCACAGGTTCGCGCGGCGTACCCGCATGTGGTGATCCTTGAAAATAGGGCGAACCTGGGCTTTGCAGCCGGGAATAATGTCGGACTGCGCTATGCTCTGAACAATACCTTCGCCTACACACTGTTGCTGAATAACGACACCGAGGTGGACGCCGACTTTCTATCGGCGCTCGTCGATGTGGCCGAGGCGAGCCCGGGCGTGGGAGTCGTAGGCCCGACGATCTACTACTACGAGCGCCCCGATATGATCTGGTCGGCCGGCGGAGGGATCGACTGGCGCCGCGGGCACAGCGTTGGCTATGGCCATGGCCAGCCCGACTGCGGGCAGTACGCGGCGCCGGGCGCGGTGGCCCAGGTGAGCGGCTGCGCCCTGCTGGTGAAGCGTGCGGCCCTGGAGCGTGCAGGGCTGCTCGACGAGCGCTTCTTTATGTACTACGAGGAGATCGAGTGGTGCGTGCGGGTGGCCCGCGCTGGGTACCAGATCCTTCATGTGCCGGCATCTCGGGTGCTCCACAAGATCCCGCTCAACGCACGCTTCGACAGAGAGTACCTGGCCTACTATATGACGCGCAATCGGCTGCTGTTTCTACGCGCTACGGGAGCGCCGCCGCGCGTCTGGCTCAATGCGCTGATCCTACAGGACCTGCGCACCTATCTGAGCCTGGTGGTGCGACCGAAGTGGCGTCGGCGTGCCGGCCGACAGGGCATGCGGCTGGCCTGGGCCGACTTCTGGCGGGGCAGGTTTGGGATGCTCGCGCACAGCCTGGAGCCACGGCCGGGTGCCGCCGCGCAGCCCCAGAGTCAGGGAGAACCCTTCTCATGATCCTCAGCTCGACAATCATCCCAACCATCGGCCGCCCGCTCCTTGAGCGCGCAGTGGCCAGCGTGCTTGAGCAGGGCTGCCCGATAGGCAGCTTCGAGATCATTGTTGTGAACGACAGCGGGCAGCCATTGCCGCCGATGCCCTGCCTCGCCGCCCCCCCGCTACGGGTGATAGAAACCCAGCGCACCGAGCGTAGCGTTGCCCGTAACACAGGCGCGGCCGTGGCCCGCGGCGCCTACCTGCACTTCCTCGACGATGACGACTACCTGTTGCCTGGAGGGCTGCAAAGCCTGCACGGCGCGCTGCCGGCCAATAACAGCGCGCGTATCTATGGGGGTGTGCGCGTTGTGGATCGCCTCGGCGAGCAGGTTGACGAGGTGATGCCCACGGTCGCCGGCGATCTGCTAGCCCTCTACACCGCCGGCGAGTCCATCCACCTGTGCGGCTCAATCATTCGGCGCGACACCTTCTTCGCCGTGGGTGGCTTTGACCCCGCACTGACCGTCGGCGAGGATCACGACCTCGAGATCCGGCTTGCGCTGCACGGCGAGACCTTCGGTATTAAGCAGATCGTCGGGTGCGTGGCGATCGGCGAGCAGGGGAGCTCGACGGCGTGGAGCCGGCTACGCACCAGCCATCAGTATATCCGGGAGAAGACGCTGGATATGCCGACTGTATTTCGGCGGCTTCGGGAAGCGGTGCGGCGGGACACGCACCTGTGCGGGAGGATCTGCCGTATCTATCTGGCGTCGGCCCTGCTCAATCTGCGCCGCGGCTATGCTACCCGCGCAGCTGGGCGGCTCTTCTGCGCCGCGCGCCTCGCCTCCAGACAGTCGCTCCACCCGACGTTCTGGAGCGGGCTTGCCAACCGGCCCTGGTTCCAACGGCCGGCTCAGCACGGCGTGACCAGCAGGCTGCCTGCGGCATAGAAGCGCTCCTTGCCGTGGATTAGGAGGCTCTCTTGCGCATCGGGATCGACGTTCGCTATCTCTCCCATGGCCTGGTGGGCGGGGTGCATACCTACATCAAGCACTTCGTGCCCGCCCTGATCGCCCTGGCCGGCAACGACGATCTGCTGCTGTATGCCGATCGCAAGGCCCCATTCGAGCTGCGCGATCTGCCGCCACAGGCGCAGGTGCGCTACTTGCCGTGGCGCCACGGGCTTTCTAGTGTCTACAACGACCTGTTCATGCGGCGGGCTATGGCTCGCGACCGGGTTGAAGTTGCGCACTTCCCAGCCAACTACGGCTACGGGCCGGCGGGGGCCCGCACGATCATCACGCTCCACGATGCCATGACGCTCATGCCGCTGCGCCATGTCTTTCAGAGCAAGGGCACAAGCTGGAACGCTCGCGCTGCCGCCATGACGATCTATCTCTACGCCCACTCGCATCTCGCGCTGCGGCGGGCCGAGCTGGTGCTGACGGTCTCGGAGCACGCCCGCCGGGAGATCGCCCGCTACGGTCGCTACGACCCCGCCCGCATCGTACCGGTGTACCATGCGCCCACGCCCGATCTGCGCCGCGTTGATGATGCGGCGACCCTGGCGGCTGCCCGCGAGCGCTACGGCTTGCGGCGCCCCTTTGTGCTTGCCGACGGCCTGAAGAACCCTGCGGTGCTCTTGCGCGCCTGGCGCCGCCTGCCGGACAGGCTGCGCCAGGGGCACGCGATTGTCTTCTTCACCCGGCGCGAGCCCCTGCCCGTGGTGCGTGCAGCCGAGCAGGCCGGCGAGTGCCGCGTGCTGCTGAATATTCCGCGGGCCGACCTGGTGGCGCTCTATAGCCAGGCGGCCGCATTTGTCTTCCCCTCGTGGCTGGAGGGCTTCGGCCTCCCGATTTTAGAGGCGATGACCTGCGGCGCCCCGGTGATCGCCTCTGATCGGGGGGCCATCCCCGAGGTGGCGGGCGGCGCTGCCCTGATCTGCGATGCAGAGGACGACGCGGCCCTCGCCGCGCTCCTCCAGCGTGTCCTTGAGCAGGAGGCCGAGGCCCAACGCCTGCGCCACCTCGGCTTTGCGCGCGCGGCCCAGTTCTCCTGGCAGACGACGGCCGAGCAGATCCTCGCGACGTACCGGCGAGCCGCAGGCGTGGCGCAGCGGAGCAGCCACGCGGCTCGCCGCCCGGCCCGCACATAGAGGATAAGCGCCGTGCGTATTCTGGCGATCACATCCTGGTGGCCCGAGCCCGCCGACAACGGGATCAAGCTGCGGATCAGTCGGCTGCTGCGAGCGCTGGCCTCCGCCGACGAGCTGCACCTGCTTGGCATGGCCCAGTCGCCGCTCGACGAGGCGCAGCGGCGGGCCCCGCTGCGCTACTGCGACAGCGCTGCGGCCGCGCCGGCGGCGGCCCGCGCGCCTACCCACGCCGCCCGTGTCGCGAGCCTCTGGCGCGCCCAGCCGGCCTCGGTGCGCGCCACCTGGAGCGAGCCTTTCGCCGAGCTGGTGCGCGAGCGGGCCGCCACGCTGAAGCCCGATGTGGTGGTGGCCTTCGAGCTCTCCAGCGCGCCATACGCCCTGCTGGTACCGGATGTGCCGCGGGTGCTCGACGACCTGGAGATGGCGACGATCTACGATGGCTTCGCCGCCGCTACGGGCCGCCGCCGGCTGCGCGCCTGGCTTACCTGGGCCAAGCACCGCGCTTATGTGCGCCAGGTGCTGCGTGGCTTCGCTGCCGTGAGTGCCGTGTCGGCGCGCGAGCAGCGGCTGGTGCGCAGGCTTGCCGCCGCCACGCTCCCGGTGGCCCTGGTGCCAAACGGCGCCGACCTGCCCGAGCGCCAGGCATTCATCACCCCTGAGCCCGACACACTTATCTACCCCGGCGCTCTGAGCTACGCGGCCAACCTCGATGCCATGCGCTACTTTGTAGCTGCGATCTTGCCGCAGCTGCGCGCCGCACGGCCCGCCGTGCGCCTGCGCATCACCGGGCGGGCCAGCGCCGACGAGCGCATCGCTCTGGCCGCCCCGCCCGAGGTGGAGCTCACCGGCTTCGTGCCCGATGTGCGGCCCCTGGTGGCACGCAGCTGGGCCGAGGTAGTACCACTGCGGCAGGGCAGCGGCACGCGGCTCAAGATCCTGGAGGCGCTGGCCCTTGGCACGCCGGTGGTAAGCACCAGCAAAGGCGTGGAGGGCCTGGAGCTTGAGCACGGCCAGCACCTGCTGGTTGCCGATACGCCGGCGAGCTTCGCCGCCGCCACCCTGCTGCTGCTTGGCCAGCCTGCCCTGCGCGCCCGGCTTGCCAGCGCCGGCCAGGCCGCCGTCGCCGCCCGCTACGACTGGCGCGTGATCGGCGCGCAGCTGGTTGATCTCGTGCGCTCGGTCGCTACGCCAAGGAGTGCGACTTATGTCCCCCAGCCTGGCTGATCTGGCGGTCATTATCGTCAACTGGAATACACGGCAGCTGCTGCTCGACTGCCTGGCCGCTCTACCCGCCGCAACCGCCGGCATCGCCAGCGAGGTCTGGGTTGTCGATAACGGCTCCAGCGACGGCAGTGTGGCTGCGGTGCGGGCCATGTTTCCCAAGGTGCGGGTGATCGCGAACGCCGCCAATCTGGGCTTCGCAGCCGCCAACAATCAGGCCATCAGGGCCAGCACGAGCTACCATGTGCTGCTGCTCAACAGCGACACCCTGCCCGCGCCAGGAGCGCTGGCCGCGCAGGTGCGCTTCCTCGACGCCAACCCCGGCGTGGGGATGGTCGGGCCTTGCCTGCGCAACGGCGACGGCTCGGTGCAGCTCTCGTACGCCCGCTTTCCAACCCTGCTCTCCGAGCTGCGCGGGCGCAACTTGCGCGAGCGCCGCGCTTTTGCGGCGGCAGACGGTGCCGAGGCCTATAGCGTGGACTGGGTGGGCGGGGCGAGCCTGATAGTGCGGCGCACGGCCCTTGAGGGGTTTGGCCTGCTGGACGAGGGCTATTTTATGTACACCGAGGAGCAGGACTGGTGCTACCGCGCCCGCCAGGCGGGCTGGGCGATCTGCTACCTGCCCGGCGCCGAGGTGGTTCACCTGGGCGGCCAGAGCAGCCGCATGGCGAGCTCGCGTATGAAGGCCGAGCTGTACAAAAGCAAGCTGCGCTTCTTCCGCAAGCACTACGGGCAACCACGTACCATGGCGCTTGGCCTCTGCTTGCAAGCGGGCTTCCTCGCCAAGACGCTGCTCGGCGGCCTGCTGGCCTTAGCACCCGGTCGCGCCGCCGCCGGGCAGACGCTGGCACGCGACAGCCGGATGCTGCTGCACGCGGTGCGCCTTCAGCTGCGGCAGCCACACGCCCAGGAGGCCCCCTGATGCGGATCGGCATCGACGCACGCTTTCTCACCCACCCGCAGCTGGGTGGCTTCAAGACCTACAGCGAGTGCCTGATCGCGGCGCTGGTTGAGCTCGACAGGGCCAATGAGTACCTGCTGTACGTTGACCGCAAGCCAGCCGCAGCGCTGCCCACAGGGCCACATGTGCAGATCCGCAGCGTCTCGGGTAGCGCTCCGCTGGTAGGTATGCCCTGGCGCGAGCAGGTGAGCCTGGCCGCGCTGGCGGCCCGCGACAGGCTGGATCTTTTTCACGCCCCTTGCCTCACCGCGCCCTTGGCGCTGCCCTGTCCCCTGGTGGTAACCATCCACGATATGATCTGGCGCAGCCCCGCCCGCTTCAGCCAGGGCGCACGGCCCGCCGGCAGGCGCTCGCTGATGGAGCGCTACTATCGCAGCGTGCCCGCGCTCGCCGCCCGCCGCGCCCGCGCCGTGATCACCGTCTCGGAGTCCGCAAAAAGCGATATTGTCGCCGAGCTTGGCCTGCCCCCCGCCCGCGTCACTGTCACGCCCGAGGCGGCCAGGTCGATCTTCCGCCCGATGGATGCACAGGCGGCCCACAGCGCCGTGCGTAGCCGCTATGGTCTGGAGCCTGGCTATGTGCTGGCGATCGGCTCGGCCGACCCGCGCAAGAACCTCGACACGATGCTGCGGGCCTATGCCGCCCTGCCCGCCGAGCTGCGCGCCCATCACCGGCTCGCCATCGTCTGGACGCATCGCCACCTGGCCGAGGCCATCGGTCGGCAGGCGCAGGCGCTTGGCATCGCGGGGGCGACGCGCTTTCTCGAAGCGGTGAGCGACGCCGACCTCGTGGCGCTCTACCGCAGCGCGGCACTCTTCGCCTTCCCCTCGCGCTACGAGGGCTTCGGGCTGCCACCCCTGGAGGCGATGGCCTGCGGCACGCCCGTGGTGGCCGCCGCAAACTCGTCGATCCCCGAGATCGTGGGCGAGGCGGCGCTACAATTCCCCACCGAGGATGCGGCGGCCCTGACAGCGGCGCTGCGACGCTGCCTGGAGCACCCAGCGCTGCGCGGGGAGCTTGCCGAGGCCGGGCTGCGCCGCGCCGCAAGCTTCTCCTGGCAGCGCTGCGCTGCGCTCACTCTGGCCGTATACGAGAAGACGACCCGGCGCCACACGGGCCAGAGCGTACGGGCACGCTAGCTCTCGCCAAGCCTGATGGCCCGTGGTAGACTTGGGCTCGTAGTTGCCAGCACTCGTACCGAACGGATACCCATGCTGTGGATCGCGGAAAACCTGGCTTTGGCCCGTGTGCCGCGCTGGCTGCTGCTGGGTAGCGTGCTGCTCGGCCTCGGCCTCTACAGCGCCCTGCTAGGAATCGTGGCAGCGAGCGGCAACATCCTCATTCTGCTGGCCCTGGTCGGGCTGCCGCTCGGCATCGTCGGCCTCAGCTTCGCCACGCGCTATTTCGAGAGCCTGGTGCTGGCGCTGCCCTTCACCGCTGTCTTTTTCCGCTTCGTCCAGCTGCCCACGGGCTCGGGCAGCGTGGTGCCGCTCAGCCTTGCGATCTCGCTTACACTGCTTGGGATCTGGCTGGCCTCGATGTTTGTGCGTCGGCGCTGGCAGGTGCCGCATACGGCCTTTAATACTCCGCTCTTCGCCTTCATGGCTGTGTGCCTGATCTCGTGGCCCTGGGGCGCGCTCTGGCGCGATCCCATCCTCGACATGCACATTATGGGCAACTTCCAGGTGACGCAGATCGGCTCCCTGGTGACGCTGCTCGTCTCAATGGCGGTGCCCTTCCTGGTGGGGCGCTTCATCGATCAGCCATGGAAGATCTGGCTCTACCTGGGCGCCTTCATCCTGGGCGGCGCCCTGATGACCGGAACGCAGTTTCTCGGCATCACGCACAATTTCTTCAACGACCGCGGCCTCTGGGGGCTCTGGTTTTGCGCTCCAGTCTTCGGGCTGCTGATCGCCCAGCCGGGCCTGCACTGGCGCTGGCGCCTGGCCTGTATCGTCCTGATCGGCTGGAACCTCTACCAGACCGTGATCGTCAACTCGCTCTGGATCTCAGGCTGGCTGCCGTCGGTGCTCGGCATGCTCGGGGTGCTCTTCTTTCGCTCACGCCAGGTATTCGCGATCGTCGTGCTGATAGCCGCTCTCGGCCTGGCTGTAGGCCCCGGGCGCAGCTTTATCGATGAGGTTACGCAGGAAAATGTCGCCGAGGGCGGCCTGGAGCGCCTTGGCCTCTGGGAGCAGAACTGGTTTGTGGTGAGCAACCACTGGCTCTTCGGCACCGGGCCCGCCGGCTACGCAGCCTATAACATGACCTACTTCCGCTTCGACGCCCGCTCCACCCACAATAATTATCTCGACATCCTGGCGCAGTTCGGCTTCAGCGGGATGTTCTTCTGGCTCTGGTTCACTGGCGCTACGCTCTGGGTGGCCTGGCGCACGGTACACGAGGCGCCGCCTGGCCTGCTGCGCACCACTGCGATGATCGCGGGCGGCGGCTGGATCGGAGGGTACGGCGCGATGATGCTCGGTGACTGGATCTTGCCCTTTGCCTACAATCAGGGCATCGGTGGCTTCGGCTATACCGTCTATAGCTGGATCTTCCTCGGCCTGCTGATCGCCGTGCGCGAGATTCAGGCCCGAAGCGCCACAGCGCCCGCGCCGGTGGAACAGCCATGAGGCGCGCTACGCTGCGCTTGCTTGTCGTCATTGCGGCGTTACTACTGGCCCCACGCGCCTTCGCACAGCGCAGTGGGTGGTCGGCCCCCATGGAGCTCTCACCTCAGCGGCTGGAGCCCGCCGCCGCCGGCAGCACGACACGCACCTACGGCTCCGCCTGGTTGCCCGCGCTCACCACCGACCCGCTTGGCGGGGTACACGCCTTCTGGTACAGCGGTATCGCCCTCGCTGCGAATCAGGGCGGCAGCCTGGACCTGCTGATGTATCGCTCGCTGCACGATGGCGTCTGGTCGCCTGTGCGCGAGGCGGCTGCGCCCGCCACTGGCGGCTACACGGTGCGCGTTCGGGTGGCGGTTGCCCGCGATGGGTTTTTACATGCGATCTACCGGCGGGTGACGGAGATTGTCTATAGCAAGGTGCCCTTCGAGCAGGCCGGCGATTCTGCGGCCTGGAGCGAGCCACAGCGCATCAGCGGCTTCGACGCGGCCTATTATGTAGATCTCGCCGCCGATAGCAAGGGCACGCTGCACGCCTTCTGGTCCGAGGCCGTGAACGACCCGAACGACCCGAGCCCTGGCTGCCAGGGTTGTAGCGATCTGTTCTATCGGCGCTCCAGCGATGGCGGGATAAGCTGGTCGGTGCCTGTGAACCTCTCGCGCTCGCCGGACGGCGAGAACCGCCAGCATGTGGTGATCGATAACCGCGACCGCATCCACGTTGCCTGGGACGAGGGTATCGATTGGTACGCCAGCCTGGGCGTGCCGAAAACTGGGGTCTATATGCGCTCCGACGACGGCGGCCAGAGCTGGACAGCGCCCACGCACTTTCGTCTGCCGCCTGCTGCGGTGCGGATTGCCGAGCGCCAGCAGGCCGCCGCAGCCGCTAGCGGCGGGCGGCCCACCCCAGGCCCGGCCGGCGCCAGCGCCCCCACAACGACGGCCAGGCAGGATCCGCCCCTCGACGCTGTGCAACAGACCACGGTGGGGGTTGATCGGGCCGGCAACCCGCTGATTGTCTACCGCGGCGTGGCCGTGAATCAGCTCTACTCGCAGTATTCGCCGGACGGTGGCGCCTCCTGGCTGCCACCAGTGGAGATCGCTGGCCTGCAGTCGCGCGCCTCCGACCTCGACGCCTACAGCATGGCGACCGACGGCGCCGGCAACATTCACCTACTCGCCACAGGCTACCTGCCTAACGAGGATGCTGATGACCCCACGCTGCCGCCCGGCCTCTGGCACCTCACGTGGAACGGCAGCGGCTGGTCCGGGCGCGAGCCGGTGATGCGCAACGAGCTCTACCCGGAGTACCCCCGGCTCGTGGTCGCCAACGGCAACGAGCTCCACGCTATCTGGTATACGCGCAGCCGCGAGGATCTCTTCGACAGCGCACGGGCGCGCTACAAGATCTGGTATAGCGGGCGGGCCGCCCCGGCGCCACGCACACAGGCGCTGCCGCTTTTTACGCCCGTGCCCACCGTGGCCGCTGCGCTTGTCGAGGAGCCTACCCCGGCGCCTACGGTTGCGCCCACGGCCCTGCCTAGCGAGCTTGCCGCAGCGCCGCCCATGAGTGGGCGCCCGGTCTGGGAGGGCTCCGGGCTCGGTGTGCTCGTAATCGCTATTCTCAGCGCGGTCGGCTTTTTTGGGGCCGTGTTCGGCCTGATGTTCTTCATCCGCGGGCGGCGGCGCTGAGTGGCGGCCCCCGGTATGCAACGATGACAACCACCGATCCTCAGACCCTCGCCACCCCCGAGCTCGCCGAGGCCCGCCCCGCCAGGGCGCGCGGCGAAGGGCGCTTCGTGGCCGCGCTGATCACGCTTATGCTGGCCCTGGTGGCGGCGCCGGCTGTCTATGCCTACCTCAGCACGCCGCCTGAGCGCCACTTCACCGGGGTGATCTTCAATATCGTCGACCATAACCAGTACTTCGCCTGGATGCGCGATCTGGCCCACGCGAATCTGGCGCCCAACCGGCTTACCGCCGAGCCCAACGCGCCCGCGCTCTTTCACCTGCTCTGGTGGAGCGCGGGCCGCGTTGGGGCGATCTTCGGCCTGGAGTATGCGGCTGTGTTCGGCGGCCTGCGCGTGATCGCGACGGTGCTGCTGCTGGGCGTTGCGTACGGCTTCCTGCGCATAGCGGTAGCCGATCTAGCCCAGCGCCGGCTGGCCTTCCTGCTCTTCTGCTTCGCCGGCGGGGTGGGCTTTGTCTGGATCATTGTTAAGTATGCTCTCGGCCTGCCGGAGGCGCCCTTTCCCTTCGACATTTACACCTCCGAGCCAAACAGCTTCTTCATCGCTCTGGCCTTCCCGCATTTCGGGATCGCCCTCGCGCTGCTGATCGCCATGATCGGGCTCACGCTCTACGCGCAGCAGCGCGGTCGGCTGCGCTACGCTGTGGCCGCCGGGCTGGTCGGCGCGCTAATCGGGCTACAGCATGCCTATGATCTGCTGACGATCTACACGGTGCTAGGCCTCTGGGGCCTGCTGATCTGGTGGCGCGACGGGCGCTTCCCGCTCCTGCTCGGCAAGGCCGCCGCGATCATCGCTGCCTGCACCATCCCGCCCGCCGCCTATCTCGCCTACCTGGTGCTCAGCGATGCCACCTGGGGCGGCAAGCTGGAGCAGTTCGATAACGCAGGTGCCTGGACGCCCAACCCTCTGCACTTGCCCATTCTGCTCGGCGTACCGCTGGTGCTGGCTCTGATCGGCTTCCGCCCACGCATGCTGCGCAGCCGCAGCGACGGCGAGATCCTTGTGGCCGTCTGGTTCCTCGCCCACTTCGCCCTGGTCTATCTCCCGCTGAGCTTCCAGATCCACCTGCTGCTCGGCTGGCAGGTGCCGATCAGCATCCTCGCCGCCATGGCGCTGCAACAGCGCATCTGGCCCTGGCTGCGGGCCCGCACGCCCCGCCTCGCCCCATTTGCAGTTGCGGCCATCCTCACGCTTTGTGTCGCCAGCAACGCCTATATCTGGCTCTGGCGCTTCTACGACCTCAGCCGCCACAGCGCGCCCTACTACCTGACCCAGAACGAGGTGGCCGCCCTGCGCTGGCTGGAGGCGAATACCACGCGTGAGGATGTGGTGCTCGGCGCCCTGGAGCTGAACCAGCATGTGCCGGTGTGGAGCGATGCCCGCGCCTTCCTGGCCCACTGGGCCGGCACCCTGGATTATTTCGAGAAGCTGCGCCTGGCGCAGGTGGTGCTGAGCCCGACGGCGCCTGCGGCCGAGCGCGCGGCCATCCTTGAGCAGTTCGACGTGAGCTATGTGCTGGTGCGCGAGCAGGATAGCCCCAGGGCGCAGCTTGCCGCCGCCGCACCCGCGCTTGCGCTTGTCTTCGAGCAGGGCGAGGTGAGCATTTACCGGGTGCTGCCGGGCGGCGAGCGATGAGCAGGCTAACGCTGCTGCTTGCCCTTGCCCTGCTGGTGGGCTGCACGAGCCCGCGCCAGAGCCAGGTACCCACCGCTGCGCCCACGACAGCGCCAGCGGCGACCGCATCCGGCGAGCGGCACGAGCTACGCTTCGCTGCGGCCGACGGTGTGCGCCTCGCCGGAGAGCTTGCGACACCGAGTGGGGCGCCGCCTTATCCGCTTGTGGTGATCATCCACCACGCTGGCCCGGTGGCCCGCGACGCCTACGCCTACATGGCGCCGCTACTGCTGGCCCGCGGCTACGCCGTCTTTCGTTTCGACAAGCGCGGCACGGGCGCAAGCGCGGGCGCATACGGCTGCTGCGAAGGCGACGATGCACTGGCTGCTTACAGCGCTGTCGTGCGCGAGCCGAAGCTGGATCTGGCGAATGTGTTCATTGTGGCCCAGAGTGTGGGCACCGAGGAGCTGGCCGAGCGCTTTCCGGCCTTCGTGGCCGCCCAGCCGCCACGCGCCGTGGCCTTGCTCTCGAACCGGCTTAAAGCAGCGCAGATCAGGGCCATCGCTGCTCCGGCCCTGATCGTGGTGGCAGATAGCGAGCCGGAGCTAGCGGCGATCGGGCCAGAGGCCGCGAAGGCCCACGCAGCGGCGCTCGCCGGTAGCACCGAGCTGTATATTGCCGAGGGTGCCGAGCATAGCCTCTTCGACATCAGCGCAGGCCCCATCGACTGGTCCGACCCTAGCTGGGCGCAGCACTACCACCGCGGCGCGATGACGCGCCTCCTCGACTGGCTCGACAGCCAGCGTACGCCCCGTGCGGCCTTTGTGCCGTGAGGCGGGCTCGAAGCTTCCTACCAACATCCCGCCCCGGCATTGCCCGACGCACAACTCTGTGATACGAGCCCGTAGGCGTCTGCCTGCGAACCACGCGAAGGAGGGAAGCAATGTATCTTCAGACGCGCACTAAGCGCATCGCGCTCCTGGCTGTGAGCTACCTGCTGCTGACCCTGGTATGGGCCTGCGGCACCCGTGGGGCGGGCGGGGCCACAGCTGGCCAGAGTAGCGTTGCAGCCACCCCAGGCGCCACCCACGCCAGCACCGCAGAGCGCATAGAGGCTCCAGTTGCCCAGGCCACGATCCAGCTGGCGCTACCAACACTGATGAACGGCCCGGCCCCAGCGGCTACCACGGGCTGGAGCCAGCTCGGCGGGAATCCGCAGCGCACGCATTATGTCGATGCGAGCCTGCCAGCGAGCAGCGGCGCCCTGAACCAGACATGGCGGGTGCTCTGGGTCTGGAACGGGCCGAACGGCGACAGCGGCCCAGCAGCGGGGCATCTGGCCCTGCCGAAGGGCGTGGCGCCGATTGTAGGCGACGGGCGCCTCTACATCGGGCACAGCGATGGCGTGGTGCGGGCGATCAACGCCGCCACCGGTAGCCTGGCCTGGAGCCAGTCGGTCGGGGGCCAGATCCAGAACGTGGGCGCGTACGACGCCGCAACCCAGGCCGTCTATGTTGGCTCGACAAACGGGCGGCTCTTCAAGCTACGTGCCGCCGATGGGCAGATCCTCGACGAGTTTAACGCGGGCGCCGAGATCCGTCAGGCGGTGCTCCTCGTGGGCGATACGGCCTATATTGGCACCATGGCGGGCAACTTCTACGCGGTGCGCCTCGAAACCATGGAGCAGCGCTGGGCCTACAGCGCCGATGGATCGGCGCTGCTCGGCTCGGCGGCCTACGCCAGCAAGGGCGGCGGCCTGCTGATCTTCCCAAGCGAGGACAAATCTATTCACGCGGTGCGGGTGGCCGACGGCACGCGGGCCTGGCGCGTAGCTGTGAATGCGGGCGAAGATCCGCAGCGCGACAATCGGCGCTTCCCCGACAGCTTTCCGGTTGTTGCCGAGGCAGCCGACGCGGTGATTATTCGCTCGTATTTCAAGTGGGGGCTTACCTGGAGCGATGCAGCAGGGGCCCCTTCGAGCCAGAGCGCGATCCGCGATTTTATCGCGAATGGCCCTGAGTACGAGTCGTTTATTGTGCTCGACCTGGACGACGGTGCGCGGCGCTTCATCGCGCCTGTGCTCAGCGGGGGGATCGGCAATAACGACGACTACTATTCTTCGCCACCGCAGGCAGTGGTGAAGCGCCTGCCCGACGGCAAGGACGTGGCCTATGTGCTCTGGCGCAACCGCGACGCCTGCCGCGCCGCTACATGCGATGGGCGTGAGGACAGCACAATCGGCGAGATGGACCTGCAGACGGGCGCTATTCGCTTTGTTGAGGATCACAAAAATGCGGGGACGATCAGGCTACCCACAGACGAGCAGGGGGCCCTCTCGATGGTGGGCGATGTGATTTTTCACTCCCACTGGATGTCGCTGGGCGCTCTACGCATTCCGAACCGCACGACGGGCGGCAGCAGCTTCAGTAGCCCTATTCCGAGCCAGGAGTACATGTCGGTGAGTCAGACCCTCGGCAGCGGCCAGTGCGCGGAGCGCAACACGGCCCAGCGCTTCTGCCCTGTGGGGCATAACGCAGGCGGCGACGAGGGCTATCAGCTCGACCCTGGCTTTTACCTGTACTACGGCACCAAAGTCTACGACACCTACTTTTCGCCGCCTGTGCGCGGCGCGATCTTCGACAGCGGGGTACTGTACTGGAAGAGCGTCGATGGGGCGATCATCGCCGTAGCGCCGACGGCGACGAGCCCTGCGTCCCCGTCGCCCTCGGTCGCCCCTTCCAGCTCGCCCTCGGTCGCCCCTTCAAGCTCGCCCTCGGCCTCGCCCTCCACCGCACCGGGCGACGCCGCCGCTCAGCTCTACCTCCCCCTGCTGCTGCGCTAAGCTCACCGCGAAGCGGCGCCACCCAGACGCGAATAACGAACTCGCAGCAATGAACAAAGCGTCAGACAGGCGGCGCTGAGCGCGTTTGCCCGATTGCCACGCGCCGGAGCATCCTTCTGTGCACCATGCTGGGGTAAATGACGTTCACACAGCGCCTGCCCTAATTTAGCTTATGTTTATACGAGCCTGATAACCTGTTTCAGGACTCTAGCTACTTCAAATACGCAGCCTGCGGATGCGGGCCTGACGTGCATGCGCGGCGAGCGCCCGCATTTCGCTGCAAGGGTGGCGAGCACGGCTGGTCGGCACCTTTGCTCGCACAAGCGCCATACGGCGCGAGGATGCCGGCAAGTGGGCCACGCTGTGCAAGGCCAATAAGCGGTGCAAGGCCAATAAGGAGTACGACGTCGTGCAGCGTCAGAACATTCACCCTCTCACGATGCTGGCCGCGGCCCTGGCGATAGTGCTCGCAGTGATCGGGGCGCTGCTGCCGATCACGCCAGTCTCGGCAACCATCCCCAACCGCCAGCCCTGGGCCCACAACCCCGGCAGTTGCGCGGCGGCGGTTGAGGGCGCCGTTTTCGCCCGCTCCGGCGACAGCTGCGGCGGCGGCGGCACCAGCTTCGACACGGCCCAGATCTATGGCCACACGCTGATCCGCGACCAGGCCAGGGCCGGGGTGCCCTGCGAGGCCGGGCGTACCACAGGCACTTGCTACCGCATGTGGTACACCGGCTTCGACAGCGGCGGCGCACGCCGGATCGGCTACGCGCTCTCGCCCGACGGCAGCAGCTGGACGCGAGTAGTCGGTACGGCAGGAGCAGGTAGCGTGCTCGGCGTCGGCCCCGGCGGCTCTTTCGACAGCGCCAATGCCTCCTTCCCCAGCGTGATGCGCACCGCCACCGGCTACCAGATGTGGTACACCGGCGGCAATGGTAGCGTCTTCAGCATCGGCACCGCTACCTCAAGCGATGGCATAAGCTGGACGCGGGTAAGCGGCCCGCTCGCGGAGGGCAGCGTGCTGCGCCCGTCGGGAGTGGCCGGCAGCTTTGATCAGACGATCGTCGCCGCCTCGCGGGTGTTGCACGATCAGGCCAGCAGCGCCGCACCTTGCGAGGGCGGTCGCACAAGTGGCAGCTGCTACCGCATGTGGTATCAGGGCGTCGCTGGCTCGCCCTTCTACATCGGCCACGCTGTCTCCCCCGATGGTCTGAGCTGGACGCGCATAAGCGGGTCGGGCACGGGCGGCTCGGTGATCGGCCAGGGCCCCGCCGGCACGTTCGACGCCGCCAACGCCGCTGTGGCCGCTGTGGTGAAGGACGGGGCGCTGTACCGCATGTGGTACAACGCCCAGAACAGCGCCGGGGCCCATAGCATCGGCCATGTCGTCTCCACCAACGGGGTGAACTGGGTACGCCCAGTGCCGAATAACGCTGTCTGGAGCGGCGCGAATGATCCGGGCACCCTCAGCCCGGATAATGTCTGGGCGCCGTTTGTGCTGAAAGAAGGCCTGACGTACCGCCTGTGGTACAACACCACAACGCGTGAGAACTCGCAGCGCGTGAGTCTCGCCAGCGTCACGCCCGGCACCGCCCTCAGTGCAGTGAGCATCGGCGCCGTCGGCAACAGCTATACTCTGAGCTATAGCGCCGCCACAGCCATTCCGGCCGGCGGTTATGTGTTGATCACCCTGCCTGCCGAGATCGATTTCGCCACAGTTACAGCGGGGGCGCTCACAGGCTTCGAGGCCACCGCCACGCTCACCGCCGACGCCGCTGCGATCACCGATGCGAGCGCAGGCAATCTGGCCCGTGGGGCCCTGCTGGTGCGCCTACCCAACGGCGACGCCGCTGGCGCCAAGAGTGTCAGCTTTACCCTCGCCGCCCAACCCGGCGCCGATGCTGGTGTCACGGTGCAGAGCTTCGACAGCCGCGAGGTGCTGGAGCGCGGCAGCGCCACGATCAGCGGTAGCGCGTCTACCCCGACGCCCACCAGCACCCCAAGCAATACGCCCACCAACACAGCGGGGCCATCGGCGACGCCAAGCAACACGCCCACCGCCACGAATACGCCCAGCAATACGAACACTCCGACTACTACAAATACACCCACCCGCACAGCCTCGCCCACCCCGGTGCCGAGCGGTAATAATCAGCCATGGGCCCAGGTAAGCGGGCCCTGCGCCAGCGGCGCCATCTTTGGCCGTAGCGGCGAAAGCTGCGGTGGCGGCGGCACAAGCTTCGATATTAACGAGATTTTTCCGCCCAGCGTCGTGCGCGACGAGGCTAGCGCCACAGCGCCCTGCGAGAGCGGACGCACCAGCGGCACCTGCTACCGCATGTGGTACGTCGGCACTGAGAACCCGCCCCTGGACGTGCGACGCATCGGCTACGCCGTCTCGCCTGATGGGCTGAGCTGGACGCGCGTGCCGGGTGCGGCGAGCGGCGGCGCAGTCTTCGAGGGCTCGGGTGTCTCTGGCAGCTTCGATAACGCCGGTGTCTCGACGATGAGTGTCATTAAGGTCGGCACGACCTTCCGCATGTACTACACCGGCTTCACGAACATTTCGACGATCGACGGTATTGGCATGGCTCAGTCCACCAACGGCACCAGCTGGACACGGGTGGCGGGCAACCTCGCCGGCGGCGCGATGCTGCGGGCCTCGGGCGACCCGAACCAATTCGACACCAGCTATATTGTCGCCCCGTCGCTGCTTGTCGATCAGGCCAGCACTATAGCGCCCTGCGAGGGCGGACGCACGAGCGGCACCTGCTACCGCATGATCTTCGAGGGTGTTCGCTCCTCGCCCTCCTATAGATTCCGGCTTGGCCTGGCGCTCTCGCCAGACGGCATCAGCTGGACGCGTGTATCGAACTTTGCCGACGGCTCGATCATCGAGACCTCGCCGCTCGGCGCTTTCGACGACGGCAGCATCGGTGTGCCGGTCATCATCAAGGACGGCGCGATCTACCGCATGTGGTACGAGGCCAATGGTATGTCCAGCGGCTATACCACCGGCTATGTCGTCTCCACCGACGCCCGCAACTGGACTAAGGCCAGCCCGAACGGCCCGGTCTGGACGGCGGCGATGGACTCGATCAACGTCGGCTCGCCGGATGAGCTCTGGGCGGTGCGCGTACTCAAGGAGGGCGCAGCCTACCGGCTCTATTACACCACTAGCACCAGGCCAAGCTCGCGGCGCTTCGCCCTGGCCCAAATGACCCCCGGCACGGCCCTCGCAGGGGTGAGCGCGGAGCGAGCCGACACGCTCTACACGCTGCGTTTCAGCGGCGGCAGCCTTCCCAACGGTGGCAGTGTGCTGATCACTCTGCCGCCCAGTATCGACTTCGCCACGGTGAGCGCAGGCACGCTTGCGGGCTTTGGTGCAGGCGCCACGCTCAGCGCCGACCCGGCCGCCGTCACCGATGCTGTCTCGCAGGGCGTGGCCCGCGGCGCCCTGCTCGTGCGGCTGCCCAACGGGGCGCCCGCAGGTGAGAAGACTGTCAGCTTCAACCTATCTGGCAGCGTTACCGCCGGAACGCTCGCTCTGATCCAGAGCTTCAGTACCCGCGAGGTGCTTGGCTACGCTGAGGTAGCCCTGCCCGCCAGCACTGGTGCAACGCCTACCAGTACTAATACGCCCACCAATACGCCCGTCAATTCCAATACTCCAACCTCCACACCCGTCAACACCAATACGCCCACCAACACGCCCGTCAACACCAATACTCCAACCTCCACACCCAGCAATACGCCATTGCCCGGCAGCAACTTCGCGCTGGCCTTCGCGGGCGACAACGATGTAGCCATGGGCGGCGCCATCGCTGGTTTGGGCGGCACCCAGACGATCGAGCTCTGGGTGCGACCAGCCACAGCTAACCAGAGCAGCGTGCTCGCCAGCACCACGAACGACACTAGCGGCTGGGCGCTGGAGCTGAACAATGGGCGGGTAACATGGTGGCTCTACACGGGCGGCCAGTGGCGCTCCACCGCCAATACGGCCACGCTCGCCCCCAACACCTGGTATCACGTCGCCGTCACCTACAACGCTGCCACCAGCAATGCACAGGTCTTTGTGAACGGTGTCGCTAGCACGGCCACGAACGTCGGGGTGCTCAGCGCCGGCCCACAGTTCAGCCTGGGCGGGCTCGCCGGCTACGCCTTCTTCAACGGCCAGCTGGACGAGGTGCGCGTCTCGAATAGCGTGCGCTACACGGGCGCCTTTACTCCACCGAGCAGCGCCTTTGTGGACGACGCCAACACCCTGGCGATCTTCAGCCTGGACGAGGGCAGCGGCCAGAGCAGCCAGGAACGCTCGGGCAACGGCTACACGCTCACCCTCGGCACCGGCGCAGGCGTCGATAGCGCCGACCCAAGCTGGGTCAGCTCTACCGCCCCAACAAACTAGTGCTTCACCGGCGCCAGCGAGCTAAAGGAGCATCCCTATGCAGGAGTTGACGAGGACAGACCCCCGACACTCGCTCTCGCTTCGACGCGCCCTGCTGTCCGCCGCCATTACCCTCGCCCTCGCCCTTGGCCTCGGGGCTTACCCCGGCGTCACAGTCACTACCTACGCCGACGGCGGCACCTCGCTGCGCTTTTTCGGCAGCGGCACAACCGACAGCGACCGCGTGAAAATCCCGCTCAGCAACGGGGCCACCTCGCGCCCCGTCAATGTAGGCGACGATTTCAGCATCGAGTTCTGGATGCTGGCTACGGCGGCGGATAACGCCGCGCCCGCCTGCGACGAGTGGTACTACGGCAATATTATCATCGACCGCGATGTTTACGGGGCGGGCGACTATGGCGATTATGGGATCGCCATCTGTAACGGCCGCCTGGTCTTCGGCGTGGCCGTCGGCAGCGACGATCCGATCGCCAAGGGTAGCAGCAGCGTGGCCGATGGCCGCTGGCACCATATCGCCGTAACACGCAAGAGCGCGAACGGCCAGCTGCGCATCTATGTGGATGGCAAGCTCGACGGCGAGCTAAGTGGGCCGACGGGCCGCATCGACTATAAGGTCGGGCGCTCGACGAGCTACCCGAACGACCCCTTCCTCGTGCTTGGCGCCGAGAAGCACGACTACGACGGCAGCCTGTACTACGACGGGCTGATCGACGACCTGCGCATCTCCAGTAGCCTGCGCTACACGGCCGCCTTCACACCTCCGAGCGCGCCCCACACCGCCGACGGCAGCACGGTGGCGCTCTACCGCTTCGATGAAGGCAGCGGCACGAGCGTCGGCGATAGCGCCGCCGGCGGGGCTAGCCCAGGCAGCTTGAGCCCGCGCAGCGGCGGCGCCGCCCAGCACTGGTCCGCCGATGTGCCCTTCGGTAACGTATCGCCCTCGCCCAGTACATCGCCCAGCAGCTCACCAAGCACATCGCCCAGCAGCTCACCAAGTACGTCGCCCAGTACGTCGCCCAGCAGTTCACCAAGTACGTCGCCCAGTACATCGCCCAGCACCAGCCCGAGCACATTGCCGACGCCCAAACCGATCTGCTCTGCCGCAACCAGTACCAGAACCATCCTGGCGTCCGCGACGCCGGGCGCAACCGCTAGCGGCACACCCATCGGCTCACCGCTCAATGTGGCGCAAAGCTTTTATCTGTTCTTGCCGCTGCTCGCGTGTATAGTGTAGGCCACGGCTTCGGGCTGCTTTACCGTCTTGGGAAGCCATTGGCTTGCGGCTCCAGCGGCCCAGGCTCCAGTATCCGGTATCCAGTATGCTTGCCTAACCATTACGAATAGAGCCAGTATCATGCAGACCCAGACCCCATCCCGCGAGGCGCTGCTCCAGCTTGTCGTCGCGGGCCTGCGCGATGTGATCGAGCAGAGCGAGCGGCCCATGCCCGCCACCCTGGACGCCGCCACCAGCCTGGTTGGCAAGCAGGCCGTGCTCGACTCGCTCGCCCTCGTCACGCTGATCGTCGATCTAGAGCAGCGCATCGAGGAGGAGCACGGCGTGGCCCTCACGCTCGCCGACGACCGCGCCATGTCGCAGAAGCACAGCCCCTTCCGCACGGTCGAGTCGCTCACCGCCTATATCGATGAGCTGATTGGCGAGGAGCTTGGCCGTGGCTGAGGGCCAGGTTGTGCTGATCACCGGCACCCGCAAGGGCATTGGTCGCAGCCTCGCCGAGCACTTTGTCGCACGCGGCCTGCGCGTGGAGGGCTGCTCGCGTGAGGCGCCCGACTGGCAGCTCGACGGCTACACGCACCATCAGACGGATGTAACCGATGAGGCACAGGTGCGCGCGATGCTCTCCGCGATCCAGAAGCGCCACGGTCGGCTCGACATCGCGATCAACAATGCCGGCATCGCCTCGATGAACCACGCCCTGCTCGTCCCCGGCGCCACCCTCACCAGAGTGCTGGCGACGAACGTGCTGGGCAGCTTCCTGGTCTGCCGCGAGGCCGCCAAACTGATGCGCCGCAACAAGTTCGGCCGCATCGTGAACTTCAGCACCATCGCCGTGCCCCTGCGTCTGGAGGGCGAGGCGATCTACGCCGCCTCGAAGAGCGCCGTGGAGACGCTCACGCGCATTCTGGCGAAGGAGCTAGCGCCCTTCGGCGTTACCGTCAACGCCATCGGCCCAACGCCGATCGCAACCGACCTGATCCGCGGCGTGCCCGCCGACAAGATCCAACAGATCATCGACCAGCTCGCGATCCGTCGCCTCGGCACTTTCGCCGATGTGGCCAATGTGGTCGATTTCTTCGTCCGGCCTGAGAGCGACTATATCACCGGCCAGGTGATCTACCTGGGGGGAGGTGGCTGATGAGCATCGCGTGGCTGCTTGAGCGCATGGAGCAGTGGGCCGAGCGCCCCGCTATTGTCTGGAACGACCAGGCCCACACATACGGCGAGCTGCGCGCCCGTGTACAGTCCTGGGCCGATGAGCTGGCCCGCCACGATGTTGGCCCCGGCCAGGTTGTTACTCTGGAGGGCGACTACTCGCCAAACGCCGTTGCGCTCTTGCTCGCCCTGATCGACCGCGACAGCGTCGTGGTGCCGCTTACTAAGTCGGTGGAGGCCCACCGCGAGGAGTTCCTGGCGGTAGCCGAAGTGCAGCTGGTGATCAGCCTCGACGAGCAGGATGGCTGGCGGATCGAACGCCGCCCCGTGCCGGTTGAAAACCCGCTCACCCGCAGCCTGATCGACGGCGGCAACCCCGGCCTGGTGCTGTTCTCCTCCGGCTCTACCGGCAAGAGCAAGGCCGCCCTGCACAATTTCTCGCCCCTGCTAGAGAAGTTCAAGCTGCCGCGCCATAGCCGCGTTACCCTCACCTTCCTGCTACTCGACCACATCGGCGGTATCAACACGCTCTTCTACACCCTGGCCAATGGCGGCGCCGTTGTCGCGGTGCGCTCGCGTGATCCCGAAGTTGTCTGCCGCGCCATCGCCGCCCACAAGGTGCAGAGCCTGCCCACATCGCCTACCTTCCTCAACCTGCTGCTGATCTCCGAGGCCTACAATCGCCACAACCTCAGCTCGCTTGAGCTGATCACCTACGGCACCGAGGTCATGCCTGAGAGCACGCTCAGGCGTCTGCACGCGATCTTTCCCGCTGTGCAACTGCTCCAGACCTACGGGCTCTCCGAGCTGGGCATCCTACGCTCCAAGTCGAAAGACTCAAGCTCGCTCTGGGTGAAGGTGGGCGGCGAGGGCTTCGAGACGAAGATCGTGGACAACCTGCTCTGGATCAGGGCTCAGTCGGCGATGCTCGGCTACCTCAACGCGCCGAGCCCCTTCGACGCCGATGGCTGGATGAACACTCAGGACGTGGTGGAGGTGGAAGGCGAGTACATCCGCATTCTCGGCCGGCGCAGCGAGATTATCAACGTGGGCGGCCAGAAGGTTTACCCCGCCGAGGTGGAGAGCGTGCTGCTGCAGATGCCCAACGTGCGCGACGCCGCCGTGCTGGGCGAGGCCAACCCGATCACGGGCCAGATCGTCACCGCACGCTTCAACCTCTTCGAGCCCGAGGCCCCAGCTGAGTTCAAGCGGCGCGTGCGCGCCTTCTGCAAGGATCGGCTTGCCAGCTTCAAGGTGCCGGTGAAGATTATCATCACCGCCGACGAGCAGCACAGCGCCCGCTTTAAAAAGATGCGTAAGTCCTAATAGTATGGCAACACAACTGCGCATCGCGATCGACCCGGCCCTGGCCGCCTATCGGCCCGAGATAACCTGGACATGGCGCACGCTGCTGAGCGGCATGGGCTACGCCTGGGCCGAGGAGCCCTGGGAGGGCGGGCCTGTGGAGATCGCTTACGCCAGCGATCCGGCCCACGCCCCGCAGGCCCGCCTGGTGGTGCGCGCCGAGCCCACCCGCTGGGCCCAGCCGGCAGCCCAGCACTTTGCGGGGGTGGCGCGCTCGCCGGGCTGGGAGCATCCGCGCTACCAGGGAGAGCTTGCAGAGGGGCTGCGGATCGCCAGCCAGGACAGCACAGCCATCGTCCCGCGTGATCTCATTTTCGACTGCTTCTGGCTACTCACCGGCCAGGAGGAGCGGCAGTTCCCCCGTGGCAAGCACGGCTACCTAGAGCTGGGCGGGGCCCAGAGTGTGGAGCAGGGCGCCCTGCGCAAGGCGCTGGCCTCGGGCATCGGCGCGAGCCTGGAGCAGCTGCTCAGCGAGCTTGGCCTCCCCGCAGGCACGCCGCGCTGGCCCGACGGCAAAGCCCTGGCTGCCGCCTGCGGCCACGATGTCGATTACCCCGAGGTGATCCGCTGGCTGGAGCCGCTGCGCGTGCTCGCCCGGCAGCGCAGCGGCGGCCTGCGCCCAGCCGCCGAAGTAGGCCTGGGCCGGCGCACGCATTGGCATTTTCGTGCGTGGATGGAGCTGGAGCGCCGCTATCATACCCGCTCGGCCTTCTACTTCGTGGCCCGCAAAGGCTCGCTAGCGGAGTACGCACGCGGCCTGCCCGATACCTTCTACGACATCCAGGCCCCCCGGTTCCGCACGCTCTTCCGCGAGCTCGCCGCCGAGGGCTGGGAGATCGGGCTCCACGCTAGCTACCTCGCCTACACCAGTGCGACCAAGTTCGCCGCCGAGCGCGCCGCCCTCGCCGAGGCCAGCGGCACGCCCGTGGCTGGCAATCGCCATCACTACTGGCACTTGGACCCGCAAGACCCCGAGGCTACCCTGCTCATGCACGAGCAGATCGGCCTCAGCTACGATACCTCGCTCGTCCACGACCGCTATCTGGGCTGGCGGCGCGGCAGCACCTGGCCCTTCTACCCCTGGCACCAGGGCCAGCGCAGGGCCTTGCGCACGCTTCAGCTGCCCACCGGCTGGATGGACGATCAGCTCTTCGGCCACCGCGCCCACAACCCCGGCGGCAGCCACCTGCTGCTGCGCGGCCTCGCCGAGCGCGCCGCAACGCAGGCCGGCTGCCTGATCGTTGATGTCCACGATTATGTCTACGACGAGGCGCTCTTCCCAGGCTGGGCGGCCAGCTACGCCGGGCTCTGGGAAGATCTCTTCGCCCGTGGCGACGTATGGTTCGCCACGCCGGGCGAGATCGCGGCCCACTGGGCTGCCCGCCACGCCAGCCTGGAGCGCGCAAGCCGCGGCCTCACGGCGGTCGAGCCGGTGGTGGCGGTATAGCCTATGGCTTTCAAAACGCTCATCTTCGCCCTGCTCTTCGTCTGCCCGCCCGTGGTGAAGCCATGGATCTTGCGGATCTGCTGTGGCGCACGCGTGGGGCGCCATGTGAAGATCGGCTGGTTCGCCAGCCTCATGGGCCGCCACATCAGCCTTGGCGACTACACGGAGGTGCGCGCGCTTACGCTCATCCGCTGCGACGGCGACATCGTCCTCGGCCCCTACGCCCTGGTAAGCAGCTTCAACCTGGTATATGGGGCGGCTGGGCTCTTTGTGGGCGCCCACAGCTACATCGGCCCCCAGTGCCTGATCAACACCGAGGAAGATGTGCGGATCGGCAGCTGGAGCGCTCTCGGCGCCCGCTGCATGGTCTACACCCATGGCTCCTTTTTGCCCTACACCGAGGGCTACTGGGTGCGCTTCGGCCCGGTTAGCATCGGCGATTATGTCTGGTGCGCAGCTGGGGTCTTCTTGCAGCCAGGCAGCGAGATCGGCAGCAATAGCTTCGTCAACTCGCGCTCCGTGGTGAGCGGCGCGCTGCCGCCGGGCACGGTGGCCGAGGGCAACCCGGCCCGCGCCGTGGGCGAGATGGAGCGCATGCGCCGCAGCATGACGCCGCGCCGCATCGACGCAGCTGCGGGCCACATGCTGCGGCACTTTGCCGAGCTTGTGCTCAGCAACAGCCTAGGCCTGCGCGTGGAGCAGGAGCAGGGCGGCGGGCTGCGCTTTCAGCATGGCAAGCACCCATACCGCATCGCCATCGCGGCCGCCCACGGGCCCGCCCCTGAGGAGCAGGCGGCTGCGGCCACAACGATCTGGCTGGTGAGCCGCCCAGGCTGGCGACCCCGCGGCTCGCCCCTCTGGCTCGATCTCGACGCCAAGCTCATGAGCAGCGCCGCCGATCACACTTATGTAGAGCTGGCGCTGTTTCTCAAGCGCTACTACGGCGTGCAGCTAGCCTACGCCAAGGAGAGATAACCATGGCAACTGTGCTGACCATTCTTGGCACCCGTCCCGAGATTATCAAACTGTCACCGCTGATCCCGCTGCTCGATGCGCGCTTCAAGCACATCCTCGTCCACTCGGGCCAACACTACTCGTACGAGGTAGACACGATCTTCTTTGAGGAGTTGGGCCTGCCCGCACCTGCCCACAGCCTGGGCGTGGGCTCGGCCAACCATGGCGAGCAGACGGCGCGCATCCTCGCCCGGCTTGAGCCCATCCTGCTTAGCGAGCGGCCCGACCTGGTGCTGGTGCAGGGCGACACCAACACTACCATGGCCGGGGCGCTCTGCGCGGCCAAGCTCGGTATCCCGGTAGCGCACCTGGAGGCGGGCGGACGCTCCTTCAACCGGGCTATGCCGGAAGAGCAGAACCGGATTATCGTCGATCATATCTCGGATTTGCTGCTGGCCGCCGACGCAATTGCAGCAGCCAATCTGCGGGCCGAGGGGCTGCCTGAAGCGCGTATCAGCGTGATCGGCTCAAGTGCGATCGACGCTGTGCTGCGCAACCGCGCCCACGCCGAGCAGGCGCCCATCCTGAAGCAGCTGGAGCTGACGCCCGGCGCCTACCTGGCGCTCACCCTGCACCGCGCTGAGAACACCGAGCCGGCGGTGCTGCCTGGCATCGTGCAGGCGCTCAACGCGCTGGCCGAGGCCCACACGATCGCCTTTCCCATCCACCCGCGCACCACGGCGGCGCTCACCAAGCAGGGCCTCGCGCTCTCGCCGCGCATCCGCCTGAGCAAGCCGCTTGGCTACCTAGACATGCTGCGCCTCGTGGGCGCCGCTCAGGCCGTGCTCACCGACTCGGGCGGCCTGCAAGAGGAGGCCGGCGTGCTCGGCACGCCTCTGCTGATCGTGCGCAAGGAGACCGAGTGGCGCTACCTGGTAGACGCCGGGGTGGCGGTGCTGATCGGTAATGGCTACGCTGAGATCCTGGCAGGCGCGCGGCAGTGGCTGGCCCCCGCCGGCCTACAGCAGCTGCGCGCGGCGAAAGCACCGATCAAGGCCGGCGCCGCCGAGGCAGCCGTGGCGGCCATCGCAGCGCGGCTCGGCGTGTGAGGCGAGCATACAGACCACTAGCTACAGGCTAGAACAGCTGCAGATCGCGTCCCCCTCTCCCGCTCGGCGTGTGAGGGGCCGGGGGTGAGGGCCTTCCGCCGCCCCGCATCCGCCTCGCTCCCAGTGGGAGCGGGGTTTTTGCGGCGCTGCAAACCGTTCGCACCTTAAAGCCGCTCCTTCGGCTACGAGCCGCCCCCAACAAGCACCACTAGCAGGCATGCAACTTGCATTGGTGATTGTACGGGCGTTTTGCTCGTATCGCAGGAGAAACCAGCGTGTTGTGTCACCAAACTGGGACCCCAACACTTGCATCTGCCGCCTGTCGAGCCTTTATCGCTATCGCCGTCGTCATCGGCGTAGCGCTTTTCCCTGGAGCATTGATGGGCAGTGCCCCCGGCGCCGACGGGGCCGACCCAGGCTGGACAAGCTCCGCCGCCCCCACCCGCTAGCCGGCGGCGGCGCGCTTCGACCTCAAGCAGCATAGCACAGTGATGGGCCGTAACAGAAATGTTACGGCTCATCACTGTGCTGTTTAGGGCACTGTTAGATCGCTCCTGTATGGTTCTCGCACATCACCTGGGCCTACGCCGTATGTAGATCGCGGGCCAACGGCCCGCGCCTGATCCGATGCGCGACCAGCTTAGCCTCTATCTCTCGCGTCAGGCGATCTCGCTGCCCCGCTACATCTTCGAGCAGCTCGTACAGGCAGCCCTGGGGGCAGTGCCGAGCATCGTCGGGGTAGGGCTCCGGGCCGTGGCGTACCGCAGCATCCTGAGGATGGAAGGCATGGCCGCCATCGAGGATGGAGTGCGCATTCGCTTCGCCTCGAACCTGCGCCTGGGCAAGGGCGTCTACCTAGACCACGGGGTGTACCTGCATGCCTGCCCCGGCGGGATCAGCATCGGCGAGGGCAGCATGGTCATGAAGAACGCCATCCTGCATGTCTACAACTTTCGCCAGCTGCCCCACAGTGGCATCAGCATCGGCGCACGCGCGCTGGTAGGCGAGGGCTGCATCCTGCGCGGGCAGGGCGGGATCAGCATCGGCGACGACGTCTACCTTGGCACGCTAGTGCAGATCCTGGCCGTCAACCACATCTTCGCGGACACCAGCCGCCCGATCAGCCAGCAGGGCATCACGGCAGAGGGGGTGAGCATCGCCGACGGCGCCTGGATCGGCAGCGGCGCCCTCATTTTGGACGGTGTGACGATCGGGCGCAACAGCGTGGTTGGCGCCGGCGCCGTGGTAACGAAGGATGTTCCCGATTATAGCGTGGCCGTGGGCAATCCGGCCCGCGTGGTGCGCGATCTGCGCAGTGATCCGCTGCCGGCGCGGCGGCCCGAGCTGCTTGTCTATTAGTTTGGCACTGGCCCCCGGCCACAGCCGGGCAACGCAGGAGCACGTCCAATGACCACCCTCTCAGTGGTGATCCCGGCCTACAACGAAGAGGACGGCATCGCGGCTATCGTGGAGCGCGTACTCGCCGTGGAGCCGCTGCTGCTGGCCGCCGGCATCGATGGGCTCGAATGTATTGTGGTGGACGACGGCTCGTCCGATCGCACGGCGGAGATCGTGGCGAGCTACGGCGAGCGGGTGCGCCTGATCCGCCAGCAGAATCGTGGCTACGGCGGGGCCTTGAAGACGGGCTTCCGCGTCGCCCAGGGCGAACTGCTCGGCTTTCTCGACGCCGACAGCACCTACCCGCCCGAATACTTCCCGCTGATGTGCCGAGTAGCCGTTGAGGGTGCCGACGTTGTAATCGGCAGCCGTATGGCCGGCGAGCGCAGCGAGATGCCCCTGGTGCGCCGGGTGGGCAATACCATCTTCGCCACCCTGCTCTCGCTGGTGGCCGGCGTGAAGATCAGCGACAGCGCCAGCGGCCAGCGGGTGCTGCGCCGTTCGGTGCTGCCCCACATCTACCCGCTGCCCAATACCCTTGATTTCACCCCGGCCATGAGCACGCGGGCGCTCCATGAGGGCCTGAACATCGTAGAGGTTGCTATCCCCTACAAAGAGCGCTCGGGCCGCAGCAAGCTCAGTGTGGTGCGCGACGGCCTGCGCTTCCTCAAATCGATCGTCTGGACGGCGCTCACGTACAACCCGGTTCGCATCTTCGGCGGGATCGGCCTTGGCCTGCTGCTGCTGGCCCTGCTGGTGGTGGGCTTCCAGGTGGGCGCGGTGCTGCTCGGCGGCGCGGTCGGCTGGTCATTCCCGCAGCTCTTCGGCGCTCTGGTACTGGCCGTGGCCGGGGTAACCACCTACACCACCGGCACCACCTTCAGCTACGTGGTGGCGCTCTTCCACGCGCGGCCCATTCGCCAAGGGCTCTTCGGGCGACGCGGCAATGGCCGCAAGATCGAGAAACACTACTGGTGGTTTGGCCTGCTCACCATCATGGCTGGCATCGCCACCTACCTGGCCGCCGTGATCTTCGACCTCACGAACCCGGCCCTGGCAACCTCCTGGTTCGCGCCGGTGGTGAGCGCCCTGCTGGTGCTCACCGGTGTGCAGCTGGTAAGCGCCTGGAGCCTGGCGCGCCTGCTGGGCGAGCTGAGCCGCCGCAACGTCGAGATGGAGGCCGACCTGAACTGGAATTACACGCCTGCGGGGGCTGTGCGCGGCGAAGTGGCCGCGCAGCAGGCGTAGGCCGCAATGTATCAGCTGAGCCAGGCCTTCGAGCAGTGGAGCGCGACGAACTTAGGGCAGTGGCATTATGTGCTCGGCTACACGATCACGCTCATCAATCACAACTGGCCGATCGTGTTGGCGCTCCTGCTCGCCCTGATCTTCGGAGTACGGCTCTACCTGCAGCCCTCGCGGGTCCGCGTCTGCTGGCTCTTCGCCGCACTACTCTTTGTCCTGGGCTACGAGTACGACAAGCATGTGGCCGGCGAGCTGCACCGGGCGATCAACTTCCTGTTTGGCCGCGAAATTAGCGCCTGGAACCTTCCGCTCCACAGCGTTGTGGGCCAGGGCTTTAACACGATCCTGCTGCTCGCCTTCCTGGCCGCCCTGGCCCAGGCGCTCTGGCTGAGCTTTAGTCCACGCCTGCGCCGCCCGGTTGTGCTGAGCCATGCTACCCGAGACTCACACGGTGCTGAGAGCCCAGAACTGTTTTGATCACTACGCCGCGCCTTGTAGCGCGGCAGAAGGAGACTGTTGATGAGTGAGGACACCACGCCGCAGCCCAGCGAGAAGCGCTCGGCCCCTGGCGACAAAGCTACCGGGATCAAGCTTGTGGCCCCGGCCAAGGCCAGCGAACGGGCTGGCGAGATCCGCTTCGTAGAGATGCCCCGCGAGCGCAGCGCCCGGCTCGATGTGCTGGTGCTCAACCCGCCCTCCCCCGACGGCGACCTGTTCCTGCGCGACATCGCCAGGGTGGGCCGCCGTACCCGCGACGGGATTATCTGGCCGCAGACGGCCCTGGCTCAGATCGGGGCCGTGGTGCAGGAGGCCGGCTATAGCGTCGATGTGATCGACGCCATCGGCCTGGGGATGACGTGGGAAGACTTCGAGCGCTACATGTGGAAGCACAAGCCGCGCTACATGGTGATCCACGCCACCGCGCCCACGCTCACCAACGATATGCGCACCACCTTCATCGGCAAGGCGGTTGGCACCATCTCGATGGCGATCGGCACCCACGTTACGCCGATGAGCCGCGAGACGCTGGAGAGCTACCCCACCCTGGATCTGGTGGTGCGCGGCGAGCCCGAGCTGACGATCGTCGATGTGATCCGCAGCATTGATCGGCAGGTGGCGCAGGAGCAGGCCGGCGATACGGTGCCAGTGGGTAACACCGACCTGACGGCGCCCTGGCGCAAGCTGCCCTTCCCCGACGCCTCCTACCTCACTACCCGCGGTCGCTTTCTCGGCGTCTACCCGCAGGTGGTCGCACGAGCCATGCGCGAGACGCTCGGCATCGGCTACCGCGACGAGCACGGCGAGGTGAAGATCAACTCGGATCGGCCCTTTATCGAGAACCTCGATAGCCTGCCCATGCCCCTGCACCACAAGCTGCCCTGGAAGAAGTACAAGGTGCCGATCGTCGGCGGGCCGTACACCTTTGTGCTCACCAGCCGCGGCTGCCCCGCCGGCTGCCGCTACTGCATTAAGCACGTCACCTATCAGTCCAGCGTGCGCCACCGTAGCCCCGACCATGTGCTCCAGGAGATGGTCATGCTCAAAGAGATGGGCATGCAGCACATCCACTTCGAGGCGGACCTCTTCACGGTGAAAAAGGAGTTTGTCCACGATCTCTGCAACACGATCATCAAGCAGGGCCTGCAGATGCGCTGGAGCTGCAACAGCCGCGTCGATTTCGTGGACGAAGAGCAGCTGCGGCTGATGCGGCGGGCCGGCTGCTTTTTGATCGCCTGGGGCCTGGAGAGCGGCAGTGAGGCGGTGCTCAAGCGGGCGCGTAAGGGCACCACGGTGAAGCGCATTCAGGAGTCGATCGCCGCCAGCCACCGCGCTGGGATCAAGAACTGGGGCTATTTCATCATCGGCCTCCCCGGCGAGACGGTCGAGAGCATCCAGCAGACGATCGTGCTCTCCAAGCAGCTGCCCCTGGACATCGCGCTGTTCCATATCGCCACGCCCTACCCCGGCACGCCCTTCTACTATGAGGCGGTGGAGAACGGCTGGATCGATATGAACCGCTGGGAGGACTACGATATGTACTCCCACACCGTGCTCAACTACCCGCACCTTAGCTCGCAGGATCTGGAGTACTGGGCCAAACGCGCCGCCCGCGAATGGTCGCTGCGCCCCGAGCCGATCAAGACCTTCCTCAAGGGCGCGGCTAACCCCGAGACCCTCGGCCAGCTCTGGACGATCGGCGTCAACCATATTAAGTGGATGAGCGGCGGCCTCGGCGATGCGCGCCGCCTCGCTGGCAGCAAGGATTAAGCGCTCAGGCCCTCACCCCCTTCCCCCTCTCCCGCTGGGCGGGAGAGGGGAGACCAGCACTGCGGCTGTGCCAGCGTGATGCGGCCCTTGCCCGCGTCGGCAGACAACCCTAGCTTATTGCTCCTGTTCAGCATGATACGGCCAGGCATCGAGTCCTCCCATTCCCGCTGGGCGGGAGAGGGGCCGGGGGTGAGGGTCGCCTAAACTATGGCTGAGATATTCTCTGCACGCGCCTCGCCCAAGGCCCGGCCCACCCTGCTCGCCCGCTACTGGGAACAGGCGGCCCTGGTGGCGCTTGTGCTCCTCGCGGCACTGCTGGCCCTGGTGAACCTGCCATACGCCCCGCGCACCTGGTTCGATGAGGGCTCGCACCTCCATGTGCCCGCAACGCTGGTGCGCTACGGGGTCTACGCCGATATCAGCAGCGAGGGCTTTCGCTACTTCGGCCCTACCATCGGTGTTGGGCCTACCGTGATGCTGCCGATCGCCCTGGCCTTCAAGCTTACCGGCATAGGGCTGGTGCAAGCCCGCCTGGTGATCGTGCTCTACCTGGCGCTGGCCCTGCTGACGCTGTATCTGCTCGCCCGCCGGCTCCACGGCGCCCGTGTAGCTCTATTGGCCCTGCTGCTTGTGCTGGCCTCGCGCACGCTGCGCTTCGAGGGCATGCTTGAGTACGGTCGCCAGGTGCTCGGCGAGGTTCCAGGGGTGGCCTTGCTCAGCCTGGGCCTGCTCGCCTACACCCATGGCATCTTTAACCCCGCCCGCTCCCGTAGCTACGCCCTGATCGCCGGGCTCGCCTTCGGCCTGGCCCTGGTGACGAAAAATCAATTTGTGCTGATCGTCCCGCCCACCCTTGCGCTGCTGGCCCTGCTCGACTGGCTATACTTCCGGGCAGGCAGCTGGTGGCTGCGCCTGGCCCCGCCTGCCATCGCCGTGGCCTGCTTCGGCGCCTGGATGGTGATCATGCTCACCTTCTTTGGGCCAGACGGCTTCGCCGCCAATTTCGCCAAGACCCGACAGGCCGCCGGCGGCGCGATCTTCGTCTTCGAGATCGACGCAATGCGCCGTGCGCTCGTCTACCTCGCGCAGGTCTACGGCGGGCTGCTTGTCCCCGGCCTGGCCTATAGCCTCTGGCGCAGCCGCGAGCGCAGCCCACAGGCCCTGGCCGAGCTGGCGCCAACGCTCATGGCCGCGCTCTGGCTAACCTGGTTCATCGGCTCGCTTGGCTGGGCGCGCTATGCCTTCCCCGCCGTGATCTTGGCCGCCCTGGCTGTGGCCCGCCTTGCGGTCGACCTGATCGGCGCCCTGCGCACCCGCCGCCTCGCGTTGCCGGTCGGCCTCGTTGCCGCCTACCTCGGCCTCGCCATCCTGGCGCCCATCGGGCTAACGGCCCGCACAGTGCTCTCGCCGGACGACAGCGCCCAGCGTATGGCCGGCTACCTGAAGGCGAGTGTGCCCCAAGATCGGATCATCGAGACCTGGGAGCCGGAGTTTGGCGTGCTCAGCGACCATCGCTATCACTATGTGCCAACCGAGCTGCTCGACTCAGCAGTGCGCAATGTCTGGAGCGACGGCCCACCTGTGAGCTACGACGGCTTAGCTGCAGAGCCGCCCTACGTACTGACTGGCCCCTTCAGCGCCTATACCAACATCTATTCCGCTGCCACCCTGGAGCGCGAATACGCGGTAGTCTTCAGCGCCGAGCCCTACGTGCTGCTGCGCCGCGTTGCCCCATAGTGGCCGTACAGCTGATCAGGAGCCTATCTATGGCGCAGCGCACCTACCACAGCTGGCTCATTGCTGCGCTTCTGCTCATCAGCTATGTGTACGTGCTGCCGCGCTGGGCCGACTGGAGCCAGAACTCGCGCCTGGATCTGCTGCTGGCCCTGGGCGACGACGGCACGGTGCGGATCGACCGCTACGTGCAGAACACCGGCGACTACGCGCTCTATGAAGGCCACACCTACAGCGATAAGGCGCCGGGGCCGGTCTTTCTTGCCCTGCCGGCCTTCCTCGCCGTGCGCCCGCTGATCGACCACCCGCTGGTGGCCTCGCGCGCCCAGGCGCTCGGGGGCGGGGCGGCGATGGGCGACACGCTCAATACGCAGGGCACGGGCCTGCGCGACGACAAGATCCGCTTTGCCCTGGTGCAATACCTGATGACCATCATCGTGGTGGCGCTGCCAGCTGCCGCTCTCGGTGCGCTGCTCTTCGCGGCCCTGCGCGGCATGGGGCTAGGCAGCACGCCCGCTGCGCTCACAGCCCTGGCCTATGGCCTCGGCAGCGCCGCTGCCCCGTACGCCGGCAACTTCTACAGCCACCAGCTTGTGGCAACCCTGCTCTTCGGCGCCTTCTGCGTAGCCTGGCGCCCCTGGGAGCAACAGCCCTTAGCCCTTAGCGCGCAGCCTTTCGCCCTTGTGCGGCGCACCGGCTGGGGCTCTGGTTTGCTCTGCGGGCTGCTGCTCGGCTGGGCCGTGATCAGCGAGTACCCGACGGTGTTGCCTGGCGCCGTGATCGGCCTCTACGCGCTGCGCCGCCATGGCTGGCGCTGGCTGCCGGCCCTGCTTGTCGGCGGGGCCCTGCCCGGCGCCCTGCTGGTGGCCTATGATCTGGCCGCCTTCGGCACGCCGCTGCCCGTCGGCTACGCCTACTCGGTCCTCTGGCAGGATCAGCACCACACTGGCTTTATGAGCCTTACCTTTCCGCGTTTTGAGGCGCTCTGGGGCCTCGGCTTCAGCTTCTTCCGCGGGCTCTTTGTGCGTGCGCCCTGGCTGCTGCTCGCTGCGCCCGGCTTTATACTCTGGTGGCGCACGGGGCGGCTGCGGGCCGAGTGGTGGGTGACGCTGCTCGCTGCGCTCAGTGTCTATCTCTTCTACAGCACCTCGATTATGTGGTGGGGCGGTTTTGCCGCCGGCCCGCGCTATATCGTGCCGCTTATCCCCTTCCTGGCGCTGGCCGCCGGCTGGGCCATCGCCCGCGCCTTTGCGTCGGCCGCCCTCCGCCTCGCCGTCTGCGCGCTCGTCGCCATCAGCATCATGCTCACCTGGGCCGAGGCGACGGCGGGGCAGAGCTTCCCCTCCGACGCCGTGCGTAACACCTGGGGCGGGATCGTGCTGCCTGCCTGGCAGTCGGGCGACATCGCCCGCAACCTCGGCATGGCCATCGGCCTCGCAGGGCCGCTAAGCCTCCTGCCGCTCGCCGCACTCATCCTGCTCGGCGGCGCCCTGCTCTTCTTGCCGCCCCTCAGTCGGCCCACAGGGCGCCCCGTCGTCACCCAGCCGGGCCAGCTCAACACAGAGGGCTAAGATGCGCATCCTCCTCCTTACCCAGATCTTGCCCTTCCCACCCGACAGCGGGCCTAAGGTCAAGACCTTCCATCTCATCCAGCACCTCGCCCGCCACCACGAGGTGACGCTCGTCTCCCTGGTGCGCTCTGAGGCCGAGGCGGCAAAGGCTGCGGAGCTGCGCGGGCTCTGCGCCGCCGTCCACACTGTGCTGCTTAAGCGCTCGCGCCCGCGCGACGCCTTCCACCTCGCCGCCAGCACGGTCAGCGGCGACTCCTTCATTATGCGTCGCGACGACTCGCCCGCGCTGCGCGCCCTGCTCGCCGAGCTTACGCGCCGCCAGCACTTCGACATCGTCCACGCCGACCAGCTGAATATGGCGCAGTTCGCCGTGGATCTGCCGGCCGGCGCCCGCGTGCTGGATGAGCACAACGCTGTCTGGACGATTGTGCAGCGTATGGCCGAGCAGAGCACCTACGCCAAACGGGTGGGGCTGGAGCTGGAGGCTCGCCGCCTGCGCCGCTACGAGGCCCGCATCTGCGCCCGCTTCGACGGCCTGCTCGCGGTGAGCGAGCCGGACAGGCGCTTTCTGGAGCTGGCCGCCACCGAGGCCGGCGTCACCCTGCCGCCCACGGCGGTGATCCCGATCGCCGTAGACGCCCAGGGCCAGCCGCCAGTCTTACGCGAGCCCGCGCCCCTGATGATCTTGAGTATGGCGACGATGTTCTGGCCGCCGAACGTGGACGGCGTGCTCTGGTTCGCCCGCGAGGTCTACCCGCTGGTGCGGCGCGCAGTGCCGGAGGCGCACTTTGCCGTGGTGGGCGCCAGGCCGCCCCAGAGCGTGCGCCGTCTCGCCGAGACGGATCCAAGCATCGAGGTGACCGGCTACGTGGAGGATCCACGGCCCTTCCTGGAGCGCACCGCTGCCCTGATTGTGCCGGTACGGGCCGGTGGCGGGATGCGCGTCAAGATCCTGGAGGCCATGGCGCGTGGCCTGCCGATCGTCTCGACCACGATCGGCTACGAGGGCATCGAGCTGACACCAGGCGAGCAGCTGCTGGTCGGCGATACGCCAGAGGCATTCGCTAGAGCCCTGATCAGCTTGCTGCGCGACCCGGCGCAGGGCCGGCGCCTTGCCGCCGCCGGGCGCCGCATTGCCGAGGAGCGCTACGACTGGCGCGTTGTGAACCCCCACGTCGACGCACTTTACGAGACGGCGCTGGCACGGGCGGCGGTGGTGGCCTAGTGGGCCTGCCAACGAGGATCGACCATGAGCTTCATCGATGCCAGCCCAACGCCGCTTCGCCTGCTTTTCGTGGCGCCCTATCCACCTTCACCTATCCGCGTACGGCCCTTCCAACTGCTGCGGCAGCTCGCCCGGCGCGGCCATAACATTACGCTCGTCTGCGCGAGCAGCGACGATGATACGGCGGAGCTCGCCGCGCTACGCCTGCTCTGCGAGCGGGTGCTGCCCGTGACGGTGGGGCGGGGCGCACGGGCCGGTGCCTATTTGCGCGCGCTGGCCGGCGAGCTGCCGCTGCAGGCCGCGCACTGCCTGAGCCCGGCGTTGGTAACAACGCTGCGCGGTGAGCTTGCGCGTGGGGCCTACGATGTGGTGCATATCGAGCATTTACGGGCCGCCGAGGTGGCTCGCGCCGCCGTCGCCGGCCTGCCAGCGGCCCCGCCCCTTGTGCTCGACGCAGTAGACAGTATCAGCCTGCTCTTCGAGCGCGCTGCCCGCAACAGCCCGTCGCCCCGCGCCCGTGCGATGGCGCTGCTCGACCTGTCCCGCACCCGGCGCTACGAGGCGGCGTACGGGCGGCGCTTCGACCATGTTGCGATCACCTCGCCGGAAGACCGCTGGGCCCTGGAGACGCTGCGCGCCAGCCACGCCGAGCTTCCTGGCGCCCCGATCACCGTGGTGCCAAACGGGGTCGATCTCGACTATTTCCAGCCCACGGGCCAGCAGCGCGAGCCGGAGACCCTGGTGTTCAGCGGGAAGATGAGCTACCACGCCAACGATGCCGCCGCCCGCTTCCTGCTCGACACCATTATGCCGCTGGTGTGGCGCGAGCGGCCCAGGGTTCGCGTGGTGATCGCGGGCGCCCAGCCGGGCCCGGCGATCCTTGCCCACGCCCGCAATCCCCTGGTGACAGTAACCGGCTTGGTGCCCGATCTGCGCCCCTACCTTGCCGGCGCCACGCTCGCCGTTGCACCTATCCGTTATGGGGTGGGCGTGCAAAACAAGGTGCTGGAGGCCATGGCCATGGGCGCGCCGGTGGTGGCGGCGCGGCAGGCGACGGTGGCGCTCGCGGCGCGCCCAGGGGCCGAGCTGCTGGTGGCCGAGGGCGCCCAGGCCTTCGCCGCCCAGGTGCTGGCCCTGCTAGCGGATCCGGCCCGTCGGCACAGTATCGGCGCGGCAGGGCGGGCCTATGTGGAGCGCCGGCATGGCTGGGAGGCGAGCGCAGCGCTGCTTGAAGGCTGCTACGGCGCAGCGCGTGAGGCTGCGAGCCCGCGTGTTAAACGGATTGTTACCGCGGCGGCCTCGCGGATTTAAGCCAATGTTAGCAGGCTGACGCATACTAGGCTCAGGAACTCCCCGCAAATCGTGCTCTTCGCAACGGCGCAAAGGACAGCGGTGTACCGCTGCCCTGATGTGCGCCTGTGCCCGCCAACAGTATCAGGAGGTTGCAAACCATGGCGACGTACGACCTTTCCGTCGTCGTTCCTTGCTACAACGAGTCCGACGGCATCCCCGCTATGCGCGAGCGGATGGCGGCCGTGTTACCGGAGCTGCGCCGCCGTGGCAGCGTGCAGCTCGTGCTTGTGGACGACGGTAGCAGCGACGGCACCGGCGATCTGCTGGCCCAGGCCTTTGGCGCCTGGCCCGAGGTGCGGATCGCTCGCCACGAGCGCAACCGCGGCCTCGGCGCCGCCCTGCGTACCGGCTTCGCCCAGGCCGAAGGCGCTGTGATCGTCACCTGCGATAGCGACGGCACCTACCCCTTCGCCGAGATCCCCGCCTTGCTCGACATGCTCACGCCAAGTGTCGATGTTGTCACCGCCTCGCCGTACCACCCCGAGGGCGGGATCGAGAACGTGCCGGCCTACCGCGTAACGATCAGCAAGGGGGCCTCGCTCTGCTACCGCCTGCTGATCGACTGGCGCATCCGCACCTACACCGCGCTCTTTCGAGCCTGCCGCCGTGAGGTGATCGAGCGCGCCACCACCCAGGCCGACGGCTTCCTGATGGTGACGGAGCTGCTAGTGGAGGCAATGCTGGCCGGCTATCGCGTGGTGGAGTACCCCGCTGTGCTGCGCGTACGCCAGTATGGCCAGTCCAAGGCGCGCCTCCTACGCATTACCCGCACCCATCTGCGCTATATGGCAAACCTGATCGGGCGCCGCCTGAGCGGACGAAGCCGACAGCCATCAGCCCCCGTGGCTCCCTAGTCTCTAACCACAGTGATTGTGCGCGATGGGCCGGGGCGGGTTCAAGGGAGGGTTCGCCCGCCCGTAAAAAAATCTCCACCACCTTCCGTGTGGTGAACCACTAGCCTGAGAGGTTGTTGATGCAGAAGCTCGATGAGGCCGCCCTGCTGGTGGCAGCTGCAGGCGAGGCGACGCCCGCCCCACGCCGTATCGGAGGAATTACGATGAATACCTGGATGTTGATCCTCGTCGCAACGGTGATGGGCATTATCGGGCAGACTATGTTGAAGCATGGCATGACCCAGATGGGCGCGATCAGCGTGAGCGCCGATACCCTGCCCAATGTGATCTGGCAGATCGTGCGCTCGCCCTTCGTGATCGGCGGGCTGCTGATCTACGGCTTCGGCACCTTCTTCTGGCTGATCACGCTCTCGCGGATCGACCTGAGCGTAGCCTACCCGCTGGTGAGTCTGAACCATGTGCTGCTCTTCTTCATCGGCTGGCTTATCTTACGTGAGCAGGTGACGCCCATGCGCGCCGCCGGTGTGGCCGTGATCTGCCTCGGCATGATCCTCGTCGCCCGATCCTGACAATCAACACTAGCAGCGGGGAATGATCATGGACCTGCTTCACCGCTATATGCGGCAGATCATCAACACGCTTGAGCAACTGCCGCAACCGCCGCTTCAGCGTATCGCCACTGCCCTCTGGGAGACCTACCAGCGCGACGGTACGATGATCGTCTGCGGCAACGGCGGCAGCGCCGCTACGGCCTCGCACTTCGCCTGCGACCTGGCGAAGTGGACGATCAATCGCGAGGCCCGCCGCGTGCGTGCGCTCACGCTTACCGATAACACCGCCCTGCTCACCGCCTGGTCGAACGATCAGGGCTACGCCGACGCCTTTGTCGAGCAGCTGCGCGGCCTCTACCGCCCCGGCGATCTGCTTTTTGCGATCTCGGGTAGCGGCAAGTCGCCCAATGTGCTGCGGGCCGTGGAGTGGGCCAACGAGGTGGGCGCGCCTACTGTGGGCATCAGCGGCTTCGATGGCGGCCAGCTGGCCCGTATCGCCACTATCTCGCTCTGCGTGGACAACCACCTCATGCCTCAGGTTGAGGATATTCATAGCACGCTCTGCCACGCCCTGGCTGTGAACCTCGGCAAGCAGATCGAGGAGTCGCTACGCCCGCAGGTGGCGATCAGCGCTGCGGGGATGCTGCTTGAGCATGCCGTGGGCGGGGGTGGCGCATGATTCCGATCGCTCGCCCGCAGATCGGCCCGGAGGAGGAGGCAGCGGTGCTGGCGGTGCTGCGCTCCGGCATGCTCGCCCAGGGCCCCGAGGTAGAGCGCTTCGAGGCGGGCTTCGCCCAGCTCTGCGGCGTGCGCCATGCTGTGGCGGTCGCAAACGGCACCGCTGCCCTGCACCTGGCCTTGCTCGCCCACGGTATCGGCCCCGGCGATGAAGTGATCACCACGCCCTTCAGCTTTGTGGCGACGGCCAACAGCGTGCTGATGACCGGCGCCCGCCCGGTGTTCGTGGACATCCACGAGGGCTGCTATAACCTGGACGTACAGCAGATCGAGGCCGTGATCACCCCGCGTACCAAAGCGATCATGCCGGTGCATCTCTATGGCCATCCCGCCGAGATGGATGCGCTCATGCAGATAGCAGAGCGCCATGGCCTCGCCGTGATCGAGGACGCGGCCCAGGCGGTGGGCGCCAGCTACCACGGTCGGCCCACCGGTAGCTTTGGCACGGCCTGCTTCTCGCTCTACGCCACCAAGAATATTATGAGCGGCGAGGGCGGCATGATCACCACCGATAGCCCGGCCATCGCCGACAAGCTTCGCCTGCTGCGCAGCCACGGCAGCCGCGTGCGCTACTACCACGAGATCCTTGGCTACAACTTCCGCATGACCGATCTGCACGCGGCGGTTGGCCGCGCCCAGCTGGCTAAGTGCGAGGCCTTTACCGAGCAGCGCATCGCCAATGCCGCATTCCTCAGCGCGGCGATCAGCCACCCCGCCGTGATCAAGCCCCATGTGCGCCCCGGCGTGCGCCACGTTTTCCACCAGTACAGCGTGCGGATCAGCGGCGACCGCGATGAGGCCGCCCGCCAGCTGGCTGCCGCCGGCGTGGGCAGCGCGATCTTCTACCCGCTCACCATCCCGCGCCAGCCCTTGTATCGCAAACTAGGCTACGAGGCCCATTCGCCGATCGCGGACAGGGTGAGCCGCGAGATCCTGGCCCTACCGGTGCATCCCAGCCTGAGCCAGGCCGAGCTAGAGCAGATCGCCGCTGCGGTGAACGCTTTACAGATCGAGGCGCCGATCGCACGCACTGTCTGAGCCTCCGCCACCCGCCCGGCCCGTCGCCACCTGCACGCTACAGCGTGAGCGGGGCGGTCTTTTATTGCCGTGAACACGGTTCTATCTCGTATTTTCGGCTTTCTGATAAGTATGCTGGGGCGTCAGTCTAGCAAGCAGCTGGTGTGTAACAGGATTGCAAGCTGTGCGGCCTGGGCATTTAGAGCATGTTTAACGCGGCAGGCTATGCTAGGCCCAATCCTTCAAATGTGTAAAGCGATGCGGCGCCTCATGCTGCCTCCTCGGGAGATATGCTCATGGTCGATGTGATCGGCGGCGGGATCCTCGGGCTCACCCTGGCCCACGAGCTGCTCAAGCAGGGCCGGCAGGTGCGGGTCTGGGAGCGCGCCCCCACCCTCGGCGGCCTCATGGGCCGCACAAGCTTCGACGAGCTTGGCGGTGTAAGCTGCGACCGCTACTACCACGCGATTCTCAACAGCGACCGCACGCTTATGGGGCTGATGGAGGAGCTGGGCCTGCGCGACCGGCTCAAGATGGTTGCCACCCAGATGGGTTTCTACCACGACGGGCGCTCCCATCCCATGACCACCCCCCTGGAGTTTCTGCGCTTCCCGCCCCTGCGCATGATCGACCGGGCGCGCCTGGCCTACACCATTCTCGCCTGCCGCCAGATCAAGGACTGGCGCGCGCTGGAGCAGCTGCCGGTGGCCGAGTGGCTCACGAGCCTCAGCGGCGAGCGCACGGTGCGCCATATCTGGTCGCCCCTGCTGCGCGCCAAGTTCGACGGCGATTTCTCCAACGTGCCAGCCACCTACATCTGGTCGCGGCTTGTGCGCACTACCGACACCCGCAGCAAGGGCCAGGAGCTGATGTGCTACCTGCCTGGCGGCTACCAGGAGCTGATCGATGCGCTCGCCGCCTCGGTGCGGGCCAGGGGCGGCCTGATCACCACGGGCGCCACGGTGAACCAGGTGCGCGTGGCCGATGGGCGTGTGCTTGGCCTCACAGTAGACGGCCAGGAGATCGACAGCGCGAGCTGCGTGATCACCATGCAGACGCCTGTTGCGCGCCGCCTGCTGCCGCCAGAGGCCGCAGCAGTGGCCGAGCGCTGGGGCCGCCTTGAGGGCTACCTCGGGATCGTCTGTATGCTGCTGGTGCTGCGCCGCTCGCTTACACCCTACTATACGCTCAATATCACCGACCAGCGCATTCCCTTCACCGGCGTGATCGAGACCACTAACCTGATCGACCCGGCCCATGTCGGTGGCTACCACCTGGTGTACCTGCCCAAGTATGTGGCCCCCGGCAGCCCTTACGCGCGTATGCCGGACGATGAGCTGCGCACTACCTTCCTCGGCTACCTGCGCCAGATGTTCCCCGACTTACGCGCTGAGGAGATCGCCGCAGTACGGATCGGGCGCGAGCGTTATGTCGAGCCACTGCACCCTCTAGGGGCCACGGATCAGATCCCCCCGGTAAGCAGCTCGGTGGCGGGGCTCTACCTCGCCAACACCGGCCAGATCTACCCGCAGCTCACCAACGGCGAGTCGGTCTGCGCCTTTGCGCGCGGCGTGGCGGCCAAGGTGGCTGGGCAGAGCCCTTCACAGGCAACGGTTGGCGAGCTCGCGCTCACGACAGCGTTTTGAGAGCGGCCGCAAGCGGCCATGAGGATTGTATGGGCATCCAGATAATTGATCGCGTGGCCGGGCCAGGGCTGCGCACGGCGACGAGCATTCGCCGCGAGCGCTGGGCGGGCATGCTTGCGCTACTGGCCGTTGGCGATGCGTTCGCCGTCACGGCCGGCTTCTCGCTGGCCTACGCGCTGCGCTTCCTCACCGAGTGGTCGATCTTCCGCGAGGGCTCCGGGGAGCCCCGTTTCTACCTGATGCTGATAGTGGCCCTGGTGCCGGGCTGGATCGCACTCTTCGCGCTCTATGGTCTCTACGCGCCGCGCAACCTCGGCGGCGGCACCCAGGAGTACACCCGCGCTTTCGATGCCTGTACCCTCGGCATGCTGCTGGTGATCGTGCTGACCTTCCTGGTGCCGGATGTGGTGGTGGCCAGGGCCTGGCTGCTGTTGAGCTGGCTCTGCTCGGTCTGCTTCACCATTCTCTGGCGCTTCAGTGCCCGCCGTATTATCTACAGGCTACGCCAGCGCGGCCGGCTCACCGAGCGCGTGCTGGTGGTTGGGGCAAACGCCGAGGGCAGGGCCGTGGCGGCCCAACTGAGCGCCGCCCCAAGCGCGGGCGTGTCGATCATTGGCTTCGTGGACGATGCACTGCCCACTGGCACCGAGGTGCTGCCCGGCAGCCAGGTGCTCGGCAACATCAGCGCCTTTCAGCAGCTGGTGGCCCAATATAGCGCCGACGCTGTGATCATCGCTGATACCTCGCTGGTACGCGACCGCATGACCACAGTGTACGGAGCTATGGAGACGCTGAACCAGCTAGATGTGCGCCTCTCGCCTGGCCTCTTCGACCTGCTAACCATCGGCGTGCAGGTGCGCGAGCAGGCCAATGTGCCGCTGCTCTGCCTGAACAAGACGCGCATCACCGGGCTGCACGCGCTCGGTAAAGAGCTGCTAGACCGGGGCGGCGCCCTGGCGGCGCTGCTGCTGCTCAGCCCCATTCTGGCCCTGGTGGCATTGCTGGTGCGGCTGGACAGCGCCGGCCCGCTCATTCACCGCCGCCGGGTGGTGGGTGTGGGGAACTGCAGCTTCGATGCCTTTAAGTTTCGCACCATGTACGTGGATGGCAATGCGCGGCTCTCGCCCGAGCAGCGTGCGGAGCTGGAGGAGAGCGGCAAACTCAAGGACGACCCACGGGTGACGAGGGTGGGCCGCCTGCTGCGCCGCACCAGCCTCGACGAGCTGCCGCAGCTGCTGAATGTGCTCTGCGGGCAGATGAGTCTGGTCGGCCCACGCATGATCACCCAGGACGAGCTCCGCCACTTCGGGCGCTGGCAGCACAACTTGCTGATGGTACGCCCCGGCCTCACTGGCCTCTGGCAGATCAGCGGGCGCAGCAACCTCGGCTACGAGGATCGCGTGCGGCTCGACATGCATTACATCCGCAACTACTCGATCTGGCTCGACCTCTACATCATCTATCGCACGTTCCCGATCTTGGTGAACGGGCACGGCGCCTACTGAGGAGAGAGCGATGACAGCAACACTGCGCGCAGGTGTAATTGGCGTGGGCAGCATGGGCCGCAACCACGCACGCGCCTATGCAAGCTTGGAGGGCGTGGAGCTTGCGGCGGTCTGCGATGCCGAGATTGCGGCAGCGGACAAAGTGGCCAGCATGTACCGCTGCGAGGTGTACAGCGACTACCGCAGCATGCTCGCCGACGGGCAGATCGACCTGATCTCGGTCGTCGTGCCAACCAAGTATCACTACGCCGTAGCCTCGGAGGTGATCGATCACGGGGTCTCGGTGCTGATCGAGAAGCCGATCGCCGCGACGGTGGCGGAGGGTCGTGCGCTGGTAGAGGCCGCCCAACGCCGTGGGGTGATGCTCAGCGTGGGCCATATCGAGCGCTTCAACCCGGCGATTATCTCGCTCAAGCAGCAGATCGACGACCACGAGCTTGGCAACGTCTTTCAGATCTCGGCCCGCCGCGTTGGCCCCTTCCCCGCCCGTATTATGGACGTTGGCGTGGTGGTGGATCTTGCCACCCACGAGATCGACGTGCTGAACTACCTGATCGCCTCGCCGATCACGCGCATGCACGTGGAGCTGCACCGCCATCTGCACCGCAGCCACGAGGATATGCTCTCGGCAGTGCTGCGCTTCGAGAATGGCGTGATCGCCATCCTCGACATCAACTGGCTGACACCGACGAAGATCCGCGAGCTGAGCGTGGTGGGCGAGCGCGGCATGTTCGTAGCGAACTACCTCACCCAGGATCTGACCTTTTACGAGAACGATGCCTGCCAGGGCAAGCAGTGGCCGGAGCTGGCGCTGATCGGGGTGAGCGAGGGCCGCAGCATCCGCCAGAAGGTGCAGCGCCGCGAGCCGCTGGTGGAGGAGCTGCGCAGCTTCTGCGAGTCGGTGCGGACTGGCCGTCCGCCGGTGGTGAGCGGTGAGGCCGGGGTTGCGGCCCTGGACATTGCCAACCAGATCGTGGCTGCGGGCAGCCGCGAGCGCCCCGCCGCCCTGCTGATGGAGCGGGCCCTGGGCGTGAGCGTGTAGGCACATGGCGGGCACAGGTGGTGCGCACCCCTTGCCCGCTACCTACCGAGCGAGAAGTAACGAGGACGGCAATGCGGCTCGTAGCACACACACAAAACCACAGTGCGGAGGAGGATACGCGCTCCGCGCTGTGGCTCTGGGTGGCGTTACGGGCGACAGCGAAGCTACGGGTGGTAGCTGTAGCCAAGGTCGCGGACACGGACGATGTGGTTGGGCTTCAGCGGGTTGTGCTCGATCTTGCGGCGCAGCCGGCCGATATACACGGGGACGAGATTGCTCTCGGAGACATCTTCCATGCCCCAGATCTTCTGGAGCAGCTGCCGCGAGCTGAGCACGCAGCGAGCGTTTTGCACCAGGTAGTAGAGCAACTGGAACTCCCGCTCGGTGAGTGTCTTTTCGCGGTCGCCGCTGATCACGACCCGGCGCTGTACCGGATCCAGGTGCAAAGCACCAACCGAGATCGGCTGGTAGGTGGAATAGACGCGCAGGTATTCGTCGCCGTAGCGCCGCATCACGGCCTCGATGCGGGCGAGCAGCTCATGCGGATTGTAGGTCGTGGGCAACACATCGTCGGCGCCCATCTTTAGGGCGCGCACACGCTCGTGGACGGGGCAGCTCTCGGCCATGTAGATGATCGGGGTGTGATACTGTGCCCGGATCTCCTGGCAGAGGCCAACGCCGCCGATGTCCGGGCAGTTCTCATCCAGCAGCACCAGATCGACCTTCCCCCGCTGAAGGTGCTGCCTTACGCTGTGCTCGTCCTCACTGTGTTCGACATCGTACCCAACATCATCAAGCAGGAAGCGCGTCATCTTGGCCTGCATGAGGTCATTACTGGCGATCAGAATGTGCATCGTTCCGCCTCCCCCTGATGTAAACGTGCGACACAGTCAGCCGTGCCTCTCCCGCGATGATTGGGCCCGCTCTACGTTGCCTATACAAGTGGCGACACTGCCTAGGGCAAAGTCGTCGGCGACGTGGTGAGGACGCAAGTGCTGTAAGAGACCCAGGACGACACCCCCTTGGTGAGGTAAGGGCAGAGCGATCAGCAGTGATGCCGTACCAGCTACCTCAGACAAATTGAGGGCCGCGACCGTGGCACTCGCCGGGGCTGCGCACGTCTCCCCACGTGCGGTCGCCTCAGCG
>Ga0209591_10000354_pt1 | contig 60813 bp, 51 predicted proteins | sample MAT01_FD_187207 | JGI IMG/M metagenome (GOLD analysis project Ga0209591, IMG submission 187207) | Freshwater microbial communities from Lake Fryxell liftoff mats and glacier meltwater in Antarctica - MAT-01 (SPAdes) (version 2) | ecosystem: Environmental > Aquatic > Freshwater > Ice > Liftoff...
CAATCGAGTGAGGCGCAGACGCAATACCAGGCCTGCATCGACGCAAATCCCTCCTTCAGTGCCGCAAAGTCGCGACTTTCCGGCATGAAATCGCAAGGGGGGTAGAATGGCGGCACGCTCCGACCGGCAGGCCGGAGTGGGCTGGCTCATCAGTGGTCCACGCCGCGGCAGCAGGCACGGACCGGGGATCCCCAAGGCTGTCATCCGAACCACAAGGAACTGCACATGAAGATTCTGAAGAACACGAAGAGCGCGAAGCGCGGAGCGGCCCTGGTCGAGTACGGCCTGATCGTCGCCGGCGTCGCACTGGTCTCCCTCGTCGCCGTGTCCGTTTTCGGCGGCAAGACGTCGAAGCTGTTCGGCGTTGCGGCCGGCGCAATTCCGGGAGCGACCGAAGCCGACAACGGCACGATCGTCAGTGGCAAGGTGGCGGCGGTGAAGAACGAAGGTGGTCTCATCACGCTCGACAGCGGCGTTGAGAACAACCTCGTGAATAACCTCGGCATCAGCGAGGAAGACATGGCTGATCTCGTCGTTGACCCGACGACGGGCGGTTGAGATCGGCTGAGATCTAGATCTGCTCGATCTCCGCACACGCGGACCGGACTCCCCGCGGGTCCGGTCCGCGTCGTTCGTTATGGGCCGGTCCTCGATGAGCGAGACGCGAGTCTCGCCCGGGTCCGCGAGCGAACCCCATCGAGTTGGACGCCCGTGCCCGGGGCGCACACAATCGCAGCGCACTCACGAGCGACGACACCGCTTGCCGCAACCAGGAGTTCGACGTGCTCGCACCGATCCTCGCTTGGACCTGTTCGCTCAGCCTGCCGACGACGGAGGACGTGGCCGAACTCATGCAGGCGATGAGAGACCGGACGAACGCGCACGACAGCTTCGTCGCGACCTACACCGTCGAGTCCCCGAAGCGAAAGGGCGTCCTCACACTCATCTAGGAGTCGCCGGATCGCACTTGCCTACGGATGCAGAGCGACGACATGAACATCTCGACGTGGCTCGTCGGGGAGCAGATGTCGATCCGCGGGAATTTGGCGGGAAACGACAGCCATGCTGACGTCGATGTCGGACCGTTCAGCGAGTGGGAGCGCGCGTTGGACGACGAATTCCCGCCGCGTAATATCGGTGCCGAGAACCTCGGACCGGGGCCGGTCATCCAAGTCGCCTTCGAACCGTCGTCGGAGGGATCCAGCGAGAACTCGCTCGCCGTCCGCCTGAGCTACCACGGGCGTCGCACCGCCCTCCTCGGCTGGCTCGCGAACCCCATTTCTGGCAGGAAGCGCGCCGGGATGCAGACCGACTCGTGTTGGAACCCTCCGCGAATGCATCGATCGCGCTGTCCATCGAGAGCGGGTTCATGCTGGAGATGCGCTTTCCGGGCGAGCACGGCCCCGTCGCCGTGAAGCTCGAGAACCTCGTCGTCGACGAGAACCTTCCCAAGGACGCGTTCTCGATTCCGAAACGGCGCGAGGGAGTCGCGGATCGCTCCGAGGAGTACCGGCGACAACTGACCGTGCATGGCGCTCGCCTCCTGTGCCGTCGATTGCACGAGTTGGCGAACGAGAATGGATTCGAGGATCGATTCGAATCCACCGTGCTGCGCGAGAAGCTGATTCGTGTCGCTGAACTCGCTCATGCCGAGCTCATACCCGAGTTGTGCGCGCCATGGTCGGAGAAGATCACCTCAGGCACGACGGAGTTCTTCCAGGCGTGGCGCGCCGAGTACGAGAGGCAGCGAGGCGACGAGGCCGCGCGCAAGGCGTTGACGGTCGACGTGGAGGAGTTTCGCGCCCAGGTCACGCAGGCCGTGGCGAAGAATCGCGCGGGGTACTTGGCTCAGCTCGGCGGTCCGCCAGACGCGCGTTCGAGCGTGGCGGCCGTGATTCTCGAGTGCGAACGCGAAGCGGCCGGGCGGGTCTTCGATCGCGAGATGGGCGAGAAACTCCTCGCGGCGATCGACGATGCGCATCGCGCGGTCGTGGGGGACGGTTGAACGATCTTTGTCGCGCACGCCGCCTCGGGTTCGCTCGGGCTGAGGCCGATCGAAAGCCCTCCGGCGCCGCGGTGCGCACAAGCAGGCCAGGCACGCGAGCAGGACCTGTAGGCGCCGAGACCCGAGGATCACGCGATTCGGGCCAGGACTTATCCTGAGGACGGGCACGGACTGCCCCGTGCAGGAGCCTCAGTCCCTCCCGACTCTGCCCTCGATGCTCACTGCGATCTCGATCTCGATCTCGTGCGTTGCGTTCATCGCGCATGCGAATCCGTCGGCGCACCCCGGCGACGAAGTCGTGCGTTGGGATGCGCGCGCCGTCGAGCACTTGCTGAATCGCGCCGGATTCGGCGCGACGGGCGCTGACATCGCGCGCGGCCTCGCCATCGGACAGGCAGCCCTTGTCGCCGAGCTCGTCGATGGCCCCAGCGCCAGCTCGTGGGTCGACGTCGAACCGACGCTGTTCCGTTGGGATGACTTCGGTCGCTCCCGGAATTGCGCCGGCCGCAACGCCGAACAGCTTCGACGTCTTGCCGCCGAAAACGGACACGGCGACGAGGGAGACCAGTGCGACGCCGGCGACGATCAGGCCGTACTCGACCAAGGCCGCCCCGCGCTTCGCTCTTGTGCGTGATCCACGAGGAAGGTGACGTCGGCTCCGGCGCGCGGCCCAGACACAAGGAGGCCCGACCGCTGTTCGCGGCCGGGCCTCGCGCGTCGCGGTGCATCGCCGACTCTCGATGCACCAGGCGGACACCCATCCGTCTCAGGGAAACTCCAGTCAGGGCGTCGAGTCGCCGAACACGCCGATGAGCAGCAAGTCGCCGTTAGTCTGTGCGCCGGATTCGAAGGGCAAGTCGCACGCCGCGCGTCCGCCCGGCAGGCGTTCCATCAAAAGCGCCAGGATCGCCGGATCCTGCAGCACGTCCGCGCCGGACGTCGCGATCCTTCCGTCCAATCGGAACCAACCCGACTCGAGGTTCGGCGCGCCGAACACCTCGTTCGGATCCTGGCTCGTGGTCACCAGGAACGCCTGACCGAACGCGCTGTTGATCTCGAGCAGCGTGCGCTTCTCCCAGCACACGAAGCTCGATTGCGCGGAGAACACTTCCTCGTCGTCGTTGTAGATCAGGTAGTCGACGATGGCCTCGAAGTCCTTGCCCCCCGAGAGGTTCAGGAGCACGAGGTCGGACTCGTATCCGACGACTGCGATGCCGCCTAGCTGCGCGGTGGGGGGTAGCGCATTGCTCTGCCCGAGGAACCGCGGGAACAAGAGCACGTCCGGCGCACACGTGTACTCGAGATTGTTGAGATCGCGCACGCCGTCGCCGTCGTCGTCCGTCGTGGTGCCCGCGACGCCGACACCGAGATACGCGTAGGGCTCGAACGAGTAGTCGGCGCCCGTGAAGTTGTCGAGGATGAGCCCGCTGCCGACGAGGTGATTGAACACGATGGCCTCGCCCGTGATCGGGTTCTTCGCGAACACGTACAGGAATCCCAACGCCTGATTCGGGTTCTGAATCCCGGCGATGACGGTCAACGTGTCGTTCGGCGTCAGCCGGCGCGTGAAGTTCGTCTCGAGGCACGGGATCGTCTGCCCAGCAGCGTTGAGCTTCCCGATGTAGACGTACTCGACGTCGACGGTGCCCTCGAAGAGGTTGCCGAGCTGCGCGAAGTTCTCGTTCGTGTTCGTGACGGTGATCAACGTCGTCGACATCGCGCGACTGTCGAATTCCGGGAACACGAGCAAGCTGGCGGGCTTGCGGATGCCGACCGGACAATCGATTTCGCCCTGGCCTGCGAGACCTTCGATCGTGAGATCGAAGAGCAGCGGGGACAGCGTCGAGTTCGACGGCCGCGTGAACGTCGCGCGGACGCCCACGTAGCGACCGAAGACACCCGTGAACGCCACGCCGTTCTGCGCGGCGACGAAGGGCCGGCTCCCGATCGCGACCGGGTCGTCCGAGACGCGGTACTCGACCGCGAACGTCGTTCCCGCGGGGATCGCGGCGTTCCAAGCGATGCGGCCGTACTCGTTGTTCGCGACTTGGCTGTCGTAGAGCACTTCCCAGCGACCGTCGTTCTGCACGACGCCGCCGATGTTCGTGCCCGTCATCTCGCCGAAGTTGAACGGACGCGCACTGCGTCCGAGCGGCACCGTGAGATCGACCTCGCCCAATCCGTCGATGCCGGCATTCGGATCGATGCGCTTCGCCGTGTCGGACAGCGTGCATGCGACCCAGATCTTGCCGAAACTATCGACGGCGATGCCGCGCGGGCTCTGACCATTCGCACCGAGGCTGATCGCCTTCAGGAAGTTGCCGTTCGCGTCGAGCCGCGAGACGCGGTTGCCGAGGCTGCCATCGACCCACGCGTGCCCGTCGACCGGCGAGATCGCGACCGAGCGGTCGCGGTTGTCGCCGAACGTAGGCTTCGGGAAACCCGGAACGATCGTTCCCGCCGGCGTGAACTTGAGGATCCGGTCGAGGTCGAACTGCGTGACCCAGATCGATCCGTCGGGGCCGATGCCGAGCCCGTGGTTCTCGCCCGTGTTGTTCATGCCGAACTGCGTGAGGTCGATGCACGTCTCCGTCTGCGTGCTGATGACGAAGCGCAGGAGGTCCGTGCCGCCCTCGCCCGTGGTCGACCACAGGACACCGTTCGGATCGATGATGCCGCCGTACGCGCCGCACGTCGGGTTCGCGAACGTCGTGAGGATCGCACCGGTTTGCCCGTCGAGCTTGTCGAAGTCGTCGGATATGAAGGGGAATCCGCCGACCCAGACGTCGCCGTTCCCGTCGAGCGAGACGTGGTGCGTGTTGATCCCCGAGGTGCGCTGGTAGACGACGATGGCCTCGTCGACCGCGTCTTGGACGATGCCGTCCGCGCCGCCGACTCCGTCCGTGATGTTCGGCCAGGGCAGCACATCACCCGAGCCGCGCGACGTCCGGATCAGGCCGTCGCCGTTGCGATCGACGCACGAGCTGTAGGTGAACGGCCCGAGCAGGTAGAGCCCGTTCGGATTCGCCGTGCCATCCGCGTTGACGCGCGTGCCGCCGACGCAGAGGCCGATCTTGACGACCGAGCCCTTGGGCGTGCCGCCGACCGATCCGTCCTCGTTGCGGTTGCCGACCCAGACGTTCCCGAAGTCGTCCGTGGCCGTGCGCGACGGGTTGCGCATGAGCCCGTCGGGCGAGGTCGCGTACTCGCCCAGGATCACCCCGGTCGCGCCCTGGATCCTGACCAAGGTCCCGCGACCGGAGGCCGCGATGTTCACGATGGGGAAGGGGTTCGGGTCCCCAGCCACGTCGAGCTGGAGCTGGTCCGCGACCACGGTCGCGTTGACGTTGGAGAGCGCACCCTCCTGGAAGTCAGCGGTGGTCGTGTAGGTCCGCGAAGTCTGAGAACGGACCGGGGTCCCGGCGGCTGCCATGATGGCGCACGCCAGGACCACGACCCGCCCCGACCCGTTGAAGGGAAGAAGCTGGGACATGGGGTCGCTCGGGGATCACCTGTCCGCGGCACCTGGACCGGCCGCGGGCCCCACACTGGGTCCCGACGCGCTCGACCCGGGTTCTGCCCCCGCGGCTCGGTGAATGCGAACTCGTAATACTAGTCGGAAATTCCTTCTGGGATGGGGTCAATATAGGAAATTGCATCTCGGTCGGGACCGGCCTGCGAGTGGCTGACCCAGTTGGCTGTCCGCGTTTTCGGCGACGCGTGCACCACTGGTTACCGGGTGAAACCTGCCTGCCAGGGGTGGGGCAGACCGACCTGCTCGAGTGTCTGGTGGGTTGCGCGGACACTGACCCAGTTGGCTGTCCGTCCCCGTTCCAGGTCCCCTGGCTAGGGGGTTTACCCCCCACAGGAACCCGCCTGAAGGGCACGGACAGCCAACTGGGTCAGTCTCCCTGTGAGGAGCGGAGCCAGCTCCAAGCCGCCCCGAGTCCCAAGACCAGGCCCGCCACGGTCCAGGCCGTGATCGTGAGCGACCCGCTCACGTCGAAGACCACACCGGCCACGAGTCCTCCCGCCGCGAAGGCGACGTTCATAAACAACGTCTCGAACGCATAGACCCGCCCGCGGAAGCCCGTGTGCACGTGCCGCTGCCAGCGCACGGTCGACGCGACCCACAGCGTCGCGCCCCCGAGGTGCGCGACAGCGACCCAGAAGCTGGCCGCTGCCAGGTTCTCCATCAGGCCGAAGATGGCGTAGCCGAAGGCCGCGACGACGAAGCTCCACGCGATCTGACGCTCGAGCGCCCGGTCGCTCGTCCCGAAGAGGGCTTGAGCCAGGTACGGACCCACGCCCGTGCCGACCCCGCGCGCGGCGTAGAGGACGCCCGTCGCGAACGCCGCATCGCCCGCTTCGACGGTCGAGCCGTCCGTCGCGCCTTCCTCGCGCCCCATCAGCGAAAGGAGGACCAGGAATCCGCCGGCTCCGCCCCAGAAGGTCTTCGCCCACAAAGCGGGTGCGACACCTGCGGCGCGCGCGTGCTCGTACCCGCGGCGGAGCTCGCGCAGAACGAGCACGTCGCGCCACCGAAACGGTTCACTCTGCGCGGCCACGGGCGGGAGTCGCAACCCCACGAGACACAGCGCGGACGCCAGGTAGGTCGCGGCGTCGACCAGGAAAACGGGATGGATCCCGATCGCGTGAACGAGCGCGCCGCCGGCGATCGCGCCCACGCTCAGCATCACGCTCCAAGTCGCGGCCGAGAGCGTGTGCGCGCGCGCGAGGTCCGCGTGCGCGACCGTGTCGGGGACCGCGGCACTGCGCGCGGCCTCGAAGACGATGCTCGTCGCCGTCTGCGCCGCGATGAGCGCGTAGAGCCAGGGCAGATCCTCGGCCTCGCGCACGAACCACATCGACGCCACGAACACGGCGCGCACGAGATCTGTGGCGACCAGGACGAGTCGGCGCGGCAAGCGATCCGCCATCGGACCGGCCAGCGGTCCGAACAGAGCCGCGGGCAGCAACCGGAGTGCGAGTTCGAGGCCGAAAAGCAGGCCGATGCCGACCGCCGCTCCGCCGCCGCCGACGGATCCGATCAGCGTCAGGATCGCCATGCGATTCAGCCAGTCGCCGGCTTGGCTGATGACTTGGGCCAGCCAAAGGCGCGCGAAGGCCGGGTTTTCTCGGAGAAGGCGGGGCATGGGGTCGCAGAGAGCGCGCCACGCTACACGCGCAAGTCACTCCGGCGGCGTGCGTGCTCGGCGGATATCTTGGCGCCCTGCATGAACGAGCCGCGGGATCTCGACGGGCGCCGCGCGCTCGTCACGGGTGGAGGCGAGGGGATCGGTCGCGCGATCGCGCTCGAGCTCGCGCGGCGCGGTGCACAGGTCGTGATCGTCGGACGTCGCGCCGACGTGCTCGATCGAGCGATCGCTGTGGGAAAGTCGAAGGGACTCGCGGGGATCAGCGCGCTCGTCGGGGACGTCGCGGATCCGGGGTTCGCCGCGCGCGCGCGACACGTGATCGGTGACGTCGACGTGCTCGTGCACAACGCGGTCTGGTTTCCGCCGTACGGCACGCTCGAGAGCGTCGACCCCGCGGATTCCGCGCGCGTCCACGAAGTCCTCGTGCTCGGGCCCATGCGGCTCACCGCGATGTTCCTGCTCGGCATGAAGCGGGCCAGTTTCGGCCGCGTGATCTTCGTCGGTTCGATCGCCGCATCCGAAGGCGCGCCGCTGCAAGCGTCCTACACGAGCGCGAAGTCGGCGCTGCACGGTCTCGCGCGCAGCCTGGCACTCGAAGGCGCGCAGAACGGCGTCACGTGCAACGTGGTCGAGCCCGGCCTAGTGCTCACGGATCGAGTGCGCGAGAAAGTCCCCGAGGCGACGCGTCACGCGCTCATCGCGGCGACGCCGATGGGACGAGCAGGCGAACCCGAAGAGATCGCGAGCGTCGTGGGGTTCCTCGCATCGCCGCGCGCGAGCTTCGTCACCGGCGCCGTGATTCCCGTCGCGGGCGGGCTGGGCCTCGGACTCGGGATCGCGTGAGCACGCCGCGCTTCGTGCCGCGCACGGAGTTTCCGGTCGAGCACCGACCGTGGCCGCTCGCGCGCGGACCGTGGGTCATGGCGCAGACGTGGCACGACTTGTTGTTCGCGCATTGGCCCGTTCCCGCGAGTTCGATGCGCGCACTCGTCCCGCACGAGCTCGAGATCGACACGTACGAAGGCTCGGCCTGGATCGGAGTCGTGCCCTTCCGCATGAGCGCCGTTCGTTTGCGTGGAATGCCGGGGGTGCCTGGAATGCGTGCATTTCCAGAGCTCAACCTGCGCACCTACGTTCGCGTCGGCCAAAAGCCCGGCGTGTGGTTCTTCTCGCTGGACGCTGCGAATTCGCCGGCCGTCGCGATCGCGCGAGCGTGGTTCGACCTGCCGTACTTCCGCGCGCGGATGCGCTGTGATCCTCGCGGCGACGACGTCGACTACGACAGCGAACGGACGCACACGGGTGCTCGAGCGGCGACGTGGCGCGGCGTCTTTGGGCCGAGGGGAAGTGTCGAACTCGCGCGACCGGGATCCCTCGAGCACTGGCTGACGGAGCGCTACTGCCTGTATGCGCGCTCGAAACGCGGCCGACTCACGCGCGGTGAGATCCACCACGCGCCGTGGCCGCTGCAGCCCGCGCACGCCGAGGTCGAAGCCGACACCATCGCGGCCGCGGCGGGGATCACACTTGTCGGCCGCGCTCCATCTCTCGTGTTCGCCCGCCGACTCGACGTGCGGATCTGGGCTCCGCGACGCGTCGAATAGCTGGCCTGGTGCTAGCAGTCAGGGTGCTACCAGGCCTGGTGCGAGTAGACCCAGTGCTAGTAGACCCAGTGCTAGTAGACCCAGTGCGAGTAGACCTAGTGCGAGTAGACCTAGTGCTAGTAGACCTAGTGCGAGTAGACCTAGTGCTAGTAGACAGGATGCCGCCTCGAATGCGTCCTGTGTCTAGCGCGGGGATTCCGTCACGAGCACGCGCCGCAAGAACGCGCGTGTGACTTGCCACGCCGCGTCGGCATTCGCTTCGTCGTAACGCGGGTTCGACGGATTGGCGAAGGCGTGATCCGCGTCGTACTCGCGGACTTCGAAGTTCTTCCTGGCCGAGGTCAACGCGTTACGGAACCCGCCAACTTTGTCCGCCGGAATGCTCTTGTCACGCGAGCCGAAGACACCGAGCAGTTGCGCCTTCATCGGCGCCAGCAGCTCCGCGTCGGTGATCGGATTCCCGTAGTACACGACCGCGGCGTCGAGATCGGGCTCGATCAGTGCGAGCTCGAGCGACTTCCGGCCGCCGAAGCACCAGCCGATGCTCGCCGTACGCGGCGCACGAACGCGCTCGTCCTTCACGAGGAACGCATGCCCCGCCCGCAGGATCGCGTGTGCCTTCGCATCGTCGACCTTCTGGATCGCGGCCATCGCTTCGTCGGCCGTCTTCGCGATCGTGCCGCCGTAGAGATCGACAGCCAACGCGGCGTAGCCTTCGGCCGCGATGCGATCGGTCCAGTGCTTCACGTTGTCGTTCAGGCCCCACCATTCGTGGATCACGACGACCCCCGGAAGCGGTCCCTTCGCGCCCTCGGGCAAGGACAGATACGCCTTCGCGCCACCGACCTCGACGTCACGTCCCTTCAACGGCACGGTAGATCCGGCAGGCGCAGCGTGGAGCGCCTTGAACTCAGTCTCGGTGAGCCCGCCGGCGATCTTTTCGGCGGGCCGGCTCGAGTCCTTGGAGTTCGGCTGATCCTTCGCGGCCGCAGCGGCAATCGAAGGCGCACTTCCACGTGAATCACGCGGTTCCGCGGGCATCGACGAGGAGTCACTTGCGCGGCGTGAAGCACAAGCGGCGAGGACGAGCGTGAGAGCGATCGGGAGTGCGCGGAGCATGGTGACCTCCGCGATGCAGAGGCTGTGCGGATCGGGATCGGTGTCGGGTCGGCCTACGGTGACCGGCCCGAGGAGTCCGCACTACGATACGAAGGCGGGTCCGCGGACTGGCGAAAAGTGCCACGTATTCTCGCGCTCTGCGGTGGGCTCGCGGATCTCGCGCCGTGCGGTGCCGAGGCGGTTCGCGGACCACGCCGACGTTCATCCATGGGCTCGAGGTGAGATCGCGGAGCCGAGGCGTCGGGCCTGCCGTACAGGCTGCGCGAGCCGGCGTTCGGCGCGAGATCATGAATCACGGGCTCGAGGGCGCCGCACATCGCCGCCACTCCTGTTCGAGCGCCCGTCGGGCCGATGTCTTCACGGACGGTCCGTCCGACAGAAGTGGTGGTTCCCGGCTACGATCGCATCCGTGATCCACGTCGAGCCGCACCCTTCCCTGGACCCGATCGCATTCGAGAGCGCGTTCGAAACCAAGCTCGGCGACATCACGACGCCGGACATCGTGCGCAGCTTCTTGCGCGGTGACGCGGTGGCCCCGCTCGGAACGGACGAGGCGGTGAGGCGCGCGGTTCGCGACCTCCTACGTCACGGCGGATACAAGCCGACGGGGAGAGGCAAACCGGCCAGCGAGTATTTGCTCGGCGCACTCGTCGATGGCGCTTTCCCAGCGATCAACCCGGCCGTGGATGCGTGCAACGCAGTGTCCTTGCATTCCGGCCTGCCCATCAGCGTCGTCGACCTCGATCACGCGCGAGCGCCGTTTCGCATCGCGATTCCGCCGGCCGGAACGCAGTACGTGTTCAACGCGGCGGGGCAGACGATCGACGTCGGCGGGCTCGTGTGCCTTTTCGACGCCGACGGACCCTGCGCCAACGCGGTCAAGGACGCGCAGCGCACGAAGACATCGGACGCGACGCGACGAACCTTGTCCGTCGTGTGGGGGACGAACGCGCTGCCGAGTCGAGCGACGGCGGCCGCGCGGTGGTATCGACAACTCGTCGTCGCATGCGGCGCGACGACGACGACGACCGAGTTGGAGCGGCTCGCCGCGCCGCGATGATGCTCGCGATGACACGCAGTGAATCGACCGAGTAGAGGAAGAACGACATGAAGACTTGGACTCACACGCTGATCGCTCTGGCCGTCACGGCTTCGGGGCTCACCGCGCAGACCACGATCGAGGGCTTCACGGGCGGCTCGAATCAGGGGGCGTGGACGTTCGGTGCCGGTGATCAGATCGTCGCGACGGGCGGGAACCCCGGACACTACTTGCGGACCACCGTGCTCGACACGTTCGCACCGCAGCCGCGAACGGGCGCGGGCGTCACGTCGGTCTTCACGGGCGATTGGCGCGCGCGCGACGTCACTACGACGGGCATCGACCTCGTGACCAACTCGACGCAGTTCAACTTCCAGCGCGAGGTCACGCTGATCCTCGACCACGACGCGGGCACGCCGGGGGATCCGAGCGACGACAGCTCCGTCTACTTCATCAGCCCCGGTTTCGTGCCGCAGCCGGGCGCGGGTTGGGCGAGCTTCGATGTCGCGATCGCGGCGGATTCCTTGACGATTCCGGCCGGTTGGCAAGTTCTGCAAGGTGCCGGAACTCCGGACCAGGTGTGGAACGTCGTGATCACGAACGTATCGCGCGTGCGCTGGTTCTATGGCGATCCGACGTTCTTCTTCATCTTCGACATCTGGCAGATCGGCATCGACAACGCGCGGATCACGACGGAGATCGGAACGGCGTACTGCTTCGGCGACGGATCCGGCACAGCGTGTCCGTGTGGGAATTCCAGCGCGGCGCCGCGTGGATGCGCGAACTCGACGGGTCTCGGTGCTGACCTCGTTGCTTCGGGTTCGACCAGTCTCGCGGCCGCGGACCTCGCGTTCAGCTCGACCTCACTGCCTGCGACGACGACGGGCTTGCTGTTCACCGGCACCACGCAAGTGAGCGGCGGCAGCGGATTGCCCTTCGTCGACGGATTGCGCTGCGCAGGCGGCACCGTGCAGCGCATGGGCGCGAGCACCGCCGTCGGCGGCGTGGCGCAATGGGGACCGGGCCTGCCGCTCGGTTTCGCCACGCCCGCAACGCGCTACTTCCAGGTCTGGTACCGCAACATCGCGGGTCCGTGCGGCACGGGATCGAACTTGACCAGCGCGCGCGCGATCGTGTTCACGCCCTGACGGTCGGCGTCAGGCGTGTTTGCAGTGCGAGTAGCATCACCAGCGCGGTGCTCCACGTCACGATGACGAGCGGGATCCACACGAAGGCGTTGTCGTGGAGCGCGAGCGCACCCAGGCGCTCGCCGCCGAAGTAGGAGAGTGGTGCGCCGACGGCGCCGAACGCGACACCGAGCGCGTAACGGCCGCGCATCCAACTCATCGATTCACCGAAGAGCGTCGCGAAAAGCGGCCACAGAAAAAGCAGCCAGACCGGGCCGGTCCAAGGTCCGGGAGCGACTACCGCGCCGCTCGACTGCAGTACCGCATTCACGACGAGTCCCAGCGGCAAGGAGCACGCGAGGAGCTTCCACTCACCGCGCCGTCGATGCGTGATTCCGAGGTGCGCGACCAGGAGAATCGCGACGACGATTGGGCCGATCCACAGGTTGCCGCGTGCAGCACCGAGTACGCAGGCGAACCAACCGGCCTGGAACGCCGCCAAGTTGTAGAGCTTGCGCCCCGTGCTCACGCGGTCGTGTGGCGCGCGATCTCGCCGAGGATCGGCTCGCGGCGATTGCGCGGCTTGGCGTAGAGCATCTGGACGCTGCCGATCTGCCGTTCCGCGAAGCCGCTCTCGCAGTAGCAGAAGTAATACTCCCACAACCTCGTGAAGCGCTCGTCAAACCCAAGGCTCCGCACGCGGTCGATGTTGGCGAAGAATCGTTCGCGCCAGAGCTCGAGTGTGCGTGCGTAGTGCGGCGTCAAGTCCTCGTGGTGCACGAGGTGCATGTCGGTCACGCGCGCCGCGCACGAGGTGATCGCGCCGACCGACGGAATCGTCGATCCCGGGAACACGTGCCGCTGGATGAAGTCGACGCTGCGCAGCGCTTCGTCGTAGTGCCGATCGTCGATGACGATCGCTTGAATCGCCATGAGTCCATTCGGCACGAGTAGCTTCGAGCACGTGCTGAAGAAACGGTCGTACCAACGGTGCCCGACGGCCTCGATCATCTCGACCGAGACGAGTTTGTCGTAGGCCCCGCGCAAGTCGCGGTAGTCCTCGAAGAGGACCTGGATCCGGTCGGCGAGACCCGCGTCACGAACACGCTGCACGGTGTAGTCGTGCTGGGCTTTCGAGATCGTCGTCGTGGTCACACGGCAGCCGTGCACGCGGGCCGCGTGGACCGCGAGTCCGCCCCAACCGGTCCCGATCTCGAGCAGATGATCCGATGCGCGTAGATCGAGCTTCTGGCACAGCCGCTCGAGTTTCGCGTTCTGCGCCTCCTCGAGCGTCATGTCCGGGCGCTCGAACAGCGCGGCGGAGTACATCATCGTCGGATCGAGGAACGTGGCGTAGAAGTCATTGCCGAGGTCGTAATGCGCGGCGATGTTGCGACGAGAACCTCCGCGCGTGTTGTCGCGCAGCCGATGCCAAGCGCGCTGGAGCGGCACGAGGATCCGACCGAGTCCACCCTCCATCCCGGTCAGCGCGTCGCGGTTGCGGACGAAAGTCCGCAGAACGCTCGTGAGGTCGTCCGCGGACCACTCGCCGTCGATGTAGGACTCCGCGGCGCCGATCGATCCTCCGAAGGCCACGCGCGTCCAGAACGCCGGGTCCTTGACGTATACGGAGGCCCGGACGTCGAAATCGGCCGTGTCTCGGCCGAACTCCCGCGTTTCAGGGCCGTCGTGCAGGTGGAACCGGCCCTCCGCGATGTGCTCGAACTTGGAGAGCAGCGCTCGGCGTGCCAGCGCCTGAACGGGCCCGCGGCGAGCTTCGAGCAGCCGAGTCGCGGGTGCTCGTCGCGTCGACGCCGTCAGCGTGTTCTGTCGGAGGGTCAGGTCTTCCATCGGGGATGCTCGTGGAACGGTACGCGCTTCAACCAAAGACGTGCGGCTTGCCAGTGGATCGCCGCGAGTACGGTCGCCGTCATGAACGGCCGCCTCGCGAGCACGCTGGCGAGCGACAACCCATCGATCGAGCGCCGCTCCAGGGAGAGCGTAGCGTCGAAGATGCGTCGGCCCCCTTCGAGATTCTCCATGTGAACGGAGATGGACTCGCCCGGCAGGGTGAAGCGCCAGTCGTAGTCGAGTTCCATGGGCATGAAGGGAGATACGTGGAACGCCTTCCCGAACTGCCAACGCAGACTTCCGGGCGTGCTCCCCTCGACCCTACGAAGATCGAGCACATACGGATGCCGTTCTCCCCAGGGAGTGTTGCTCACTTCCGCGACGATGGCCTCCAGGTCGCCGCCCGCCCGCCCATAGCAGTAGTAAAAGCTGACCGGGTTGAACCCATACCCGAAGTAGCGCGGGTTCGTGAGCAACCGGATCGGGCCCTCAGGTCGCGATCCCGTTTCGCGCGCGACCAGATCGCGGACGCATTCGTCGAGCGGTCGAGTCGGGTCACCCAAGTAGTCCGCTCGATTCCAACGCACGATCGCGGAGCGACGTGTCGACCACAACCATCGATCCGTGAACACGACATCCAACTCCCCGAGGTCGAGGAACAGCATGTGGACGTCGTAGTCGAAGTCGTGCGGACGCGGAGCGAACCGGCGATGGCGGACGCGGCCCTCGTAGATGCAGCTCTCGAGCAGGCGCGAGTCGCTCACTGCGCGAGCACCGTGCGCGGGCGAGCGTCGAACGTCGTCCTCGCCATCTCGCGTTCCAAGTCGTCCAGGGATCGCCCGAATCGTTCGGCGACGCGCAACGCGCTGTTCACGCCGTCCTCGTGGAAGCCGTTGCTCCAGTACGCACCGCAGAACCACGTACGCCGCACGCCTTGGATCTCGGACCAGCGCTTCTGCGCGGCGATCCCTTCCCGTCGATAAATCGGATGGTGGTAGGTGATGCGTTTCACGACTTTGGCGGGATCGATGTCGCGCACGTCGTTCAACGTGACGAACCAGTTCGTCGGGCCGGGGATCGATTGGAGTTCGTTCATCCAATACGTCACGGCCACGCCGCCGCCACCCACTCCCAAATGATAGTTCCAGGCGGCCCAAGCCAACTTGCGTCTCGGCATCACGCGCTCGTCCGTGTGGAGGACGGCGACGTTCTCCTGGTAGGGGATCGCGCCGAGGATGTCGCGCTCCGCCTGTGATGCATCGACGAGAGCTCCCAATGCCTGGTCGCTGTGCGCGGCCAAGACGACGGAATCGAACGACTCCAAGGCCCGGCTGCCGGCGACGATGTCGACGCGATCCGCGAACCGGCGAATCGAACGAACCGGAGCGTTGGTGAGGATTCGGTGACGAATCGTCTCCACGAGCTTCTCGGCGTACACCCGCGATCCGCCTCGTACGACACGCCACGTCGGCCGGTCGTCGACGGAGAGCATCCCGTGATTCGAGAAGAAGCGCAGGAACGAGATCGCAGGGAACTCACGCATAGCGGCCGGCTCGGCCGACCAGACGGCGCCACCCATCGGCAGGATGTAGTGCTCGGCGAATTCGCGGCCGAATCGTCCCCGATCGAGAACGTCCCCGAGCGTCAACGTCTCGTCGTTCTCGGCGATCAGCTCCGGCGCTGCGCGATGGAATCGCAGGATGTCGCGCACCATCCGATGGAACGACGGGCGGAGCAGATTGCTGCGCTGCGCGAAGAGCGCGTTGAGGCTCGTGCCGTTGTATTCGAGGCCCGTGCGTCGGCACGCGACGCTGAAGCTCATCCTCGAAGGCTGCGTCTCGACGCCCAGGATGGCGAGCAAGCGCAGGAAATTCGGGTACGTCCTGTCGTTGCAGACGATGAAACCAGAGTCGACCGGAACATCGCGCTCTCCGTCTTTCAGCTCATGCGTGTGGACGTGCCCACCGAAGCGATCATCAGCCTCGAACAGCGTCACATCGTGTTCGCCGGCGAGTAGTCTGCCCGCGAGCATTCCCGAGACGCCGGTGCCGACGATCGCGATCTTCACCGCGGATCTCGGCTGCGAAGCCGGGCGCGCTCCATGACCTGGTCAGGAACGGGATGGAGTTCCCAGATCAGGCCGACCTTCTCGAGCCCGAGCAGCATCCACCACGTCGGATCGAACTCGTAGAACGCGAGGCCGGAACGCGCCGACCGCGGCGAGTGATGGTGGTTGTTGTGCCAACCCTCGCCCATCGTGATCACGGCCAGCAGCGGATTGTTGCGGCTCGTGTCGGGAGTGTCGTAGCGCCGCGAACCGAACAGGTGCGACAGAGAGTTGATCGTGAACGTGCCGTGGAAGAGGACGACGGTCGAAATCACCGTCCAGATCGTGAGCTGGAGTGCGGTGACGCCGAGTGCCGGGGCCCACGCCTGGAGTGCCGCTCCGATCCCGAACGAGGCAGCCATCACGAGCGCCGGCACGAGGATGTCGAAGCGATCCAAGAAGCGCAGCTCCTTGTAGCGAGCGAGGTCCGGGACCTGCTCCAGTCGCGTGCGGAAGTTCGGACGCGACATGATCCAACCAACGTGGCTCCAGAAAAGCCCGTGGTGCTTCGGCGAGTGGACGTCGTCGGGCTGATCGCTCTCCTGGTGGTGATGTCGGTGGTGCCCGGCCCACCACAACGGTCCACGCTGCGCCGACGAGTTCCCCGCGACGGCGAGGACGAACTGGAACGCACGGGAGGTCTTGAAGGACTTGTGGCTGAAGTAGCGGTGATAGAAGCCCGTGATCGCGAGCATCCGCAGCGCATAGAGGGCGATCGCCCACGAGACGGCGAACCAGCTCCAGCCGACCCAGATGACGCCGAAACAGGCCAAGTGGACGAAAAGGAACGGGATGCAGCGCGTCCAGTCGATCTTCTGGGGCGCGTCCTTCGGTATGTCCTGAGCGCCTGCCCAAGAATCGACCCAACGGAGGAGGTTCAGGCCGAGGCGGCTCTTGTTGTGGGTGGTGGCAGTCATCGTCGCGAGAAAAGGTAGTGAGACACGATCCATTCCTGTCCGCTCCGATAGCTCCACAACTCGGCGCATGCCAGGAAGAAGACGCGCCAACGTTCGACCCAGGCCGATTCCTGCCCGATTCCGTAGGCCGCGCGGAAGAGCGGCTCGACCGCGGCGCGGTTCAGGTCGAGGTTCGCGAGCCAATGTTCGGCCGTGCGGCCGTAGTGCTGACCATTCACCCGCCAGTGGTCTTCGAGCACGGCGTGGCGTTGGAAGTAGAGGAAAAGGTCGTCGGACGGCATGTTCCCGCCCGTGAAGAAGTGGCGACCCATCCAGTCGCCCGTGCCGCCCGTTTCGAACGGGTAGGCGTGTTCCTTGTGCGTGAAGACGTGCGTGAAGAAGAGGCCCTTCGGCTCGAGCCAGCTCGCGATGCGCTGGAACACGACTTCATAGTTCTTGACGTGCTCGAGCATTTCGACCGACATCACGCGATCGAACCTGCGGCCCGGCTCGAACGCGGTCACGTCGCTCGTCACGACCTCCAAATTCGTCAAGCCGCGACGATCGCGCTCGGCCTCGATATGTCGGCGTTGCACGGCCGAGTTGCTGACCGCGAGCACCTTGCAGCGCGGGTACTTCTCGAGGATCCAGAACGAAAGCGAGCCCCAGCCGCAACCGAGATCGAGGACGGTCATGCCGTCCTCGAGGCGCGCGCGTTGGCACGAGAGCGCGAGCATCGCGTCCTCGGCTTCTTCGAGCGTCTCGTTCCCCGTCGGGTAGAGGGCGCCCGAGTACTTGAGCCGCGGTCCGAGCACGAGTTGATAGAACTCGGTCGGGACTTCGTAGTGCTGTGAATTCGCCTTGTCCTGATGGACGGCGATCGGGCTCTCCTTCAGCGAACCGATGAACGCGCGCAGCCGTTCGCGCTGCGCCTCGACGTCACCCGCGTCCTCGTCGCGCAGACGTTCCGCGAGCAGCTTCCTGATCCCGAAACGGATCGCGGCATCGGGCAGCACGCCGCGGTCGATGAGGGTCTCGTACCACATGGTTCTAGCGCGCCGCCTTCGGGAACCAGGGCACGAACACGCTCGTCGTGCGTTGGTAGTCGAGGTAGTCCTGACCGCGACTCTTCACGGCCTGTGCTTCCGCGGCCGGGATGCCCGTCACGTTCCACAGGAGATAGAGCATGACAGCGGGCGCGACGAGTCCGGCCCAACCGAACGGAGCACTCCAGGCGAAGATGGCCAGGCCGACCCAATAGGTCCACTCGAAGAAGTAGTTCGGGTGTCGCGACAGCCGCCACAGCCCGACGCGGCACGTCCGGCCCTTCGAATTCGGGCTCTTCTTGAAGCGATCGAGTTGCACGTCCGCAGCAGTTTCGCCGCAGATCGAAGCCACCGCCACGACGGCGCCGAGGATCTCGAGCACGCCGAAGTCGATAGCTGAGTTCGAAGCCACGAGTAGGAAGGGCAGCGAGAGCAGGACGTCGAGCAACCCTTGAGATTGGAAGAACCAGAAGAAGTTCCGGTTCGCCTTGTCGCCCCAATCGCGCCGCAGGGAGGCGTAGCGTGCGTCCTCGGGCCGATTCGCGCCGATTCGATGAAAAGCCAGCCAGAGCGCGAGGCGCGCGGACCAGAGTCCTCCGACGACTCCGATCAACGCGCGTCGCTCGCCCGTTCCGCTCGCAAGGATTGCGTACACGGCGGCGAGCAGCCCCAAGTTCGCGGCCCAGGCGATGTCGACGAGCGTCGCGTCCTTGCGCGCCGACTGTACGAGCCAGACGAGCAGCATCACCGACGCACACACCGCGAGCCCGACCAGCAGGAGGCTCCAATCAGGGGTAGTGGCGGAGTTGGGCATGCGCGAAACGACTCGGGATACGTCCTACCTTCGAAAGGACACCGCGCGTCGGATGCAACGCGCGGTGTCAGTCAGAGCATCTTTCGGCCGCGGCTCGGAGAGCGAGTCGAGCCGGCTCGGGCGGGCTACCAGCTGCGGCTGACGAAGTCCTGCATCGTGAAGAGGATCATCATGCCGACCCAGAAGAAGCCGGCGGCCGCGAACAGCCACACCATCTTCGAGGAATACTTCACGTGCATGAAGTAGAGGACGACCAGCGCGGCTTTCACCGACGCGATCGCCAACGCCACGACGACGTTCATCGGACCGAGGTCGATCGTCGCGGTCCAGACGGTAAGGATCGTCCCGACCACGAGGGCCAGGAAGACCGCCCAGTAGATGCCGAGCGGCAGGACGTGGTGCTCCCCGCCGTGCGAATCAGTGCCCGAGGCCATAGTGCGCTCCCAAGAGGTACAGCATCGGGAAGAGGAAGATCCACACGAGGTCGACGAAGTGCCAATACAGGCCGACGTTCTCGAGCGGCAGGTAGCGTTCGGGCGTGAAGTAGCGCTTGCGAGCCTTGATCAGCACCCAAGTCATGATCCCGAGCCCGACGACCATGTGGAACGCGTGCAGGCCCGTCATCGCGAAGTAGATCGAGAAGAAGATGCGCGCCTGCGGGCCGTGCTCACCGAAAGCCGCATAGTCGAAGGTCGGACCGGGCATCAGGTTGAGCTCGTACTTCGACATGTACTCGAAGTACTTCACGACGAGGAACACCGCCCCTAAGATCATCGTGGCGACCGTCTGCCAGACGACCTGTCGGTACTTGCCGGTCTGCGCAGCGCGAATGGCGAACGCCATCGTGAGGCTCGAGACGATCAGCACGAGCGTGTTCAGACCCCCGAGCTTCCAGTCGAGGTGCGAGCTCGCCTTCATGAACGCTTCGGGATAGAGGTTCCGGTACACGGTGTACGCCGTGAACAAGGCCCCGAAGAACATGACTTCGGTGATGAGGAACGCCCACATGCCGAGCTTCTCGGACTCCTCCTGTTGGGCGAGGTCCTCGAAGTGGCTGTACGTGGGCCGCCGGACTCCGGCCGGCAACGCGTGAGAGTGATCAGCGGACACGCGTGTCCTCCTTCTGGCCGTGGGTGTTCGTCGTGTCGATCCCGCAATGGGGCTCGTCACCGTAGGCGTACGCCTCCTCGGTCACGCGGACGGGACCGTGGAAGTTGTGCGTGATGGGCGGCGACTCGATCTGCCACTCGAGCCCCTTCGCCTGCCAGGGATCGTTGCCGGCCTTCTTGCCCCACTTCAGCGACCAGGCCAGATAGATCATCGGCATCAGGTAGCCGGCACCGAGGATCGAAGCTCCGGCGGACGAGAGCAGGTTGAAGACGCCGAATTCCTCGGGATAGACGTGATAACGACGCGGCATCCCTTGGAAGCCGACGATGAACTGCGGCATGAACGTCAGGTTGAAACCTACGAAGATGACGATCGCGGCGAAGCGCGCGAGGAACTCGGGGTACATCACGCCGAACATCTTCGGCCACCAGAAGTGGATGCCCGCGAGGAAGGCCATCACCATCGAGCCGACCATCACGTAGTGGAAGTGCGCGACGATGAAGTACGTGTCGTGCAGGTGGCGGTCTACGGCCATGATGCCGAGGAACACGCCCGTGAGCCCGCCGATCGTGAACAGGCCCATGAACGCCAAGGCGTAGAGCATCGGCGTCGTCAGCTCGACGTTGCCCTTGTAGAACGTCGCGGCCCAGTTGAAGACCTTCACGGCCGATGGCACGGCGACGAGCATCGTGATGACGGAGAACACCATGCTCGCGTACACCGATTGCCCGGTCGTGAACATGTGGTGGCCCCACACCATGAAGCCGAGGATGGCGATCGCGAGGCTCGAGAACGCCACGAACGAGTAGCCGAAGATCCGCTTCTTGGTGAAGCAGGCGATGACTTCGCTGATCACGCCCATCCCGGGCAGGATCATGATGTAGACAGCCGGGTGGGAGTAGAACCAGAAGAGGTGCTGGAACAGCACCGGGTCGCCACCGATCGTCGGGTCGAAGATACCGATGCGGAAGATGCGCTCGAGCGCGAGGAGGAAGATCGTCGTCGCCAGCACGGGCGTCGCGAGCACCATGATCAGCGCCGTCGCGTACTGCGCCCAGATGAACAGCGGCAGCCGGAACCAGGTCATGCCCGGCGCGCGCATCTTGTGGATCGTGACGATGAAGTTCAGACCCGTGAGGATCGAACTGAACCCCGTGATGAAGACACCGACCGCGGTCAGCGCGACCTGCGAGTTCGAGTACGTCGAGCTGTACGGCGTGTAGAAAGTCCAGCCCGTGTCGACGCCGCCCGAGACCGCGACGATCAGCGTGAAGATCCCGCCGACGACGTAGATGTACCAGGACAGCAGGTTGATCTTCGGGAAGGCCAGGTCTCGCGCCCCGATCATGATCGGCACGAGGAAGTTCCCGAGCACCGCCGGGATCGACGGCACGAGGAAGAAGAAGATCATCACGATGCCGTGCATCGTGAAGAGGCGGTTATAGGTCTCCGCGTCGACGACGTCCCCCTTCGGCGTCGCCAGTTCGAGGCGCATCAGCACCGCGAACAGGCCGCCGATCAGGAAGAAGAACGTGATCGAGATCAGGTAGAGGATCGCGATCCGCTTGTGGTCGACGGTCAGTAGCCACGACTTCCAGCCGTAGCCGTCGTTCAAGAAGTTCGTGTGTTGCGCTGCGGTCGGGGCGTGCGCGGTGCTCGCGCCACTGCTCTGCATGGTGGAACTGCTCATTACGGGGTGACCTTGAGCGACTTGATGTAGGCGGCGAGCTGCAGGATCTGCTCTTCGCCGAGCTGGCCCTCGTAGGTGGGCATCACGGGCTCGTAGTTCGCGACGATCTTCGCTTGGGGCTTCAGGATCGACTCGCGGATGTACTCGTCGTTCATCAACGCCTTGCCGCCGCCCTTGAGTTCGACGTCCTTGCCGTAGATGCCCGCGAGCAGCGGTCCGCGCGGCGGTGCGCCGCCGATGTCCTTCGTGGCCGGATCGATCGGGTGGCAGCTGGAGCAGCGCATGGTCTCGAACAGGTTCTTGCCCGCGACTTCGGGCGCTTCGCCGGTCGAACCGGAGAGCCACCGTTCGTAGTCGTCGCGCTCCATCACGGTGACCTTGCCGACCATCCGCGAGTGGCCCGTGCCGCAGTACTCGGCGCAGAAGATGTGGTACGTGCCGACCTTCGTCGGTTCGAACCACAGTTGCGTGTAGCGGCCGGGAACGACGTCCTGCTTCGTGCGGAACGCGGGGATGAAGTAGCTGTGGATGACGTCCTCCGACGTCATCGTCATGCGTACCGGTTGACCCACGGCGACGTGCAGGTCTTGGTTCTCGCGTACGCCCGAGGGGTGCTGGACCTTCCACATCCACTGCTTCCCGACGACGTACATGTCGACGGCGTTCGGCGGGACCTTTTGCATCGTCACATAGAGCGACGTGCCCCAGGCGAAGAGGCCGATCACGATGACGAGCGGCAGCCCGGTCCAGAGGAGTTCGAGCGTGGTCGAGCCCTCGATCTGGACTGCCTTGCGGCCATCATCGCACTTGCGATACCAGGTGCACAGGCCGATCACGACGACGCCGATCAGCACGACGAAGAAGACCGTCAGCGCGACCAGGAACCAGTAGAGCAGGTCGACCTGCGTCGCGATCGTCGACGCATTCGGCGGGACTAGGGGGATGTCTTTCCACATGGCGTTACTTGGTTCGGTCTCGTCCTAGGTTCCGCCAGCCGGTTGGGTCGCGGCCCGTGCCAACGCGCGGTCGCGTCGCAGCATGGAGACGATGAAGATGAGGAGCAGGCTGAGTGTCAGCCCGGCTCCGAGTCGAACGACGTTGGTCACGACGAGTCCGTACTTGCCGGTCGCGGGATCGTGACGGAAGCAGAGCAGCGTGATCGCGTCGATGAGACTGCCGATGCGGCCTTCGGAGGACTCGACGAGCGCCAAGCGCATGTCGAGCTTCGGGAAGACGACGTCGATGAAGTAGCGCGAGACCTTGCCGCTCGGCGTGAGGATCACGACACCGCCGGCGTGCGCGTACTCGCCGACCTCTTCGTCGTAGAAGTAGCGGAAACCCACCGAGTCGCAGATCGCGTCGATCGAAAGCTGATCGCCGGTCAAGAAGTGCCAACCGCGATCGCCACCGTCCGCTCCGAGGGCCTTCACGTAGCCGGCCTTCTTCTTGGCCGACAGTTCGGGCGTCTCCTTCGGATCGATGCTGATCGTGACGACGTCGTAATCGGTGCCGATCGCCAGTGAGTCGAGCTGGCGCAAGCTCGCGGACAGGCCGTTCAGGACCTGCGTGCAGAGCATCGGGCACTCGTAGTAGACGAGCGACAGGATGACCGGTTTGTCCTTCACGAGGTCGCCGAGGCGCACCTCCGTGCCGTTCGAGTCGCGGAAGCGCAGGTCGAGCGGGATCTGTTCGTCGAGCTTCTGGACGAACTTGACCTCGCGGGTGATCCGATTGAACTGCTGGGTCGCGTGCGCGCTCGTCGACGAAAGCGCGGCCGCCGCGAGGACGAATCCTGCGGAGCGCACGATCGATCGGAGCGCGGGGATCTGCACGGATCAGTCCTTCGGCTTCTCTTGGACGGGGAAGCCCTTTTGCAGGGCGAGGTCCATCGCGCGCTCGATGGGGACGTGGACGATCTTCCCGTCCTGGTCGACCCAGCCGTACGAGCCGATTTTCTTCGACGCTTCGGCGCGCATGTCGCTCCACATGCGCGTCGTGAACGGTTGACGTTGCGACAGATCGACGGGCCGGCCGTCCCAACCCTGCTTGACGCCGCGCTGCATCTCGAGATTCGGCGCGACCGGGATCGGATCGTTCAAAGCGGCGAGCGGGTGCGACTCACCGTCGCCCAGGACCGGGATCTTCTGCATCAGACGCAGCATCCCGAACGTCCCGACGAATGTGATCACGAGGGCGACGAGCAACCAGAACGTGAACTTCAGGACCGTCGACAGGGTCGCGTCCTTCTCTTCGTAGTTCGGCGAGTACTTCTCGGTGACCATGCGTGTGCTTTCGTGCTCGCTCAGTGGTGGGCGTGACCGAGTGCCTCTTGGACCGCCGCCTCGTGGCGCGGCGACGTGAGCGGGTGGGCCTTGAGGCGGTTCATGAAGAACCACAACCACAGACCGCCGAGCCCCACCGGTGCCGCGAAGTCCATCCAGTGCGGCGTGAGCGCCTCGGGATGGAACACGGGCACGATCTGCCAGTAGACGTCGACGTGCCGCATGACGATGAGGAGCAGCGCGACGGGGACTACGTACGACGCGTCGCGCTTGATGCGGCGGATGAGCAAGAGGAAGAACGGCAGCGCGAAGTGCAGGACCGCCAACGCGATCAGCACGACTTGCCAGCTCGTTTCCGCGCGCACGAGGTACCAGGGCGTCTCTTCGGCGAGGTTGCCCGACCAGATGATCAGCCCCTGGCTGAAGCTCGTGTACGCCCACAACATGACCATGGCGAACATGAGCGTGCCGAGGTCGTGGAACAGGTTGCCCTTCGCGAACGCGCGGAACGGCTCGTGGTCCCTGACCCACGAAGTGAACAGGATGGAGAACGCCATCGTCGCGAGCGCGCAGCCGACCATGTAGATGACGCCGTACATGGTCGAGTACCACTTCGGGTCGAGCGACATCATCCAGTCGAACGTCGCACCGGTTGCGGTGAGCGCGAAGATCAGGACGCCCGGACCGCTGAGGTACCTCGCGATCTTCTCGTCCTTCTTGTCGCCGCTCGCGTCGAACTTCGCCGCCGCGCGCAGGATCCCGAAGCCGAGACCGATCCACAGCACGAAGTAGAGGACCGTGCGGCCGAGGAATCCGTTGACGTTCAGCCACGGAACCTTGTGCGCGAGGAGGTGATCCTCGGGGATCCCGAGTGCCGCGTTGCCGTGCACGAGATCGTGGTCCGTCCACGGATAGAGCCAGTAGTTGCCGATGTACCCGTGCTCACCGTGCGACGCCGCGCCGTGGCCGTCCGGATGCGTGACGAGGCCGATCGCGACGGGTACGAACATCAACGCGAGGAACGGCAGCGTGCGAATGCCCGCTTGGAGCTGACGTCGGATCGCGAGCCCCCAGAATCCACCCGTGAGGTAGTGGATCATGGTCAGGATCAGACTTCCGAGCCCGAACATCGCGACGCAGCAGAACGCGAAGAGGTACGAGCGGAAGAACTGACCGCGGTCGGACACGAAGCCCCACGCCAGCAATGCGGCGCCGAGGACCCCGAGCACGAGAGCCGTGCGTTGGATGCGATCGAGCTTGGAGCGCAGTTCGTTGTTCACTGGATCATTCCCCGCGCTGGAGGCGGTCGCGTTCGGCCGGCGGGACATCTTCGATGGTCGCGTTCTGGCTCTGCTGGAGAGCGCGCACGTACGCCACGATCGCCCAGCGATCCTCGGACTTGATGCGGTCCGCGAGGTCGTACATGACGCCGAAGCCGTTCGTGATGACGCCGAAGACGTATCCCGGCGACGCCTGACGCAAGCGGTCGATGTGATAGCTGGGCGGGCGCTTCAAGCCGCGCGACACGATCATGCTGTCGCCGTCGCCGAGCATCCCGTGGCAGTTGATGCAGTAGATCGCGTAGCGCTCGCGGCCACGCGCGAGGATCTCCTTCGTGATCGGCATCGGGAACGCCTCGGCGTCCTTGCCGTCGATCTTCCCTTGATGGAGGTGCGTGTCTTCGAACAGACGGCCGCGTGCGACCGTGTTCGGCACGAGCGGGCGCATCGAGCGACCGTCGGCGAAGAACGTGGACTTCGCGTACGGCTTCAAGCGCGGCTGGTCGTGCATGTCCTGCCGGCATCCCGTGAGGAACGGGAACGCAGCACACGCGGCGAGGGCCAAGAGTTTGGCCCGAAGCGATTGGGGCAGGGACCGCATCAGTTCGGGACCTCCTCGATCGAGAGCGGCTTCCGTCGTGCGAGGAACTCGCGCGTCGTCGTCGCATCGAACTTCGGGTCTTCCGCCTGGATCAGGAAGAAGAACCGGCTGCGCGTCGCCTCGGCGAAACGCTTCACGTGGAAGAGCGGGTGGTAGGGCTGCGGGAAGCCGTTCATGATCAGCATCCCGAACACGGCCGTGAGCGCGGCGAAGAGGATCGTCGTCTCGAACATGGGGACGATGAACGAGGGCCACGAGAGCCACGGCCGACCACCGATGTTCGTCGGGTACTCGATGACCGAGACCCAGTACTGGAGCGCGCCGCCGGCGAACATCCCGGCGAGTCCGCCGAGGAGGACGAGGAGTGGGAGCTTGTTCGTCAAGCCCATCGCCTCGTCGAGCGCGTGGATCGGCATCGGCGAGAAGGCTTCGATCTTCGTGAACCCTTCTTGCCGGGCTTGACGCGCCATGTCGACGAGCGCTTCAGGCTTGTCGAACTCGGCCAGCAGGCCGTGGATCGCAGTCGTTTGCTTGCCGTAGGCCATGTCAGTTCCTCCCGCCGTGGTCGTGGACCGCCGGAGCCGGTGAACCGTGCGGAGCATCCCCGTGCGGAGCATCACCGCGCGGAGCAGCCTTCCCGGTGACTCCCGACTTGGGCACGAGCAGTCGCATCTCGAAGATCGCGATCATCGGCAGGAACCTGATGAACAAGAAGAAGCTCGTCAGGAAGAAGCCGATGGTCCCGAGGTACATGCCCCAGTCCCAGATCGTCGGCGCATACATGCCCCACGACGACGGCAGGTAATCGCGGTGCAGGCTCTGCACGATGATCACGAAGCGCTCGAGCCACATGCCGATGTTCACGGACATCGACACGCCGAACAGGATCCAGATGTTCCGACGCGCTGGCGCCCACCAGAAGATCTGCGGGATCGTGCAGTTCGTGAGGAGCAGCGCCCAATAGAAGAGCGCGTAGGGACCGCTCAACCGGTTCTGCAGGAGGTAACCCTCGTACACCGAGCCCGAGTACCACGAGGCGAACGCCTCCATCGCGTAGCCGTAGGTCACGATGAGACCCGTGGCGAGCAGCACCTTGGCCATGTTGTCCAGGTGCTTCTCCGTGATGAAGTCCTTCAGTCCGTAGAAGGCGCGGATCGGCAGCGCGAGCGTCAGCACCATCGCGAAGCCCGCGAAGATGGCGCCGGCGACGAAGTACGGCGGGAAGACGGTCGTATGCCAACCGGGGACGATGCCCGTGGCGAAGTCGAAGGACACGACCGAGTGCACCGACAAGACGAGCGGCGTGGACAGACCCGCGAGCAGCACCGTGGCCGTCTCGAAACGGTTCCAGTGGCTCGCCGCGCCGCGCCAACCCATCGCGAGCATGCCGTACGCGACCCGCGCGACTTTGTGGCGCGCTTGGTCACGCAGCGTCGCGAGGTCGGGGATCATCCCCGTGTACCAGAAGAGCAGCGAAACGGTCGCGTACGTCGAGACGGCGAAGACGTCCCACACGAGCGGCGAGCGGAACTGCGGCCACATGCCCATCGTGTTCGGATAGGGCAGCAACCAATACGCGAGCCAAGGACGTCCGGTGTGGAGCAGGGGGTACATGCCGGCGCACGCGACGGCGAAGATCGTCATGGCCTCGGCGAACCGGTTGATCGACGTGCGCCATTCCTGACGCAGCAAGAGCAGCACGGCCGAGATCAGCGTCCCGGCGTGGCCGATGCCGATCCACCACACGAAGTTGATGATGTCGAACGCCCAGCCGACCGGGACGTTGTTGCCCCAGATGCCGACGCCCGTCATCACCAGGTTGATGATGGTGGCGACCAGCATGATCACGCCCACCGAGGCGATGCCCATCACCGCGTGCCACCCGAGCGGCGTCTTCGCCAGCGGGGACAGAACGATCTCCGAGATCTTGTCGGTGACCGACGCGATCGTGTGGCCCGGCCCGATCAGCGCGTCACGCTCCTCGGTCTTCTGTTCGTCCTTCATGGGGTCGGGTGGCTAGGGGAGGCTGCCGCGGAGCACATGGCGCGCTTCGCGACCGGTTCGGTCGTTGAAATGAACCAGGCTCCGCCGCTCGCGGAGCCTGCGCGACTCGTGACGAGTCGCGCACTCGGAGCCCGTGAAGAATTCACGGGCCGAGCGCCGCGGAGCGGCCCCACTTGTTTTCGAGAGGCCGTAGGCTCGATGTCTTCACGGCCTCTCATATCGGAGCGCCGTGAGCTCAAGCGCTCTCGAGGGCCGCGAGTTCGGGGTTCGGATTCCGGATCTTCGCCAAGTAGGTCGTGCGCGGCTTCGTGTTCAGTTCTTCGATGAGCCCGTACTCGTGCGGCTCGGCACGTAGCTGCGACACGGCGCTCTTCGGATCGGCGATGTCGCCGAAGGTGATGGCTTCGGACGGGCAGACCTGCTGACAGGCCGTGACGATCTCGCCGTCCTTGATCTTGCGTTGCTCGCGCTTCGCGGTGATGCGCGTCTGGTTGATGCGCTGAACGCAGTACGTGCACTTCTCCATGACGCCGCGCGAGCGCACGGTCACGTCCGGGTTGCGCTGCAGTTTCAGCGTTTCCGTGACGTAGTCGGAGTAGAGGAGGAAGTTGAAGCGCCGCACCTTGTACGGGCAGTTGTTCGAGCAGTACCGCGTGCCGACGCAGCGGTTGTAGACCATCTCGTTCAAGCCTTCGGGGCTGTGCTGCGTCGCGCCGACCGGGCACACGACCTCGCACGGCGCGTTTTCGCAGTGCATGCACGGGACAGGTTGGCTGTGGATGCGCGGGTTCGCTTCCGGGCCGTCGAAGTAGCGATCGATGCGGATCCAGTGCATCTCGCGGCCGCGCAGGACTTGGTCCTTGCCGACGACGGCGATGTTGTTCTCCGCTTGGCAGGCCGTGACGCAGGCGCCGCATGCCGTGCACGAGCTGAGGTCGATGACCATGCCCCACTGGTACTCGCCGACTGGGCGACCCATCGTGTCGATCTCGCGCTGGACCGCCTTCTTGTACATGTCGGTGTCGCCGAAGTGGTGCAGGCGATCCTTCGCATCGAGGCTGTGCGGATCGGCTGCGAACCCTTCGACGTCACGCACGCGCAGGATCTGGCGCTTCTTGACCTCGCCTTGGACGATGTCGTAGTCGACGTGTTCCTGGGTCGAGGCGAGCTTCACCGACTCGCCGACCTTGCTGATCTTTGCACCCGAGACCTTCCACGAAGCGGCGCTCGTGCGCAGCGCGAACACGTCGAAACCGGCCGCGTTGCCAACGTGACCCGCGCGCGTGCGGCCGTAGCCGAGGTGCAGCGTGATCGACGAATCCGCGTGACCCGGCGAGACCCACACCGGTCCGCGCACCGTGCGACCGCCGTGCGCGACGTCGACGACGTCGCCGGTCGCGAGTCCCATGCGCGCCGCGAGAGCGGGCGCCATCTGCACCGTGTTGTCCCACGTGACCTTGGTCGCGGGCTTCGGCAGCTCCTGCAACCAACCGTTGTTCGCGAAGCGGCCGTCCCAGATCGTCGGGTCGGGCCGGAAGACGACCTCGATGCCAGCCGGACTCGGAGTCGGCGCGGCGACGACGGACTTCGCCGTCGCCGACACGGTCGCGAACGCCGTCTCGGGGATCACGCCGTCGTGCAACCAACGCCGCCAGTTCCTTTCGAACGCGTCGGGGCGTTCCTTCTGCCACGTCGCGCGCACGGCGTCGTAGCCGGACTCGGTCCCCTTGTTCAGGATCGCGTTCACGATCTCCGTCGTGCTCTTCCCGCCGAAGAGCGGGAAGATCAGCGGCTGTACGATCGATGCGGTTCCGTCCGCGGCGCGCGCATCGTCCCAGCTCTCCAGGAAGTGCGCGGCCGGCACGTGCCACTCGCACAAGATGCCGGTCTCGTCGAGGAAGAGACCGTGGTGCACCTTGAACGGCACCTTCACGTACGCGGCCTTGAAGTCGAGATCGGCCGGCGCGTCGTAGACCGCGTTCACGCCGAGGAGCACGAGCACCTCGACCTTGCCGGCGTTCATCTCCTGGACGAGATCGCGCAGTGCCTCGACGTGGCCTTTCTCCTGCGGCAGGCAATCGACCGGCGGCAGGTAGCTCACCGTCGTGCCGACGTTGCCGAGCTTCTCGTTGATCGCGGCGACGAGGTGATGGACGACGGCCGGTTGCCAGTCGCCGACCGTCACGATCGACGCGCCCGCGTTCGCTTGGAGGTCCTTCGCGACCGCGGCGACCCAAGCATCGAGTTGCACGCTCGACTTGTCCGCGGTCTTCACGTCGAGGCCTAGACGCTTCGCGAGGAGTCGCGTGAAGTTCTCGACGTCCTCGGACCGTGTGGGCAGGCGGTGATCCGCCATCATCCCGGTCGGCGTCGGCGAGTTCTCGACGACGTAGAGCCGATTGAGCGCGGTGCGACCCTTGCGCGCCTTGCGGCCCTTCGCGAAGTCGCGCGCGGAACGCACGCTTTCGGGGCCGCCGCCCAAGAAGTCGCTGTCGAGCGCGAGCACGACTTTCGCCTTGGCGTAGTCGCACTGGACCGCGAGGTCCCGGCCGAACGCGGCCACGGCGCCGGCCTTCTGCTCGTCACGATGGATCGCGTCCCACTGGACGATGCGCGCGCGCGGGAAGGCCTCGCGCACTTCGCGCATCTGCCGCGCGAGCGTCGGCGACACGATCGTCGGCACGACGATGGCGAGACCGGAGCCCTGCTTCGCGCTCTGCACGTTGAGCTCGGCGCGCAGCTCCGTGAGGAAGTCGTCGTAGGACTGCTGACGACCGCGCTTTTGGATCGTCGTCGAACGATCGGGGTCGTAGAGCTCGAGCACCGTGCTCTGCGCGAACGCATCCGACGCGCCGCGGCTCGCGGGGTGCAACTCGTTGCCTTCGATCTTCGTCGGTCGACCTTGATGGTTCTCGACGAGGAGGCCGATCGATCCGCGCGCCCAGGGCATCGCGGTCGCGAAGTAGATCGGGACGCCGGGCGTCGTCGACTCGGGGTTCTTCGCGTAGGGGAGGATGCGTTCCTCCGGTTGCTTCGTGCACGCGGCGAGGCCCGCGAGACCGAGCGACGCGCCCATGAGCTTGAGCACTGTGCGGCGCTCGGGCTCGTCGAGCATCTTCTCCGCTTGGTCCGGATACTCGCGGCGCAGGAAATCTTGGAAGCGCTCCGTGCCCGCAAGTTCCTCGAGGCTGCGCCAGAACTCCGGTCCCGTCTTGCCGACGAGCTCGGGATACGCGCCGCCGTCCTGAAAGGCAACGGGGGGTGTCGCGGAGGGGATGGGGGAGGCCGGAGCCGGATTCGTGTGCTCGTCGATCATCGGTGGCAGATGGAGCAATTGGTCAGGCTCTCGACTTGGTACTCGGCCTTCAGCTCGGCCCCGAGTTCCGCCTGGGACTTGCCCAGCGCCTTCTCGGGATCCCAACCCATCTCGAAGACCTTCGATCGCGGACGCAGGTGCTTTTCGGGCTCACGGTGGCACGCGAGGCACCACTCCATGTTGAGCGTGTTCTGCTTCCACATGAGCGGCATCTTGTCGACGCGCCCGTGACAGCTCTCGCAGCCGACGCCCTTCGAGATGTGGGCGCCGTGGTTGAAGTAGACGAACTCGGGCAGGTCGTGGATGCGAATCCACTCGATCGAGGTGTCGTCGCGATAGCTCTTGCGCACGGGCTCGAGCATCTCGGCGTTCGTCCAGATCTGCGAGTGGCAGCTCATGCACGTCTTCGTCGAGGGAATACCGGCCGACGCGGCCTCTTCGACGGACGTGTGACAGTAGCGGCAGTCGATGCCGAGCCCGCCGACGTGGTGGGCGTGGCTGAACGGAACCGGCTGGATCTTCGGCACTTCGACGTCGGTGACGAGCGATGTGCGATTCGCCTGCAGCGTCGCGGCACCGACGGATCCGAGCAGCAGGACGGCCGCGACGACCGAAACCTTCGAGAGGGAGTTGAAGCTCGGGTGGAAGATCTGCGCCATGCCGGGTTGCGGCGCCGGGGGGGGCGCCTGCTCGAGGTGCCGGCGCCGTCTCGAACGCGCGTCGGCCGGGGGTTTCAGCAGCGCGCCGGAGCGACTTGGCGAGGTGAGTTCGCCATCGTCTTCCGCCGCGACATGCAGCGCGAAAGGTATAGGGTTTCACTGTGTTCACGGCAAGCAAGGGGAAGTTGCGAGCGCCCTCAAGTTCCGCGCTTCGCCCAGGTTCCGTGCGTGCCGAACTCGGACCGGAGTTTCGGACCCGGAATGCACGCTCCTGTCCGGCAGCTTCCGTTCACTGCCGGCGCAGCAGCTCGGACTCGTGGCCGGAGTCACGCGAGCATGGACGTTCCGAAATCGACGCGAAGAGTTCGCGCGCAGGTCGGACGGCGCTGCGGATACCACGCAAGAAGCGGGTACTGAGTCAGGAGCCGCGGGCCCGGTGTCACCGCCTGAAGGCACCCGCCGGTTCCGCGCTGGGTTCTGTCCGGCGTTGTGGCATGTGCTGGACTTTCGCAGGCCAGATAAGGTGAAGATCGGACTCCAGATCGTCGATGGCAGGCCGGCATTTGGTGCTGGCTCCAAGCTCAAACCACCGCGCGCACTGCGATATCCAATCGAGGTGTCGTTGCTGGTGTTTTAGCGGCACCCACACGTGGGTGTGCACCGGCCGGCAGAGCCGAATTCCGACCCGCCGACTGGGCTGCCGGCACCCCGCGCAGGGGGACGTCCACCCCCTCGCGAAGCCAGACCTAAGCTACTGTTGAAAAAGGAGTTACATGCAGATGGCCAGGGCCGGTAGGGAGCTCGACTGCGAACCTGCGATCTTGGCCGGGTCTTCATGGAGGCTTTGCAGGGGAGGCGTCTCCTACTCGCGTCCCAACGACACGTCACCACCGCTCGCCAAGGCCAGCACCCAGCCCCACGTGGGCAAGGAACTCGCGACCATGATCCACCAACTCTCTCTGCGCGCGCTGAGCCTCGGCGCCGCGGCCACTGTCCTCGGTCTCACCGCGACCGCGCAAGCCGTCAAGGTCGACGCGAAGATCGCCCCTTACACCTCCGTCCCCGGAGTCTCGGGCAACGTGAAGAGCATCGGCTCCGACACGCTGAACAACCTGATGACGCTGTGGGCCGAAGGCTTCAAGAAGCAGTACCCCGCCGTCACGATCGAGATCGAGGGCAAGGGTTCGTCGACCGCGCCGCCCGCTCTCATCGAAGGCTCGGCCACGTTCGGCCCGATGAGCCGCGAGATGAAGCAGAAGGAGATCGACGACTTCGAGAAGAAGTACGGCTACAAGCCGACGGCGATCCCGACCTCGATCGACATGCTCGCGGTGTACGTCCACAAGGACAACCCGCTCGCGAGCCTCACGCTCGAGCAGGTCGACGCGATCTTCTCGAAGACGCGCAAGAGCGGCTTCGCGACGGACATCGTCACGTGGGGCGAGCTCGGCCTCACCGGCGACTGGGCCGACAAGCCGATCAGCCTCTACGGCCGCAACAGCGCCTCGGGCACGTACGGCTACTTCAAGGAACACGCGCTCTTCAAGGGTGACTACAAGGACTCCGTGAAGGAGCAGCCGGGCTCCAGCTCGGTCGTCCAAGGCGTCGCGGCCGACAAGTACGCGATGGGCTACAGCGGCATCGGCTACATGACCGCCGACGTGCGCGCAGTTCCGCTAGCGAAGGACGCGAAGGGCGCGCCGATCTCGGCGACTCCCGAAAACGCGTACTCGGGCGCGTACCCGATGGCGCGCTTCCTCTACGTCTACATGAACTACAAGCCGGGCACCGAGATCGAGCCGCTGCGGCGCGAGTTCGTGCGCTACGTGCTCTCGAAGCAGGGCCAAGAGGACGTCGTGAAGGACGGCTACTACCCGCTGACTGCGAAGCTCGTGACGGATGCGTTGAAGTCGATCGGCGTCGGTGCGGTTGCCACAGTTCCCGCCTCGTCGGGCCGCTGATCCTGAACTGCTGCCCGAGCACGGATTCCGCTCGGGCAGCAGCGAATTCCGCCTGCGCGTGCGTTTCTCTCGAACTGACGCACGACGTGGAGCCGGAATCACGAGACACCCGGGATGAGCCCCCAATCCTTCACCGGCCGCGGCCGACGCCGTCAAACGCGCCGCGGCGTGCTCATCGCCGAACGGGTCGCGCGGATCCTCATATCGATCGGCGGTCTCGGCACGATCCTGGCCGTCTCGCTGATCCTCGCGTTCCTCCTGTGGGTCGTCGCACCTCTCTTCCGCGGTGCGGAGTTCGAAGAGGGCGGCTCGCGCGCCCTCGCGGCTTCATCCGCCGGAGAATCGATGCCCATCGCGGCCGGCGTGGACGAGTATCAGGTCGTCGCCTGGGCGCTCGGTGCCGATGGAGTGGTGCGCGCCTGGCGCCTGGACACCGGCGAATTGCTGCGCGAGGAGCGCCCGTTCGGTGACGTGCGGCCGACGTCCGTCTCGCTGCCGCTCGACGATGGGCGGTACGCGGTCGGGTTCGAGGACGGACGTGTACGCCTCGTGCACTTCGCCTTCCTCACGGAGTTCCTCGATCCCGCTCGCGATGTCGAACTCGCGCAGAAGCTCGAGAACTTGGAACGCGCGACCTGGAACGGCGGTGTCGTCCAACACACGCCCGAGGGGCAGTATCGCAGCCAGTCCCTCGTTCTCGAAGTCGGCGAGGCGGTCGACGTCGGAGCGCGTTCAGCGCTCCTCGCGGTCGACGCCGTGCTCGACGGCGGCACGACGCGCGTCTTCGCGTACGAGAGTGCGGGCGCGTTGCGCATCGCCGAGGTCGAGCGCAAGGAGAACGTGTTCACCGGCGAGCTCACGGAGAGCGTCGCGATCCACGAGGTGGGCTGGTCGCCACGGTCCGACGGAATCGCGCCCGCACGCGTGCTGGTCGGTGGTGCCGGAGATCGGCTCTTCGTGTCGTGGCGCGACGGGGTCACGCGTCGCTACGACGCGCGCGACGTCGAGAACGTCGTCCCGGTCGAGGAGGTCGATCTCGTCGACGGTGAGGGCACGCTCGAGGCGGCAGCTTTCCTGATCGGGCGCGGCACGTTGGTCACGGGCGACTCCCGCGGTCGCATGCGCGCTTGGTTCGGAACGAAGCCAAAGAACGCTCGAACCGCGGACGGCGAGACGTTCGTGCGCACGCACGACATCCTCGAAAAAGGCGCGGCGATCCGTTGGATTTCGTCCTCCGCGCGCGGCCGGTCGGTGGTCTCCGGGGCCGCCGACGGAACGATCTCGGTCGCCTACGTCACGAGCGACAAGGAACTCTTCTCGACGCGCGTCGAGGGCGCGAGCGGCATCGACGCGGTCCTGCTCACGCCGAAGGATGACGGGCTCGTCGCGATCTCCGCAGGTCGGATCGCGAGCTGGAAGGTCGACCTGCTCCACCCCGAAGCGACGCTCGCCGCGCTCTTCCGTCCGGTCTGGTACGAGGGCTATCCCGAACCCGAGCACGTGTGGCAGAGCTCGAGCGGAACGGACGACTTCGAAGCCAAGCTCGGCCTGTGGCCGCTCGTCTTCGGCACGATCAAGGCGACGTTCTACTCGATGCTGTTCGGTGTTCCGCTGGCGCTGCTCGCCGCGATCTACACGTCCGAGTTCCTGCATCCGCGACTCCGCACGCCGCTGAAATCGACCGTCGAGATCATGGCCAGCCTTCCGAGCGTCGTGCTCGGCTTCCTGGCCGCCATCATTTTTGCTCCGTTCGTCCAGGGCGTGCTGCCCCAAGTCCTCGCGACGTTCGTGTGCGTTCCACTCGCGTTGCTCTTCGGCGCGCGACTGTGGTCGCTTCTGCCGTCGAAGAAGTACGTGCAGTGGTCGGGCACGCAGCGCTTCGCCGCGATCGGACTCACGATTCCTCTCGGTGTCGCGCTGGCGTGGTGGATCGGGCCGCTCGCCGAACGAGTCGTGTTCGCGGGCAACCTAGAGAAGTGGTTGCACGGCGGATTCGGTCGCGCCTTCGGAGGCTGGTTCCTCCTCCTGATCCCGGCCGCGGCGCTCCTCTTCGCCTTCTTTTCCTCGCGCGTGATCGATCCCTGGTGGCGGTCGAAGCAGCGGGGCTGGACGCGCGACACCGCAGGTCGCAACGAACTTCTGCGCTTCGTGATGGCGACCGGCTTCGTGTTCGCGTTGGCTGCCTTCGCGGCGTTCGGCCTGGACACCGCCGGCTTCGACGCGCGCGGCGGCGTGCTCGACACCTATGTGCAGCGCAACGCGATGATCGTGGGTTTCGTGATGGGCTTCGCCATCGTGCCGATCGTCTACACGCTGGCCGAGGACGCGCTGACCTCCGTGCCCGGCCACTTGCGGCTGGCGTCGCTCGGCGCCGGCGCGACACCTTGGCAAACCGCGATGCGCGTCGTGATCCCGACGGCGATGAGCGGGCTCTTCTCGGCCGTGATGGTCGGACTCGGTCGTGCGGTCGGCGAGACGATGATCGTGCTCATGGCGACCGGCAACACGCCCGTCATGAGTTGGAACGTCTTCGACGGGTTCCGCACGCTCTCCGCGAACATCGCGGTGGAGCTGCCCGAAGCGGTCAAGAACGACACGCACTACCGCACGCTGTTCCTCGCGGCGTTGTGCTTGTTCGCGATGACATTCGCGTTGAACACCGTGGCCGAGGTCGTGCGGCAGCGCTTCCGCAAGCGGGCGTACCAACTGTGACGCTCACATTCGAGAAGCCTGCGCCGAAGCCGGCCGCATCCGCCCCGCGCCGTCGCGAAGGACGTCGCATCACGTCGATCGGTGCGTTCGGCGAGCCGATGTTGTGGCTCACCGGCGGCGCCCTCGCGATCGCGCTCTTCATGATCGTGGGGCTGCTGGCCCTCGTCGTGCACCAAGGCACGTCGACGTTCTGGCCCACCGAAGTTTGGCGCGTCGACACGGTCGACGGCCGCAAGTTCCTGGGCGAAGTCGCCGCGACGGATACCTACCGACCGGAACCGAGCGCGCTCGACAAGTTGCCGGTCGAACAGCGCCCTCGCGCTGCGGAATTCGTGGCGCTGAACGAAGGCAACAGCACGCGCGAGATGTTGCGCACGGGCAACTTCGACGTCTCCGGTACGCACTTCACGTGGATCAGCGACTTCGAGGTGCTCCAGCGTTTGCTGCCCGAATGGTCCATCGTCGTCGAACGCTTGTCGTGGGGGCGCTTCTACGGCGAGCCGCGCGAGTTCCGAATCGGTGACGAAGTCATCGGTCGCACACCCGGCGCGGCATGGGCTCGGTTCCAGGAACACCACGAAGCTTGCCTGGAGAGACACGCAGAGATCGAGCATCTCGAGACACACGAGATCGGCGCGGTGAACGACGAGATCGAAGAGGCCCGCCTCGCGCTCCGTCGTCTCGAGCTCGAGAAGGGTCGCGCCAGCCCCGGGTACGCCGCCGCCGAAGCTGCCACAGAGCAGCAAGAAGTGGAGAAGCGGGAGCGCTTCGTCCAGATCGAGTCGGAGATCCGCGCACTGAATGCGGAGAACGCGCGCTACGTCCTCGTGATGGCGACAGCCGACGGACAGACGGCCGAACTTCCCGCTGCGGAGATCGTCCGCGCTTATCCCGCGAACCAACTCGCGTGGAGCGAGCGCCTCGTCGTCTACTTCTCGCGCTGGGGTGAATTCCTCACGGACGCGCCGCGCGAGGCGAACAGCGAAGGCGGTGTCTTCCCAGCCATCTTCGGCACGGTCGTGATGACGCTGCTGATGTCGGTGCTCGTCGTGCCGTTCGGCGTGCTCGCGGCGCTGTATCTGCGCGAGTACGCGAAGCAGGGCTTGATCGTCAGCGGCGTGCGCATCGCCGTGAACAATTTGGCCGGCGTGCCGAGCATCGTGTTCGGCGTCTTCGGCCTGGGCTTCTTCTGCTACATCGTCGGCGCGAGCATCGACGACCTGTTGTACGCAGAAAGACTGCCGAATCCGACGTTCGGCCGCGGCGGCCTGATGTGGGCCAGCTTCACGCTCGCGTTGTTGACACTGCCGGTCGTGATCGTAGCGACGGAAGAGGCGCTGTCTGCCGTGCCGAGTTCCATGCGCGAAGGCTCTTACGCCTGCGGCGCGACGAAGTGGCAGACGATCTGGCGCATCGTGCTGCCGCGCGCGATGCCGGGCGTGATGACGGGCATGATCCTCGCGATCGCGCGCGGAGCAGGCGAGGTCGCACCGCTGATGCTCGTCGGCGCCGTGAAGCTCGCGCCCGAATTGCCGGTCGAGCTCGGATCCGCGTTCCCGTTCGTGTCCGTCCACCCCGAGCGCAGCTTCATGCACTTGGGATTCCACATCTACGACCTCGGCTTCCAGAGTCAGAACAGCGAGGCCGCGAAGCCGATGGTCTTCACGACCACGCTGCTCCTGATCGCACTCATCATCGTCCTCAACGTCACCGCGATCTGGGTTCGCGGTCGGCTCCGGCGCAAGTTCCAAGCCGGACATTTCTAGGACCCAGATTGGAGATGGATCCCATGGAAGTCTCGATCGGCGGTAAGCTTCCGCGCCAGAAATCGGCGCGCGGCGTGACGACTCCTACGAAGGACGGCAACCCCGTCACCAGCCCCGTGTTCGACGCCATCTCGCGCTCACAAGCGTTCGCGACGGAGGTGCACGAAGCGGTCGGCAAGGAAGAGTACGTCCTCGAAGTGCAGGACTTCCGCTTGTGGTACGGCGCGAAGCAGGCGCTCTACTCCATCCACTTGCCCGTTCCGCGCGGCAAGGTGACGGCACTGATCGGGCCTTCGGGTTGCGGCAAGTCGACGCTCCTGCGCAGCGTGAATCGCCTGAACGACTTGAACGACACGGTGCGGATCGAAGGTGACATGCGTCTGAACGGCGACTCGATCTACGACTCCGGTGTCGACGTGATCGAGCTGCGCAAGCGCATCGGGATGGTGTTCCAGAAGCCGAACCCGTTCCCGATGAGCATCTTCGAGAACGTGATCTATTCGCTGCGCATCGACGGCGAGCGCAACAAGAAGGTGCTCGAGGAAGTCTGCGAGAAGAGCCTGCGCGGCGCGGGCTTGTGGGAAGAGGTCAAGGATCGGCTTCAGGAGAGCGCGCTGGCGCTGTCCGGCGGCCAACAGCAGCGTCTCTGCATCGCGCGCGCGATCGCGGCCGAGCCCGAGGTGCTACTGCTCGACGAGCCCTGCTCCGCGCTCGATCCCATCGCGACGGGGCGCATCGAGGACCTGATCGAAGAGCTGAAGGGCAGCTACTCGATCCTGATCGTGACGCACAACATGCAGCAAGCGTCACGCGCGAGCGACTTCACGGCGTTCATGTACCTCGGTCGCTTGATCGAGTACGGGCCGACGAACGACCTGTTCCTGAACCCGCACCTGGGGGAGACCGAGGACTACGTGACGGGGCGGTTCGGCTGAGAGCCAGCGAAGAACTCGATCGAACCGGCTGTCAGAGTCTACGGACGGCTCTCCGCGGCTGCATCGGCCCGTGATTCCCTCACAGGCTCTGCGAGCGCGCTCCACGCGCGCAGCGGCTCACTGCGCAATTCCGCTCAGTCGAATGCGGAACGGTTGCGACACGTTCGGCGCGTCGTGCGCGAAGTCGAGGTTCGCGTTGCGCACGCCCGTCGCCGTCAGTGGATTGAAGCGCACGCGGTACTGCACGTAGTCGCCGGCGTCGAGGGCCGCATCCTCGAGGCAACTCGAGGTCACTTCGCTGCGCATGATGTTCGCGCACACGGGATGGAACTCGAGGTCGATGTTGTCCATGCCGCCGCACGTGTGGCAGTAGCTCATGATCGTGCCCTGCGAGCACGCCGTCGTGCTGTTGCAGTTCGCGTAGCAGAGATCTAGGGGGGGACAGTACGAGTGCGTGTGGCTCGAACCGAAGTTGTGACCCAGCTCGTGCGCGATCACGACGAAGTCCCACGTGAAACCGCCCGGCGCGCCCGTCCACGTGCCCCAGTTGATCGAGCCGCTGATGTTGCCGCTGACGCCGTAGCCGAAGCTCTGGCTGCACAACACGCCGACGTAGGCGACGCCGCCTCCGAGGCCCGCGCCCGAAATGAAGTGCGCGAGGTTCGCTTGAACAGGCCAGCCGCTCGTGTTCCATGCGGCTTGGAACTCGTCGAGCAGCGCGCCTGCATCGCCGCCTGAATCCTGCGAAAGCCACGGATCCGACGCGCTCGAATGAAGGCCCAAGTACGCGATCGACAGCGTCGTCTGCACGTCGGTGAAGTACTGGCTGCTGATCGCCGCCATCAACTGCGTGACGTACGACGTCGTCGCGTTCGTCGAACCGAATCGTTGGTAGAGCTGGTAGTCGGTCTCGATCGCGATGCGGCAGTTCGCGGCCGTCAGCGCTCCGGTCGAGGGCGGTACGAACGACTCCGCGGTGAGGTCGAGATGGAGTTCCGTGCCGGGCACGATGCGTTCGCCCCCGCAGATCGTCGGCGTCGCGCCGGCGCCCAACGCGGCGAGTTCCGGACTGCGGACGACGCGACACACGGCCGGTTGACCGCTCGACGCGCTCTCTGTGTACACGTGCACGAAGCGATCGAGTTCGATCGGTAGCTCCATGAACCCGCGCGCGCTGTCGCTCGAGAACGCGAGGAAGACTCGCGATCCCGGCATGTCGAGCACGCTGCCGCTCCAGACGGTGAGATCTCCGACGGCCGCGACGAGCCCGCCCGGAACGTCCACGCCGTCGACGCGCAGCACTGCGTTCGCCGCGATGGGCAAGGGCAGTCGTCGTAGATCGAGCGTCACATCGCCCATTCCCGGCACGCTGAATCCGTGCAGTGTCGCGCGCGGCATCGAGGCGAGCTCCGCGAGCAACTCGGCGTCGAGAGTGAACGCGATGCCGGGTCCGCTGGTCGTCACGGGCTCCGAAAACGGCGCCAGCGCGGCCGGCGCCATCACGTAACCAAGTTCACCCGGGCCCGGCGGCGGCTCGAGCGGCGCCGCGTCGACGACGACGTCGAAATCGTTCGAGTGCGCGCCGGAAACAAGCGGTGTGCCGAGATCCATCGGCGATCCACCCGCGTTCGAAAGACGCACCAACGTGCCCGCGTTCGGGCCCGCCGCGACCGTCTGCGTGCCCAGTGCGATCAGCGCATCGTGCGCCAGGACGTTCTCCGTCCCCGTCGTTCCTTGCGTGACGACGAGCGCGGACGCGGACGTTGCATCGTCGTCCAGGATCGTGATCTGGTGCAAGGTGTTCGCGCCGAGGATCACGCCCGAACTCGGTGTCGTGACGCCGAGCCGGATCGTTTCGTTCGTCTCGATGGCCGAGTCGTCGAGCACGAGCACGCTCGCCTCCTGGGACGCGCCGTCGAGGCTCCCGGCCGCGAAGGTGATCGTCTGCTGAAGGACAGCCGCGTAGTCCACGCCCGTGACCGCGGATCCGCCTCCCGCGTCGGCGAGGCGCGCGCTCGCGGCGACCCCCAACGTCTCTCCCGGATCGAGGTCGAGGGCGATCGTCACATCGTGGGGGACCCCCGACTCGTCGGGCTTCGTACTCGAGGACGTGGCGAAGTGGATCCTCGCGACATTCACGTCGGTGATGGTCGCCGTGTGCGTGGTGAAGCCGCCCGTGACGCCGCCGCTCGCTGCGCCGAGTGCGAGGAGCACCGTCTCGCTCGTACCTTCCACCAGCGAATCGTCGAGAGCGCTGAATGGAATCGTCTGCGCATCACCGTCGAGCGACCCGATCGGGAACGTGATCGTGACCGGCGCGAAGGCCGAGTAGTCGCTACCACTCGTCGCGGTGCCCGAGGTCGCGTCGACGACACTGACGCTGACCTCGGCCGGCAGCGCGGCATGCGTCGTATGCAGCACGACCGACACTTGGATGGGAGCCGAACCCTCCGCGGTCGTGGTGCTCGCATTCGCGAACGAGAGCGTGACCGGCGGGGATTCGGAACCGCTGCCACCGCCTGAGCATGCTGCCAGCACCGCGCACGATGCGATCAGCGCGTGTTTGAGCGCGCGACTCGAGAAACTCTGACTGCCGTTTCGCATCGACATCCCATTTCCTGTTCGTGCCCCGCGCCGTTCGCATGCCCGAGATCGCACTCGCGACACACCACCGAATCGCCTGGCCTCGCCGTGGGATCGGCCGCCGCGAGGGCCGGTCTGAAGCAGTGCCTGGAATCGAGGTTTCGAGCGCTCGGAGGAGCGCCTGGGAGGCACCACGCTCGACTCGACGCACCGCGCACGAGTAACGCCTGGGACCCGGGGCGCCGTTTTGGGATGCGTCGATAGACTCTCGCGCCCTGCCATGCGGCCCATCGTCGATTCACAGATCCCGACCTTCGTCTTCGACGATCGCGAGGAGTTGGCGCGCGCGCTCGCTGACGAAGTCGAGGCGCTCGTCACGCGATCGCAAGGAGCCGTCCTCGGACTGGCGACCGGGAGCACTCCGATCGACACGTACCGCGAGTTCGCACGCCGCCGACGAGTGAATGGACTTTCGTTCGCCCGTGCGGCGACGTTCAACCTGGACGAGTTCGTCGGGCTCGGCGCGGATCATGCGCAGTCGTTTCGGCGCTGGACGCGCGAGAATCTGTTCGAGCACGTGGACTTCGATCCAGCGCGCACGCACTTTCCCGATGCGGACGCGCATGATCGCGGCGCGGCGTCGCGCGAGTACGAGGACGCGATCCGTGCGGCGGGCGGCATCGACCTCCAGATTCTCGGCATCGGGCGGAATGGTCACGTCGGATTCAACGAGCCGGGCTCCGATCGCGACAGCCGTACTCGCGCGGTCGAACTCCATCCGTGGACGCGCGAAGATGCAGCCAAGTCTTTCGGCTCGTTGGAGTTCGTTCCGCTGCGCGCCATCACGATGGGCGTCGCGACGATACTGGAGGCGCGTCGCCTGCGGGTCATCGCGCTCGGCGCGAAAAAGGCCGCGATCGTGCGCGAGACGTTGCGTGCTCCGCCAAGCAGGGCTCTGCCGTCGACGTGGCTGCGGGGCCACGCGGACGTGCGGCTCTATCTGGACCTAGACGCGGCGTCCGCGCTCTGAGTCGAGCGGCTGACACAGCGTCGCGTCGCTCACTCAGCCCGCACCACGAGGCGATCCGGCACTTCGTTGCGGTCGCCGACCGCAACGGGGAAGTGCGCGGTCAGCACTTCGCCGCTGGCGCGGATGCCGTCGACGAGCCCGCTCGCCAGATCGCCGCGGTCGATGCCCGCCAAAACCGCATCGCGTGTTCGAGTCCAGGGCGCGTCGCCGACTTTCCCGTGGATTCCCGTGTCGCCGAGGACGACGACGCGACGCTCGAAGAGGCTCACGAAGACGAGCACTCCCGTGCGTGCTTCCGTCCGATGCAACTCGAGCCGTTGGAACTCGAGCGCCGCTTGTTCGAGCGCGACCTCGGTGGCGCGCTTCTCCGTCACGAACATGCGCTTCCAGCCGCGAAGCGCGCGCGCCAAGCCGAATCCGATCGCGCCGAGTCCGACTTGGCACAGGATGACGAGCCACGGGCTGGTCCACGGCAGCACGCCCTCGAGCAGCGCGGAACCGATGAGGAGCATCACGAGTCCCGAGCGCCATTCCGCGGACGGATGTGCATCGGATCGTCCGAGGACTACGGGCACGACCTCACCGATCGTGTGTCGCTCGACCTCGATCAACGCGGCGTGCACACGCTTCTCGGCTTCCGGCGCGAGCACGGAATCGGTGCGGAAATGCTGCGCCCGGTAGAGAGCTCGAACGAGCAGCGCGATCACGGCGGCGAGCAGGATCCACGGGCCCGCGCGCTCGAAAGCATCCAGTGCCGTCGCGCCGAACGAGTCCCACTGAGCCTGAGCTCCGACTTGCTGCGCCGTCTCTTGGAGGTTCGCGTTCATCACCAACCTCCCGATGCGCCGCCGCCGGAGAATCCGCCACCACCGAACCCGCTGAAGCCGCCGCCTCCGCCGCGCGAACCGCCGCTGAAACCGCCCAGCCCGCCCATCCGGCCGAGTCCGCCGAGTCCGCCGAGACCGCCGAGTCCGGCGAGACCGCCGAGTCCGCCCGGCAAGAACGGTCCGCTCGAACCGAAGCCGCCGCCCCGGCCGCCGCGCCGATTGCGGCGCGAGATGGCGATCATGAGCACGAGGAACGCGATGAAGAGCGCGATCGATCCGCCGGCAGCCGCCCCCTTCTTCTTGCCTTGCAGCGCGGGCACGGAGTCGACGCCGTTCTCGACCACGCCGATCATCGCTTCGACGCCGGCGCGGATGCCCGTGCCGAACTCGCGCGTGCGGAACTTCGGCGCGATCACGTCACGGATGATGCGGCCCGAGATCGAATCGGTCAGCGCGCCTTCGAGTCCGCTCCCGACCTCGATGCGCAGCTTGCGGTCGCCCTGGGCGACGAAGAGCAGCGCGCCGTCCTTGCGCTCCGCGGTGCCGACGGCCCACGCGCGCGAGATCGACAACGTGGCTTCTTCCAGCGATTCGCCGGCCAGCGTGGGGACCGTCAGCACGGCGATCTGATGACCCGTGCGCTGCTTCCACTCCTCGAGCCGCGCTTCGAGCGCACTTTCGTCCGCGGGCGAAAGGATGTCCGCCAGGTCCGTGACCCAACCGTCGTTCTTCGGGACGCGGAACTCGACCGCGATCGTCGCGACTGCGGGTGCAGAAATCGCCGCGGAAACCGGCTCCTCACGGTCACGCGGCTCCGCCAGGAGCGCCGACTCCGCGTCGAGTCCATCCACGCGCTCGAGAGCAGCCGTGTGGGTCGGCGCCGCAAGACTCGGCGCCGCAAGACTCGGCGCCGCAAGACTCGGCGCCGCAAGACTCGGCGCCGTGAACCCGAGCGCCGTGAACCCAGCGAGTGCGATCATCCGCCCGTGCCGCTCGCCCCGAAGTCGATCTTGGGCACCGTGCGTTCCTCGGGTGTCGTCGATTCCAGCTGCGGAATGGCTTGGAAGTTGAACATTCCCGCGAGCAGGCGGCCCGGGAACGTCACGGTCTTCGTGTTGTAGAGTTGGACGCTCGTCACGTAGTCGCCGCGCGCGGCGTTGATGCGGTTCTCCGTGCCTTCGAGCTGGTCTTGGAGCGAAAGGTAGTTCTGCGTCGCCTTCAAGTCGGGGTACTTCTCCGCGACCAACAAGAGCCGCGACAGCGCACCGCCCAACTGATTCTGCGCGTCGAGGTAGCGTTTCAGCGCCGCCGGATCCGACGTCACATCCGCGGGGAGCTTGACCTGACCCACGGAGGCGCGCGCCGCCGTGATCGACTCGAGCGTGGACTTCTCGAAGTTCGCCGCGCCCTTCACCGTCTCGACGAGCTGCGGGATCAGGTCCGCGCGACGCTTGTACTGACTGTCGAGCAGGGCGAACTTCGCCGTGACATCCTGCTTCTTCGACGCCAGGCCGTTGTACGCGCCAACCCCCATCACGAGGGCGATCACGAGGATCGCGACCAGCCCGAGGCCGATCACGAGGCCGAGGGACAAACCGCCGCGGCGCGCGGACGACGACGGACGGGGCGTGCGGGGACGAACGATCATGGGGAGACCTCCTCGAGCGGACGAAGCGCAGAGTATGCGATTCCGCCCGTAGGATTCAGCGTCCTTCCACCCGCCGTCGCGTAAGTGCGACCAGCGGACCGATCGCGAGGCTCTCGGTCGTGCCGTCCGGCACTTCGAGCCGCAGGATGTCGGCCTGCTTCTCCGTGGTGAAGGTCACGCGCGCCACGCGGGTCCAGCCGCGCGATGCCCCGGCTGGAATCGTGACCTTCTGCACGCGCCGTGGGTCGATCGGAATCGTGAAGCGGAGTTCGCCGTGGGGTTCCGCGACGGGCTCGAGCCAGATCCACAGGTCGTGCGCACCAGTTTCGGCGGGCTTCATGGACCAGCTCGCGTTGGCACGCTTGCCGGCCGCGAGAGTCGAGTAGGGAATCGCCGCATCGACGTCCTCGAAACTGCCGGAATCATCGAACAATTCAGCCCGTTCGGCCTCCGCGCGCCACGCGATTCCGTTCCGCCACGGGAGCGTCGCACGGGCGTAGTAGGGCGCGTCGAGACCTTGGTTCAGCACGTCGGCCAGGGCTCCGCCCCCGGCGGTCAGCGCGGCGAAGTTCGCCAGGATCTCGCCGCCGAACGGTTGGACGCGGGCCGCCGCGAGGCTCTGGCCGAAAGCCTCGGGCGTCGGCGTGTCGTCGAGCGTGCGCCACATCGCCGCGCGTCCGGGCTTCTCCGAGGTCCATGCGAGGAGAGGTGCGGGCACGTTCGCCCCAGCCTCAGTCACGACGAGGAAGTCGAGCGGCTTCATATCGCTCGGCGACGCGAACCGCGGATCCGCCGCGACCCAGCCCACGACCAGGTTCTTGTCGTACGCGCGCAACTCCTCACGCCATGTGCCGAGCTCGATCGCGGCGGCGTCGACGATCTGGCTCACGACGGGATCGAGCACTTCCGCGGCCGTGAACGCCGTCATCCCGTTCCACAGTAGGACGCCGTCGATTTCCGCGGCCTTGACGAGGTCCAGGGCGAATCCGCGCGCCAGAGCCCGGACCTCCGCGTCGCGCGGATTCAGCCGATCCTTGGTCCCCGAGGCGAGCGGCAGCTTCGTGGGCACGGTGCGGTCGACCGTGAGCGTCCCGTCGACCGCGACCAGCGCTTCGAGTCCGGCGCGGTGCGCCTCGAAGACGATTTCCCCGAGCACGTCGCGACCGGGAAACGCCAAGGACTCGGGGAATCCTCCCGCCGTGAGCGCGGGGGACGGAGCAATCGTCCGGCCGCGATCCCACGCGACGAGGACGATCGCGTTGAAGCCGATCTCGGCGATCCGGTCGATGCTCGCGGCGATCGTGCGCGGATCGCCGAGCACGTCGAGCTCCGACATCTGGACGACGAGCGCGCGCAGCTCGACGGGTTCGAGCAGGCCGGCGGAATCCTGGAGGGTCGTCGTGGTGAGCGCGAGAGCGAGTGAGGCGATCATGCGGTCATTCCAACCGGATCGGGGCCCGTCGGGAACACTGCGGAATCGAGCCGCACCTTGACGGAGCATCCGCGCGGCCCGACGCTCCGCGGAGCCCCCCCATGACACACGCAAGCATGCTCGCGATCGGCGTCGACGGCGGCGCGAGCGGCGTGCGCGCGCTGGCGGTTTGTCGGCGCGCGGACGGGTTGCTCGAAGCGGCGGGCGAGGTCGCGCGGTGCGATCACGAGCCGTTCGACGCCACGGACTTCGTCGCCCAGCGCGCGGAGGCAGCGGATCCGCGCCTCGCCGATGTCGAGATCGAGGCCGCTCGCGAGCGTGTGCGCGCGACGGCGGATGTGGTCGCGGCCGCGGCGGACGCGGCTAAAGGATCGCGTCGGATCGCGCTCGGGATCTGCTGGCCGGGTCAGAAGAGCGCGGACGGTCGCGGCATCGTCGTGATGCGGAACGGGCCGCGTGATCCGGCGTTCCTCGACCAGCTCGAGCCGGAACTGGCGGCGCGCGGAATCGAGCTCGCTGCGCCGATCCCACGTCTCGCGAGCGATGGCGTCACGGGCGCGCTCGGCGAGCGCTGGGCCGCCCTGGGCGGGATGCGCGACGTCCTGAATGCGCTGTACTTCGCAGGCGGGAGCGGGCTCGCCGAATCACTGCTCGTCGCCGGCCGCGTGCGGGCGCTCGACGAGTTGACTCCTCCGGTGCCCAAGGCGTTCGAACTGCGCATCCCGGCGTGGCGGACAACGCTGAAGGACCTCGATCGCGGCCTTGCGGTCTACGAGGACGTGCTGTCGCCGGGACGCTGGTCTCCGCCCGCGTCGCACGTGCATCGCGTGCGGCAGATGGGGGAAGCGCGCGGACACGTCGACTGGTCGATCGCCGTGCGGCACGATCCGGAACGCACGAGTTCGACGCTGCACATGGCCGCGATGGCGCTGGTCCGCTACATCCAGGACCGCATGCAGCGACTTCGCGAACAAGCCGGCGTCGTCCCCGAACGCGCTGTCGTCGGTGCGCGGCTCGGCGCACTGATCGCCATGCCTGAGACGCGCGAGATGCTGCACGACCGGATCGTCGAGCACCTGCGCGCCGCCGGGCTTCCCGATGACTTCGTACGCGCGTCCACCCTGCTCGAAGCCCCGTGCTTCGGCGCGGCCGCGCTCGCGCTGGGCCTCCAGGACGAAGCATGCCCGAGCTGAATCGCTTCAGCGCCCTCGACTGGTCCGTCGTCGCCGGAGTGCTGGCGCTGACGACGCTCGTCGGTTCGCTCCTGGGCAAGCACACGACGCTGCGCGACTTCTATCTGGGTGGACGGAAGCTGCCCTGGTGGATCGTGTCGTTCTCGATCGTCGCGACCGAGATCAGCGCGGTCACGATGGTCGCGGTCCCGTGGGTCGTCTTCCGTCCCGGCGGCGATTTCACGGCGCTGCAGTTGCTCGCGATCGGCTCGATCCTGGCGCGCTTCGTCATCGCGTGGAAGCTCGTGCCGATCTACTTCGCGCGCGAGGTCTACAGTCCCTACGACATCCTCGGCGAGAAGCTCGGCGAAGGCGCGCGACGCATGGCGAGCGCGCTGTTCGTCGCCGGCAACCTGCTCGGGCAGGCGGCGCGCGTGTATCTCGTGGCGCTCGTGCTCGAGGTCGTGCTGAACCAGGATCTCGCCGCGCTATCGGAGCGCACGGGCGTGCCTTCGCTCGCGCTCGCGGTCGGCATCGTCGTGTCGTTCGCGGCGCTGTGGACTTCGATCGGCGGTGTCGCGGCGGTCGCGTGGACCGATTTCATCCTCGTGCTCGTCGTCCTCGCCTCGGTCACGGCGATGCTGGTCGTGATCGCGAATGGGCTCGACCTCGGGTTCGAGCGTGTCTGGCGCGTCGGCGTCGACAGCCATCGCTTCCGCTTCTTCGACTTCGACACGAGTCCCGCGCGGGCGTACACGTTCTGGGCCGCGGCGTTGGCGAGCTCGTTCGGGAACATCGGCGCGTACGGCGTCGATCAGAAGGTCGCGCAGCGCCTGTTGTGCTGTCGCGACGCGCACGACGCGCGCAAGGCGATCATCGCGAGCTCGCTGGCGATGGTCATCACGCTGCTCGTGTCGATCGTCGGCGTCGCGTTGGTCGCGTGGTACGAGCAACACGCGATGTCCGAGGCCGGTGCGGCTCTCATCGCGAGCGCGGACGACCGCATCGTGCCTGTTTTCGTGCTCGAAGCGATGCCTGAGGGCCTGCGCGGGCTGGTGATCGCTGGAATCCTCGCCGCGGCCCTGACGACGATGACCGCGGCGCTCAGTTCGCTCTCCCAGACGACGCTGTCGGCATTGTGGATGCCCGTCGCTCGAAAACTGCGCGCACAGCGCGGGATCGTGATCGAAGCCCTCGCTGAGGAGCGCGCGGCCTTGCGCGCATCGCGCATCCTGATCGTCGCTTTCGCCGTGATCCTCGGCTTCCTGGCCGTTTCGCTGCAGCCCGTCGCCGAGCGTTACGGATCCGTTCTCGATCTGGCGCTGTCCTTGCCGGGCTACACGCAAGGCGCGCTCCTCGCCGGCATCCTGCTTGCCGTGACGCGCGCGCCCATCGATGGATCGGGTTACGTCTGGTCCGCGCCGCTGTCCGCATTCTGGGTCTTTTGCTGTGCGTGGCACGGGCCGCGCACCGAGTTCCTCCTGCCACCGATCGCCTTCGCATGTCTCGCCGCATGGCTCTTCCTCCGCGCATGGCCCGACTTGCGCGCCGGCGCGAGCTTCGGTCGCGTGGCGTTCCAGTCGTTCGTGCTCGGCATCACGCTCGCCCTGTGCGGTTGGGTCGGATATCACGGCGAATTCTGGTGGCAACCGATCGCCAGCGATGCAGGACGTTGGTCTTCGCTCGCGTTTCCTTGGTACGTTCCGGCCGGATGCCTGTTCGCCTTCGTACTCGGCCACTTGCTCGCGCGGACGACGCCGCGGCTCGAGCCCACACTCTCCCGCACATGATCCGACCCATCGCGCTCTTCTTCGTCATCGCCACGGCGTTGCTGTCGGCCTGCTCGACCGTCGCCCGAATTCCCACGGAAGGCCGTGGGCCCGAGCGCGCCATGTGGGTCACTCGTTTCGACTATCGAACACGCGAGGACGTCGAGCGCATCGTCGACGACTGCGCCGCTGCGAGCATCGACACGATCCTGTTCCAGGTGCGCGGGAACGCGACGGCCGCGTACAGCTCGAAGCTCGAGCCGTGGGGCGAGCAGTTCGGCTTCCAGGATCCAGGCTTCGATCCGCTGCGGGTCGCGATCGATCGCGCGCACGCACGCGGCATCGATCTCCATGCTTGGGTCAACGTGATGCCCGCGTGGTGGGGGACGACGCCGCCGACCGACCCGCGTCATGTCTGGAACGCGCACCCCGAATGGAGCTGGTACGACCAACATGGCGAGCGCCAGAAGTTCAGCGAGAAGTTCTACGTCTCGCTGAATCCGTGCCTGCCGGAAGTTCGCGCGTACTTGGTCGAAGTCGTGCGCGATCTCGCGATTCATTATCCGGTCGACGGCGTCCACCTCGACTACATCCGGTTCCCGAACGAGCCACCGGCGACGCCGAAGGGCCTCGATTATCCGCGCGACGAGCGCACTCTTGGGCTCTTCCGTACGGCGACGGGCAAGACCCCCGACGCGGACAAGGCCGCGTGGAACTCGTGGCGCGCGGACCAAGTGACGCAACTCGTCCGCGATCTGCGCGGCATGTTGAAGCACGCCCGGCCCAGCGCCTTGCTCTCCGCGGCGTGCGGCGCCGTGCCGGACAAAGCGAAGAAGGAGCACTTCCAGGACGCGCGCACGTGGCTCAACGAGGGACTCCTCGACGTCGTCTATCCGATGAACTACGCCGCCGACTTCGCGACGTGGGCGGAGCGCGGACGGACGTGGACCGAGATCGCGGGCAACACGAAAGTCGTCATGGGCATCATGGCCGGCGGCCGCGACGCGGAGGCCCATCGCGCGTTCCTCGACTCCGGCAAGCGGGACTTCGACGGATGGAGCTTGTTCGCGTACTCGAAGATCTTCGACTCGCGCAGCGACGTGCTCGATCCGCAGACGGAGGAAGCCAAGTTCGAGCGCTCGCAATTGCGGAAAGCGCTCGTCCCGATCCTGCGCGAGTCGGCGGGGCGGTCGGGCGGCTGACCTCTCGGCGGCGAGACCGGGCGCGCTCTCGCCGTCCTTCCCGTGGTTCAGGCCGGCCGGACGCGTGGTCGGGTCCGTGCTCGCGTGCGACCGCAAAGCGCCCCGCGGTCGGCGCGGATCGCAGTGGGAGTCGCAAGTCCGAAGGCGTTTCGTCCGATAGCTGTAGGCCGTTCACGTCTTCCCGACGTAGTCGGAAGCTGCTCGCCCTCAACCCGTTCCCTGAGGTCGGTATCTCGTGTTGGACACTCAGTTCGAAGAGCTGCGCCTCACCGGCCGGCTACCCTCGCCCACCGGCGTGGGCCTCAAGATCCTGGCGCTCACCCAGAGGGACGACGCATCGATCGATGACGTCGCCGGTGTGCTCCAAACCGACCCGACCCTCACCGGTCGATTGCTCAAGCTGGCGAACTCGGGGACGAACGGAGGTCGCTCCGTGGCGACGACGGCCCACGCCGCCGCTGTCCGACTCGGCCTGCAGTCCGTGCGCAACATCAGCCTCGGCTTCAGCTTGCTCGCCGGCAACCGGAGTGGTCGTTGCCAGACCTTCGATTACGACGGCTTCTGGTCGCACTCGCTGGCCGTCGCGGCCGCGGCGCAAACCGTGGCCGAGTTCCGCGGGCACTCGGCCCCGACCGAAGCCTTCACCTGCGGACTTCTCTTGGGGATGGGCCGCCTCGCGTTGGCGAGCATCCACCCTTCGGCGTACGAGGGCGTCCTGGAGCGCGCACGCGGGCTGAGTTCGGCGCGCTTGGCCGAAATCGAGAAGGACAACTTCGGCATGGACCATCGCGAGGTCGCCGCGGCGATGCTGCGCGACTGGCGGTTGCCGGAGCACTTCGCGCTGGCCGTTGCACAGGTGGGCAGCGGCGCTGCAGCTCTGGACTTGCGCACGCCGGACGCTGTGCAGTTGGCGCTGACGCTCCAGGACGCACGCGACCTGGCGCGCGCGTTGACGGCCGACATCGACGCATCGCCCGCGGCGTGTCAACGCATGCGGCGCGAACTAGAGCGCATGCAAGAGCGACTGAAGCTCGACGATGCGGCGCTCGAGGCGCTGTGGGCCAGCGTCATGACGAACTGGGCCGGCTGGGGCGAGGTCATGAGCATCCGCGCCAAGGCGACCCTCGGGATCGACGACATCCGTCAGAGGGCGAACTCGGAGTGTCCCGTTGCCCAGGCCGTCGAATCGACCGTGGTCACCGCGCGCGCCGAACCACAGGCTCGCAGCGTCGGCCTGCGGATCCTCGTGGTCGGGCGGGAACTCTCGCGCGACACGGGGCTGCAAGACCTGCTCACGGAGCGGGGCCACACGTTGTTCAGGGCCACGCAATGCCGAGACGGTCTCCGGCTCGCGCTCGAGCACGCGCCGCACCTCGTGCTCTGCGATTGGGATTCGTCCCACACGGACGCGCTGCAACTCGTGAGCACCTTGCGCCAGAGCGAACTGGGCAGTCGCCTTCACTTCCTCGTCGTGGCCGATCGCGAGATGTCGACACGGCTGCTCGAAGCCTTCGAGGCGGGAGTGGACGAGTATGTTTTCCGCCCGTTCGACCCGCGCATCGTGGCGGCCCGCGCCGGTGCCGCACTGCGCTTCGTGCAGTTGGACGAGCGCGTGCAGGATCTGCTCGCCGAGCGCGAGGGGCAGATCGGACAGTTGGCGATCCTCACCCGCAAGCTTCAGGTCGCGGCGGTCACCGATCCGTTGACCGGCCTGTTCAATCGCCGTTTCGCCGTCGAACGTCTGCAACGGGCTTTCGACTTGTGCCGCAACGGGACGCTCCAGCTCTCCGTGATCGCCATGGACATCGACCGCTTCAAGTCGGTCAACGACGTTCACGGCCACGACACGGGCGACGTCGTGCTGCGCGAGACCGCCAAGCTCGCGGCGGCTCGCCTGCGTAAGGGCGACGCGTTGTGTCGGATGGGGGGCGAGGAGTTCTTGGCGATATGTCCGGGAGCGGACCTCGCCGCCGGCGTCGAGATCGCGGAGCGCCTGCGCTCATCGGTGCGCGAAAACATCATTCGGTTCGGCACCTTCGACCGCGCCGTGACCGTCAGCCTCGGCGTGGCGCAGTGCCTGGACGAACACGCCGACATGGACGCCCTCCTGAAGGTCGCTGACCGGCGGGTCTACCTGGCGAAAGAGGGCGGTCGCGACCGCGTCGTCGCTCACGACCTGCTCGTGTCGGTGCGCGCGGCGGGCTGATCGTGATGGGAATCGGAGCGCCACAGGATCAGGCCGCGAGGCCATCCACCCACGGATCTTGGACTCTGCGTCGCGGTGCGAATGGCGAGACGAGGATGCGCCTCTGAGTCCAGACCGTGAAGAGCCCTCGGACGATCAGCGCGCGAGTTCGCGGCCGACGATCTCTCCGAGCGCCTCGAGGAACGGGTCCGCGACCTCCGCGTACTCGTACCGGCCGTCGTTGAGGACGCCGTCCGCATTCGTGTAGATCGTCGCCGTGACGAACAGGCCGCGCTGGCTCGGCACGTGGACGACCCAGGCGTTCTCGACCGAGAATCCGTAGGCGCGACCGATCTTGTTCACGATGCGCCAGCTCGCCTTCGGCGCAACTTTCTCGAGTCCCTCCAGCAGGAACTTCCCCCACGAGTCGGGATACTCCGCGCGGGGATAGCGTGGATCGCGCGAGTCGGCCGGGTACTCGGCCGCGACGGCGAGCAGCATGTCGCGTTGGTCCGGTTGGAGCGCCCACGGCTCGCCATCGAGTGCGAGCTCGGGTTCGACGAGCCGAGCCAGGCCGTCCTGCAATTCGACGAGGGAAATGGCGTTCTTCCGCGCGAACGACATCGCACCGTCGACCGTTTTCGTGCCTTCGAGCACAGCTTTACCGACCTGCACGCCGTTCGTGCGCAGGTCGGCGAACTTCATCTTGCTCGTGCGCTCGGGAACCGTGACGCGCTCGCGCTCCGATAGGACGAAGTCGATGCGCGGCGCGCGGCGGTTCTCGTCCTCCGACCGCGACTCGGACAAGCGATGGATCAGGCGCGCGCTCTCGAGACCCGCTCGATCGAGCCGCTTCGCCAGCCCGGCCTGTCCGACGAACTCGTAGAGCCGGTTGAACGCCGGGTTGTCCGACACGAGGAAGAGCTTCCTGATTTCCTGGCGCAGCGTGATCGTGCCGCCGCCCAGATGCGTCGGATCCTTTTCCTCGATCTCTTCGCCCGGGAAAAGTGGATGGAAGACCAGCGGCGTCTCTTCGGTGAGTCGCGGATCCTTCGCACGACGCTCGTTCAGGTCCTCGAGGGCCGCGATCGCCGCGAGGAACTTGATGGAGCTGGCCGGATAGAAGTACTCGGCGTCGGTGCGGAATCCGCGGCGCGCGAGGACGAGGCGGCCCTTGGCGTCCTTCTCGATGCGTGCGAACAGCACCTGTGCTCGATACTCCACGGCGCGCTCGACGACGACCAGCGCCAGAGGTCGAGCACGGAGCGCTTCGACGAGCGCAGGATCGTCCCGAATCGCTTCGGGCTTCTGCACGGCGGCGATGGCGAGGAGCAGGACTGTGATCATCGCCTCACGGTAGCGATCACAGCACGAAGACTGCCGCGATCGACGCGACTCCCAGCGCGATGGCGACCCACGCGAACGCCGGATCGCGACCTGCGCGCAGCGCAGTGACCGCGGTCCAGCCCGTCAGCAGGATTCCGCCCACCCAAGCGCCCTGACCGAGCGCTGCCAACGGATGGCCTCAACAGAACGTCTTCACCATCCACGATCCCGCCACGGGGACGAGCCCCGCGGCGAGCGCGATCTTGCCGGTCACGATCATGATTGCAGCTCCTCCGGACCTTCCTCGGCCCGATGTTATCCCGACCTCAAGCCTTCGCGGCCGCCATCATCGTCGCGACACGTCTCCGCACGAGCTCCATGCGCTTCTTGGCGACCGGCGACTTCCGCACGAGCCACTCCGCATTCTGGAGAATCGTCGGCGAGACCTCTTTGCGCAAGCGCGGCAAGTGCGGCTCCAGCTTCGCGTAGAGGATCAGGCCCTCGACACCGTTCTCCGCGAGGAGATCCGCGTGCACGATCCCGTGGCGCGCGAAACCGTAGGCCATCTCCCAGTAGGTCGAGACTTGTCGCCACGCGGCGTTGTGCGTGTGACTGGGCTGCGTGATCGCGACGACGTCCTCGAAGGAACGCGGCAACCATTGGACGATCGCCGAGCGAGATGCGCGCATGACGCTCTCGCGGCGGAGTTCATAGAGCTTGAGGACCAGGTCGGCGTCGCGGTGATCGGGCTTCTTCTTGGCCATGTGAAGAGGGGGTCGTGTGTTTGGGTTCGCCGGTGTGTACGCCGAGACGCTAACAGAAGGCAGGTACCTCGTGATGCCTCCTTACGGGAGCGCGAGGCAAGGCCGTTGTCGGCACAGATCCACGCCCGATCGGACGCGCGCGCGACGAAACGCGTAACCGAATCAGCCGGTCACTTCGTCGGCCAACAAACCGTGCAACGTCTGTCGACTCCGTACGAGCCTGGCACGACCGTCTTCGACGAGCACCTCGGCCGGCAGCGGTTGCGTGTTGTAGTTCGAGGCCATCGCCATTCCGTAGGCACCCGCGTCGTGAACGACGAGTAGATCGCCCGTCGCGAGTTCGGGCAGGAGCTGCGGCTCGAACACGCCGCCGTCCGTCTGCGTCAAGACGTCGCCCGATTCGCACAGTGGGCCCGCGACGACGCGCGGAAAAAGCGGCGATCCGCTCTTCCCGACAGCCGTGATGCGATGGAACGCGCCGTACATCGCCGGACGAAGCAGCGTGTGGAAGCCGGCGTCCGCGAACACGTAGTCGACGCTCCCGCTGCGCTTCGAACCACGGACTTCCGTGACGAGAACGCCGCACTCCGCAGTCAAGTAGCGACCCGGCTCGACCTCCAACTCGATCGCGCGACCGAGATCGCTCTCGACCGTGCGCTTCGTATCGAGCCACTCGCGCACGAAGCGCGCGACGTCGAACGCGGACTCCCCATCGCGATAGGGGATCGGCAGCCCGCCGCCGGCGGAGATCACGGCGAGGTCCGGCCCGGCGAGGAGGGCCATGCGCCGCACCGCATCGCGCACACGCGCCAAGTTCGCGAAATCTGCGCCGGAACCGATGTGTACGTGAAGTCCCGTCACGCGCAAGCAGGCCGCGCGAGCTCGCGCGACGACCGCGGCGAGCTCCGTGTGCCAGACGCCGTGTTTGCTCGCTTCGCCACCCGTGTTCACTTTGCGGCCGTGCCCGTGCCCGAAGCCTGGGTTCACGCGCAACGTGATGTCGCGACCGGCGTCGAGGGCTGCGTACTGCTCGATCTGGAACGGCGAGCCCAAGTTCACGGGGCAGCGGTGCTCCCCGAGCACGGCGAGTGCCGCGCGATCGAAGAGGTCGGCCGTGTACACGATCGAGCGCGCCTCGAATCCGGCGCGTAGCGCGCGCTCGAACTCGCCGGCGGACACCGCATCGACGAACGCTCCCGCGCGACGGACGACGCGGAGCACGGCGAGGTTCGAGTTCGCTTTCTGGGCGTAGCGCACGCGGTCGAATCCAGCGAGGTCGCGGATCCGGCTCTCGATCGTCGCCGCGTCGTAGACGTACAGCGGCGTGCCGTGTTCGCGCGCGAGCCGCGTCAGGAGTGCATCGTCGAGGGTCGTGGGTCTCATCGTGTCGCGAGGGCTGAAGGGAGTGCCTTCTCGAGCATTGCGATCGCGGCTTCGTCGTGCGCGGCGGTGACGGCCAAGCGGAAGTAGCTTCCGAGCCCGTCGGGATACCTCACGTGAGGGACGAGCACGCCGTGATCGAGCAGCGTTCGATGCGCGCGGTCGCCGTGATCCGGCGTAGGCGCTTTCCAAGCGAAAACCGGCAGCGGCAGATCGTGCGCATCGACACCGACTCGTCGCAGGAGATCTCGCACGCGCTCGAGGTTCGCGCGCAATCGAGCGAGTCGTGAACCATCGTGCTCGACGACGGCGATAGCCGCCGATCCCGCCATCGCCAATGCGGGAGGGATCGGGGTGGAGCCGACGAATGCGCGTGAACGCGCCGCGACATCGTCGACGACCGCACGGGATCCAGCGACGAAACCGCCGAAGCAGCCCAGTGCCTTCGAAAGCGTTCCGGTCACGACGAGGCGCGCATCCGCGACGCCAGCGTGCTCGTGACTTCCGCGGCCGCGCGCGCCGAGGATGCCCGTGCCATGGCAATCGTCGACGACGAGCCATCCGTGAGGCGGAAGCACTTCGAGGAGCTCGCGGATCGGCGCGATACCGCGCATCACGGGATAGACGCCGTCGGTCAGGATCACCAGCGGACCGTTCGGTGCTTCGCGGGCCGCTTCGCGCGCTGACCGCGCGCTGCAGAATTCGTAGGTGCGCGAGGCGAGGCCACTCGACGCCAGAGCATCCGCCATGCTCACGTGCGCTTCGCGATCCATGATCGCGTGGGGCCTGGCGTGCGCGATTCCTTGCAGGAATACGTGATTCGACAGGTATCCGTCGGGCACGAGCAACGCGGCCTCGAGCCCCAAGAAGCGTGCGAGATCGCGCTCGAGTTCGTCGTGGGCGACGGCATTGCCCGTCGTCGCGCGCGAGCCGCTCGCGGACACGCCGTATCGATCGAGTCCGGATCGCAGAGCGTCACGGACTTCGGGCGCGTGCGCGAGCCCGAGGTAGTCGCAGCCCGCGAACAGAACGAGTTCGCGGCCTTGCACTTTCACAGCGCCCGCGACGGCGCGCTCGATCGCGAGGCGCGCCACGCGATCAACTCGACGGCGGCGTGCAGGACACCAGCGGGATCGTGGCCATCGTGTGCAATCCGGGCGCAGCCGCGCGCAGCGACGCGATGCTGTTCAACGTGATGGCGCTGGTCGCGATGTCGCCTTGGACACCGCCCTTCCACACGAGGTCGATCGCAGGCACGCCGTCGACGATCACCCGGTCGTGCGGATCCGGGTAACCGATCGACGCCTGGAACTTCAGGTTCACGACGAGCCGGTTGGTGTCGTAGCCGCGCGCTTCCTGACGAACGCCGCAGATGCGGCCTTCGGGGACGAGGCCGAGACCGCTCTGCATGTCCCGATTCGCGTAGACCGGCGCAAGGTCCTCTTCCCAACGCGCGACACGCAAGCCCAGACGCGCCGCGATGAAGTGCAAGGACTCGCCGAGGCCGACGTGACGCAGCGTTCCGGCCTTGACTTGCGCTTGGAACTGCGCGTCGTCGAGGTTGACGCCGATCTTCTTCTGGAACGGAATGCGGCGCGACGAAGCGTCTTGGAAGCGGTGCACTTCGACGCCCCGAACAGACCGCGAGATCGCGGTCGCTGCAACCGGGAATGCGTCCATCAGGAAGCCCGGGTTCACGCCCGTGCCCAGCAGTCGACCACCCGTCTTCTTCGCGAGGATGTCGAGATCGCGCGCGAGCTTCTCGTGACGCAAGTACGGCCACGAGAGTTCCTCACACGTGCTGACGATGCACGCGCCACGCTCGAGCAGCGCCTGAAACGTCGGCGCACACACGGCCAAGTCGCTGGACGTCGTGACGATCGCCGCGTCGTAGCTGCGCGGATCCACGTCGAGGTCGGGACGAACCACGACGTCGGAACGCACGGCCGGCACGACCTCGGACAAGCGCTTCTTGGCCAGCGCGGGTGACACGTCGACGGCCGCGACGACTTCTCCGAGGCCGCGTTCGACGAGGTCCGTGACGATCTTGACACCCAAAGGGCCCAACCCGACGTGGAGGATCCGCAACATGGCGGCGGGAGTATACGAGAGCTCTTCGAAGCACAACGCTGTGCCGTCGCTGATCGGGCATCCAGCGCATCGGTGCGATCAGAGCCCGGGGAGAGTGGGCGGGCTCGAGGCCGCAACAGAGCGGAGTGAATCGTTCCTGAGGGTCGGAGCAACCGACTTCTTCACGGTCTCCGGAGTCCGAGAAGAACTGGCAGTCTGAAGCGTCGTGGGGTCAATGCCTTCCGACAGCGCGTGGGCCCGCTTCCTTCGCCCGCCCTCCGAGCCGGTGGAGAATTCACGGGCGACTCGTCGCGGAAGCGGGGCCGGCAGTGTCTGAGCGCGTGCAGACTCGATTTCTGGCGCATCCGGCTTGCGTGTGGGTGAGCGTCCCCGTGCCGGCCCGGCGACCCCGCGCTCCCGGGCTTCGACGCGAGCGCCGGTGAACTTCGTGGCTCGAGAGCGTCCGCGCGCGGTGTTCGGATCCAGGACCCGCGCGGCGCGAGCTCAGATCGTGCGCGTCGGCGTGCGCGTCGGCGTGCGGGTCGGCGAGCACGTCGGCGAGCACGTCGGCGAGCGCGTCGGCGAGCGCGTCGGCGTGAGCGCGTCGGCGTGAGCGTCGGCGTGAGCGTCGGCGAGCGCGTCGGCGTGCGGGTCGGCGTGCGGGTCTGCGAGCGAGTCGGCGAGCGCGTCGGCGAGCGGGTCGGCGAGCGGGTCGGCGAGCACGTCGGCGTGCGCGTCTGCGAGCGAGTCGGCGTGCGGGTCGGCGTGCGCGCCTGCGAGCACGTCGGCGAGTGCGACGGCGAGTGCGACGGCGAGTGCGACGGCGAGTGCATCGGCGAGTGCATCGGCGTGCACGTCGGCGAGCGCCGCCGTCGGATCAGGCTCTGCATTCCGCTCGGCCCCCCGCACCTGGATCCGGCCGCGGTGCCTCGCTCGTCGCAATGCGTCCGCCCTTCAGCCATCCGAACAGGAGCAGCCACGAACTCGGTGCGGGCAACGCACGATCGCTCCTCGGCGTCCGATCCATCCACCCGCTGAACCACGGACCCGACGAATGCGCATCGATGCCGAAGATGCGCGCGCCGTGCTTACGCGCGTTCTGCAGCACGTAGACGAGCGCGTTGCGCACCTCGCGCGGCGTCTTGAGCACCCGCGCGTGGTAGCGGTCGCCAACGACGCGGCCCGTCCGCTCCCACGAGCGATTCAACGCCTTCGCGATGCGCACGAGAAGCCCCTTCATGCCACGCGCCAGCGCCAGTTCGTCCGGCGCCTCGACAACGAAGTGCAGATGGTTCGACTGAATCGAATACTCGATGAGCCGAAAGCCGAATCGGTTCGCGCCCGCGGCGAGCGTCGCGCGCAAGAGCGCGAGCGTGCGTTCGCTCCGCAGGTTGGGCAGTCCCGCGAGGAGCCTCGTCGTGACGAGGACCGGAGTGTGCCGCGTCACGCGCGGTCGCGTGTCGTGCGGCACGAGCGCGCGGTCGCCCTTTGGCTTGCGACCCGCGCCGGCTCGCTTGCCGCCGCGACGGAACAGGTCGAGTTGTCGAACTGATTGCGACTGCGTGTGCTCCATCGGACCCTCCTTCAGATAGAACGCTCGGCGAACGCTCTGGTCGTCGAAAATCACGAGAAAACAAGCGTCGATCGAATAACGCACCTTGCGCGCGATTTGATTCCGCAAACATTCGAAGCGCAGTGCGCCACACGTCGCGGCTCGACCGACGCGCACGAGTCCAAGGAGTAGAGCTCGGACCGCTCGGCCCGAGCCCCCGCCAGACCGCGCGATGATTCCGCAGACATTCGGCGAGAGTGCCCGGCAATTCGGCATCGGTTCGATCGCTACCCGCGTCGACCGGACGTGGATCGAGAACTTTCGCGAGGACGAGCTGGGTCCGGTGCAGCACCCTCCGCTTCCGCACTCGGCCCTCAGCCCTCAGCCCGCGGCCGTCAGCCCTCAGCCCTCAGCCCTCGGCTGTCAGCCGTCACCCGTCAGCCCTCGGCCGTCAGCCCTCGGCCGTCGGCCGTCGACACGCCGCGCGCCGCACTCTGCACTCGGCCCTCAGCCCGCGGCCCTCGGCCGTCAGCCCTAGGCCGTCGGCCCTCGACACGCCGCGCGCCGCACTCTGCGCTCGGCCCTCAGCCCGCGGCCGTCAGCCGTCAGCCCTCGGCCGTCGGCCGTCGACACGCCGCGCGCCGCACTCTGCACTCGGCCCTCAGCCCGCGGCCGTCAGCCGTCAGCCCTCGGCCGTCGGCCGTCGACACGCCGCGCGCCGCACTCAGCACTCAGCACTCAGCCCTCGGCCGTCAGCCCTAGGCCGTCGGCCGTCGACACGCCGCGCGCC
>Ga0209591_10000355_pt1 | contig 60573 bp, 59 predicted proteins | sample MAT01_FD_187207 | JGI IMG/M metagenome (GOLD analysis project Ga0209591, IMG submission 187207) | Freshwater microbial communities from Lake Fryxell liftoff mats and glacier meltwater in Antarctica - MAT-01 (SPAdes) (version 2) | ecosystem: Environmental > Aquatic > Freshwater > Ice > Liftoff...
AGAGCCTTTTCGACAGGTTTAGTATTGTCTTTGAATAAATGTATTAAGCTTCCCCCTGCCTCAGAATTAGTTATAGCGCCATTTGTTGCAACGTTACCACCAATGATGATTTTGCCGTTTTCGCGTTCATAATAGCAAGAATCTATACTGCTGACCTGAAAGAAACTAAGATCTGTGTTTCTTCTGGTGAAGAAGTTACTATTAGTAAAAATACGTCCGTTCATACGGAACGCAGGACCAGGTGTGATATCTAAATCATCTTGATAAACTACAGAATTGTTAGTCAGTGGTATTTGCTTGCGGTCTTGTTGTAGTTCTATAGCCGAAAAGCCTTGATTACCTTTGTAGGGTAGATATTTGCCCTTAATAGTACTGTCAAAAGAGCTTATATCTGTAATCGGAACTGTCGCAGTGTAGATAAAAAAGCTTTTTTTCAATTCCCCACTTGTGACTTTATACCAACTAGAACCACCAATCAAACTAGCACTCGTGTCACCACTAGAATCACAAACCTTACCAGCTAAAGGAACAGTTCTTGCTTCAAGAGGAGTGCGTTTACGTTGAGGATCATTACCAGTATAAGGAGGGTTTCGGAAGTAAATACCGTAAAGTGTAAAACTATCAAATTTACCGTCATTATCAGTATCTACAGGAAACTTCCATGCAGTTTCCATAATTTCTTTTGATTCTAAAATACCGTCTTTAGGTGCTTCAATCCCGTCCTTTTTATTCAGGTCATACCCTACCATTACAGAAGTTTCATCACCTAAACTATAGGTTGCTAGTTTATTAAGCAGAGTGGTATAAAGTGTCCCATCAGACGGTACTGCCCGTGGTAAGCTTGGGTCAGCAAAGAGTGCAGTGATTTTTGCTTTTGCCCGATCTAATGCGGGTGTAGCTGCTTGAAGCACAGCTTCATTCACCCGGACATTGCTAGCGTTTTTAGAGCGCTCAAAAGATCGAAATAAAATTGCAGTTGTTAACAGCACGACTACCAAAGTTACCATCGCCACTGTCGGCAACAAAAACCCAGCATTCTCCGAGCCGCGTCTTCTTCGAGTGCCAGAAATATTCCGCAGTAGCCAAATGATTTGCTTGTTAATTGCAGATAAAAACTGCTTGCTAATTTGTCTAAAGGTTTTTTGAATTGCCTTGAATAGGTGACGTTTTCGAGACATAACTGCTTCCCTGTCAAGTGGTTTATAACGGATTTTGATTTTTTCAGAACTTACGCAAACAATAGCCGAAACCCTTACTTTTGGGTAAGGGCAATTCATCAATTGCCCCTACCGCGTGTATTTTTGCGTAAGTCCTATTTTTGTCAAAACTGATGACTGTGCCTAGAAATTAATTTTGTAGGCAAAAAATGAAACTATATTTATATAACTACTGCATCTTGTTTTACTAACTTCCAAATAAAGTAGCTACAACAAAAGACAATTTACTAAAGTTATATCATTTATGAATTGTTTATTTTATCCGGTAAATACTGATTTTTTGAAAATTATTTCAATCAAGTTTGATAAAGAACAAAAGCTAACTTCACGGTAAATTTGCGGAAATGTATTTTACTTTAAGGCAAATTTATGAAGATGTTGTTAGCAAAGTAAATCTATAATACCCACTCGTTAAAGGAAAGATATCATTTAGGTGCAAAATAATCAGAGGTTCGGCTCAGATTCCTGACTTTTTAGAGAAGTTGGGAATGTTATGATTTAGGCTCTTGCGAAAAGAATATCAGGTTGACATTAAGAAGCTCAACATCATGTATCAAACGGACCCGCCGCGTTCTCCCAAGAAATTCCTGCCCACAATGTATGACCTACCCAGCGAATATCCTGAGGAACCCGGTTTGCCTGACGAATATCACCTCTTACAACCCCAGCTATTAAGAGAAACTTTTTCCCCTAGCAACTACTCACAAGATCAGGTATTCGTCGCCACGGATTTGAATCTTTACTACGATGTGCGTCATCCTCTCTGGTATAAACGCCCCGACTGGTTTGCTGTTTTGGACGTACCGAGATTGTATGAGCAGAAAGAACTGCGCCTGAGCTATGTAACTTGGCAAGAAGGTGTTAACCCCTTTGTGGTGGTAGAATTGCTTTCACCAGGAACAGAAAAAGAAGACTTGGGGCAAACTTTGCGGGACGCTAATCAACCACCGACTAAGTGGGAAGTCTACGAACAAATTTTGAGAGTGCCTTATTATATAGTGTTCGATCGCTACACTGACCACTTGCTATTTTTTCAGTTGGCAGGAAGTAGGTACGCAGAGTTAGATTTACCCCAATCCCGTATCTGGATAAATGACATCCGGCTCGGTTTAGGACTCTGGCAAGGTACTTATCAGGGTTGCGATCGCCAATGGTTACGTTGGTATGATCATCTGGGTAACTGGATACTCACTCCTGAAGAGCGAGAAAAACAAATAGGTCAACGAGAAAAACGACGGGCTGAACGTTTAGCAGAACAACTACGCGCACTTGGTATCGAACCTGATTTTGGTGATCAGGAAGATTAATTACTTTTGTTATGATCTGGTGTTGCGATCAGGGAAATATCGCTAGCTCAGTTTTTGGGTCAAAAAAGTGAATTTTTTCTAGAGTTAAAGATAACCAAAGTTGCTCACCAACTTGGACAAATCGGTCTGGTAGTATTCGCACTTGTAGGTAATTGCCCGTAGTGGTAGGTTCAGATCCAGGTTCGGCAATCCTAACGGCGAGAAAGGAATCATTGCCAAGGTTCTCTACCAAATCTACTTGTACTGAGAGATTTTTGGGGGCAGGCATACTCAAATTTAAGTGTTCCGGGCGAATGCCTAAAATTAGGGTTTGTCCATCATATTTTTTTAGGGCATTTCCCCAGACTTCTGGGAGGGTAAAACGAAACTGTGAATGAGTAATCAATAGGGGCGCATGAAATTCCACAGGAATAAAATTCATTGGTGGTGAACCAATGAACTCTGCGACAAAAAGGTTAGCAGGGCGGTTGTAAAGTTCTAAGGGGGAAGCAACTTGCTGAATTTTACCCTCAGACATAATCGCAATGCGATCGCCCATTGTCATCGCTTCTGTTTGATCGTGGGTAACGTAAATTGTTGTTGTCCCCAATTGGCGCTGCAATTTGACAATTTGGGCGCGGGTTTCTGCCCGTAGTTTAGCATCTAAGTTAGAAAGGGGTTCATCCATTAAAAACACTTGAGGGTCACGCGCGATCGCTCGTCCTAGTGCAACTCGCTGCCTTTGTCCCCCAGATAGCTGTTTAGGTAGGCGATTCAGCAATGTTTCGATTTGCAACAGTTGGGCAACACTACGTACCTGCTGATCCACACTCCTTTCTTGGTCAGAAATGTAGCGCAGTCCTTTAGGTAACTTTTTTGTCGCCCCCACAAAAAGATTTTCCGCCCACGTCCGAAGATATGGAGATGAGGGAGTATTTTCTCCTCTGCTTCCCCTGCGGCGTAACCCAAAGGCGATGTTGTCATACACCGTCATATGGGGATAGAGGGCATAATTTTGAAACACCATTGCGATATCGCGTTCCTTGGGTGGTAGGTCATTGATCAGGCGATCGCCTATCCAGATATTGCCTCCAGTCATCACTTCTAATCCGGCGATTAACCGCAGCAGAGTGCTTTTACCACAACCAGAAGGGCCTACCAATACCATAAATTCGCCATCTGCGATCGTTAGGTTGATCCGCCGCAAAACATTGACACTCTCTGCACGTTCTCGTAGTGCATCAGTTTTCTCCCCAGACTTGAGTGGGAGTTCGGTTTGTGAGATAACATTTTCCCCTTTACGCGGGGAAAAACTTTTATAAACGTTTTCTAAAACAACTTGGGACACAACTGTTAATTATTGTCATTGGGCACTGAGAGAAAATCAATAATATAACTTAGGAACGCAAATTTAATAACGTGCAATTCTTATTTAACTTGGAATGGTGCGTTACGCTCCGCTAACACACCCTACTTTTACACTTTATTTAATCCACATTCTTTAGACAAAAAACACCCGAAAAAGAGCCTCAAATCTCTATACAGAAAGATTTTGCTTGGTTTGTTGACATATCTAGGTTTACGCCATTTTTGAGCATTTGGTGTATTTACCCTACTCTGCATGGGTTTGAGGCTAATTTCTCCCTCAAAAATGTTTAAGTCCCGTTAATAACTAATGACAAAGGATAAATGAGAGTTTAGCGCTCATCATAATACGAAAAGTTAAAAAAGCTCATTGTAAATGAATTTATGGTACAATTATACTACTTGCATAATTGAATGCTCATCGTAGTCAAGCGAAGCTGGCAAGCAGTATATTAAATGCTGTTCAAAGCGATCGCTTGGCTTTTATGCTAGAAATAACTAAAAACTAATAATAGATGTAGGATATTTATTCAGGCATTATTAAAAAATGTAAACAATTAAACATATCTAGATATTAATTGGCACTACATAGAAAACCCCTCTTTTTCAATCAGTAATTTTTGTAGTCAGGAGGAATTTTAATGAACAGTTGTGTTTTGATGGCGGAAATTATTCAAGACCCGCAACTCCGCTATACAGCCGATAATTTAGGAGTCACGGAAATGATTGTGCAGTTTCCAAATTCCCAGAAACCAGAAGATCCGCCAGCGACTCTGAAAGTTGTCGGCTGGGGTAATTTAGCAACAGAAATTCAACAAAACTACCATCAAGGCGATCGCGTCATCTTGGTAGGACGTTTAAGTATGAATACTATTGAGCGTCCAGAAGGTTTTAAAGAAAAACGCGCTGAATTAACAGTCCAACAAATTCAATCTGTTGGAGGTAGTTTTAATACTGATTTTTCACCATCAGCAACTATAAATCCGTCAGTTACAGAAACTTCTGTGCGACAACCATCATCAGGAGTTGCATCTTCCCAGGCGAAAGACGTTCCCAGTTACGAGTCGTCACGCCCCGCACCTACTCCAGTGACAAATCCTGTTGGCGTTACACCCCAAACGACAAGTTACGAACCCATACCCCAACCTATAAATTATGAGCAGCCTACTTATCCAGCAGTGAAACAGGAAGAACCAGATCCGGATGATATTCCGTTTTAAAGTTGGTAGTTTAGCGTGTATTTGATTTGCTCAGATGCTTAACTAAAAGCATTACAATTAGACGATTTCTACAACTAGCCATTCTTTAGGATGTGCTATTTTTTTGTCTAGATTGACGCTTTGCATCTTATCGTGAGACATCGCCTACTTTAGCTGATGCTGTGTTACTTGCCTCTTTTATTTATTTTTATTGATTTAATTCTACTAGTTCTACTTGCGATCGCCTTTGGCGCTGCCCCTTGGGCAATCGCTGGTTGTTTCCGCTTTTTTTCACGCTTAAAAAGAGCGCCAACTGCACTTAGTATTATAAGTAACTTACGTTGCCATTTAGATTTAGACATCTTTACATTCCATGCCGCAGTAAGTAAGTTAGGGCAGTAATCAGTTTAAATCAAAGACATTAATTCAATGCTAAGAGGGCGTTAAATCAAGTGACTAAATATTTGAACAGAATTAATTATGCAAATATAAAATATATTTAGAGAACAAAGTGGTGTATTAATCAGGATTCAAGATAACCTTTGATAAAATAATTAAGTTTTGATAAGTTGTAAATTATGACATTATCTATTCAGCCAACCACAGCATTAAGTGTAGAAGAGTTCTTAAAACTCCCAGAAAGCCAGCAAGCGAGTATTTTAACGGGCAAATTTCCCAAAAACCTATACCGCAAGGGGAACACAGTACATTACAAAGTAGTTTACTCACAGCTATTAATGAGATTGCTAAACCGCAAAAAATTGCCTATGCCTTTCCTGAATTACGCTGTACATTTCAAGGTCGTTCAATAGTACCAGATATTGCAGTTTTTGAATGGCAAAGAATTCCATTGCTTCCTAATGGAAGAATTACAAATAAATTTGAAATTCCTCCAGATTGGATAATTGAAATTCTCTCGCCAGAACAATCACCAAACCGAGTTATCTGCAAAATTACATTTTCTATCCAAAATGGAGCAAAGCTAGGTTGGTTGCTCGATTCTGATGATGAGTCAATCATGATTTTTGAACCCAACAAATTACCAGAATTAAAAGAAAAGCAAGATGTTTTACCCGTTTTGAGTGTTTTGGAAAATTGGCAATTAACAGTTGCAGACGTATTTAGTTGGTTGAGTTTTATTTGAATAAAGCATTAAAATAATTTGTAATAACGCTCTCTACGAGACGCTGCGCGGAGCTTGAGCTTGCTTTTACATAGGAGTACGCGGACTCGCTACCGTCATTACGAATTACAAATTAATTGTTATTGACCAATCCCAGTAGCTTGATTTATCTGGCATTGGCTGCATAACCCAAAAAACTCTAGGGTGTGGTAAAAAACTTTAAACTTATGGCTCGATTCTAACTGGTCTTCTAGGTCATGAACAGGGCATTGATTAATCGGAATTGAGACACCGCACTGCAAGCAAGTAAGGTGGTGTTTATCTTGCTGCGCTAGGCTATAAAGGGCTTCACCATTAGCTAAATTCCGCACTTGTACTATGCCTTCCAGTTTTAAAGCTTCTAGGGAGCGGTAAACTGTCGCTAAACCCATACTCTGATTGGTATTACGTAGTTCTACGTAAATATCCTGAGCAGAAATGCCTTTTTTGATTGTTTGCAGTAAGTTGAAAATACGCTCTTGACTGCGGGTGCGTATGGCTCTCATAGACAATTATTTAAATATGCCACTGTAGTTGAAGCTGTTAGAGGGGCTAATTGATCAATTAACTTTAACGGCTTCGTAATCTTATTTTCACTCAGTTGGAACAGAAAGTTATAGTATAGCGATCGCAGCATTCAGCAAAAGCCCGTGCAAACCAAGTATCTAGCCAAAATTTTCGTGACCCTTCGTCCTTCAGTCTTAGACCCCGCTGGTGTGGCTGTACAATCCAGTCTTCAGCAATTGGGATACGATAACGTTGACCAGGTGCGGATTGGTAAATACATTGAGCTGACCATCACCACGACTGAGGAGAAAAAAGCGCGTCAAGACCTTGCTAGCATTTGTGACCAAATGCTAGCAAATCCCGTGATTGAAAATTATCGTTTTGATTTGATTGAGGTTGAAACCCAGACTGGGGTATTTTAAAAGGAATTTGGCATTGGGCGGAGGGGAAAACTCTTCTCCCCCTGCTTCTTTCCTAGTCCCTACTCCCATTAACTAATGACAAATGACAAATGACAAATGACAAAATTTGGTGTCGTTGTTTTTCCAGGTTCTAATTGCGATCGCGATGTTGCTTATGTAACCAGAGATTTGCTCTTACAACCAACTCGCATGGTTTGGCATCAAGAAACAGATATTGCTGATTTGGATGTCGTTATTATCCCTGGTGGCTTTAGTTACGGGGATTATTTACGTTGCGGTGCGATCGCCCGTTTTTCACCTGTCATGCAGCAGGTTGTGGAACACGCCCAAAAGGGTAAGCTTGTCCTCGGTATTTGCAACGGTTTTCAGGTATTAACTGAAGCTGGACTTTTGCCAGGGGTGTTGACTAGAAATCGGGATTTGCATTTTATCTGCGATCGCGTCCCCCTGAAAGTTGAGCGTACCAATCTCCCTTGGACGCAAGCTTATACCAATAGTGAAATTATCACTTTGCCCATTGCCCACGGTGAGGGGAGATTCTACGCTGATGCAGCCACTCTCGCAGAAATTGAAGATAACGGACAAGTAGTGTTCCGCTATCAAGGAGAGAATCCCAACGGTTCACTGAACAATATTGCCGGGATTTGCGATCGTCGGGGCAATGTGTTGGGGATGATGCCACACCCAGAAAGAGCGTCAGACGCGATGCTGGGAAATAGCGATGGCTTGAGGTTGTTTCAAGGCTTGGTGGAGAAGGTAGCGGCATTAGCGTAGGGTAAATAAGTTGGGTATTTTGCGATCGCTGTCTGAAAGATAGATGAATATTCTTCTACAGACGGCGATTTATCATTATTGATTTACCAAACCGCGTCTATTAACAATTATTAATCTTCAAGCTGATAAGGATAATTTACTGGTGGCAAGATTGCCAGATATTGCAGCTTTACAAGCTGAGTTTGAATCCCTACTAGATAAAAATTTCTAAACAAAATCCTCACTCTGGACGAGGATTTTGCCTGATATCTTGTTAATGAGCAGCAGTGGTACAATTAACCGTTGCTGGGCTTTGCTCATTTTCTAAAGCCTGAAGAACTTTCATATATAAGTTTTCTACTCTCTTAGTTTGGATCTCTCCAAGTGACATATAATGACCTAAACCAGGGGCGCTATTTACTTCAATGACAGTATAATCTACCAATGGTTTAGTAATATCAGTAGTAATGATATCTACCCCTGCCAATCTCAAGCCCAAATCCTTAGTAATCTTAATAGCTAACTTTTGAAAATCAGGATGAATACTATCAGTGAAATCTACTGAATGACCTCCATTGGATAAATTAGCATTATCTAAAAGATAAACTAAAGTATCTTGAGGAAGTACAGTTTCCAAAGAGAGATTTTGTCTTTGTAATTTTCGATGAATGCGGAAATCTTCTAAATCAATAAGTATTTTTTCATTATTTTTTACAAACTTTTGGCGTTTATTTTCTACTAATTGCATAATAGTGGAATTACCATCACCGATCACAGATAAAGGAATTCTTTGATAAGCAGCAACTACTTCATCATCGAAAGCTAAAATTCTGAAGTCATTACCACTATAAAATCTTTCTACAAGTAAACCTGATTGAGTCTGCAAAATTTTCTCAGCTACTTGATAAAATTCTTCTTTTTCATATACCTTAACTACCAAAACTCCTAAACTCAGACTTAATGGTTTAACAATAACTGGTAATCCTAATTCCTGAGCATAATTCCAGCCATCATGAATGTTTCTAGGATTAGGAATGTAAGCACATATTTTTTCATTAAAAAATGTTTTTCCCTCTGTAACTGCATAACCAAATTGTTTTAGAAAATAATTACAATAACCTTTATCGCTAGCTAAATGTGAAGAACCAAAGCCATTAATATCTAGTCTAGTATTATTAAAAACTGATTTTTTTCCGTTTTTAAATGTAATATGTCCAACTAATTCATATTCTGGTTCTATGAATACAACTGCTCCCATTTGTGTAGCTAATTTTTTTAGGATTGATGCTGTTGCTCTCATCTTTAGTGGCCAAGAATCTATTTACGCAGGAATTGTATCGAATTTAGTAGCAATCGTCAAGAACAGCTATTTGCTTAAAAGATTTAACTAATTTATAGCTATTAGTCAAGATGCTAAAATTTTAAAGTTGTGCATGGAGGTATCTTCGCAGCTATCCTAAAAATATCTTCAAATGACTAAATCAACTTGAAGATATTAAGTATTTTTCAATTAACTATAAAAAACGCAATACCAGCAACATAGCTTTACTGTGTGTACTCTTTAGCCTATGCACGTTATTGTACATTTGAAATTTAGTTTTTAATGTATACAAAACTTACGCAAATAATAGCCGAAACCCTGATTTTTAGGTAGGGGCAATTTATAAATTGCCCTTTAGGGTGTAGTTTTACGTAAGTAATCGTATAACTTAGAACATAGTTGTTTATCTGTTCCCCGTTGTGGGCTTTACTTAGGTGTATTAGAACAAATCGCGCAGTTGGTCTAAAATATAGCGCTAAGTATTGACAATCTATAAATAATCGAATAACAAGGTGGCAGAAGCATTAAAAAAAAGCGTTAATGCATTCCTACTTAGAAACTAATTAATGCCCTTCGTGAAACTTCATACGGTTAACATAATTATGCCAGAAAATACGGATTGCAAAGCTTCCAAATCAGACAATCAACCGATCGCTTATAAAGAACGACTTAATTCTTGGGCGATCGCTCGTATAATTCCTAATACACAACAGGAAATTGTTGCTCGCTTCCGCAGCCGTTCTGATGCCGATGGCTATATGCGACATCTCCCTCAAGAAATACCAAATGCTTCCTACATGGTTGTTTTTGATTGTCAACGCCAAGAAGCTGTGATTTAAAGTACAAATATAAGCAAAATAGACCTATCTTGAAAATAGGCAACAGCTTATAACTGACGGGGAACAAGGAAAGAGATTTTCGTTCTTAATTGTGCTAGCTAGCTGGTACTTTATACTGACTCTGTTGATGGGAGTATTTTGCAAAAGGGCTTTTTACGCTCTTGTGGTGCAATTTGTTAGTCGTGTCTATATAAGTCTGTAAGTTTGAAACTTTCAAACTTACAGATGGTACTTAACACTTAAATTTGGGCATAATTTCAGATGTTTACTGCTGCCTTTACACGATGGCGAATTCAGTGAATGCTTGTTTGGTAGTGATGATTGCATTTTAAATTCCTTTAATTCATAGATTCAAAGTCAACAAGAAGCCAATTTATTCCATCCATTATTATTTGAAATTTTTCTTCATGTATGTTTAACTCCTGAAAACATTTATCGTAAATAAATGGGATTTAGTTCATCAAGAATAATAGTTTTATACAGTCCAGAAGCGATCGCACCTTTGGCTAGAAAGGCAGAGTACAGCTATCCTGAAAAGGAAGAATTTATTTTCCCTCTAGCAAAAAAGTCCCAAGCCGTTTTAAGCGGTTTTCTTTTTCTATCCGTGCTAAACCGGCACGATATTGAGCTTCACGATTTAGCCAAAATGCTGCTGTACTCCCTAAAACTTGTTCTAGCTTCAGGGCTGTTTCTTCATTGATCGGTGCTTTGCCATCAATGAGTAGGCTAATATGTTTTGTGGTGTAGCCTAAACCCTCTGCTAATTGTGCTTGTGTCCAATCACGCTCTTCTAATAAATCAGCAATGGTATCACCAGGAGGAGATACCCAATCTGGAGTGAATTTTCGGGTTGTCTCAGTCATGGTAATCTCCAATAAAAACAATACAAACAGCAGTAACTTTTGACCAATCAATGCTTCCATCCTCGGTAATATAGATGGAGTTCTTATCTGGCTTAAATACAAGTCGTTTACCACCTTCTAGGTCTACTGTAAATTCACCTGCTCGATCTCCTTTTAAGGGATGGGGACGACCTACAGATAATTCATTGACACAGCTAACAGCGGCAAGGTCAGCCAATCGGGTTGTCAATTTCTTGGCACAGTTTGCACCCAATTTTCTTTTTGCTAAGTCTTGTTGTTCGCATAGGTTTTGCAGTTTGCTGTTAGCGAAGGTGATTTCCATGCGTTACTAGATTAATATTAAGTTTACCATTTTGGTTAGGACTTACGCAAAAGTACACGCTGTAGGGGCAATTCATGTATTGCCCCTATGTTGTTTGCGTAAGTCCTGTTGGTAAATAAATTTGTGATGTTCCTAGAGCAACTAGCATATCAACCTCTTAATCAGCAACGCCTAAAAATCTACCCCTCGTTTAAGTTCTACACCTTGATTGGCATAGTGTTTGTGACAATAAACCTCTGAGTGGACGCTAGCCAAATCGAAGTATGCTGGTGGATTTTGGCAGCGACCGGTGATAATAATTTCGGTGTCGCGGGGTTTGCGGAGCAAGGCTTGGACAATGGGTTCAACGGGGAGTAATTCTAAGTCAACGGTGGGATTGAGTTCATCAAGAATAATAGTTTTATACAATCCAGAAGCGATCGCAACTTTCGCAATTTCCCAACCCCGTTCGGCTTCTACATAATCTAATTCTTGCCGGGAATTTCGCCAGACGATGGCATCTCGACCGCAGCGTTGATGATCTACTACTTCTGGATATGACTGCTGCAAGGCGGCGATCGCTGCGTCTTCTGTATAACCACTACCACCTTTGAGCCACTGCATAATCAACACACGGGTAGACCCTGGATGATTGATTCCCCTACCAATTGCCTGTAAAGCTTTACCTAAAGCGCTGGTAGATTTGCCTTTACCAGCACCAGTATAAATTTCAATCCCTTCAAGTAAGAGGGCTTTGGCTATTGGATGGTGATGGGGTTTCATTTCTGAGTGCAAATCTGCAATATCGAGCAACTTTTGCGGTGCGGCGCGTCCGGTGGCGATGATTTCTAACTCTTGGGGTTTGGATTTTAATGTCTTCACCACTTCATCTACTGGTAGCAAACCCAAATCCAGGATGGGGTTAATTTCATCGAAGACGACAACTGAATATAAACCGCTAGCGATCGCACCTTTGGCCACATCCCAACCCCGCGCTGCTTCTTCTCGGTCAAAGGCGGTAATTTCTTCTGTCCCAAAAAATTCGGCTCTCCCAGTGCGAACCTGGTCAATTAAATGGGGAAAGCCACGCTGTAAAGCTGCGATCGCGCCATCTTCATCATAATCTCGTTCCGGCCCTTTTAAAAACCGCAGTAGTAAAACACGGTTGGAATTGCTAGGTGTATTTATCCCCAAACCAATCGAGCGCAAAACCACCCCTAAAGCCGCTTGGGACTTACCTTTGCCCACGCCATCATAAACGTGAATTTGACCAATAAGCCGTTCATGACGCACTTGCGCCGTGCGAATACCGATACCGTTCCTTGTCATTTATCAAAAAGCTATAACGTGGCAGTCTTTAATCTTATCGAACGTCTTGTACACTTAGGGAGAAACTGCCTCTTCATTGTATCCGTGCAAGAGTCTGCTTGAATGTATTAACAATATCAATAATTACTAAAAATAATTAAATGAACCAGTTGTGACGCTGGCTTAGGCTGTTCGTCGTGGCGATTTTACGCGAATTTTGGCTGAGTAACATAATCCCCACATTCAGTAGTGCTGAGTAACGAGTGCGATTATTGCTTTTTTGCTGGACACTGTTTTGGTAAAATGACTTATTTTTTGCTCTATTGGCGACGTTCTTGCAACTTCCGATACACCGATTTCAAATCAACTTGATGGTGAGCTAAGGCAACCAAAGTATGATATAGCAAATCAGCCACTTCACCAGCGATCGCATCTGCTTGATCATCCTTAAAGGCCATTACCACCTCAGCAGTTTCCTCACCAATCTTTTTTAAAATTTTGTTATCGCCACCTGCGAATAGTTTACAGGTATAAGAACTTTCAATCGGATGATCGCGGCGATCGCATATTATTTGAAACAATTGCGATAGTGTATCCCCTGGTGGAGGAGCAATTTTCCCTTCTATCTGGTGAAAGCAGCTGCGTTCTCCAGTATGGCAGGCAACATCTCCTAATTGCTCTACACCTATAAGCAGCGCATCACTATCACAGTCATAACGGATACTCTGCACTTTCTGAAGATGTCCAGAAGTCGCCCCTTTATGCCACAATTCTTGCCGGGAACGGCTCCAAAACCAAGTTTCTTCTGTTTCCAAAGTTTTTTGTAACGACTCCTGATTCATCCACGCCATCATCAGCACAGTACCATCCAAATAATCTTGGATAATTGCAGGTACTAGACCCCGTTCATCGTAGCGAATTTCCTTAACAGGGATGGCGTAATTTAGTAAGCGCGAATCGTTAAAAGACATACCAGCTAGTTTGCTCTAATGAGAATAATTCATGGATTCACGATACCATTCTAAATAGAGCAGCTGGCATATTTTTTCAATTGAACTATCTTATCTAGCTTTTAGCAAAAGCACTTCGTTCCATAGCAGACTGCATCTTTACAGCACTCAACGCGACTTTGTGAGCTTTTGAGGCTTCACCATACCAATGGATTGCCGAGTTAAAAGCTGCTCGGTAAAGATCCTGGGATGCTTCAGATAATCGAGTTTGAATATCTAAAGGCAAGTCATTATTCGACTTGTATAACATAATATTTGTTATTTATTTGGTTCAGCTAATTTTATAGGATAGGAATTTTAAGCAGTTTTTAACCCTATCCTAAGATAGAGCTTTTTATTGTCCGCTGTTAGGAGAGAACCTTGGTAAATACCACAATTAAAACAACAAAATCACAAGAAGTCTTTGCCGCTGCTCAAAACCTCATGCCAGGAGGAGTCAGTTCTCCAGTTCGTGCCTTTAAATCTGTGGGCGGACAACCCATCGTTTTTGATCGTGTTAAAGGCGCATATATTTGGGATGTAGATGGCAACCAATACATAGACTATGTAGGTACTTGGGGACCTGCTATTTGCGGTCATGCTCATCCAGAAGTAATTGCCGCGCTGCATGAAGCTTTAGAAAAAGGCACAAGTTTCGGTGCCCCCTCAGTACTAGAAAATGTTTTGGCAGAAATGGTCATTGATGCCGTTCCTAGCATCGAAATGGTCAGATTTGTCAACTCTGGAACTGAAGCCTGTATGGGAGTTTTGCGGCTGATGCGGGCTTTCACCAACCGAGACAAAATCATCAAGTTTGAAGGCTGCTACCACGGACACGCCGATGCGTTTCTCGTGAAGGCGGGTTCTGGTGTTGCGACACTTGGTTTGCCAGACTCACCGGGAGTACCTAAATCGGCAACTACCACCACTCTAACCGCGCCTTTCAATGACTTGGAAGCCGTCAAAGCCTTGTTTGAAGAAAACCGCGACGAGATTGCTGGTGTTATTCTTGAGCCAGTTGTCGGCAATGCTGGGTTTATTGCACCTGATGCTGGTTTTCTAGAAGGATTACGGGAACTGACTCACGAGCATGGAGCGTTATTGGTATTTGACGAAGTGATGACAGGCTTCCGTATTGCTTACGGTGGTGCTCAGGAAAAATTTGGCATAACTCCTGATTTAACGACCTTGGGTAAAGTTATTGGTGGTGGTTTGCCAGTAGGAGCCTATGGTGGTCGTCGAGATATTATGTCAATGGTTGCCCCCGCCGGCCCCGTATATCAAGCTGGGACTCTTTCAGGTAATCCTTTGGCGATGACTGCTGGCATTAAGACTTTGGAATTGCTGCAAAAGCCTGGTAGTTATGAGTATCTTGACCGGATTACTAAGAAGCTAGCCGATGGTTTGCTGCAAGTAGCCAAAGAAACTGGTCATGCGGCTTGCGGTGGTCAAATCAGCGCGATGTTTGGCTTATTCTTTGCCTCTGGGCCAGTTCATAACTACGAAGATGCGAAAAAGTCTGATACAGCCAAATTCGGACGCTTTCATCGGGGGATGTTAGAGCGCGGTGTTTACTTAGCACCTTCTCAATTTGAAGCTGGGTTTACATCTTTGGCTCACACTGAAGAAGATATTAAGCAGACTTTAGCAGTTGCACGGGATGTAATGTCGAGCTTGTAAGCTACTAAAAGACTTCCAAATAAAAAAGTATTTAGTGAAGTCTTGTGGAGGCAGACAACACCAGAGCCACTTGCTTGGGTTGGGCATCTTGCCTAACCCGACCTACGCACAGGTGAAGGAAGAACGAGAGTTTGAGAGGGTTTTTGCATAAGTTCTAATCAAAATCAACTTCAGTCCACCGAAATAATACAACTAGACATTGTAGTTACATTGCTATGACAGGAAATAAAAATGTAGCCAATGTTGTTAAATCGTACAAAAGGTTTATTTCTCTTTGTGTGGGTACTAGTTAACTGGGCTAGCTATTCGATAGCTCTTTGTTTCCAATTATCCCGACCTGCACGAAATAAACGGGCTAATCTACTAGTTGGGCTTTTGAATTTCATTAACTCTTACCCCCTCTAGAAAAAGTGACATCATTGCGGTCTTGGGGTCTCCCCAAATGGAGCAAGTGGCGTGGACTAAGGGGGATCTTTAAGGATTATGCACCTTAACCGAACCGTATTGGTTTGACTTGGACAAGAGAATTCAAAAGCGATCGCACTGTTCGCAGTCAGATACTTTATAGCTGCATAAACGCAAAAATCAAACGTTTAATTTAATAGCAACTGTATTTACCAATCTTGAGACAAGCGATCGCTGCGGATAAAAAACAATTGGAAACTAGAATTTGAGGACTCAACTGGGTTGGTTAAAGTTGGTGCATCTGATGATGCTCTTTTCTTTTAGAGTGATTAATTTCTGTGATTTAGAAACGAAAACTGAGTAACGCTAAGGTGACTAATTTACCTGAGTCAGGAGATGCAGCAGTTACTGATGATGAAATTAGGGACATTTATCGATTACGTTGGGGAGTTGAACTATTGTGAAAATTTTTAAAAATGCACTTAAAACTTGACAAATTAATTACTAAGAATGTCAATAATATTACCATACAAATTTACGTCAGTTTAATAGCTTATCTAATTTTACAGATATTATCTATACCACAACAATGGGGTCATACTCTATTAGATAAATTTCGCTATTTACAATCTTGTATGTGTCAGAAAATCAGTTATGTTCATTGGTTTGAGGAGATGATGTCATCTTGACTATTTTAGACTTTTTAGAGTTAGTGTAACTACATATGTAAAGTTTTGTATCAGGATTCAACATTTCTGCTTCTCTTGGAAATCTCGGTCAAGGTGGTGAACCAAGCATTAGAACTAAAAATCAGGATTTTATACTTGGCAAAAGGTTATATTTAAAGTCATGGAATAACCTCAGATGTAATCGGTATTAGGAGTTAAAAGTTTTGAATTAATAACTCCTGACTCCTCACTATTGACTATTAACTGCTTCAGTTACCTTTGTTCTTACTGATATCTCCTGCTTGTGTTCTCCTTTGGTAGAAGAAGGAAAACTTGTAGCAACAGTCTTTGTGACCGTTCGCTTTGCCAGTGCTAATAACAGGTAAACTGTGAACAAATATCCAGACGCTAAAATAAAAATCATCATTATGTATACTTCCGTAAATCGTTGTTCTACCAGCACCTTTTCCAAACGAATATAAAATTTTATAAAATTAGTAGAACCTCAGCCAACCAAGTGCATTCTTGATGGCTATATTCTGCTATAGTAAAACTACCTATAAAAATTAAATTCTATACGGACAAAGAATTTATTATCTCATGCGAATCTTTGCAGACCATACATCCCACAGCAGTTAGATTATCGTCTGACAAGCTAAAACTGCGATTCTCAAGGGTCTACTTGATCTGCTTATTTTTGCTTACACTGCTATCAAAGGAGAAATGCTTGCGCTCAACGTGCGCTCAAGACGTGTAGCGGCTTCCCATAGGAATATCACATAACTCCAAACCAGGAGTTTTGCGTATTTTAGGAAACATCAAAGGAATCGTTCCCTCAATATAACCAATGGCTAGCTATTTTAGACACACCACACCAGCTAAGTATGATCAGCTAATAGATGACTGAACTTTTGGGGTGTGAATATCTGAAAAATTTATAATTCCTATATTCTAGAGTAACACAACGACTCTGAATTTTAATCTCATTCGCCTGCTAAATTTCAAGTTTTTTCAATAACCATACCTCAGGCTTAGAGAAATTTAGTCTTAGCCATTGGTGAAAAATTAAAGTTGTATCCAGTTTGTCAATAGGTAATATTGCTTGAATTTGAGTTTAATCTGTCTGTGGCGGCAAACTTGGAAATGCGGGGAAGCGCGTAACACCATTTTCAGTAGAAACTCTTCCCATATCCTGAGAAGTCATATTCTTCGTTTCAAACTGATCTACCAAAATTAAGCATAATTACTTGTTGACAAATACATTATTAACTTAAAATTCAGCAATAGACTAATAATGGGATTACTTTATGAAAACTTTGCACTGGCACAGGGTTATCTTAAAATAAGTGTAGGATATGTAAACTTTCGTAACCTAAGTCAGAGTCCGCCCATCCATGACCCCAGCCACCTCCCTGTTTACCCCTGTGGAAGCAGACCTGCAACTACTAGCAGATAACCTAAAACAGCTAGTTGGAAACCGCCACCCCATTCTGTTTGCAGCAGCCGAACATTTATTCGGAGCTGGGGGAAAGCGTATCAGGCCAGCAATTGTACTGCTAATATCGCGGGCAACAATGTTAGAACAAGACATTACGCCACGTCATCGCCGCCTAGCTGAGATTACGGAAATGATTCACACAGCAAGCTTGGTACATGACGATGTGGTAGATGAATCAGATATGCGGCGAGGTGTTCCCACCGTTCATAGTTTGTTCGGCAACCGCATTGCCATATTAGCAGGAGATTTTCTCTTTGCCCAATCGTCGTGGTATTTAGCAAACTTGGATAATTTGGAGGTGGTGAAACTACTTTCGGAAGTAATTATGGATCTGGCTACTGGGGAGATCCAGCAGGGACTAAATTGTTTTGATGCTAGTATCTCTATTGAAACTTACCTCCAGAAGAGTTATTACAAAACAGCTTCGTTAATGGCCAACAGTTCTAAAGCTGCTGGGTTACTCAGTGAAGTCTCTAGAGAAACTGTTGAACATATGTATGGCTACGGTCGTCATTTTGGTATCGCATTTCAAATTGTTGATGACATTTTAGATTTCACTAGTACAACAGATACCTTGGGTAAACCAGTGGGGTCGGATCTGAAAAGTGGTAATCTGACTGCACCCGTTTTATTTGCTTTAGCCCAAAAACCATCTTTGGAAGTGCTGATTGACCGAGAGTTTACCCAGGAAGGGGATTTAGAGCAAGCACTGGAAATAATTCAGAATAGTCAAGGTATACAGCAAGCGCGAGAGTTAGCTGCTCACCACACCAAGTTAGCAATTGAACATCTTGCAGTTCTCGCACCCTCAGAGTCTCATCAGGCATTGATTAATATAGCTGAGTACACAGTGAGTCGCCTTTATTAAATTCAGTTATCAGGTAGAAAGTGGGATTTTTCATTTGCAAGTTCTTAAGTGAGCGACTCTGGTTGAGTGGGAAACTAAAACTTGAAAACTGAAAAATGTTCACTGATAACTGTTTTTTAATCAATTATAGGTTTCACCAAGACTTGAGCCGATCGCCTGGTGTAAGAGAAAGAAAAAATTTCGTTTTTCCCTAATTTAGAAAACTTTTTTCCAGGAATTTGAGATTTAATATTTTGGATGTGGGATTGTATCTAAAAAACCCCACATCCAAATTTTTTCTATGCAATATCAGGGGGGATCTGTTTAGGCGATCGCTCTTGTCGTAGCTGTTGCTGCATGAGTTTTTCTAGTTCAGTTCGCCTAATTTCAACGGTATGAGTGGTCTTACCCGGCGTTTCCAAAAAAACGATACTCTCTACGGGGTCTAATGCCACCATTTGAAACAAAATATGGGTTACAGGAACAATTTTAGCTAGCATTTGAGGGTCAAGCCCAGCAGGGGAAATTAGAGAGATATCTTGTATGGTAGGGAAAGCGTAAATAACCCGCTTTTCCAATCCTGGATTAGTCCGATTGCTCAATGTAGTTAAAACCCAGCTTGCCTCCGAATTTTGGAGAATATAGTACTGGGAGTAGCGTAATTTTTGAGCGATCGCTCTCAGGGCAGGAGCAATTGCTGCAACAAGATGTGGTGTCACCCCATCGCGGGGTGCATGATCAATCAGCAATTGAATTTGTGCTTCTAAATCCATAATGACTTGTATACGGCTCCTGGGTAATGGCAATAACATCTATCAAATGTGAACAATCCCATCAAAGTTGGGAATAATAAAATCAGCCATATCCTAAATGTAGGATTGGTCTGCGTTTAGCTTATACGTAAAACTCAAAAAGCCAATACCCACAGTCGTACAGGTTGTATTTAACTTAAGTTAGGGTCTTTTGAAAACCGAGACTATGAATTCAGCCGCAACCGCAACTATTCCATCTGCAACTATTCTGGGAGAAAATTCTACAGGCGTGGAGGTGATCTTTCAACTCTTGTCCAGGGAGTTCCAGGAATCAACCAAAGCTTCGCAACAAAATTGCCACGATGTTGCAACACGTATTACTAGCGAAGTCTACCGGATTTGTCACGAGAGTAAACGTATTCAATCTTCTGGAACTGTAGAAAGCTCGGCGATGACCCTGGCTAGGCATCGGCTACAACAATGCCTCAGGTACTATCAGTTTGGTTCAAATCGGGGCAGGGTAGAATTACACAGTACTTTGAGTGCAATTATTTATCGTTATATTAATCCGCCTCAGAAGCAATTGAGCTATCAAGGGCGGTTGACGATAATTGAAGACTTCCTCCAGAGTTTCTATCTGGAGGCATTAAACGCTTTCCGGCGAGAAAATCAACTCGGTGCCACTTATCGCCCTCAAACGCTTCTGGAATTGGCAGAGTATATGGCATTCACCGAGCGCTATGGCAAGCGGCGAATTCCCTTACCAGGTCGTCAGCAACAGCTAATTATCCTGCGGGCGCAAACTTTTTCGCAACAGCAGCCCCCCGAAACCAGCGTAGATATAGAGCAAGCATCAGAAGGCAGTAATAATGAAGGTGACGGTTCTTGGGAAGAGCCAGCAGTACACAAATTGCGCTCCACAATGGCAACGCAAGTTGAACCCGAACCCGAAGAAGACACCTTGCGCTCCGTTGTGATTACGGAATTAATGAGTTATCTCGAACAACGACAACAATCTGACTGCGCTGATTACTTTTCCCTCCGCCTCCAGGATCTATCAGCACAGGAAATTGAGTCGATTTTAGGTTTAACCCCTCGTCAGAGAGATTACTTGCAGCAGCGCTTTAAGTATCATTTAATTCGGTTTGCCTTGTTGCACCGTTGGGAATTAGTTCACGAATGGCTGGAAGCTTCTTTGCACACCAATTTGGGCTTAACTCCCCAGCAATGGCAAGTATACACAGTGCAACTGGACAATAAGCAACGGTCTTTACTAGAGTTGAAGCAACAAGGAGAAGCCGATGAAAAAATAGCAAAAACTTTAGGGCTGTCAATGGCACAACTTCAAAAACGATGGTTTAAAATTCTTGAACAAGCTTGGGAAATTCGTAACTCATTAGTATCCGGATCAGGTGCATCTACTCATGAATAGTGACTCAGAATCCTTACAACACCAGTGTCTCGATTGGTTATTGACAGATAATGTCAAAAATAACGAGCCATCGGTAGAATGTGAGGAAAATGACGGGGTAGAAAACCTCCTCAACGAAGCCACTGCTTTAAAAAGCAGTCAGCCAAAATTGGGAGGAACGCCCCAGACCTTTCAATTGGGAGAAATTCCTACTGTGCAAGATCGTTTCCAAGCCGTCCTTAAGCGTCGGTTACAAATCCAAGTCCAAGACCATCCACCGTTGTTTCCCTGGGAAACACAACTAATCGACTATCCTGATTTTGTTAACGATCCGTCAATGACACTCGTGCCTACATGGGGATGGATGGTACAACAGTCGAAGTTGAACTTGCCGACTCGCTTACCGGAGAGAGTTTTCCGGCAATTGCTAGAACAGTGTCAGGCGTTGGTTACATCTTCCGTGCCGCTAGGGGCAAAATTAGTTCAGGCGGTGGAGAACTTTTTTCCCAACGAGTCTCAAACGCTAAACGATATAGCTGGATTGGTGCTAAGAAGCACCTATCGATCTGTAAATACTCTGGAGACAATGCCCAGTATTCAGAGCGATTATTCAGATTTGCAACCACGTCAACAGATGGCTTTGTCGTTGTTAGCAGCTAAACAACTGCTGGAAAATCTGACTCTACCACTTTCAGCAACCAGTCCAGTGGTAGAAAGACAATGGCTAACCAGTGTCGGTACTTTGAATATCAGAGTAGAGTACCAGTCTCTAGGTAAACTTACGAAGTTGCTTGTTCAGGTTGAGTTACCCGTTAAAGGAACTTTGACACTTCGGGGAAGTGGCACCTTAGCAATGGCGACATCTTCGACTTCGGGATACTTAAGTGTAGAGTTAGGCTGCGAGCAACCTAACCCAACTTATACTCTGGAAGTTGAGTTTCCAGAAATAGACCAACAGTCTTTGTTGTTCGTTATTAGCCCCACGACTTAGTTTAAATTGCCAGCGCTAGCACACTACGTCGCTCAACGCCCATATATATTAAGAGGATTTTCCTGGTTTTGAAGCTTATCCTATTTTTCAAAAAAGGGTCATTAGGGCGTCTACGAGAAGCAGTTATTACAAAGACACAGGGATGTGGGACGCGGAGAGAGTACTTGATAATTTCTCCGCGTCTTTGCGTCTTCTTCCCTCTCCATCATTTTTTATTTGATACAGTAGCAAGGTAGGCAATTATGTCTCCCGTATTGTGTCCGTTGTAGTCGCATCTACATCATTGCTTCGCTTAGAGTCAAATGTTTAACTTATCCAGGATAAATCGGTTTTGGCGTTTTCCCGTAGGTAGTTTCTGGCGGCAAAATCCCCAGGGGTCGCCTTTGAAAGAAGTTGAAGATTCAATTTCATTGCGGGTGCTGGTGCTAGCGTTGGTTATTTTGGGAATTGTGGCGACGGATATCGCCGCCGAGACTTCATTCAGTCTTTGGGCGTTACCCCTGAGTGTATTGGGTACGATTTGGAGTTATTATCGTCGCCGCGATCGCAATGTTACAATTCAATTCTGCATCGCCATCGGAATGTTAGTAGGACTGGGTGCTTTCTTTGGTCGGTTAGTGGGAGAGTTGAATGATACACGGTTGGGTTTGGCTGAGTTATTAATTCAACTCCAGGTGTTGCACAGCTTTGATACACCCCGCCGGAAAAATTTGGGCTATTCGATTGTGATCGGACTGATTTTATTGGGTGTGGCGGGAACTCTAAGTCAGACTTTAGCATTTGCACCTGTGCTGCTGTTATTTTTAGCGATCGCTCTGCCAACTTTAGTGCTAGATTATCGTTCACGCTTGGGTTTGCAGCCATTAAAAACTCAAAAGGAAAAATTAAATAAAAATAATTCCTCAATTATTAATTTTAAATTTTTAATTCTGAATTTTTTGCTAATTGTCGGTCTGGGTCTGGCAATTTTCGCTATTTTACCCAGATTCCCTGGCTATCAGTTACGGAATTTTCCTGTAAGTTCTGCTATTCAAGTAAAAGGCAGTTTTACAGGACGTAGTATTATCAATCCCGGTTATGTCCGCCAAGGTAAAGGTAATAATCAAGGTAGTGGTAGCGGTGGCACGGGACAAAATAAAACTGGTCAACCAGGTAAAGTAGATAATAATTTTTATTACGGTTTTAATAGTCAAATTAACCAAAACTTGCGCGGCGAGATGAAACCTAAAGTAGTGATGCGGGTACGATCGCAAGCTGAGGGTTTTTGGCGAGTATTAGGATTTGACCGTTATACAGGTAAGGGATGGGAAGTTTCCCGCAATGAAGATGTTACCACTATTAAGCGATCGCCTTGGTCTTACCAAATTTTTCTTCCCCGATCTGTGATTACTGATAAAACCCAAGAGATAGTACAAACTTATACAGTGGTGTCGGATTTGCCTAACCTAATTCCGGCGATGAGTTATCCCAAGGAAGTTTACTTTCCAGCCCCAATTATCGCTGTTGATAAAGAAGATGGATTGCGATCGCCTGTAGAATTATCAGAGGGATTCACCTACACAGTAATTTCCGAAGTACCATACCGCGATCGGACTTTGTTAGGTGCAGCTTCTACTAAATATTCGCAATATATTAAAAAGCATTATCTGCAAATTCCTCCCGAAATTGCCGAAAAAGTTCGACAACGGACTGAAGAAATTCTCGCCAACTACAATCAAGCAGGAGTCTCAAAGTCTTCTAAAAGCCTAGATTCACCTTATGAAAAGGCTCTTTACTTAGCTCAATACCTGAAGCAAAACTACTCTGTTCCCCAAAATCCTTTAGAATTGCCTTATTTGACTGAAAAAGAAGACTTGGTAGAAGCTTTTTTATTCAAGCAAAAGGGAGGCTATCCAGACCATTTCTCAACAGTTCTCACAGTGATGTTGCGTTCCATTGGCATCCCAGCGCGGTTAGTAGCGGGGTTTAGTGCAGGAGAGTTTAATCCATTTACGGGGTTATATGTTGTCCGTAACACTGACGCTTATGCGATGACGGAAGTGTATTTTCCTAAATATGGTTGGTTTGCCTTTGACCCCATTCCTAATCATCCTCTGATTCCACCATCCATTGAAGACACTCAGACTTTTAGCGTCTTGCGCCAATTGTGGCATTGGGTTGCTGGATGGTTGCCTTCTCCAGTGACAGGTTTGTTGAATAATGTATTTGGGACAATATTGAGTTGGATAATTAGAGCGATCGCTTGGTTTTTAGCTTTATTCTCTCAAGGTTGGTTCGGCGTATTAACTGGCTTAATCTTGGGGACTGCTATAGCCTTCTTCGGTTGGCTGGGTTGGGGTCAGTGGCGAGAGTGGCGCAACCGCCGATGGTTAAAGAAATTGCCAGCGATGGAAAGCCTTTATCAACAAATGTTGCAATGGACAGCCCAAAAAGGTTTGGGTAAGCATCCAGCCCAAACGCCTTTAGAATATGCCAGAGTTTCATACCAGCATCATGCCCCAGCAACTGCTGAGGTAATCGATGAGATTTCTCAAGCCTATGTTAGCTGGCGTTATGGTGGTCATACGCCTAACTTAAAGGGATTGCGAGAAAGCTGGCGAGGTTTGAAAAAGAGAACCCGCGATCGGGCAAACTGATTAAGGATAAGGAAACTGCTGAGAGATATCAGTTGACAAAATTAACAAATTATTCTTAGCATTTGATTAGATACTTATTAAATGCTGCTTCCATGATAAATCTTTCAAAAGATATACATTCTCTTACCGAGTTTAAACGTAATACGACTGAGTTTTTGCAGCGTATTAAGCAAACAAAACATCCTTTGGTTTTAACTGTTAATGGAAAAGCGGAGCTAGTTGTTCAAGATGCAGAATCTTATCAGGAACTTTTAGATGCTGCTGAATTAGTAGAAACTTTAAAGGGTATTAAACTTGGTTTGGAACAGATGCAGGAAGGAAAAGGGAAAAAAGCGGAAGATTTTTTTAATGAACTGTTTGATAAATTAGACAGTTCTCAATGAACCAGAAATATCAAGTCATCATACAACCCGCAGTACAAGAAGCAATAGAAGAAACTTATTTGTGGTTTAGTAATGATTCTTCCCGTAAGGCTAGGATATGGTTAGAGGGATTATATAAAGCTATTTTATCCCTAGAAAATATGCCTTCTCGTTGCTCTTTTGCGTTTGAGAATGATTTTTTTGATAAAGAAATTCGACAATTGGTTTATGGAAAGGGAAGAAATGCCTATTGGATTCTTTTTACTATTGTTAATGATAGTGTTGAGATCCTGTTTGTACGGCACGCTGCTCAAAAACCGATGATAGATAAATCTGATGAGGAATAATTGTGGTGGGTTAGGGACGTAGCCTGGATAAGCAAGAACGAATGAGACTCAAATCAGGTTGAACACTGGACAAACGTTGCTGTAGATATACAGCTAACTGTTCTCTGTGATTAAGGTATTCTTCTACAGTTTTTTGATGTCGAAGATAGTAACCAATAGTGCTGTAAACATCGGACAATGATAGCGTCGAGTACCGATGGACAATAGACTCAGGAGAAGCGCCATCCTGAAAAGACCGGATTACGACCTCTAGCAAAACCCTTGAATTGCCAACTCGAATTGCTCCGGTTTCATCTTCTCGAAGAGGGGGTGTCTCACGTTCTAAAACGAGGCTCATGGGCTAATTTACCTGACTGACTTGGTGGGTTTGGTGTCGAGAGGGAAACCACCGACCCAATTTAGTAAAGTACAGTTGAGCGTTTCGCCAGTGTCATCAATTGCTACAGAGGTTACAAAAGTGTCGTTGAGGTTCTGCATGGGGTACGGCACTACCAAATCGGTATTTTCATTCAATGCAGTCAGCCAGATAAGTTCTGACTCAATTACAGCACGTTCTTGCCAGATCCGATCGCGCGCTTGGGCGATCGGATAATGGATACGGAGAAGAAATAACGCTTGCTGATCACAGTCTCCAGATGTAGCGCCATTTTCACCATCCGCAGTGTGAATGCGAAACGTCAAATTTTCGCTATGACCTAAGAACACCAATTGAGTTGCACTGACATTGTATTGAGCCAGCGCGGTTAAAGCTAGACCCTTCCAATCGATTTCGCTCTCCATCAATTTCCAAGCCAGATACTTGTTTCAAACAAAATAAATCTACATCTCCCAGTTAGGTTGGATCAGTGGAATTACGCCTATGCCTTTGGGAAGATTTTCAGGAAATTTGGCTGATATACAGCTAAAAAAAAGCAGACATTATTTAAAAACGAACTCTGACGTGAATTTAAGCGTTGTAACTCCCGTTTTTTGGCGATAACATGGAAATAAGTTTATTACAAGCTTCTCAAACCGCATTTAGCATCAGTTTTTTTTATGGACATTCAGTTAATCAACATCGGCTTTGGTAACATTGTGTCTGCCAACCGAGTAGTTGCCATTGTCAGTCCAGAGTCTGCCCCGATTAAGCGGATTATTACCGATGCACGGGACAGAGGTCAACTGATTGACGCAACTTATGGCCGCCGGACTAGGGCTGTAATTATCACTGATTCCAGCCACATAATTCTGTCGGCAATTCAGCCAGAAACAGTAGCAAATCGCTTTGTGATTTCCCGCGATCATCAGACTGTAGATAATTGATTAGCAGTGGGTTAACAATTTCACTTTTGCACCATATCGGTAGTAATATGGAAATTAGACAAATTTTCTGTCACCCTTGCTAAAAATTCTTTAGTCAATAGTGGACTTGTGTAGGAACACAAGACTAATGAATAATATCTATTGTTTGATTCAAAGGTTGAACGGATGATGCCAGTTTTACCCATTCAGAGTACTACTATCAAAGAACATTTACATTTAGGCAGGTTGATTGTTTTAACTGGCCCCAGCGGAGTCGGTAAGGGTACTTTAATGCGATCGCTCTTAGAGCGTCATCCGAATCTGTATTATTCCGTATCCGCGACGACTCGTTCTCCCCGTCCCGGAGAAATTGATGGCAAAAATTATTACTTTATCAGCCGTAGTAAGTTTGAACAATTGGTCGCTGAAGGTGAATTTTTGGAATGGGCAGAATTTGCTGGTAACTATTACGGCACTCCCCGCGAAGGTGTACTTAACCAAATTCATTCCGGCAGATTAGTAGTGCTGGAAATTGACCTAGAAGGGGCAAGACAAATTCGTGTTTCCTTCCCCAGCGCCCTGAGAATTTTTATTCTACCGCCTTCCTTTGATGAATTGGAGAAACGGATACGCGATCGCGCCCAAGACTCAGAAGAAGCGATCGCTCGTCGTTTGCGCCGCGCTCAAGAAGAAATTCAAGCCGCAGATGAATTCGATATTAAAATCGTTAATGACGATTTTGAAACTGCCTTAAATGACATTGAAGCAGCTTTGTTTGGATAATATAGCACCTTTAAAAATATACTCTTTTTTAGCATTAAAAAACAAAGGACACAAAGAAAAAACTCTGTGTCCTTTGTCGTTTGTCATTTGTCCTTTGTTAGCCTATATTCCTTTACTACTAACCAATGACTAATGACTAAATTAACCAAGTAAACCTTGAATTAGTCCTAAATTACTAGTCAACAAGTAAGCAACTACAGCACCACCAATACCACCAATTAAGAAAGAACTGGCAAAGTTATTCCAGCTTTCTTTAGAGTTAAAAGCATCTGCTGGAGGATTAGGTACGTTAACGCTAGGAAGTGCTTTGGGAGGATTGCTATTCGCATACAAGGATAGACTAGCGGTGAACAAAACAACCAAGCCGATAGCTGACAGTAACCCAGCTAAGTTGCCGTTAGCTGTGTCCCGCAGGGGGCCTAATTTGGCAAAGGGGCCAAATAGAAAGTAGCCGTGAGCCATGCCAATTTCTAGCGCACGTCTAGAAGGAGTTATACCAGGACGATAAGCGGGCAAGTTATTAATGAACCACTTGCTCAAAGGAGAAGCATTAACCGGAGTTTCTAAGTTGCCTAGCTGTGGATCGCCGAATGCGGGAAAAACAACCTCACGATTTCTGGGATCGCTAGGAAGATTCTTTGATGCATCTACTGCTTGCGCCATATTTTATGTTCGCCTCTAAATTTAAAATGGTGGCATTTTTATATTAATAATAATTGTAGCTAAAAATGAATTTTGTTTAGGAAGTTTAGAAAAATTAATTTAGCTAGTTTTAAAGCTGTGGAACTCGCGATCTGTAAACAGATCGCGAGTTTTAAAAAACTATTTTTGCTGCATATTTTGGTGATAATTTAGCCTAACTAGGCTAAATACATCAACTACACAATATTAGGCAAAAGACAAGATATTCAACTGCTCTAAATCCAATTTTCTACTTATGGTAGTGGGTGGAAAAGCAGATCGGGGAAAAAGATGTTGAATTCAATCAACATAACTGCTGTGATGGTCAGCCAGATGGTAGCTGCTACGGGCGCTGTAGAAAGGAATTTAATAAAATAAGCTGATTGATCGCCTTTGTCCGCCATGAATTTAGTCTCCAATACAAATGAATTAGTTAAGCTGATTTAGCGTGGGGAAACAGTGATTTCTGAATCCTTGGCTGTTAATTTTCCAGAAAGAAGTTCTTGGACTGCTGCTACTGGCCAAGTAAAGCCTGATGCCATGATAGGTAGTGCCAAACCAAGATCAATTTGGATTTCTTTTAATTCTGTGTCAGATTCCTTTTTGATCGCTTGGAGATAAGCACGACCTACCCAACCAATCCAACCAGCAATATATAGAAATAGAATGCTGGGGATCAAGAAGTCACCAGCGCGGTCTAGACGACCGTCAACAATCAAGTGGGGGTAGCCTTCAGGACCACACAGCGCCTGAGAATAACGCTCAAATCGCTTTTTGCCAGATTCGGGGTCAGCGGTGGTATTACGGGCATTAGCTGCTAGCTGTTGAAAAGCGGGAGTGTCTTTGCAAGGTGTCAAGTTAGCCCCTAGAGCTTTCGCTGGGGAGGCAAAATTGAACCAAAGACAAATCGCTAGAATCAAAGCAAACAATCGTCGCATAGAGTTGTTTCCTTCTATTACAAAACAAAAAGTTTTTTGTACAAAACGAAGCGGCTTGTACAGTTGTTTATTTGCATAACTAGAAAGTCATCATACTCTTGGGTGGGAACCGAGTAAAGTTTAAGTAAATAAAAGTTAAAGTTTCGCAACCAAAATTAGTAATGAGGAGCCAGTGCGTTGCGGAGGTTCCCCCCGTTGAAGCAACTGGCATTGCCCAGTAGCAAGTGCTGAGTATAGGAATTGTTGTTGTAGGGTAGTAAAGAAGCAAGATTTTTTCTCTAGCACTCAGGAATCAAGACTCAGCACTCTCAATGGCAACCGTTTTAGCAATAGAAACCAGCTGTGATGAAACTGCCGTCGCAATTGTTAACAATCGTAAAGTTTGCAGCAGTATTATAGCCTCACAAATTCCAATCCATCAGCAGTATGGCGGTGTAGTACCAGAAGTAGCTTCCCGCCAGCACTTGGAAACGATAAATGTTGCGATCGCACAAGCTCTAGAGCAAGCCCAACTAGACTGGGATAAAATTGACGCAATTGCCGCAACTTGCGCCCCTGGACTCGTAGGAGCGCTGTTGGTAGGGTTAACTGCTGCCAAAACCCTAGCTATAGTACATGACAAACCATTTTTGGGAGTTCACCACCTCGAAGGTCACATTTACGCAACTTACTTGAGCGAACTAGCTTTAAAGCCCCCTTTCCTGAGCTTACTGGTTTCCGGCGGACATACAAGCTTGATTTATGTCAAAGATTGTGGTATTTACGAAACCCTGGGACAAACCCGTGATGATGCTGCGGGTGAAGCCTTTGATAAAGTGGCACGATTGTTAAAGCTGGGTTATCCCGGTGGCCCAGCGATTGACAAGCTAGCACAAGAGGGAAATCCTCAAGCCTTTGCCCTACCAGAAGGAAAAGTTTCTCTACCGGGCGGGGGGTTTCATCGTTATGATACGAGTTTTAGTGGGTTAAAAACGGCTGTATTGCGTTTAGTGCAGCAATTAGAGAAAGATGGTGGAAAAGTACCAGTGGCAGACGTAGCAGCTAGTTTTCAGGAAAGTGTAGCGCGATCGCTAACCAAAAGAGCGATCGCCTGTGCCCTTGACTATAAACTAGACACAATTGCCGTTGGTGGTGGTGTAGCAGCTAATAGCGGCTTGAGAAAAAACCTCCAGGCCGCCGCCGTCCAACATAACCTACGTGTCCTATTCCCCTCTCTGAAATTCTGTACTGATAACGCCGCCATGATCGGCTGTGCCGCCGCCGACCATTTAGCCTGTGGTCATACATCCCCCCTCACACTAGGCGTTGAGTCTAGATTAGCCATTACTCAGGTAATGAAGTTGTATCAACCTGTGTAGTGAGGGGCAAAGGGGTAGAGGAGCAAAGGATCAGAGAGATTAAGAATAATGCCCAATGCCCAATGCCCAATGCCCAATGCCCAATGCCCAATGCCCAATGCCCAATGCCCAATGCCAATGCCCAATACCCAATGCCCAATGCCCAATGCCCAATGCCTATTGACTATTGACTATTGACCAGATGTGATTAGCAACTGCATCCGGCTGTTCTAACATAGCCAGGTGTCCGCAATCAGGAATTTCTAAAACATTGTCACCACAATATTGGAACAGTCTATGAAAGCTAGCTAAGTGGCGTACATACTTGGGTTCCATAACCTTATCTTCAATACCAGCCAAAAAATAAACTGGCTGCTTCAACTGGGATACTAGCTCAGGTAAACGGTTGATTTCTTCCTCCGTTGTGGAGTCTAACAGAGTTCCCAGCGCCGCTTCTGGGTCAGCCACAACGAAATCAATCACGCGCTGACGTGCCCAATAGCGCTCTAAAGGACGTGACACACTGGCTCTGGTAAACAGCAAATCAATCAAAGGCACTTGGGACAGCCAACGCGGGCGGATTTGCAAAAATTTCTGACCCGCCGAGCGAAACTGCTCAAAGGCTTCTTTAAGGTAAATACCACCGCCAGCGTTGATACAGATAACTCCCTTAACACACTCAGGTATTTTATATCCTCCCCAAAGGGCGATCGTGCCTCCCAAAGAGTGACCAATAAGCCAAGCACTGGTAATATTCAGTTGTTTTAGAAGAATTGCTAAATCCTGAGCATATGCAGCAGGAGTATAAACAGAATTGAAAGATGACCCAACCTCACTATTGGAAATGGGCGTCAGGCTAAGAGACGTTTGTACCTGACTAAAATCGGTTTTTACCTGGGACTGGGATTCACCAAAACCCCGCAAATCATAAGACAGGCACTGCACATCATCTGATAGGCGGGAAATCACAGGTTGCCAATATCCACGACTGTTGAGCCAACCGTGGATAAATACTAAAGCGTGGGGGCAGGAAGTGGGAGCCGTTAGCTCGTATGCGTGTGGAACGCCCAAGATTTCGATAGTTGCCATACTTATATCGTACCTCTAAGGGTGGGTGCGACTAAATACGAAGTGCGAAAAGTTAGGAGTTAAAAATTAGGAGTGAGGAGTTGTTAATTTTTAACTCATAACTCATAACTCATAACTCATAACTCATAACTCATAACTCATAACTTTTTTATTTACCCAGCAACCTCTGTCGCACCCCCTCAGCAATTTTATGACCCAGGTATTCAGGAATCAGGCTTTCATTCGGTCCTAACAAGTAGAGAATTAACCGGGTACGTCCACGCCAAACCAGTAAATTGGCATTGACTACCAGCAAGTCTTCCTGCCAGATCGCGTACATCACTTTGTAGAATAATCCTGGTTGATTATCAGCTTCAATCACTAGAGCAGGGAGATGAAAGACCGGATCGACATAGAACTCAGTTTGTACCTGCTCTAAGCCAGTGTCAAGATTAAATTCCACTGCTAGCATCTCTTCTACCTCAAACCGACCTCCTAAAGCCTCACGAATGGCGCGACAGACATTTTCTGCGGTTTTCTCGGTCAAGGCTTTGCTACCACGAGACACCAACAGTTTGATAAAAACCAACATTGGCGGACGAATCTGACCATATAGACTCAGACCGTGGATAGTCAATCCATAAGCTGCTAATACACCAAAAATATCGCTGAGGAGAAAAGACTGGTTGCGGTAGGCAAAATGCAGGGCACTTTTACTACCTTCCGGTTTCAACTCAATAACAGCCCGTCTAGTTTTATACAGACGGTAAGCTAGCCGTAAATTTTGTAGTTGAATCTCACTGCTGACGAATTGCTCATAAAACTGGGGAAACGCTCGGTTAAAGCGCTTTAGGAGTTCCAGTGTCGAAGATTTTAAACCAGAAGCCATTGTTAAAGGTAAGACTCGCTTGCTTTCGTCACCTGGGGACTAGGGGCTGGGTGTTGGAGTCCGGAGACAAGGGAACAAGGAGAGAGTGTTCTTAATGCCCCATGCCTAATCCCTTGTATATAATTCACTCCTAAGCTAACGTGCATTTAAGCTCTATACGAGCAATTGCCAGGATTAGGTTTTTCCATTTTGAATTTTGAATTGCTTGTATTCTTCCCTTTTAGTGAATTTCTCCTAGCCTTTACAACAAAATGCTAAAATTGGAAGTGATTGGTGTGAAACACGCTCTAACTAGCTGTTGCCATTGCAAATCCCAAAAACAACCGGAAAAGTTTGAGTGTAAGGGACAGTAAATGGGGGTAACTATGTTAAACGTGAATCAACACTCCTGAGAGTGGAAACCAATTCAGTTATACTACCCGAACCGCGTTGGCATGGGTTTTTGGAAAACTTGGTTTAGTACTCCTGAATCTGTAGCGACAAGTAGGACAAACTCCTTTGAAGAGCATACAGCCGAAGCCGTGGGCAACTCCAACTTCGGTGTCCTTAGCGAAGCTTCTTCAAAGGATGCTCGCATCGTCTTCAGCACGGAGCGAGACATTGACCTATATGAGCTAGAAGAACTCTGTGATGCAGTTGGTTGGTCGCGTCGTCCTCTAAGAAAAGTCAAAAAAGCTATTGAGCATAGTTTTCTCGTCGCCTCAATGTGGCAGGTGAGAGGAAACCAAAAGCGGCTCATTGGTTTTGCCCGGGCTACCTCAGATCATGCGTTTAATGCCACTATCTGGGATGTGGTGATTCACCCAGACTTCCAAAGTCAAGGACTGGGCAAGGCGCTGATGAAATACGTTCTCAAAAAACTTAGGAGTGAAGAAATTAGTAATGTCACTCTTTTTGCCGACCCTCATGTTGTAGATTTCTACCGAACTATGGGATTTATGGCTGATCCAGAGGGTATCAAAGGTATGTTTTGGTATCCTCACTAGCGCTCATTTAAATAAAATTCGATTCCACAAGAAATCAGGTAGAATAATAAAAATATATTGCTTGATGTGGTTTTGCAGGTTTGAAGCCGACAAAAAAACAAGTATATGTCTTGTAAAATAAGTCGGCAGAAAAACTTTGTACAATTGTAACAATGTAATCTGCGTAGTCTGATCAGAAGATTAAAAAGATTAGGCATAAGCCGTGTCATGTGATATGATAGTCGAGTCAAGACTTTTGGTGAAGCGCGATCGCTTTTACGAAAAGTTATAAACAAACCATAAAGAGTAAATACATCTAGCCGGGATGTAGCGCAGCTTGGTAGCGCGCCTGCTTTGGGAGCAGGATGCCGCAGGTTCAAATCCTGTCATCCCGATGTAAAGACACTTTAATCATTGAGTAGACCCCAGATGTAGTGATGTATCTGGGGTCTACTGATATATAAAATTAAAAAATCAAAATTTGCTGATTACTTTATAGAGATTTGAGGATATATTAAACCAATCGTAGATGGAACGATTGATTAAGTTATAACGTCACCCAACATTTAGATAAATCCAATAAAATAGTATTTATCATATACAGGGTTGGAGAGACTTTTAACTCTTTGAGAAGACATAAAATAGCTATCTACAACATTTCGCGGTGAATAGTCAAGCCAAATCGACAAAAACACAGCGCTAGCACAGTCAATTGGTGAAGGCAATACTATAACCCAAATAGTTCAGAAATATTGCGCTTTGAAAGTTTACTGTTAACAATAAATTAACATAATGAGTTTTTCACAAATAAATTTTCACAACTGAAATATATTGCTATATAACTGAAGCTAGTTGGTGCTGTGCAAATCCAACCATTTGTTTAATTTAATTGGACTATTAATGCGAGGAACAGTCATGAAATCATTTATTCGTTTGGGCGCAACACTGGGTATAGCTGGCAGTATATTTTTGGCGGGACTTTCAGGAATAGGCAATATACCAGGAATAGGCAATCTTGAGGCGATCGCATTGCCACAAGATCAGATAGTGAAAAAGCTACAAGAAGTACCCGTATTCACGCTCACCAATCCTAAAGGCGAATTCGTAGTTCTATCAAAGAAAAACGAATCCAAGAGCATCTCGCAAGTAGGATTTTTTATTAGCAAGCAAGATGCTCAAAAATTCCTTGACAATCGGCTCAAAAAAGAAAACCCAGAGTTGGCAAAAACTATACAGGTTAGACCTTTATCGTTGGCAGACTACTATAAAATAGTCCAAGAAAGCAAAAAGAAATCAGAATCCGTAATTTATACTTTAGTACCGTCACAACAACAGGTAGCTTCAGCAACAAGTATGCTGAATCAAAATGGTAAAAAAGGGCAGCAATTTAATGGTATTCCCTTATTTGTACCCAAGTTTAAGAAAGATAATAGCTATTTGACTATTCCTGTCCCCAAAGGCAACGAGCGGTATATCCCTTTCTTTTTTGAGAAAGAGCAAGCAGTAGCTTTGTTAGACCAATTCAAAAAAGCCGTCCCCAAGGAAGCAGCCAATACTGAAATTCAGGTGGTGGATTTGTACGGTGTTCTGGAAGCTCTCAATAGCAGCAACGATCCTGGTATAAATAAAATTGTTCTGTATCCCTCAAGAGAGTCGATCAATTTTATTCGATCGCTTACCCCGAATCAATCACCAGCTGCCAAGCCCCCCGCTCCCAAAAAATAACGGTTATGCACTCCCAGGTTGAGGTATGAGGGAGAAACATCTGATAGTTTCTGGTTTACAACTTTGGCAGTGGCGGAATGCAGCCCTTAAAGCAGCGATCGCCACTGATGTCCCACCAGGAGAGGTTGATTGGCTCCTCCTTGAGGTAGCTGGGTTAGACCGTTTGGCACTGCGCTTAGAGTCTTTTAAAAACTGGCCGCAAATTCAGCTGCAATTGCCTTTAGAAGAGTTAGACCAACTGTGGCAGAGGCGATTAAATGACCGCTTGCCAGTACAGTATATTGCGGGTGTTACACCTTGGCGTAAATTTAAAATTGCGGTGTCGAGTGCGGTTTTGATTCCCAGACCAGAGACAGAGAGCTTAATTGATTTAGCTGTAGCATCTGCTAATGATGTGTCAGGACACTGGGCGGATTTGGGTACTGGGAGTGGAGCGATCGCACTAGGATTAGCCGATGTCTTGCCAAAAGCAACAATTCATGCAGTTGATTACAGTCTTGAAGCTCTAGCGATCGCCCAAGCCAACGCTCATAATTTAGGTTTTGCTGACCGGATTAAATTTTATCAAGGTTCCTGGTGGGAGCCACTGGGATTGTTAAAAGGTCAGTTCAGTGGTATGGTATCGAACCCTCCCTACATACCCACCAGTATCTTACCTACTTTGCAACCGGAAGTAGTCAACCATGAACCACATCTAGCTTTAGATGGTGGCGCTGATGGCTTAGATTGCATCCGCCATTTGATAGAAATCTCGCCTAGTTATTTGCGATCGGGTGGCGTGTGGCTAATTGAGATGATGGCAGGACAAGCGGATGCAGTGCGAGAACTTTTGCAAAATCAAGGTAGCTACTGTAGAATTCAAATTCACGCCGATTTAGCTGAAATTAAACGCTTTGCCATAGCTTATAGAAATTAACGTGCATCAGTAAACCAAAAAGTTTTTAAGAAAAGAGCGATCGCTGGATACCCAAACAGTATGTCCACGTCATCCAGCGCCAAGACTATTGGGCGATCGCTGTTGGCTAATATATATTTATATGGAAAATGCTGAAAACCCTTGAGAAACAGCGCGGAGTCGGAGACACTCCGCCTCCGAACTCAGTTGCGTATTTCGTACTTTAGGCAAGGGATGAAAGCTAGCTGTGGTGTTTACGCCACAGTAAAACATGGTAAAATACTCCCATCAGACAAGATTTAAAAACCTACTCCTGGACTGGGAGAAAGTTACGCCCGAAAAACTTTGAGGAGATATCACCACGCACTAACTGTGCAAACGTGGTGAGCCTGGGAACCCATTTAAAACGGGATATTAAGGCAGTAATGTTTTAAGAATCCCCTTGGCTTTAGCCAGGGGAGTGTCAACCATGTGAATATTAGATGAGTACGAGTACGCTTTTCGCTTAAGTATGTGAGCAGAGTGTAAAAAGTTGAAAGGTAGACTTATTAGCCGCAGTTATCACAAAACCTGGATGCTCGCATGGTTATTAATTGCGGGAGTAAACGGAGTTGCCCAAAAAGCACTAGCGCAAGAGTACACAGACAGGAGTAAAGAGCGATAATATCATTCCCTCATCTTCATTCCCTCATCTACCGTTGGCATTCTGCGGAGTACTTTTCTTTTTTAATTTTGCTTTCACTAAAATAAAAGACGGGATAAATAATCCCGTCCAAATAGGTTGAAAGTGGCAATACACCTTGGACTCCGAAAAAAATATTCCAAAATTAACCACCAGCAACAGCAGGGACAATACTTACTTCATCGCCATCTTTCAGGGGTGTATTTATCCCATCCAAATAGCGGATATCTTCGCTATCGACGTAAAAATTTAGAAACCGACGTAGCTCCCCTTTTTCATCGCACAACCGCGATTTAATCCCAGGAAAGCTTTGTTCTAAAGAGTCCAACAATTCAGCAATTGTGCTGCCATTGGATTCTAGAGTAGCTTGGTTATCAGTCAAATTTTGCAGAGCAGTAGGAATTAAAACTTTTACAGCCATAGAAGTAAAAAATGAAGAGTGAGGAGTTAGGAATAAAGTTAAGAGTTATGAATAAAAAACTCATAACTCATAACTCATAATTAAACGAGAACTTGTTGCCATTCTAAGCGTTCGAGAGTACGCGATCGCTCTAAAGCTCGTTCAAAACTGTCTAGTTTAGCATCAATAGTCAAGGGTTCGCCAACGTAGCCTTGAATTGCTTCTTGAGTTTTCAGACCATTGCCAGTGATGTATACCACTGTAGTTTCATCTGGATCAATCTTGCCAGCTTCTACTAGTTTTTTCAGTACGGCAACGGTTGTACCACCAGCCGTTTCTGTGAAGATACCTTCGGTTTCTGCTAGCAGCTTGATGCCATCAATAATTTCTGCATCATTGACTGATTCAATATTACCGCCAGTCTTCTTAGCTATATCCACAGCATAAATGCCGTCTGCTGGGTTGCCGATCGCAATGGATTTGGCAATTGTATTCGGTTTCACTGGTTTAATAAAGTCACGCCCTTCTTTAAATGCTTGGGCGATGGGTGAACAACCTTCAGCTTGAGCGCCGCTGAAACGGACATTCTTGTCTTCTACTAAACCAACTTCGACAAACTCTTTGAACCCTTTATAAATTTTTGTAAAGAGGGAACCAGATGCTAAAGGAGCAACGATATGGTCAGGTAATTCCCAACCTAGTTGTTCTGCAACTTCAAAACCTAGTGTCTTGGAACCTTCGGAGTAGTAAGGACGCAGATTAATATTGACAAAACCCCAGCCGTATGTGTTAGCAACTTCCGAACAGAGACGATTTACTTGGTCGTAGTTGCCCTTAACAGCCATCAGGGTGGGACTGTAGATTAGGCTACCGATAATTTTACCTGCTTCTAAATCTGCGGGGATGAATACACAGCAGTCTAAACCGGCATGAGCTGCGAGAGCAGCTGTAGAATTTGCCAAGTTACCGGTGCTAGCGCAAGAAACAGTCGTAAAACCCAACTCCCGCGCTCTGGAAAGGGCGACTGACACCACCCGATCCTTAAAGCTGAGGGTAGGCATATTAACGGCATCATTTTTAATATAAAGTTTATTTAAACCCAGGCGACGGGCAAGACGATGGGAACGAACCAAGGGAGTCATACCAGTTCCCACATCTATAACATTGTCAGTTGCAACAGGCAAAAAGGGACGGTAGCGCCAAATTGAATTAGGGCCAGCTTGAATTGTTTCACGAGTGACGGTCTGACGTAAGGCGCTGTAGTCATACTTTACTTCTAGTGGTCCAAAACATAACTCACAAACATTCTTGGCTTTGAGTTCATATTCAGCGCCACATTCCTTACATTTCAAGGCATGAAAGTAGGCTGTGCTGGCTTTGGTTTGGGTTGTGATTGCTTGAGTCATAAACTAGCTTTCCCTGTTTGTCTGTCGACTGTGGCTTGATGGTAACACGAGCAAAAATACCAGTCAAACATACCCGACAAATTTTGTCGGGTATGTCTAGTATTAAAGGATTTTTTTTTGTAAAATTTGAATGCCAGTAAACATATATTCAGTCTTTTACTTAAAATTTCCTTTGTTCAATAGACATCTCCAGAAATTAAATATGCGTTATCCATAACCATTGTAGAGACGTAGCAGTGCTACATCTCTTTTTCGGAGATGTCTACTCTTGCAATTCTTTTTGATCTTTGGTATTTTGGTCTTCTACTAAAACTTCTTCAATGTGTCCAAAGTAACGTTGCGATCGCTCGGCTAGTAAATATTTTTGTTTATCTACTTACCATACTTTATTTAAATTCAATTCAAACCCAGGTAAAATATCTTCACCAAATACACTTGTAGGAGATTCTAATATTTCTACCTCTTTCTCTAAACGAAAAATTTCTACTGTTTTATTCTTCGGGTCAAGCAACCAACCTAAACGAACGCCATTGTTAATATATTCTTGCATCTTTTCTCTGAGTTTTTTCAAAGAATCACTACTAGAACGCAATTCCACCACAAAATCAGGTGCTAGAGGGGAAAATTCTTCTTCTTGTTGAGTCTGAGTTAAAGCCTCCCATTTTTCATTACTTACCCAAGAAGCATCGGGTGAGTAAACCGCACCATTGGGTAAAGTAAAACCACTGGAGGAGTCAAATACAATACCTAGATTTGTGCGATCATTCCAGTTCCATAGTTGAGCATTCAAACCAGAGTTTTTCTTACCTGTCCACGGATATGTTGGAGGCATAATTAGAACTTCTCCAGTTGCAGTACGTTCTAACTGCAAATTTTGATTAGCTTGACAGAGTTCATAAAACCCCTCAATACCCAGATTGGGAATATTCAAAGTGATGGCGTTCATAAGCTTTAAGAGCGAGGTTTTGTCCTCATACCAATTCTATGTAAGGTTACGCTTTATCGAGGGCGTAGTTATAAAATTGACATTATGTGCGCCTAATTTGTTTGACCTCAGCTGGTTCACCAGTCAAGCTAAAAGGGCGGACTTCGGTAATTTTTACCTTAACTAACTGCCCTTGCAATTCTTTGATGTCGCCACTGAAGAATGTCAGCCGATTACCGCCAGTGCGTCCCATTACCTGGGTTTGATCTTTAAGATTTTGGTCTTCTACTAAAACTTCTTCAATGCGTCCAAAGTAACGTTGCGATCGCTCTGCTACTTTTATATTTACCAGATGATTGAGCCGTTGTAAGCGATCGCTTTTAATTTCTTCACTCAGTTGATTGTCCCACAAAGCTGCGGGTGTCCCTGGACGCGGCGAATATGCGGCTGTATTTAACATATCAAAGCCAATATCTTCCGCCAATTTCAAAGTATTTTCAAACTGCCCTTCAGTCTCTCCAGGAAAACCGACAATTGCATCAGCACTAATTGAGGCATCTGGCATATACCGCCGAATAGTATCGATAATCCGGCGATATTTTTCATGAGTATAACCCCGCGCCATCGCTTTTAAAAGTTCATTATCCCCAGATTGAAAGGGGATGTGGAAGTGTTTGCAGACTTTAGGCAATTCCGCACAAGCCTTAATTAGTCTCTCAGTAAAATAACGGGGGTGGCTAGTAGCAAATCTTAACCTTTCAATTCCCGGCACATCATGCACATAATAAAGTAAATCTGTGAAGTTATGCAGATGCCGGCCTTCTGGTGTCGCTCCAGGCAAATCTCTGCCGTAAGCATCAATATTTTGACCAAGTAGAGTAACTTCTTTGTAACCTTGCCGTCCTAATTCTTCGATTTCAGCCCGGATAGCTGACGGCGTGCGAGATTGTTCGACACCGCGCACATTGGGAACCACGCAGTAAGTACAGCGTTCGTTACAGCCATAAATTACATTTACCCAAGCGGTTACTTTACTATCCCGTCGTGGCTGGGTGATATCTTCGATAATGTGAACTGGCTCGGTTGCCACAACTTGGTTGCCGTTAAACACTGACTCCAACAAATCTTTGAGACGGTTGGCGTGTTGTGGCCCCATTACCAAGTCTAATTCTGGCACACGTCGCAACAGCGCTTCACCTTCTTGCTGGGCAACACAACCAGCAACTATGAGAGTTAAATTAGGCTGTTCATGCTTGCGCTTCGCCTGTCTGCCGAGGTAGGAATATACCTTTTGTTCAGCATTATCCCGAATTGTGCAGGTATTGTAGAGAATCACCTCTGCATTATTCGGGTCTTGACACCACTCAAAGCCCATGTCTTCCAAAACGCCAGCCATGCGCTCTGAGTCAGCTTTATTCATCTGACAACCGAAGGTAATGATGTGGTAGTGGCGTTTAGAAGTGGTCATGGGCAATTATGCTTAATCAATTTATAAGCTTTATTCTATTCAAGTATAGAAGAAGATACCCGATGCTAGGGGCGATCGCTTGTATGTAAATGGAAAACAACTAAGGTTTAAGCACTTACCTCAAGTATTAGTTAAGCAAACCTTGCTCTTTTCTTGGCTCTGGAGAAGATTTTGATTGATTATATATATAAGTTACCAATGCTAAAGTAAGTCCAATTGCCAAGATAATTCCCAGTATTCGCAATAAATTAGGAGTAATTCTCCTAGCTGGCTGTTCATTTTGCTTTAGTTGGTAAATAGTATCATCAGTTCGCCCTTGTGGTCTGTCTTGATAAGATGCAGGTCGTGGTTGATACAACGTTGCATCAGTCGGCACTTGTGGTCTGCCTTGATTCGATGCAGGTCGCGGTTGATACAACGTCTTATCTGGTGGTGCTTGTGGTTCGCCTTGATTCGATACAGATCGTGGTTGATACAACGTCTTGTCTGGTGGCACTTGTGGTCTGTCTTGATTCGATGCAGGTCGCGGTTGATACAACGTCTTATCTGGTGGCACTTGTGGTCTGTCTTGATTCGATGCAGGTCGTGGTTGATACAACGTCTTATCTGGTGGCACTTGTGGTCTGCTTTGATTAGATGCAGTCCGTGGTTGATACAACGTCACATCAGGTTTGGTCGCTGGAGGCTTATTCACAGGACGCTGTTGAGGATTAACATCCTCAGGTTGACTTTGCTCAACTGGGTTAAACTGTCTCGGAACAGTTTCGTGATTTGAACCTTGATTGTCGGAAGATGGAGGACGAAGAATGGTGTCGTCGTTTGATTGTCTCGGAACAGTTTCGTGATTTGAACCTTGATTGTCGGCAGATGGAGGGCGAAGAATGGTGTCGTCGTTCGATTGTCTCGGAACAGTTTCGGAATTTGAACCTTGATTATATGAAGGTTGCGGCTGCCCAAGAGTTTGACCGGGTACACTAGTAGTCCCTGTTAGAAATTTGACAGCAGATTGCAAAGCTTGATTGAGTTCTTCTACCGTTGCAAATCGGTTAGCTGGGTTTTTGTGGAGGCATTTCATCACAACTTCCTCCAATTGTACAGGTAAATTCTCGCAGCCTGGTTGCGATCGCAGTGGTTTCGGTGGCTCATAAGCGTGAGCTAACACCCAAGAGGCTTCGCTGACCTGGCTACCCTTAATACTAATCCCAAAGGGGTCGGCTGCACTCAGCATTTCGTAAAGGATAATTCCCAAACTGTAAATGTCGCCCCTAGCGTCTAGGTTTTTATCACTTTGGATTTGTTCGGGAGGTGCGTAACGAAATGTACCGATAAATGTACTAGTATTTATATTTGTAATGTTGGAATTTTCTGAAGATTCACTGCGAATTTTGGCAACACCAAAATCCAAAACCTTTACCCACTCTCCTAAATCTGTAGGTACTAAAAATATATTATCTGGTTTCAGGTCACGATGAACTACCTGAATATGCTCAGTACTTTTTCCGCCATCGCGTTGGAGAGTAACTCCTTGATGGGCAAGCTGTAGACCCTTGCAAACTTGCGCCATAATCTTCACAGTCCGCTCAACAGATAGCCGCTTTTCGCGCAGCAGTAGTTGCCTGAGCGTTTGCCCCCGCAAATATTCCATTACGTAAAATGGAAAGCCTTCTGGGGTGATTCCACAATCACTAATTTTAACAATGTGGTCACTTTGCAAAGCAGCACAAACTGCCACCTCACGCTCAAAACGCTTTCTCATTTCTTGTGATGCCACCAGCGTATCTTTGAGAAACTTCAACGCTACCTGCTGACCTACACGGGTGTCCATTGCCAGGAAGACTTCTCCCATGCCACCCCCGCCTAACCGTTTGTCTAAACGGTATCGCTGGTTATCACCTACAAAGCGACCATTCCAAGAATTTGAAGGAGGTGGGGATTTCATCTGGGGGAACCCATCCTAGTTACTTTTAAGTGTTTTAGTCAGAAATACTACATAGTATTACAAATCTTTTGCGCGCTTCGATAAGTATTAGTACGATATTTTACTAAGACTTACCTAATTACACCCAGTTTATCATATTAACAACTTAAAGTAATGCCACTAATCTGATAAAATACTTAAAATTAAGACATAAGGCAGTTGAAATTTGTTCCTAATGCTAAATTAACGCAAGTTCGACAAGGCTCGTCAGCGTGACTCTTTTTTACTGATTTTGAGCTATGGCAGACCTACTCATGGAATTCAGGTTATTTTTATCTACTTATCTGCCAATAGGTAGTAATTAGGACTTACGCATTGACAAAAAATACCAAATATGGATATGGTTGAAAGCCACATCTTTCGTAAGGGTTTAGCATTGCTAAACCCCCACAGCATGGTCTATTTACGATCATAAGGATAATTAATAAAAGCCTGAAACGACCTATTTTCGTTAATTCACATCACGGTTAATTTGTACAGTGCGTAAGTCCTAGTAATGTATAAAGAAATAATTGAGGGGTGGGATTGTTCGTAGTTTGCGTTTTAACGCCAAAACGCAAACTACGAACCTAGCAAGTCAAACTTGACAGACTAGTAATTGCTAATGTGCTTTTGTATGCCGTGTACATAGTCTCTGTTACAGAATATTTAAAGTTTTGCAAAATATATTCTGTCAATGTACTCTGGCGTACATGATTGATATGTGCTATTGCCATGAGGAATGAGGATGAGTAATGTGCTCTCTATAGCCGCTGTGACAGCAGTACTAAAAGTCTTGCTGGAAAATGGTTTAGTCAGTGATCCGATCGCTGCTAGTCTTGGTGATGTAATTGTAACGGCCCTACCGCCTGATCGAATTTCAGTTGAGGCTGACGAGCGTGCTCAAATCAATCTCTTTCTCTATCAAGTGACGCAAAATCGCAATGTCGATTGGGTGTCTCAAGAATTTCGGAGCAGGCACTCACGCATCAACGGAAACCCGCGCTCTCCGACTCCACCACTGGCTCTCGACCTCCACTACCTACTAACAGCTTACGGAGCCAAGGATTTTCAAACAGAGCTTTTGCTGGGCTACGCAATGCAACTGTTACATAAAACACCAGTTATTACGTCTGATATTATTGAAAATACTTTGATAAATGCATCCACAACCAATACCTCAAGTGCATTTTCGCAAGCTGTAGCAAGTGTGTCTGTATCCCATTTAGCTGAACAAATTGGGCAGATTAAGCTGACTCCAGAGTTTTTTAACATGGAAGAAACTTCTAAGTTATGGTCTGCTTTACAAACGCACTATCGACCTTCAGCTACCTATCTAGCATCAATGGTATTGATTGAGAGCAGTGACTCTGATAACCCTGAAGGTTTCTACATCATGCCCTTGCCTCTACCGAATATAGAGCAAGTGACAGCTCCAGCAAAGACTGAACAAATGATTGTTGTAGGCACAACATTAGTGATTCGTGGTAAGCGGTTACGGGGTGATATCACAAGAGTTCGTTTGGGTAATACGGAGACGTTACTAGTACCTCAGGATGTGAAAGATACACAAATCAGTTTGTTAGTACCGTCAGATTTATACGCAAGCGTCCAGGGTGTCCAAGTCGTACACCTGACAATGGGCAATGCAGGGCAAACGGATTATGTCGTTGAATCGAACGTTGCAGCTTTTGTGCTACATCCCACAATTACAGCATTTGTTGCTCAAGTGGAAAATAGCAGCGACAATTTACGTTCAGCAGAAATTAGCGTTAAATTTCAGCCCAAAGTTGGCAAGGTACAACGGGTAGTGTTGCTACTCAATGAACTGTCAAGTGATAGTCCAGTAGCTTACTCTTTCTTCGTTGCACCACGCACCCAAGATACTGATGCAATCACTATTCCTGTCAAAAACATCAAGCCAGGAACTTATATTGTCCGAGTGCACGTAGATGGAGCCGAAAGTCCATTGCACAAGAATCAGTCTGGAGAATATGATTCGCCACAGGTGACAATTTTATGAATCTGACAAATATTGGTAACAGTTGGGATGAGGCAAACTACCGCTATCTATCAGCAGCGCTCGCCGTAGTGCGGAGTATTTTAGAAAATTACACGGACAGGGAGCAAAATCAACCACAGGAGAAAAACCCAGAGCATTTACAACAAGCGCTAGAGGAAGCATCTGCTGCTATGCCTACACCATCGGCATTGGAGAGAGTATGCAAAATATTTAGCCTCTCATCCTTTGAACGTAATTTGTTGCTGTTGTGTGCAGGTATGGAATTGAATGGAGATTTTGCTAAATTGTGTGCTATAATTCATGGAGATTTACAACGAGCTTACCCAACCTTTAGTTTAGCTCTGGCAGCTTTACCCAATGTCCACTGGGATGCGATCGCTCCAAATGCTCCCTTACGTCATTGGCGGTTAATTCAGCTTGGTGAAGCTCATGCCCTTACCCTCAGTTCGTTGAGAATTGACGAGCGGATTTTACATTATTTGACGGGCATTCAATATCTTGACGAACGATTAGCTGGCATCATTGAGCCATTACAAGAGGTTAATGACTTAGTACCCTCGCATCAAGAGTTAGCAGAGCGAGTGGCGGCAGTGTGGGCGCAAGCTTACAAGGTTAATAGCTTGCCAATTGTCCAGTTATGTAGTAAAGAAACTGCTAGCAAACGTACCATTGCGGCCACAATTTGTCAACTCCAGGGTTTAAGCTTGTGGGTAATGCCTGTACAAGTCATTCCATTAGCACCTAGCGATTTAAATAATCTGATTCGCCTGTGGACTCGTGAGACGATTTTAAGTAAGTGTGCCTTACTTATAGACTGCAACGAACTCGACACCAATGATACAGCGCGGCTGAATGCGATCGCACATTTCATCGAACGCACAAATGGCTTTTTAATAATCACGAGTCGGGAACGCATAGGCTTATCAGAACGCCTGGTAGTTAATTTTGACGTACATCAACCAACTACCAAAGAACAAGGAGCAGTATGGCAAGATGCCCTAGCTGCAATTGCGCCGCAAATGAATGGGCAAGTGAAATCTTTAGTGGAACAGTTTAACTTGAGTGCTGCAACCATTCGCGCCGCTTGTGCAGAAGCCGCAGGACAGTTAGCACAAACACCCCAAAACGATATCACCAGTATTTTATGGGATGCTTGCCGTGTGCAAGCACGTCCGCGCTTGGATGAACTCGCCCAGCGGATTGAGCCATCTGGTGATTGGGAAGACTTAGTATTACCAGAGGCACAGAAACAAATTCTCCGGGAAATTGCGGCTCATGTGCGGCAACGTAGTACTGTATATAATAATTGGGGTTTTGCCGCCAAGAGTGAGCGGGGGTTAGGAATCAGCGCCCTATTTGCAGGTGCTAGCGGCACTGGTAAAACCTTGGGGGCGGAAGTGCTGGCACATAGATTACGCCTCGATCTTTATCGCATTGACCTGTCATCGGTGGTTAGCAAATATATTGGGGAGACAGAGAAGAATCTGCGTCGGGTATTTGATGCAGCCGAACAAGGCGGAGTGATTTTGTTATTTGATGAAGCTGATGCCTTATTTGGTAAACGGAGTGAAGTCAAAGATGCACGCGATCGCTATGCCAATATAGAAGTTAGCTATTTATTGCAACGCATGGAAAGCTACCCAGGTTTAGCAGTCCTGACTACGAACCTGAAGAGTGCAATTGATACAGCTTTCCTGCGGCGGATTCGCTTTGTAGTCCAGTTTCCCTTTCCCGATACAACCCAGCGAGCCGAGATTTGGCGGCGCATATTTCCAGCCAAAACTCCCACCGCAGACTTAAATGCTCTGCAACTGGCACGGCTAAATGTAGCTGGGGGTAATATCCGTAACATTGCCTTAAATGCGGCTTTTTTAGCTGCTGATGCTGGGGAAGCCGTGCAGATGAAACATATTTTGCGGGCTGCTCAAACAGAATATACCAAGTTAGAGAAGCCTTTAACTGAGGCGGAAATTGGGGGGTGGGTATGATTCTTAAATTTCAACCTTAGTCGAAAACACTGGCAGCTTGACAGGTTGTAAAATTTGTGAGCGGATACCATACCAAACGACCATCTAATAAATGAAATCCTTTAAATTCTAAACTTACTGGGTCAAACCAAAAATAATCAGGAGTCCGCCAAATATCTTGATAGATTTCCTTTTTTAACCCTCTATCAGTAGTAGCTGTTTTGTTGGAAAGAATTTCTACAATCACATTTGGATATTTGCCATCCTCTTCCCAAACTACCCAGCTTTTGCGTGTTTGGCGTTGGTTATTTAAAAGGTAAAATTTATCTGTCTTCTGCCGATGTTTCTGATAGTGATGTGAAGTATGTTCTATCACTCACTGGTGAATATCGAGTTAATCAGTTCGTAATTGTCAACAATTATCGCCACTAAGTCAAAATTCTTATTAAACCACCAAGGCAATTTTTGTAATACAACTGTATTTGATGACTAAACCAATTTTTTCAACAAAAGTGTTCAGTAGGCAGTTTATCCACTGGTTGCTTGAAGAAGATCGACGAGAGAAGGAAGGGCCTTACCGTAAAGAAGAACCGCACTACCAACATCCGTGGTGGCAGGTCATGTGCCTGACTGGTGTAGATTATTTCTCAACCCTTGGCTATCAACCTGGGATTGCCGCACTAGCATCTGGCGCTCTTTCTCCCCTAGCTACCCTAATTCTAGTTTTACTAACGCTGTTTGGCGCATTGCCAATATATGGGCGGATTGCTGCCAAAAGTCCTCATGGCGAAGGTTCTATTGCCATGCTTGAGCATTTGCTTTCTTGGTGGCAAGGCAAATTACTTGTGCTGTGCCTACTTGGTTTTGTAGCAACCGACTTCATCATTACTATTACTCTGTCGGCTGCTGATGCTACAGCCCATATTATCGAAAATCCGCTGACTCCGCACATATTTCACGATCAAGCGATCGCGATCACTCTGATTTTAATTACATTACTGAGCGCAGTTTTTTTGAGAGGTTTTAGAGAAGCGGTCGGTATTGCAGTATTTTTGGTTGCAGCTTATCTGCTGTTAAACATCATTGTTATTGCCGTTGGTCTGTATCAAATCTTAATTCACCCAGAAGCGATCGCTCAATGGCAAGCTGCACTTTTTGCTCGTAATTCTAACCCCTTGGTCATACTCGGCATAGCTGTTTTGTTATTTCCCAAGCTAGCACTAGGATTATCAGGCTTTGAGACTGGTGTAACTCTTATGCCTCTTGTACAAGGTAGTAGCAACGACAATCCCCAGATGCCGATGGGACGTATTCGGAATACACGCAAGCTGCTGACTGTTGCGGCTGTGATCATGAGCTTCTTTTTGATCACCAGCAGCTTTATAACCACTTTATTAATTCCCACCGCAGAATTTACATCTGGGGGCAAAGCAAATGGACGGGCTCTTGCTTATCTGGCACATCTACATCTAGGCAATAGCTTTGGCACAATTTACGATCTGAGTACCATTTCCATTCTGTGGTTTGCAGGTGCATCGGCAATGGCAGGGCTACTCAATATCGTGCCTCGCTATCTGCCACGCTACGGGATGGCACCCAATTGGGCTTTAGTCGCACGGCCTTTAGTATTGGTCTATACAGCGATCGCCTTTGTGGTGACAATCATCTTTCGAGCAAATGTCGAAGCTCAGGGTGGGGCTTACGCAACTGGTGTACTTGTGTTAATGAGTTCAGGTGCTTTTGGTGTCGCCTTATCAGCCCACCGTCAGAGAGCCATTCGCGGCAGACTGGGCTTTGGCATCATCACGGTGTTGTTTATATATACTACTGTTGTAAATATCATCGAAAGACCCGAAGGTATAAAGATTGCTGCATTTTTCATCAGTGCAATCATTATTACCTCGCTAATTTCTCGCGTTTGGCGCTCAACCGAACTGCGAGTAGATCGGATCGAAATTGACGAAAATGCTCGCCTATTTCTTGCCGAAGAAAGCCAGGGTGCAATCCGATTGATTGCTAATCGCTTGAATGCTGGCGATGTTATGGAGTATTTTTTAAAGGAGAAAGAAGTGCGCGAAGACAATCATATTCCGCCCACTGATCCAATTCTGTTTTTAGAAATTATGGTATCTGATGCCTCAGAATTTGTAGAAGTTATGACAGTAAAAGGAATGCAAGTCGGTGAATATCGCATCCTGCGGGCTAAAAGTGCAGCAGTACCAAATGCGATCGCAGCTTTACTTCTTTATATTCGTGACCAAACTGGTAAAATTCCCCATGCTTATTTTGGCTGGGCAGAGGGAAACCCCATCCAATACCTACTGCGTTTTATCTTGTTTGGTGAAGGTGATATCGCTGTAGTTACCCGTGAAGTACTCCGGCGAGCTGAAAAGAATCCCGAAAGGCGACCGGGCATCCATGTTGGCGGTTGAGAAACAGTTCAAAATTTAATTCACCTTCAAAAGCGATCGCCCCAGTTTTTCAATAGACAAAATAATTTCTACTTAAGTCGATAGCGATCGCCACGAGACAAACTGTATAATTTGTATCAAAAATACGCTTTGTGATATGAGGTAGGATAAGATGAGCGATCGCACTGTTCAGCGCAAGAAATCAGCCGCATCAAATTTTACGAATCCGTCGCTTACCTTGCCAGGTATTCCCACACTAGCAAACCCAATACGTGGCTTTGGTTCACAATCAAATACTGCCCCGCCCCAAACAGTAACTGAGGTAGCGCCAGACATTCAAGAAGCTCAGTCTGCTGATAATCAAATAGTGGAACCAAAAGCTATCAAACAATCGCCCCTGAGTCATGACATTAGTCGTATGTCATTGCGTTCACAAAAATCATTCAATGAAGGTATAATCAATACACCAGAAAATGTAGTAATCCAGGGAAGTGGTATAAAAAACGCCTCCTACGGGGTCGAGGTTGTATCTCCTAGTAGTGGACAAAATCTTCCAGAGCCTGTTTTAGCAAAGATGCAGACGGCGTTTAATGCAGATTTATCAGATGTAAAAATTCATACAGACGGTCAAGCCGAAAAGCTAGGATCTCAAGCTTTCGCATCTGGTAATAATTTACACTTTGCTCAAGGCAAGTACGACCCGGAAAGTCAATCTGGTCAAGCTCTAATTGGACATGAATTAACCCATGTAGTGCAACAGCAACAAGGGCGGGTCAATATACCAAAAATACCTGGAGAAGGGAATTCCATAGTTGTTCAAGACCAGGCTTTAGAGGCAGAAGCTGATGTGCTAGGTAATAAGGCGGCAGCTAGCTCTGACGTGGACAGCAAGCAGTCTATTCAAGCCAAGAAAATAGACGGAACTGGAAGCAATGCAGTTCAGCAAAAGCCAATTGTGCAAAATGTTCTTCCATTGATTGGCACAGTGGCTGCTTGGGGTGGTACTCTTGCAACTGAATCAGCAGCAGCAGCAGCAACCGTAACTGCTGCAACTATTCAAGCTGCACAAGCCGCTGCACAGGTAGGAAGTGCACTTGCTCCTGGACAAAGCGGTGTTCAAAGCCTTCAACTAGACAATGGATATATGTCACCTGTAGACAAACAAAAGCTACAGTTGATTACTCAGTATCGTCTGATTAATGCCTACGTTAGTCACTGGAAACGACAGCATCCTGATGTACCCTTAGCTCCACCAGCTCAGGGTACTGCCCCAACTCCAGCCCCAACTCCAGCCCCAACTCCAGCCCCAACTCCAGCCCCAACTCCAGCCCCAACTCCAGCCCCGACTGCACAAGATTCACCTAATCAATCTGGTGGTACTTTGGATTTAGCCATTTTGGAAGCTGTAAAGGCAGAAGTTCAGTTGCAGATTGAAACACTACTTAATACAAATCAAAAAACAACAAACAATGTAGAATTTATTTGGTCAGATAGTGGAGATCACACAGCAGATATAGTCGGTACTGTTGGAGCAGTTGGGTTTAGCAATCTTAGAGGAACTTTTATCAAGGAAACTCTGCAATTAAGTAGTGATGCGGCTCAAATCCCGAACTTAGATCCGCCGAGCAGGGGACAAGAAATGGATGTTAGACAATTCCGAGGTGGAAGTATGCGTCGGGGTTCTTCAATGTCAATTGGCTATGGTGATTCGCTATCCATTAATTTGACAGGTAGCGGCCCGACAATTGACCATGCGGGCAACAATGGTCATGGAGAACACACTTACTCTACTGACTGGAATTGGGATGGCAATACAACACAAGGAGATTTCCCTCTGTATATTCTAGGCGATGGAACACCTGTATTTAATATTGCAAAATGGAACGGTACGCCCGACGATAATTCCTATTTTTAGGTTTGACTTTCCTTAGCAGAAAATTTCCTAAAACGCTCAAAAGAATTGCTAAATAGTGAAGAAGGAATTTTCAAGGATTAAAATCGGGGTGAGGATCTCACCCCATCAGCCATGATAATTTTCAGCCCAAAACGTTTATTTTTGCAAGGATAGAACTTACGCATTGACAGAAGAGGGATATTAGCATAGAACTCTTGAAAATTATCCCATTTCCTAGTAAAAAACCCGTAGGGTTAATGAAAATCATTTAGTCAAATACAATGAATAAAATCTTGTTTCTGTGTACAGGCAATTACTACCGTAGCCGCTTTGCTGAACATCTTTTTAATTGGTTGGCTACTAAGCAGAAGTTAGATTGGCACGCTGATTCACGAGGTTTAGCACTTGAGCGGGGTATAAACAATGTGGGGACAATTTCCCATTACGCAGCTGAAGCTTTAGCAGTGCGCTTGGTGAAACTACCTGATGATGAACGGTTTCCGCAGCCAGCAAGTGAGCAAGATTTTCAATTAGCTGCCAGGGTTATTGCCCTAGACGAATTTGAACACCGACCGTTGATGAATGAGCGCTTTCCCCAATGGATAGATACTATTGAATACTGGCTTGTTCACGATATAGATAAAACCTCAGCCCCTGAAGCCCTTGGGCAAATTGAAAAAAACCTCCTGCAACTTATAGAACAATTAGCACAAACTTAGTAACTTTTTTCGATATGATCAGGCGTACCAGTCTCAGAAATTTTTGATGTGCCAGATTTACCTGCACCTGAGTTGCCGCCAGAAGCGCCAGCACCCCCCTGAGTGTTTAGAATCTGTGTTGCCTTGTTCTTCTTGAAGCTGTTCAAGGCGGTTTTTTCTTGAGCTATTTACATTTTTCGCGTAGCGATCGCTCGCGTCGAACCCTCCGCCATTTTCGGTACCCAAATGGAACGCCACGTTGGTAAACGTTTGGATATTCCCTGTGGCGTAATTGCTGCACCAATCCACGTCCAAAACTTCCCCATTGGTTACAAACCATTTATGGGTTACGAAGGCACGAATCAGATTACAGATTTGATCTACAATTCCTTCACTTTGGGAATGGAAGATCACCTCTTAGAAATCTTCGGTGGTCATGATACCAAAGAAGTTATTACTAGGGGAATTTCTGCTGATTCTGATTTGAATTGGACAAAAGATGGTCAAGCAGAATTGAATAAAATTCCTGGATTTGTGCGTGGGAAAGTAAAGCGTAATACTGAAAAATTTGCCCGCGATCGCGGTTTCAAAGAAATCAATGCTGAGGTATTGTACGCCGCCAAGGAATCTGTCGGGGCTTAGATTAGCGGTTAATCGAGAGGATTGAAGGGGTGAGAAGTTATGTATTCTTTCTTATAATTCGGTGAAGTAACTATGGCAGAAAAAATCAAACTTATGGCTGATTATCGATGCTACCCGCTATGGTGGGCTAGTTCCGATAAAGCTGGAGATATTGATCCAGAGACAATGCCATTAAGTAAAGAAACTATTAGCCGTTTGGAAAAATGGGCAGAAGTTTATGATGCAAAGTTAAACTGGAAAGATCCTAATTCTTCAGGTTTTCCCAGTTTAGAGGCTAAAAGGACTTTTGAAGAAGAAGGAATTAGCTTGTGGAAGCGACTGCAAAAAGAACTTGCACCCAACTATGAAGTTTTATATTTTAGTGAAACATTACGTAAAGTTGTAACTGATACTAATGAATTAGACTCTTTGCGTACTATCTATGCTTAACTGATAGTCAACATGAATTAGAAGTTTTACGTGTTATTCAGCAATGATTTTATTTAACAGAATATAAATTTAAATTTAATTGCGATCGCGGTTTCAAAGAAATAAATTCTGAGGTTTTGTATGCTGCCAAGGAAGCTGTCGGGGCTTAGATTGGGGATTAGTTAGCTAATTAAAACAGGGTATCCATAGGATATCCTGTTTTGTTTGTTGTTACTTGGAATATGCATTCACCATCATAGATTATGAACGAGTTAATCTTGAATCTTGACACTATGTTTTCAGTGTGATAACACTGATATATAATTCTGTATCATATTTGACTTATAATAGTATTGGCCGCAATCTTAATAATTATACTTTGTTTGGTTTTCTTTTTTCAGACAGTTTTTTTCCTGCTTCAATTTATCTGGAACTTAATACTTGGAGTCTTTGAAATTATTTATAAACTAATATCCCCATTTATCTCATGGTTTCCAAAAGCGTTAACTTCTGAAAGTGCTTTTGATTTAGTAACTTCATGGACTATATTGTTGTTTTTGGGATTGATAATGTTATTATTTATTTCTGCCTTTATTAACGAATATATATTTAAAAAAATAAGAATGGGTATAAATCGCCGTAAATAGGAGATTTTTAATTTTTGTAATTTGTAAAAACATGAACTTAGATATTGAAAGTATTTCCCATCTTGCACCAATTGCTCCTATTGTGAGTGCAATAATAGCCGTACTAAGTTTTTTGATACTAAATATTTTCCTACCAGTAATAAAAAATTTTTTTAAAAAACCAAGACTATCTATTGATATAGAAAAATGCTTATTAGTTAATGAAAAAAATGATTGTGCAGAATTTCAGATAGATATAATCCTCACATCTTCTAATGAAAAAATTTTTCTTAAAGAATTATTTATCTCATCCAATCAATTTTTTTCAAATCGAAAAATCCAAATTGATAAAATAATTGTATGTAGTGATAACGATTATATAAAACCAATATGGGGTACAAATTTAATAGAGTATTACAATAAACCTTCATTCGGCACATATAGTCTTAAGCAGTTTTTGAAAAAGTTTGGAAGGAATGTGAAAGATGTAGAAATAGATCATGATTGTAGAAAAAAGCTTATATTTATCGGAGAAATGGATATATATCAGAAATCAGTTAGCAAAAATAGTACTACTTTTAAGAATTGGTATATAACTATTAAACATCAATCAGGAACTCTTAGAAAGCAGTTAAATTGAGATATGTAAGTTTATATGTTATTTTGTTAGATTTATAATCCTCTCAAACTTAAAGAACTAGTTGTCATTCTTCAACAATTACTACTCCCATCCCAGGAAAATACTTAACAAGCAAACCTTTCTTCAGTTCTCCTGGTTGCCAATCATAAGGTTCATAGCTACCCAAATTTGATAAGTCAGTCTCTAGCCATTCTTCATCTAATTCTTTACTGACTAGAGATAACTGAGATTCCTGACGATTCTCTTTTCGCCACTCTAGAAACTGGACAAAATCTAAAACTTCCTGCTGTGCATTTTCTGGAAGGCGTTCTAGTTTTTTCAAAATCTTTTCTTTGAGAGAATCCATGTTTGCAGACACTATCTTTATGGAACAGTGTAACTCATAGTCTCTAACCAAATGATAAGCTTTTATCCCAAAAGTGATGTTTGACGACAACCTACTTACTGTGCGTCTTTGAATTCTGATGAAGCTTGTCTTGTAAAATGTTACCCTATAGCGATCGCTGCGGCAACCCTTCGAGCGATCGCATGAAGTACTATTTCATCTGCTGACTATTGCCGGAATACTCTCATTGGAAGTATCCCAGTTGGTAAATGTAGACTTATCATTACAATACCTTTCTTTTGATTTCCAGATTATGAGAAACAGACTCTTCTAGCAGAAGTAGTAATCATTCTGGTCTCAAATCGTTAGATAATTCCACAATTCCCCTAGACCCATCAATCCGTACTCGTTGACCATCTTGCAGGAGCCATGTAGCCCCTCGAACATCCATCACTGCGGGAATTCCATACTCACGAGCCACGATCGCACCGTGAGAAAGCCGTCCACCAACTTCGGCAATTAATCCTCCAGCCCTTAATAACAAAGGTGCCCAGCCGGAATCTGTGTAAGGCACGACCAGAATCGTATCTCGGTCAATGTCCGGCACGTCTTGTAAATTTCGCAACACCTTTACTGTGCCTTCGGCTTGTCCGGGACTGGCTCCAATGCCTTGTAAGATTTGGTCAGAGTAGAGCAGAGAGGGAGCTAAGGGGTGAGGGGGTGTATTGCCGTAGACTAAAAAGGGTACTTGAATGAATTCGCTATCTTGGACGAATTGCGATCGCCTCAATTTGATTAACTCATCCAACTGCTCAATTAAGCTAGAATCTGCATCCACAACGAGACGGCGAACTTCATCAAAGTTCAGAAAAAAGATATCTCCCGTTTGCTTGAGTAAGCCAGACTTTAACCAAATCTTCTCTAAAGCCACAAAACTCCAACGTAATTCAGCTAACAGGCGTGAGTAAACTTCGGTAACTCGTCCTTTGATATCCACACGCCGTTGCACAAATCCACGTTTGCGCTTACCAGCCAAGATGCTATTAATCGCGTCTTTAGCACCTGCTTGTGGTTCGTTACCCTGCATCAACTGCACAAACATCTGCTTGATCATCTGGGGATTCTCCCGCCAAGTCGCAACGGAAATATCAGTTCCCACTTCACTTAAATAGCCGTAATCCTGAAGCAATTCGTTAAATGCTTGCAGGATCTTTTCTCCCTGTGGGGTTTGCTTTAATTGCTCAAATACCTTCTGTGGCTCAATCTCAAGCAATACCTGCTTGGCATCTGTAGCTATTGCACTGAGCGATCGCAATGCCGCCACCTCTGGGGTAACGCTGTTATCAATCTCCCCATCCTTCACCCGAAAAATCGCCTGTCGCAGAGCAGCACTCAAGGGAGCTAAAATGCTGTAATATGTCCCTTGACGCAGCAACTCTAGGATAAAGTCAATTCTTATCAACAGCTTGGATGGTTCCAAGTTATCTATATCTGACTGCGCCAATTGCGACAAGCCAGGAATAAATCGTTTGTGATAGTCCCGCTTGAAGTCTTTTTCTAAACTTAATTCTCGCCCCAGCAACCTCGCCAGTCCGGGCAAATTTTCCCAGGTTGACTCCCAAGACGGCTTACTTAATTTGGCTCCTCTGGTTAAAAATTCCAGACTTTCCGATGGTAGTCCCATGCGGAGAAAAATACTTCCTAAGAGGGATGCATTAAAATAGGCTCTAGAATAATGCAGAGTTGCTGTTTCGGTGAAATCTAACCCCAAAGCGCGATCGCCTAAAACTAAAGTAAAAAGTTCTCCCCAAGCTCCACAAGTTAAGGGACGATTAATTGACCATGTTAAGGGGTGAATTACTCCGGGAATCACTTCAGCAGCGATTTTGCGTGTCCACATGGGCAGCAGAGTGGTAATCGGTCGAGATTGCAATACCCAGAGGGTTTGACCATCATAACTCCACTCGATATCTTGGGGAGTGCCATGATAGCGTTTTTCGAGTCGGTAGGCTAAGTATGCAACTTGTTTAATTAATGCTTGTGGAACTCGTCCTTCGCCCTCTAATTGCACAGAGGAAGAATTTTCTATTTCCAGCACAAAAGCGCGGTATTGTTCTGGTGTGACTTTTCCCGAAACGACTTGCGTCGGGCTACCTGGAAGGGCTTCAATGATGATCGCATCACCTTGTTGAGTAATGGGATCGCGGCTGAAAGCGACACCAGAATATACACTCTGGACTTGTTGTTGAATCAACACAGCTATTGCTGAGTCCTTTAAACCGCGATCGCGCCGATACTGCACGGCAGATGGATGATTGTAAGAAGCTTGAACTTGAGCGATCGCTGATTGCAATGCCTGGGGGCTAGTAACATTTAAAACTGTTTCATACTGCCCAGCAGCAGAAGCCTGTTCTGAATCTTCTCCAATGGCTGAAGAACGCACCACTAAAGGAGATAATTCTGATGGCTGGAGAAATTCTGTCAACAGTTCAGGATCGTCGATTGGGGCAAGTACCCATCCCTTGGGAACTGCATAGCCCCAGCGCTTAATTTGAGATAACGTCGCCGCCTTTTCTCCGACGATGGCAGCATCCAACTCTTCATCTAGAGAAACTATTGTGCGTTGGCGTAGCCCGTCGTAGACATCGCCGCGTAAAAATTCCAACATCGCTTGCGATTCTGTTTGTGCCTGTTGTGCTGGTAGATTCATATCATCGGGAATTTTTGTATAAATCCAGCCCATTAAAGCAGCTAAGGCAACAGCAGCGAGGATTCTGGGGATATCGCCAATGTGCAGAATTGTCACAAACACAGGAAGGAGAAGTAAAACCCCAAATTTTACTACCTGTTTTGATTGCAGAATTGTAAAAATAATCCCTGCAAAGAAAGATACAAATATTGCCACCAATGGATCGTGTAACACAAATCCCCAGACAACATTTGTCGTACCGGCTCCTTTCCCTATCCAGTATCTACCTATTACTAGAGCAATAAGGGCAATCAATTCCCAAGACGAATCAGCTGGAAAGAAAACGCGGCTGAGTAAGATTGCCGCAAATCCTTTGGAAGCTTCTGACAACACTGCCAGAATTCCGACAAATGTACCACCGTGATAAAAGGCAGCTGATACACTAATGTTTCCTGTACCAATTTGCGATAATTGCTTACGCTTGAGGGCGTAAGTAATCCATGCAATCAGGGGTAATCCGCCCAAGAGGGGGCAGGCAATTAAAATAACTAAGACACCCCAAGGTTCAAACATTCTGGATTTTGGATTTTAGACTTAAATTTTCCATCTAAAACCTCAAATCTAAAGTTTTTCTGAAATTTTTGATGGTTATTAGGGCGCTTTTATTTACTAGTTGCTTAATGGACACTTGGCTACGACGGAAACCGTTTTTGCCAGTGTCCTTCAGGCTACTAATGGTTTTAGTTTAGCGCATAGGCAGCTTGCAGCGCCCAGATGATCAGAGCCGCGATCGATCCCAGAAGCAACACGGTAGAGATAGTGACTGCTTTGGGGGAATCTGCACCCTCGAATTTCATAATTCCTCGATTTAAGTCGGACACAGCTTTGTAATCCTCCTTTGTTGCAAAACGAAACATTTGTCAGTCTTGATTGTAGTCCTTCTATTTGCGGATGATGTTAAATTCCTCATATTATTTTGTTTAAGCTTGGCAATTGGGCATTGGGCATTGGGCATTGGGCATTGGGCATTGGGCATTGGGCATTGGGCATTGGGCATTGGGCATTGGGCATTGGGCATTGGGCAGAGGAGATATATTTTAGAATGCAACAATGAGTCTTTGATACTCGTGAATCCACCTCGGAACTCGGTTGATGAATACTCTTCAAGACTTACGCAAACAATAGCCAAAAAGAATGATTTTCAGGTAGAGGCAATTCATAAATTGCCCCTACAGCGTGTAGTTTTGCGTAAGCCCTATTCTTAACCCAGTATTGCCCTGCCTCTTTCCAATGCCCAATGCCCCATGCCCAATGCCCCATACCTCAGTTAATATCGTTGAAAGCAACTCGGTATAGGAGGGTGTGAGCAGGTGAAAGTGACGCTGATGGTAATTTTGGCGGTGGTTGTGGGATTATTTGTGGTGTTAGAAATCGGACTCCGATCGCTATTTGGTTTTGGTAATCCCCTGATTTACATTGGCGATGAGCAGATTGGTTATTTGTTGGCTCCTAACCAGCGTACCCGTCGTTTTGGTAATCGCATTGAGATTAATGAGTATTCTATGCGAGGTAGTCCGATAAAAAACATACCTGCACCTTCTGAACTACGAGTCTTAATGTTAGGGGATTCTATTGCTAATGGTGGCTGGTGGACAGATCAGACTAATACAATATCTAGCTTGATGATGGGTTCTCTGGCATCATCCACTAATAGTAATTATCAGGAAATAGAAGTGCTAAATGCTTCAGCTAACTCTTGGGGGCCAAGGAATGAATTAGCTTATTTACAAAAGTTTAGCAACTTTAACGCCCAAGCAGTGATATTACTAATTAATACCGACGATTTGTTTGCTACTCCTCCCACTTCTTTACCAGTAGGACGCGATCGCAACTATCCAGAGAGTAAACCCCCCCTGGCATTAGTGGAAGTGTGGCAACGCTATATCGTCAAGCAAAAACCAATTCCCGAAATGAACGCAGTGCAGAATGAATCAGGCGATCGCGTTGGCATTAATCTGGAAGCGATCGCTAAAATTCAAGCGCTAACTCGTCAAACTAACAGCCAATTTCTACTAGTCATGACTCCCTTACTACGAGAAATTGGTAAACCAGGCTGCCGCGATTACGAAATTAAGGCACGTCAGCGCTTGAGCGAGTTGACTAAGGCGCAGCAAATTAACTATATAGATTTTTTACCGATATTCAATTCAACCACTAACCCACAAGGTTTGTTTCACGACCACATTCACCTGAATTTGCAAGGCAATAAATTTGTCAGTGAAGTTATGAAGCGATCGCTTTTGGAAATCATAGAGGATAACGACAAAATAACTCTGTAGTCAATTGCAAGTCATGGAAAAAATGATTATTCAAACCCTTGTTTATTGAAGAAGAATTCAGAAGTCAGAATTCAGAAGTCAGAATGTAGTTTGGTGCGATCGCGTAGCCCGCACTTCTTTACGAGAGGCTGCGCCAACGACAAAGCTCAGTACAAGTCAGTCGAACGCTGCTCCCACTACTTTTAAAAACTATGGGTCTCAAAATAGATGTGGTTTAGTCTATTAATTCTCCTGTTTGTCGTAAGACTTGTTCATAAAGACTGCGGCTCACCCAATATTGAGCAGTATTAATCATAGCATCTAGTAAGGGTTGCACCTGTGTAATTATCTTTCTATTTTTTGCTAATAAGAGAATACCTAAAGTACCAATTGTTTGTAATCCTAAATTTTGAGCTACTTGGCGTGCTTCACGTTCATCTAGCAAAATTTGCCGTTCTCCAGTTTCTAGGGCTAAGGCAATTGCTTCGCGTTCACCATTATCTAATTCTGGCGGTATATTGAGTGTTATTGTTGAAACTGAGATAACTTGCAACCATTTGGCAGCGATCGCTTGCAATATAAATTCCGATCCTGGAAAACTTACAATAGTCGTTTCATAATAAACAGCTTGGGGAATAATAATTTGTCTAAATGTAGTCTGCAAGATATCAAGACGATTAATAGCTGCAAAATTTATCAAAGGCGTAGCGTTACAAACAACGGTCACAATCTCTAAAAACCTGCTTCAATGATTTCAATATCTTCAGCTAAATCTGCTTCATTGTAATGACGCTTAATTTTGTTTTGTCCTAAAAGTTTCTGAAATTCCCATACAGGCAAGTTAGCTAGGTGACGTGCTTGACTCAAGGTAAAAATATTCTGTGCGTACAACTGTAAAGCTAATTCCTGGAGAATAGCTCTTTCACCTTGGTTTAAGGAATCAGGTGATATTTGCAAGTTGATGGGTTGGATAAATTGACTCATTACCAACTCGTGTTAAGTAGGGCTGACTATAGCAATCCTAAATCATTCGTGAACAACAAGATCCTCGACTTCTTTGAGAAGTCGGGGATCTGAGCCTAGCGATTTTCACAAATCAAATAGGATTGCTATAGTTTTATCATAAGAGTTTTAGACATCGCGTAAAGCCAATGTTTTAATTACGAATTAGTTGTTTAACGAATCGCCACAGCAGGGAAAACGGTAGAATTGCGATCGCGTAGCCCGTCGTAGACATCGCCAGCAAGGTTTCTACAAACTTATCTAACCAACGTTTCCAGATGGCAGGGGGAGGTAACTGGCGTTGCAGGGTTGCTAGATTTTCTCGAATCGTCATCGTAGTGGGATGATTAACTCCTAAAGTGCGATCGCACATTGCCAAAGCATCACTCAAGAGGGGTTCG
>Ga0209591_10000356_pt1 | contig 60525 bp, 53 predicted proteins | sample MAT01_FD_187207 | JGI IMG/M metagenome (GOLD analysis project Ga0209591, IMG submission 187207) | Freshwater microbial communities from Lake Fryxell liftoff mats and glacier meltwater in Antarctica - MAT-01 (SPAdes) (version 2) | ecosystem: Environmental > Aquatic > Freshwater > Ice > Liftoff...
TACGGACAGTTGATTTATTAATGGAAATGCAAATTAATGATGATGGAATGGTTGATGCTGCTTTTCCTGTGAATCCATCGGCTTACTTTTACCACAAATCCTTGCATCAACAAATTGGAGTCTACAAAGTTGAAGAGCATTATGTAATGGATATAGACTTCCTACTGAAAGCAGTTGAAGTAGCTCATGTCAAATACTTTAATGAAACTTGGGGAAATTATAGATATTATCCAGGAACGAAAACTTTTGATGATTCTACAAATGGAACAAGTCAAACGCGAGTCCAACAGTTGTTTAAGGAGTATGCTAAAACACTTCCATTAATTCAGCAATGGGAGATACATTTGAATCGAATCAGGGTTTTTATTACATTAAGAATTTTCTATTTTTATAAGTATCCAGAACGATTACCCCAATCGATTAGGAATCGATTTGGTATTTAAACACTAAATAAAGACTCGTCAATAACAAAGGCAGAAGATAGGAAGCAGTTGAGAGGGTAGCGGTAACGAGTCCGCATACCCAAACTACGCGCAACGTTTCGTAGAGAGCGTCTTGTTCGCGTAGCGTCCCGTAGGGAAGACCACCAAATTCATGCTTTAAATCAGCAACGCCTGAATTTTTTATTGATTCTTACACATAATTTGTCGCATTTTACGCATATTTGCAGGTAATTCTAAGTTCATTGCTTGTTGAATGAAAATTGATGGAATTGGAATAAGAGGCGTAGCTTGCACAGTATAGGCAACAATTGTACCATTACCGCAATCTTTTAGTTCTAAATTGGCGTTAAAGTCCTCAAAACTCCCTTTTTCCATGCGAAATTGAATTTGCTGCCCCAGCACTTCTATAACGTTGAGGTAAATTTCAACTTGAGCGGTAAAAAAGAAAAAGGCTTTTTGTGCTGCTTGATACAGGTGCTTGACTTCACCTTTGTACATCACTTCGCTTTTAGTAATATCAGGAAAATATTGCACCCACCGGGGATAATCAGTTAATTGCTGCCAAGCTTGCGATCGCACCATCGGCAAATACATCCAGGCTGTCACCGCGCCACCCCGCATTTTATGCGATCGCGTTTCTACTAAAATTTCACCCTGTACCAGCAACCTTTGCTTGTCTTGAGTCCAAGCCATATCTGAACCTGCAATAATGGAGTCTGGGATATAAGACGCAGACATAATGATTTTAGTTACTCCTCAACTCATCCACCTAAATGGAGTTGAAACTACAAGCCATAAAACTTGATTTAGATCCAACCCACTAAATTTTAATTCCAGTTTAATGCTTATCTTTCCCGGAAACAGTGATTTTTTGGTAATTATTTCAGTTACTTTACTGTAAAAGCTCTATTGCTTATCACAATTAACACAATTACTACTTAAGGGAATTTTATCAGAGCAATACTTGTAGATGAAAAACTAATTTTTTAACGGCTAGAATGGCATAAACACAACTTAATATCAAGCACCTTAACCGAGCTTTTGGATAGCATCTCTCGATTTTTAGGTGTTATTTCAAATCAAACCGCAACTTCATCGTAATTTTATATCTTAATTATTAATCAATATTTAAATGTAATGTCTGTTGAGTTGAGAGGAAAAATAGGTGAGTCAATCTGCTTTAAATCGTAAATTAATCCAAATTTTCGGTATCCTTCTCGGCATTAGCGTCGCCGTCTGGGTACTGAGAGGCTTTGGTATTCTCACTTTTATTCCAGGTGGAATAATTTTGCTACTACTACTAGGGGCGATCGCCATCGGGATTATCAGTTATGCCCAAAGGACATGGTGGCGTTTTTAAAAGAATATGAGCGAAAACAGCAGCTTGTCATCGTCTTTAGTGAAGAGAAGATTGGTCATGTCCAACTTGCGGTGCGACAAAAGAAGAATTTGAACCTAATAAAGAGTGAAAATAACAGCTAGCCTAGAGAATAGGTGCTGTAAAAGAGACATTTTTGAAATTGTTACCGTTACAAATTATAGTTATTGGGGGTGGGGCAGCAGGATTTTTTGGCGCGATCGCTTGTGCTAAAGCCAATCCTGATGCCCAAGTTACTTTACTCGAAGCCAGTCGCCAACCCCTAGCGAAAGTGCTAATTTCTGGTGGCGGACGCTGCAATGTCACTCATGCTTGTTTTGACTCTGAAGAATTAGTGCAAAATTACCCCAGAGGTGCAAAAGCTTTGCGGGGTGCTTTGACTCGGTTTGGGCCTCAAGATACAGTAGCTTGGTTTGCTGCTGGTGGAGTTTATCTAAAAACTGAAGCCGATGGCCGGATGTTTCCTGTCACCAACACTTCAGAAACCATTGTTGAATGTCTGATTAAAGCGGTGGCGAAATCTGGGGTCAAACTCCGTATCGGTACACACGTAACTTCGGTGAAAAGAGGCACAGCAGATGAGGGATTTGATATTGTTCTGAAGTCGGGAGAAACGATTCAATGCGATCGCCTACTTCTTGCGACCGGCAGTAGCCTTGCAGGTTATAAAATTGTCCGAGAGTTAGGACATGAAATTGAGCCGCCAGTACCCTCGTTATTTACCTTTAATATTCTCGATCAAAAGCTGAGGGAGTTGGCTGGAGTTAGCGTTAAGCCTGCCCAATTGCGGTTATCTGCGGGCGGAAAATCCCAATTACAACAAACCGGGCCATTGCTAATTACCCATTGGGGTTTGAGTGGCCCTGCTGTTCTAAAACTTTCTGCTTGGGGTGCAAGAGTTCTGCACGAAAGCCGCTATCAAGCCAGATTATTGATTAATTGGCTGCCCCATTTGCAACAAGAACAAGTGCGAGAACAAATTTTAGCAGTTAAGGATGAATGGGGAAAGAAAGCGATCGCATTGCATCGAGGCGTTGACCTACCCCATCGTCTATGGCAATATATCATTACCCGTGCAGGTATTACCACAGAAGACCGTTGGGCAGAAATATCTAGTAAAACTTTAAATCAACTGGTGCAAGAACTTACTCAGGGAGAATACTTAATCAACGGCAAAGGAGCCTTCAAAGAAGAATTTGTTACCTGTGGCGGCGTTAACCTTAAAGAAGTCAACTTCAAGACGATGGAAAGTAGGTTAGTTCCTGGTCTTTATTTTGCCGGAGAAATCTTAGATATTGATGGCGTTACTGGTGGGTTTAACTTCCAAAGTGCTTGGACAACTGGGTATTTAGCAGGGGTAGCAATGGCGACTGGCGACTCATAAAGAGGGAAAATTATCTTGCCTTTATAGTTCAATTTTGAACACACCCAACAATGAAATTTAGCGAAATTTTACACCAATTTGGTGATGCTGCGATCGCTCATAGTCTGATTAGCAACCCAGACTATGACCCAGAGATTACAGGGGTAGCAGCCATTGATCAAGCTACCATCGGGACTCTCAGCTATGTAGAAAGTGCAAAATTTGGCTCTTTTGTCGGCAATACCAACGCTAGTGCTTTAATTTTGCCCCAAGACGAAAAATTACAGTTGGTTGCACAAGAACGCGGTATTATTTGGATAGCGACCCCAGATCCGCGCCTGTTGTTTGCTAAAGCGATCGCACTTTTTTATCAACCATATCGCCCCATCCCAGAAATTCATCCCACTGCTGTAATTGACTCTACGGCCAAAATTGGTAGTGATGTTTATATTGGCCCCCATGCTGTGATTCAACAAGGGGTAGAAATTGGCGATCGCGCCATCATTCATCCGAATGTGGTAATTTATCCAGATGCGAAAATAGGCGATCGCACCATTTTACACGCCAACTGTACCATCCACGAACGTACCCGCATCGGTGCAGATTGTGTCATTCACAGTGCTGCTGTCATTGGTGCAGAAGGCTTTGGCTTTGTTCCTACCCGTAGTGGTTGGTTGAAAATGGAACAATCCGGCTATACAGTCTTAGAAGATGGCGTGGTAGTTGGCTGCAACAGTGCCATTGATCGCCCAGCCGTCGGAGAAACACGGGTAGGAAGTAATACAGTAATTGATAACTTAGTGCAGATAGGTCACGGTTGCCAAATCGGTGCTGGCTGTGCGATCGCGGGTCAGGCTGGTATGGCAGGGGGTGTCAAACTGGGGAATCGCGTTATTTTAGCTGGACAAACAGGAATAGCCAATCAAGTGAAGATGGGAGATGGGGCGATCGCATCTGCTCAATCTGGAATTCACAGCGATGTTGCACCAGGAGAAATTGTCTCAGGATCTCCCGCAATGCCCTACAAACTATATCTTAAGGTATGCGCTATTTATAATCGCTTGCCAGATATGTATCAATCGCTAAAACAATTGCAACGTAAATTAAACAATAGCAATGATTAATAGATCAGAACTTGGAAGTAGTTAAAGAAACGGTTCGGTTAAGGCAAGAGACGCGATAAATCGCCGTCTTTACAATAATCAGTCCTTGGTAGAGACGGCGATTTATCGCGTCTTTATGATTTAGAATTTTCATCAAAAAACCTTAACCAAACCGTATTGGCAGTGACGATGTTGTTGCGAGCGAAACTCATTTGATTGAAGGTCAGACCACCAGACAGCCCAATTAAGTCAGCGCTCTTGGAGAAATCATAATCGTGTCCTTACCTTGTACTTCGTAGACTAAAATCCTAATTTCTCTAGCACTGGCTTTGTAGAAACAATGTGACGCTCTAAACCCAGTTCTTTCGGACTAACCCCAAGTGCCAAAGCAATCAACTGAGGTAAATGCAACACTGGTAAACCTAGCTTTTGTTCAATCACCTTTTCCACCTCTGGCTGACGCGAATCTAAATTTAAGTGGCACAGAGGACAAGGTGTAACTATACAGTCAGCACCAGATGCCAAAGCGTCCTGAATATGCATCCCCGCCATTTTGAAAGATTGGGTAGTGGCATAACTAGAAAGCGGCCACCCACAACATTGCGTCCGCCCTCGGTAATAAATTGGTGTTGCACCCACAGCCCGAAACATATTTTCCATCGCTTCCGGTTGGAAGGGGTCGTCATAGGGCATCGATTTTTGGGCGCGGAGGAGATAACAGCCATAAAACGCGGCACATTTTAATCCTGTTAACTTCCGGGTGACACGTTTGGTAATTTCCTCCAAACCGTAATCTGTTACCAAGGCGTAGAGGAGATGTTTAACCTCAGTACTGCCGCGATAAGGCGAACAACCTTCTTTATGCAGCAAGCCATTAACCTGTTCAACGTAAGCGGGGTTAGAAGTCTGGCATTCTTTCAAGTTTTCGTTGACGTGACCGATAACACCTTGGCAAGTGCTGCAATGAGTCAGTAAGGGCAGATTTAAGTCTTCTGCTAAGGCAATATTTCTGGCGTTAACTGTATCTTCCAGCAATTGGGAGTCTTCTTTAAATATGCCAGAACCGCAGCAAGAAGCTTTTTTTAGTTCAACCAATTCAATGCCCAGGGCTTGCGTAAGTGCTTGAGTTGACTGGTAAAGTTCCCTACAGGCTCCTTGGGCAACACAGCCAGGGAAGTAAGCGTATTTGAGTGTCTGAGATAGCATAGTAGTATGTTTGGATTAGAGCGATCGCTCTAGACAATAACTGTTTTATCAAGAAGGGGGAAAGGTAAAAAGCTATTTAGTATTGTGGGCGAACTAATTCAACCCTTTACCCTTTAACCTTTACCCCTGTTGTATCATTATCCTTTGTTAGTATCTAAGTCCTGATGTTTGACGTTTAGCGACCCTTTAACCGTCTAGGTTCAAAGTCGCAGCAGCTACATAGTTCTTATTGCTAGCAAGGCTGGAAATACTGATGGAGACATTGTAAAAAATTTTAGCAATAATTGGAAAACAAAAGGATTTACCAACAGAAGGTTGATACCTCACCCCTATCGGCAATGGCGTAGCACGCTCCACTGCCCAAGTGTTTAAAAAATACCCACTGGATTTTTTGGAAAACCGGGAAGAGTTTTCTGATAGAAAAACCCCTAGCAGTATACGGGCGATCGCGCTTGACGATAAGATGTATATGCTCAAAACAGTGTCTTCTGTAAAGAGAAGATTCTAACAACTAATTAAGGACTTTTATTTATGAGCCAAGCTGAACTTTTTGAAAAGGTCAAGAAAATCGTCATCGAACAACTGAGTGTTGAAGACCCTAACAAGGTCACACCACAATCTAAGTTTATGGACGATCTCAATGCTGATTCCCTCGATACCGTTGAACTCGTCATGGCTTTGGAAGAAGAATTTGATATCGAAATTCCCGACGAAGCTGCCGAGCAGATTATATCGGTTCAAGACGCTGTAGATTACATCAATAACAAAGTTACCGCATCAGCTTAACTGGGGATTAGAGATTGGGGAACTCAGTGTCCCCTCTGGGCATAAAGGGCAATGGGGATTGGGAAGATTTTCTCACTGTACCAGTCACCCTTCCGGTGACGCTCCTAAAGTCGCTGACGCTAACGCCAGTGGCTTATGGGGAGCCAAAACCTTGTCCGTGCAATGCTCGACTTGTTCGCGTTGCGGCAACTACAGGAGAAGGAAGGGGCATAGAAACCCCCATTCTGCGGACTGGCTTACCAGTATCTAGTTACTAGTCTCGAATTTTTTACCATGCTGCTTTTTCGCCAATTTTAACTGAATCATGACAGATTATACACGTAAACGTGTTGTTGTAACTGGTGTTGGCGCGATTACACCTATAGGTAACACAGCAACAGAATATTGGGATGGATTATTGAGTGGACGCAATGGCATTGACTACATCACACTTTTTGATGCGTCTAGCCATGATTGCCGCATTGCCGGTGAGGTAAAAAACTTCGATCCACATGATTATTTAGAGCGTAAAGAAGCCAAGCGCATGGATCGGTTTACCCAATTTGGGGTTGTAGCGGCAAAACAGGCTCTATCTAACGCGCAGTTAGTTATTAATGAACTGAATGCAGAACAGGTAGGTGTCATGATCGGTTCTGGCGTTGGTGGCATTAAGGTATTAGAAGACCAGCAAACTATCTACCTCAACCGTGGTCCCGATCGCTGTAGTCCATTCATGATCCCAATGATGATCGCCAACATGGCAGCAGGATTAACGGCAATTCATACGGGTGCTAAAGGGCCAAACTCCTGTCCTGTAACTGCTTGCGCTGCTGGCTCCAACGCCATAGGAGATGCTTTTCGCTTAATTCAAGGCGGATATGCCCAGGCGATGATTTGCGGGGGAACGGAAGCGGCTGTGACACCATTATCGGTAGCTGGGTTTGCTGCTTGCAAGGCACTCTCTTTTCGCAATGAAGACCCAGCTCATGCTTGCCGTCCCTTTGACCGCGATCGCAACGGATTTGTCTTGGGTGAAGGTTCAGGAATATTAATTCTCGAAGAACTGCAACACGCCATCAGTCGCGGCGCTCACATTTATGCTGAAATGATCGGCTATGGCATGACCTGTGACGCTTACCACATCACCTCCCCCGTACCAGGTGGATTCGGAGCCGCTAGAGCGATGGAACTGGCGCTCAAAGATGCCGGAATCACTCCTGAACAAATCAGCTACATTAATGCCCACGGCACTAGCACCCCAGCTAATGATTCAACTGAAACCTCAGCAATCAAAAAAGCTTTGGGAGAACACGCCTATAAAGTAGCAATTAGCTCCACTAAATCGATGACAGGTCATTTATTGGGCGGTTCTGGAGGTATTGAAGCAGTGGCAACAGTACTGGCGATCGCTAATGACCAAATCCCACCGACAATCAATTTGGAAAATCCCGATCCGGAGTGTGACTTAGATTATGTGCCTCACTCTAGTCGCGCTCAAAAAGTCGAGGTGGCAATATCCAATTCTTTTGGGTTTGGCGGTCATAATGTCACATTGGCCTTTAAGAAATACGTGTGAAGAAGGCAGGAGTCAGGGGAGTAGGGAGTAGAGAGTAGGGAGTAGGGAGCAGGGAGTAGGGGAAGAAGAACTATTGATTATTGATCAACGCCCAACGCCCAATGCCCAAAGTATCAGAAATACCATTCCGATATAACCTAAGCGTTCAGGATGACCCAATTATCAGCTTGATTTATCACCAGAAACTCAGAAGATCCCGCTTGTTTATCGACAAGGGGGAATGGGATGATGAGGATATTGTGGGGAATCTAAAATAACCCCAGCAAGAGAAGCTACGAAGAGTGCTAACCCGTCGTTAAAAACAAGAGATTATGGCTGTTGCAACCCAATCCCTCGAAGAACTTTGTATTAACTCGATCCGCTTCTTGGCTGTTGATGCCGTAGAAAAGGCTAAATCGGGACACCCTGGACTGCCGATGGGCGCGGCTCCAATGGCTTTTGTACTTTGGGATCGCTTTTTGAAGTTTAATCCCAAAAATCCCAAATGGTTTAACCGCGATCGCTTTGTCTTATCTGCCGGTCATGGCTCGATGTTGCAGTACGCCCTGCTCTACTTGACAGGCTACGATAGCGTCAGCATTGAAGATATTAAGCAATTCCGGCAATGGGAGTCTAAAACCCCTGGACACCCCGAAAACTTCATGACCCCAGGCGTGGAAGTCACCACCGGGCCACTAGGTCAAGGAATTGCCAATGGAGTCGGTTTAGCGATCGCTGAAGCGCACCTTGCCGCTAAATTCAACAAACCCGATGCCAAGATTGTTGACCATTACACCTACGTAATTGTAGGTGACGGTTGCAACATGGAAGGCATTTCCGGTGAAGCTTGTTCTTTCGCAGGACACTTGGGATTAGGCAAACTCATCACTTTGTACGACGACAACCACATCTCTATCGACGGTTCCACAGATGTGGCATTCACCGAAGATGTTTCTAAGAGATTTGAAGCTTACGGTTGGCACGTCCAACACGTCGAAGATGGTAACACGGATTTAGAAGCGATCGCCAAGGCAATTGAAGCTGCCAAAGCTGTCACCGATAAGCCTTCTTTCATCAAAGTAACAACCATTATTGGTTACGGTTCCCCCAATAAGCAAAACACCGCAGGTGTTCACGGTGCGGCTCTGGGTGCAGACGAAATTGCCTTGACTCGTAAACAACTAAATTGGGAACACGAGCCTTTCGTAATACCCCAAGACGCTCTCAACCACACACTTAAAGCAGTTGAGCGCGGCGCAACTTACGAAAGCGACTGGAACAAAATATTTGCCGACTACAAAGCTAAGTATCCCCAAGAAGCGGCTGAATTTGAACGCTACATTAGCGGCAAACTACCCGATGGTTGGGATAAAGCATTACCAATCCCCGAAGACAAAGCACTGCCTACCCGCAAACACTCAGAAACTAGCCTCAACAAACTAGCGGCGGTTTTACCAGAATTAATTGGTGGTTCGGCTGACTTAACCCACTCCAACCTGACCGAAATCAAGGGTAAGGGCGATTTCCAAAAAGGGCAATACCAAAACCCCAACATCCACTTCGGGGTGCGGGAACACGCTATGGGCGCAATCTGTAATGGGATCGCGCTGCACGCTTCGGGATTAATTCCCTACGGTGCAACCTTCTTGATCTTCACAGATTATATGCGTGCTGCCATCCGCTTATCCGCCCTTTCCCAAGCTGGCGTGATTTGGGTAATGACTCACGATTCCATTGGCCAAGGTGAAGATGGTCCGACGCACCAACCCATCGAAACTCTCGCTTCTTTGCGAGCCATTCCTAATTTAACCGTATTTCGTCCCGCAGACGGCAACGAAACCTCTGGCGCTTATAAAATAGCGATCGAAAGGGCGAAGCAAAACGCTCCTAGCTTATTGGCGTTTACCCGTCAAAACGTCCCCAACTTGGCAGGTACATCGGTTGAGGGTGTGGCGAAGGGTGGATACACCGTAGTTGATAGCCAAGGTACACCTGAGATCATCTTGATTGGTACTGGTTCAGAATTAAGCCTCTGCGTCACCGCAGCCGAGAAACTCACGGCTGAAGGCAAGAAAGTTCGTGTTGTCTCGCTACCAGCGTGGGATCTTTTTGAAGCACAGGATGCAGCTTATAAAGAGTCCGTTTTGCCGAAAGCTGTCACCAAGCGTTTGTCTGTAGAAGCTGCTAGTAGTTTCGGCTGGCACAAATACGTGGGTACTGAAGGCGATTGCGTTAGTATTGATCGCTTTGGTGCTTCGGCTCCAGGTGCTGTTTGTTTAGAGAAATTTGGCTTTAGCGTTGATAATGTGTTAGCTAAGGCTAAAGAATTGTTAGGTTAATAGCAACAGAATATTCTCAAAATTGTGTGGGGTGGGCATCTTGCCCGCCTTTTTTTTACGCAGAGGGGCGCTGAGGGAAGCGCAGAGTAGAATCGTTTATAATTGGGCTAATTAGTTGATAAATGAGAGAGGAAGTTATGCAAGAAGTTTCTAGCTATCATCAAGAACTTACTAACCGGATATCGCCAATTGTAGACAACCTATTTAAAAGCAATAGCTTGTACTTAGTGAAATTAAAAAAATGGGAAATGATTGAAATGCTCGTAGACCTGTTTGGTAAATTTTCACCAGAAGAAATGCGAGCTATTAAAGATGATGATTTAACACGCAGAATTGATAAGATTCTTGTCTTAGAGGCTGTTTCTGGCACCTTAAATGATTTGACACCAGAGCAAATCAAAATGTACGATGAAGCAGTAAAGAGAAAATAGACAAAGTGACTTATTTACTTGATACAAATATTGTTAGTTACATTTTGAGGAGAAATGCAACTGTTGGCAGGAAACTACGGGATGCTAATCGTTCAGGAGAAGAAGTTTTTATCAGTTGTATAACTTACTATGAACTTAAAAGAGGACTGTTGTATGCAAATGCTACGAGGCAGTTAGCTGAATTTAATCAATTTTATAGTAAATATGAAGTTTTATTTCTGGATGATATTGCAATTCTTGAAAAAGCTTGCGAAATTAATGTGGATTTAAAACGCAGAGGTCAAACTATCCAAGAGCAAGATATATTTATAGCAGCAACTGCGATCGCACGCGGTTTAATTCTGGTTTCTAATGACTCTGATTTGCTGCGAGTTGAAGGACTAAGCTTAGAGAATTGGCTATCAACAGATTCTTAGAAATAAGAGCTTCGTCTCTACTTAAGTTTACATTTGTCCTCACGATACTCCTGTTTAGAAACTGGGTTTTTTAGAAAAACCCAGTTTCTAGTCCTAAATTCCTACTAACTTGTCTAAAATAGCCCTAGCACGAGAATCCTTTAGCCCTCCTGCTGTCCGATAAAAAACCTCCCATTCATCAGAAGTAATTTGTAAATACGATTTGTATTCATCTGCTGATGCTCTCAGCTTTTGTTTGTAATCTGGATAGGAATAGATTTTAAGGTAGCGTCCGCGATTACCTGTGCGGCGAACCTTTATTTTCCACTCACGATTATAGCTATCACATAAAACTGTTTCTCCCAAATAATGTTTACCGCTATGGCGTTACTAACTTGATGGTGACATAACTAATGGAGATGGAACAAGACGATCAATTTGTAACCGTAGTCATTACACAACTTGTCAAACCAGGATGCGAAACTGCTTATGAGGCTTGGTTGAAAGATATTACCAGTGTTGCCAGAACTTATATTGGTCATATGGGAACAAATGTGATTCGTCCCCAACTTGGAGTGCGAAATGAATATGTGATCATCTTCCGGTTTGACGGCTATGAAAATTTGAAAGCGTGGATGACATCACGCGATCGCGAATACTGGCTAACTCAAGCCAAACCTTTAATTGAATCTGACGCTGATGTTCAGCAAATCAGTGGATTAGAAGCTTGGTTTTCTCTTCCCGGCCAACTACTGAAGACTCCACCGCGCTATAAAACAGCATTGCTAACTTGGGGAGCTGTATATGTGTTGATTAATGTGTTGAATATGTTTATAGTACCCCTGCTTCGCGGCTTACCTCCCTTGATTATTTCGTTGATTATTACTATTACTATGGTTCTGCTGTTAACCTATGTTGTTATGCCTAGAGTAAGCCGTTTATTTAGCTCTTGGCTATATCCTAAATCACGAAAAGTTTAGAGATTGAAGTTATTTTGACTCAACTCTATTAATCAAGTCATTGTGTTCCTTTCAACCTTCAGCCATCTTAACCAACAGCGAACTCAATAATTTGTCGTTTAGAGTGGGAATGAAAAGCCAAAACGATATCTTTTTTAGTTATTTATGCTTAGTTTTTTTCTAGATTAAAATAGTGCGATCGCATTCTCAAATAAGCTCTCATAAATTTCTAAACTTTCCTATTCAACAATTTATAGATTAGTTACTGGCTACTTTACAAATCACCATAATATGTGATTTATATTTGTCAGTATTATAGTGAACAAGTTTTAGTCCACATCGTTCTATTTCTTCCAGAAGTTTAGGCATTTCATACTTATGATGCCGCCAAATAGTAATCTCTTCACCTTCGGAGATTTCGATATTCTTATCTATTCCCATATAACTAAAATTTATAATGTAATGATGATGGAGTTTCATATTAGCAACTATACTATCTGTTTTTAAATCATATTTTCTTACAAGTTCACAATCTTCAGATTTAATCCCAATATTGTTTTTAACCCATCCATATATTTCTTCTACATGATAATTGCAGCCACCTCTTACTTTTCCATCCCATTCAGAGTTAGAACCAGTTTCGTTAGTGAACACCAGAAAATCATTTTTCCCCATGCTATCTCTAAAGTTTTTGAGGACTCTATCTCTATTTTGATGATTCCCAATGGTAACGCCTAAGTGTAAAAATATTTTCGCTGTATCGTCAATTTCAAAATTAGCTTGATTTTGCCATAAAATCTTAGGTATACAACTATTTTCTATGTCAATTGTGGAACTGATAAACTCCACTAAAGGAAACCATTTTCTAACATTACTTCTAGATAAATTAAGCAATTCCTCGCTAATATCTAAGGCAATATACTTATTAACCTTCCCTAGTTTATTCAGCCTCCAGATAAATTTTTTAATGGGATATGAATTTCCTGCACCAACGTCTATAATATTGACTTTTTTGCCATTTTGAATATTGCCATTCAGGTATTGAAAGTTATTATTTAAAAGGTCAATTTCTACACTCGATTTTCGATACCATTTAGGAATAATATATTTTAGATAAAAATCGTCCCAGATTTTTGCACCTCTACCTTTATAAGAATACTTTAAAGGGATTTCTCTGCTAAATTCTAATGCATCAATTATCCCTAAAACTTCTTCTTCAGAAAAAATAGAGTAGAACTCAGAACTTGGCTTTGCTGTGCGACTGATAGCAGTTGACATATCCGAGGGAAGTTGGGAATTACTATGAAAATTTTGAGCCATTATTCTTGTTCTTTGGTTTTCTTCGGTATTTAAGATTAGCCGCAATGCTTGCCAAAGAGGTATTTTCTCATACCGTTGTCCCAAAATTCGGAATTTCCACTACAAATAGATCCCACATTCACCGCTCTCAACTGACCAACTGGTTTTTTACAATCAAAATAGGTGATAATTTTTCAAAGATACAGGGGTGAATTCCATTGGTTCAGCAACCAGAACTCCAGGAAACTTCGTCGATACAGTCAATCCAGCGTGTGCTTGGGAGTTTAAGCACTTACCGGCGGACTTCGCTGGGAGCCTTAGCCAGCCTGTTGCTGTTGACGATCGCAAACGCAATTACCCCGCAACTATTTCGGTGGGGAATTGATCAAGGCATCATCCAAAAAAACCTCCAAATTGTGCTGTATAGCGCCGCCTGGATGGTATTGGCGGCGATCGCTCGTGGTGTATTTAACTTTGGACAAAGCTATTTAGCAGAAGCAGTGTCTCAGGGTGTAGCTTATGACCTGCGAAACAAAATTTTCAGCAAGATTCAAAATCTCAGTTTCAGCTATCACGATCAGGCGCAGACTTCCCAACTGTTAACCCGTGTCACCAGCGACATTGAGCAGATCCGTACCTTTGTTGGTACTAGCTTAATTCAGGTTATTGGTGGAGTTGTAACATTGGTGACTATTTCAGTGATTTTGCTGGTGATGAACTGGCAACTAGCACTGATTACCCTGACAGTAATCCCCCTTTCTGGATGGTTGATGGCGCAATTCATCACCCGAAATAACAAACTTTTTCGGCAAGTACAAGAGCAACTGAGTGACCTAAATGCTGTATTGCAAGAGAACTTAATCGGAATACGGGTAGTTAAAGCCTTTGTGCGGGAGTCAACCGAAAGGTCGCGTTACACGACCATGAATGATGCTCTAGTCAAGGCAAACATGAAGACCATTAGCGCCATCCGTAATACCTTCCCGTTTATCTTCTTGCTGAGTAATTTGGTAACACTGGCAGTTTTCGGCTACGGGGGAGCGCAGGTGATTGGGGAGAAATTCTCTATTGGCGAACTGGTGGCGTTTAACTCCTACCTAGCATTGATTCTCCAACCAATTTTGTTGATTGGATTTGCTGCACCTGCGATCGCTCAATCAGCTGCTTCCGCCGAACGAGTCTATGAAGTTGTAGATGCGGAGGTAGAAATTCGCGATCGCCCCGGTGCTGTCCCATTTGAAACTTGCGGTGGTAGAATCACCTTTGAAAACGTTTCCTTTCGCTATCCAGGAGCAACAACCGAAACTCTTAAAGGAGTTTCCTTTGAAACGAAACCCAACGAATTGATCGCCGTTCTGGGGATGACAGGTTCCGGGAAAAGCACAATTATGAACTTAATTCCCCGCTTTTATGATGTTACAGGGGGAGCAGTTCGCATTGACGGACGAGATGTAAAAAGTTTTACGCTTAAAAGCCTCAGATCGCGTATTGGCATTGTATTTCAGGAAACCACCCTCTTCTCAGGCACAATCCGCGAAAATATTGCCTATGCAAAGCCAAATGCAACCATAGAGCAGGTGATTGAGGTGGCAAAAACTGCACAAATGCATGATTTTATTACCAGTATGCCCGATGGCTACGAGACGATTGTGGGTGAACGCGGTGTTGGCTTGTCTGGTGGACAAAAACAACGAATTGCGATCGCTCGTACCCTACTCACCGATTACAGCATTCTAATTTTAGATGATAGCACCTCGGCTGTGGATGCCAAAACTGCTGCCCAGATTCAAGCCGAGCTAGATGGCTTAATGCGCCAAAAAGCTTGTACAACTTTTGTAGTAGCTCAACGCATCAGCACCGTTAAGAATGCCGATCGCATTTTTCTTATGGATAAAGGACGATTGATGGCACAAGGTACTCATGAAGAATTGATGCAAACTAGCCCACTCTACAGTGTGATTTTGGAATCTCAGGTAAAGCAGAAGGAGAAAAATTGACCGTTAGTAGTCTAGGTTTACTGGCGCTGTTTTCTAAGGACTTCAAAAAACAATGGGTATTATTGATAATGATCAGATGTCTTTAGGCGAAACTGGAGACTGTGGCAGAAAAAGTAAAAGCACGCTTGGATGATTAAAAATGACAGCACAAGAAAGAGAACAGTTAATTAAAGAGATCAACGTACTGCTACATCAAGCTTATGACAGTACTTTAGATGAAATTCACGCATACCTAAAAAGAATTGATGATCTAGACGATGAAGAAGACTTAAAAGCCATTCAAGAAGCAAGGATTGATATACGCATTAATGGCACTGTGTCTTGGGATGAAATTCAAAAGGAAATAAGAAACGAAATAAACAAGGATGTTGCGTGAGTTACGAAGTTAAATTTTCAAAGGGTGCAAAAAAGCAGTTTAGGAAATTACCTCTAGATGTACAACAGCGCATACAGACTAAAATCAATGACTTGGCAATAGAACCGCGTCCAAACGGGGTAAAAAAATTACTTGGTGATGATAATTCATATCGTGTTCGAGTCGGTGATTATCCAGTTATTTATCAACTAGACGACGATATTTTGATAGTAACTGTAATAAAAGTAAGACATCGTAGCGAGATTTATAAAGATGAAAGTTAGGACTAATTAATTTGTGATTAATTCTTGATGATTTTAGTAGAGGGGGAATATTGGCGCGATCGCTAATCAGATCAAACAATTCCGGTTATCTGAGGTCAAAATGGTTGTAGGGTGTGGGTTACAGGGTCTACAGTCAGCGCGGTGAAAATAAATACAGCTAAATAGGTTCATAGTATTGCTTGAGATTTTTATACAGCCTTGTAATCAAAACAAAGACTTTTAATCCAAAATCTAAAATCCCAAATTGTTATGAGAGGCACTATTCCGGTTGTTGCATCTGAGCAAAAAGCAAGTCAGCAACTCTCTACCCTGGGGCGCTTTTTGCAATACGTTTTACTCTATCGCAAAGAAATTCCCATTGCTCTGACATTAGTATTTATTGGTGCAGTAACCCAAGCGATCGGGCCATTCTTCCTCGGCTGGTCAATTGATCACCTAATTAAACAAGGGAATTTGCAGGGATTACTACTGTTATTAGGGCTACTAGCGCTTAACTATGGACTTGGTGTCTTGGCAATCCGGGGTCAAATTATTCGAGTCGGCTGGATTATGCAGCGATTGCTGGCTCAACTGAGACAAGACATTTTCACTAAAATCCAAAGTCTGCCACTCAGCTTTTTCGATCGCAGCGAAGCGGGTGATTTAATGAGCCGCTTGCTGAATGATGTCAACACCGTAAATCAGGCATTTGGACTGACGATCGCCCAAATGCTCGGCAACACCTTCAGTTTAGTCGGCATAATCATTGCTATGCTCTCAATCAACCTGCAACTTGGTTTGTTGAGCAATCTGGTTGTGCCACTGATGATTTTTACCACCAGCTTGTTTGCACGTTGGGCTAGAGTCAGGTTTCGCGTCACCCGACAAACCATTGGGCAGCTTTCCGCCAAGTTAGAAGAAGATATTGTCAGCGTCAGAGAAGCACAGGCATTTAATCGTGTACAGATGAACATCGCAGAATTTGACATCCTCAACGCTGCCAATCGTGATGCTAACGTCGAGGCTGTGGCAATTACTTCGGCCTTTTTGCCGTCGATTGATTTTCTCAACACATTAGCAACAGCAGGTGTATTGGCCTATGGTGGCTATCTGGCGGTAACAGGAGCTGCAACAGTTGGTGTAGTGACATCCTTTTTACTTTATGTCCAGCAGTTCTTTCGTCCTATCCAAATTCTCAGCCAGTTTTACACCCAAGCTCAATCTGCCTTCGCCGGATTAGAGCGCATCTTTCTATTGCTAGATGAACCCTCACAACTCAATGATGCACCCAATGCGATAGAAATGCCGCCCATTCAGGGTGAGGTGACATTCGAGAATGTCAAGTTTGGCTACAACCCAGATCAATTGGTTCTCAAAGGAGTGAATTTACACGCCTATCCAGGACAGATGGTTGCCTTAGTCGGGCAGACTGGTTCGGGAAAAAGTACAATTATTAACTTGATCTTGCGCTTCTACGATGTATCTGGCGGTGCAGTGAAAATTGATGATATTGATGTGCGTAGCGTTACTCAAGCAAGTCTGCGCCGTCAAATTGGCATTGTTCTACAAGACAATATTTTGTTCAGTGGCACCGTCGCCGAAAACATTGCCTTTGGCGCTTCTTATTCTACCCAAGCTGATATCGAAGCGGCTGCACAGTTGGCAAATGTGCATGAATTTATTACCTCACTGCCACAGGGCTATACAACTCAATTGGGTGAACGAGGCGCACCTCTGAGTCAGGGACAGCGACAACTGATCAGTATTGCTCGTGCAGTGTTGATTAACCCCCGAATTCTGATTCTCGATGAAGCGACTAGCAGCATCGATACTCGCACAGAAGCGCTAGTACAAATTGCGATCGCTCGCTTGCTGCAAGGTCGTACCAGCTTCGTGATTGCTCACCGCCTCAGTACAGTTACCCAGGCAGATCAGGTATTAGTAATTCAGCAGGGACAAATTATCGAGCAGGGTACTCATACCGAACTCATCGAGCAGCAGGGTGACTATGCGAACCTCTATGCCCTTCAACTCGGTTCAGCAAACACGATATAAGTATTGCTTCGATCTGTCGTAGGGGTTTAGCATTGCTAAACCATTACAAGGGATATCTATTTACTGCGTAAAGCCGGGTAAGTTATTTTTTGCAGGTTGATACAAGTAAGGAACGCAAATTTAATAACGTGCAATTCTTATTTAACTTGGAATGGTGCGTTACGCTCCGCTAACACACCCTACTTTTGCACTTTATTTAATCCACATTCCTAAGATGCAGCGTCTCTCATGTAGAGACGGCGATTTATCGCGTCTCCACAGAGAATGTACTCAATTGCAAGATTAAGTTACAAAAAGTAAAATATATATAGACATAGTTCAAATTTACCAATTGTCCGCAAAGGAATGAAGCTACCTAACCTCGATTCGGAAACCATCGATCGCATCATCGAAATGGCATGGGAAGATAGAACAACTTTTGATGCTATTGAGGCTCAGTTTGGGCTGCTTGAGAAACAGGTAATTGCTTTAATGAGGCGACAAATGAAGGAATCCAGTTTTCAGATGTGGCGAGAGCGAGTCACCAAACGCAAGACAAAGCATTTATATAAGCGAGAATTTATTGCAGGTAAGTTTAAATCGTCCAATCAAAAAACGTAAAATTGGATGAGAACACATTGCTATACAGTACGCATACCAAGGAGTTGAGGCGATCGCCACGTTTGAGCATTCCTGACTTTATTAAATACTTTCAAAAATATCATAATTGTGGAAAATAATAAGGTAAGTCGAGTATCACAAGACTCACTTAATTTCCTCATTTCCTCTAGGCTAATATGACTCATCCTTTCCTTGAACGTCTGCGTAGTCCAGATAGCCCAGTCCTCGTTTTCGACGGGGCGATGGGAACCAGCCTCCAAACTCAAAACCTCACCGCTGAAGACTTCGGTGGCGCACAGTATGAAGGTTGTAACGAATACCTAGTCCACACAAAACCCGAAGCTGTCGCTAAGGTTCACCGAGACTTTCTCGCGGCTGGGGCTGATGTCATTGAAACTGATACCTTTGGCAGTGCGTCCATTGTGCTGGCAGAATATGATTTGGCAGACCAAGCCTACTACCTCACCAAAACAGCCGCAGAATTGGCGAAGCGTGTCGCTGCGGAATTTTCCACGCCAGAAAAACCCCGGTTTGTCGCTGGTTCTATCGGTCCCACAACCAAACTACCCACCTTAGGACATATTGACTTTGACACCATGAAAGCTACTTTTGCCGAACAAGCAGAAGCGCTGTGGGATGGTGGTGTGGATTTATTTCTAGTGGAAACTTGCCAAGATGTGCTGCAAATTAAAGCGGCGCTAAATGCAATTGAAGAAGTTTTTGCTAAAAAAGGCGATCGCCGTCCGTTGATGGTGTCTGTGACAATGGAAAGCATGGGCACAATGTTGGTAGGTTCAGAAATCAGCGCTGTGCTGACAATTTTGGCACCTTATCCCATAGACATTCTCGGTCTGAACTGTGCCACAGGCCCAGACTTGATGAAACCACATATCAAGTATTTGGCTGAACATTCACCTTTCATTGTTTCCTGTATTCCCAACGCGGGTTTACCTGAGAACGTTGGCGGTCAAGCGCACTACCGCCTGACACCGTTGGAATTACGGATGGCGCTGATGCATTTTGTTGAAGATTTGGGTGTCCAAGTGATTGGGGGTTGCTGTGGGACTCGTCCAGAACACATTCAACAATTGGCAGAAATTGCCAAAGACCTAAAGCCAAAAGTTAGACAGCCTAGTTTAGAACCAGCAGCAGCATCAATTTACACCACTCAGCTCTACGACCAAGACAACTCTTTCTTGATTGTCGGCGAACGTCTCAATGCTAGTGGTTCCAAGAAGTGCCGCGATTTGCTGAATGCAGAAGATTGGGATGGACTCGTTTCAATGGCAAAGGCGCAGGTAAAAGAAGGCGCACACATTCTTGATGTCAACGTCGATTATGTCGGACGTGATGGTGTGCGGGATATGCACGAATTAATTTCGCGCATCGTCAATAATGTGACATTGCCCTTAATGCTTGACTCCACCGAATGGGAAAAGATGGAGGCGGGTTTAAAAGTTGCCGGTGGTAAGTGCTTGCTGAACTCCACTAACTACGAAGACGGAGAACCCCGTTTTTTGAAAGTGTTGGAATTGGCGAAAAAGTACGGAGCAGGTGTAATCATTGGTACTATCGATGAAGATGGGATGGCGCGGACAGCAGACAAAAAGTTTGCGATCGCTCAACGTGCTTACCGTCAAGCTGTAGAATATGGCCTACCTCCCACAGAAATATTCTTTGATACCCTAGCTTTACCAATTTCCACTGGCATTGAAGAAGACCGAGAAAACGGTAAAGCCACAATTGAATCCATTCGGCGAATTCGTGAAGAATTACCTGGAAGTCATGTAATTTTGGGTGTTTCCAATATTTCCTTTGGTTTGAATCCAGCGTCGCGCATGGTATTAAACTCAGTGTTTCTGCACGAGGCGACGACGGCGGGAATGGATGCAGCCATTGTCAGTGCTAACAAAATTTTACCACTGTCTAAAATTGAAGAACGCCATCAAGAAATCTGTCGCCAACTGATTTATGACGATCGCAAGTTTGATGGTAACATTTGCGTTTATGATCCCTTGGCAGAGCTTACCACAGCCTTTGCTGGGGTGACGACAAAACGCGATCGCTCCTTAGATGAAAGTCTCCCCATTCCAGAACGTCTCAAGCGCCACATCATCGACGGCGAACGCATTGGCTTAGAAGAACATTTGAAAAAAGCCCTAGAAGAATATCCCCCCTTGCAAATTATCAACACCTTCTTGCTAGATGGCATGAAAGTTGTCGGGGAATTATTCGGTTCTGGACAAATGCAATTACCCTTCGTCTTGCAATCTGCGGAAACCATGAAGGCGGCTGTGGCGTATTTAGAACCGTTCATGGAAAAATCTGAATCTGGCAACAATGCCAAGGGAACCTTTATCATTGCCACAGTCAAAGGCGATGTCCACGACATTGGTAAAAACTTGGTGGATATCATTTTATCCAACAACGGCTACAAAGTGATTAATCTGGGAATTAAGCAGCCAGTAGAAAACATCATCAACGCTTACGAACAGCACAAAGCTGATTGTATTGCCATGAGTGGTTTGCTGGTGAAATCCACCGCCTTCATGAAAGAGAATTTGGAGATATTCAACGAAAAGGGAATTAGCGTACCCGTGATTTTAGGTGGTGCGGCGCTGACTCCCAAGTTTGTCCATGAAGATTGCCAAAAAACCTACAACGGTAAAGTAGTTTATGGCAAAGATGCCTTTTCTGACTTGCACTTCATGGATAAATTAATGCCAGCAAAAACTGCTGGTAACTGGGATGATTTGCAGGGATTTTTGGATGAATTTGCCGAAACTGCTGAAGTTTCTACAAATGGTCATAAAGAACCAAAAGCTAAAATTGCTAAGAAAACATCTGCTGAACTAAAAGAAGTAGATACAAAACATTCTGATGCTGTGGCGATAGATATTGAACGCCCGACACCGCCTTTCTGGGGAACGCAGTTGTTGCATCCTAATGATATTCCCATTGAGGAAATATTCTGGCACTTGGATTTACAAGCTTTGATTGCTGGACAGTGGCAATTCCGCAAACCAAAGGAGCAATCTAAGGAAGAATATCAGGCTTTCTTAGCTGAGAAAGTTTACCCAGTTTTAGAAACTTGGAAACAGCGGATTATAGAGGAGAATCTGTTGCATCCCCAGGTGATTTATGGGTATTTCCCTTGTCAATCTGAGGGAAATTCTGTACACATATATAACTCAGAAAACCAATCACAGCAGGTTGCAACTTTCGAGTTTCCCAGACAAAAGTCATCGAGGCGACTGTGCATCGCAGATTTCTTTGCACCGAAGGAGTCGGGAATTATTGATGTGTTCCCGATGCAAGCGGTAACTGTCGGAGAGATTGCAACAGAGTTCGCCCAAAAGCTGTTTGCTAATAATCAATACACTGATTATCTGTATTTTCACGGCATGGCGGTACAAGTGGCGGAGGCTGTGGCTGAATGGACACACGCCAGAATTCGCCGGGAGTTAGGTTTTGCTGCTGACGAACCGGATAATATTCGGAATATCTTAGCACAGCGCTATCGTGGCTCACGCTATAGTTTTGGGTATCCGGCTTGCCCGAATATTCAGGATCAGTACAAGCAACTGGAGTTATTACAGACTGACAGGATTAACTTGTATATGGATGAAAGTGAACAACTTTATCCAGAACAGTCTACTACTGCCATTATTACTTACCACCCAGTAGCAAAATACTTCAGCGCTTAATCTATATCCTCTCTCTTTTTGGTTTTATCGGGTGGGTTAGGCTTACCTAACTCACTCTATTTAATTTCAGAAGTTGTTTATCCCATATTCAGCGAAGATAAATTTGGCGTTGCATAGCTGCGGGATGATTTTTCTCACGCAGAGGAGCCAGTGCGTTGGGCGGCTCTGCCGACTTGAAGCACCTGGCGTCGCGCAGAGACGCAGAGAGGATAAGGAGTTTTAGATTTCAATACATAACATTTCATCCCTTGATTCAGCAAAGATAAATTTAATTTCCTGATATTTTTAGAGTTAGCTTGAAGTAACAAATAATCAGAAGGTGTCTGAATTATTGTTTTAATATATTTGCAGCTTATGAAAAAAGTTACTGTTTATCGATACCGGATTTATGGACTAATTGGGTTAATATCCTTAACCGTCGTATTAAGTACAAATACATCTGCCCTAACACAGTTAGCAAGCGATGCCCCAATTGGGCAAACTCCCATCCCTGCTTCTAATTTGATTTGGCCGACTCAAGGGTTTATTTCTCAAGGCTTCCGCAAATATCAACATGAAGGAATTGATATTGCCGGGGCATCTGGGACTCCTATTGTTGCTGCTGCATCCGGTATAGTTGTAAAAGCAGGTTGGGATGATTGGGGATTAGGCAATGCTTTAACTATTAAACATCTCGACGGTAGTATAACTGTTTATGGTCACAATCGCCGTTTATTGGTGAGCAAGGGTCAACAAGTCGTTCGAGGTCAAATTATTGCTGAGATGGGATCTACAGGCAATAGTACAGCACCTCATCTACATTTTGAAATTCATCCAAATGGGCAAATAGCAGTTGATCCCCTTCGTGTGTTGGCAGCCTCAACTGCAAGTGTCACCTCTGCTTCTAGAGTTCAGCAAAGTAACCCAAACCACCTAGTTTCAACACCTCCGGTAGCAAAGCAAGTTTTACCTTCACAGCCAATTTCAATAGGTTTTATACCTGTAAGCACTGATATAAAATGCAATGGAGCGATGATTATTGAAGGCGAGAATGCAAACATTCGTGTAAAAGTCTGCAAAGAAAATGGCCGATTATTTTATATTGGGCAGTTGAAGCAAGACGCAAGTAAGCCAATAAAGATGCCAGCTTTGAATATTGGCAAAGGCAGATATCGAGCAGATAATGGTAGTTTTTCTTATTTAATCACTACTGAAAGCGTGGAAGTGTGGCGAAGTGGCAGTCAGATTCGTTCTGACAGTTTTTATACTTTTACAAAATCACCTTGAAGAAGAAGTCAGAATTCATGAGCGGTTTAGAAGTCAATACGGTTTGGTTAAGCTACATAGCTCTTAAAGATCCCCCTTAATCCACGCCAGTCGCTCATGGGGGAAACCCCCAAGACCGCGCTGGCTCCACTTAAAAAGGGGGAAATAGAGCCATTTTTAGCCCCCCTTTTTAAGGGGGTTGGGGGGATTTAGTCTTATCTAAACCGTATTGGTTTAGAAGTATAGTTACACTGTGACAAAAAATCATCAAAGAAAATCTCTATTGTTTCTTCAAAACTCTCAGCAACTTGCGCCTTGAGGTTTTTGTATTTCGCGCAGTCTGTAGCAGCTTCCGCCTTCCTTGTAAGAGCTTCCGCCTTGACGTTTCCGTGTTTCGCGCAGTCTGTAGCAGCTTCCGCTTTCCCTGTAAGAGCTTCCGCTTTAACGTTTCCGTGTTTCGCGCAGCCTGTAGCAGCTTCCGCTTTAACGTTTCCGTGTATCGCGCAACTTGTAGCAGCTTCCGCTTTAACGTTTCCGTGTATCGCGCAACTTGTAGCAGCTTCCGCTTTAACACCAGCTTTGTAATTTACCCCAATTTTGCACTTTATTTAATCTGCATTCCTTATTCATCCGCCAGTACTTTGGCAAGCTCAGTAACTATCGTACAGAATTTATTCTGAATTCTGACTCTTGAATTCTGTTTCGATAAAGTACCCACATACTGAGCGATCGCAAAAATCTAAAATTTCATAATCCGCAACATGGATTATATACTACTGGATCATGAGATGAAAAAATTGATCCGCGAGAGCTAAATACAGCATTCTCGTTTCGCCAGGGACGCACGAGGAAATCAGTGAAAGTTTTAGTTGTAGGTAATGGGGGGCGCGAACACGCTCTGGCATGGAAACTGTTGCAATCTAAGCAAATTGAGCAAGTTGTCTGTGTACCAGGGAATGGGGGCACAGCAAGTATGGAACGTTGCCAAAACTTGCCTCTAGCAGTAGATGATTTTGAGGGGATGAGCCAATATGCTCTAGAACATGGCATAAATTTGGTAATAGTTGGGCCAGAAGTCCCGTTAGCAAAGGGAATTACAGATTACCTCCAAGACAAAGGACTGATGGTATTTGGCCCAGTTAGAGCCGGAGCGCAAATTGAAGCGAGTAAAGCTTGGGCAAAAGCTCTGATGCAAGAAGCAGGGATTCCCACGGCACAATCTGCGGTATTTACGGAGGCAGCAGCAGCAAAATCTTATATAAGAGCTACGGGAGCGCCAATTGTTGTCAAAGCTGATGGCTTGGCGGCTGGTAAGGGTGTAACGGTGGCTGAAACAGTTGAACAGGCAGAGAGTGCCGTTGATGCAATCTTTCAGGGACAGTTTGGTAGTGCTGGTGAATTTGTCGTCATTGAAGAATGTTTAATTGGGCAAGAGGTGTCAATTTTAGCGTTGACGGATGGGTTAACAATTCGATCTTTGCTGCCCGCTCAAGACCATAAGCGGATTGGTGACGGCGATATGGGGGAAAATACTGGTGGGATGGGAGCATACAGCCCAGCACCTATTGCTACGCCAGAGTTAATGGCACGTATTCAAACAGAAGTATTAGAAAGAGCGATCGCAACTTTAAAATCTAAAGGCATTGACTACCGTGGTGTGCTGTATGCTGGGTTGATGATTGCACCCGATGGCGAATTCAAGGTTTTGGAATTTAATTGTCGTTTTGGCGATCCAGAAACCCAGGTGATTTTGCCACTCTTAGATACACCCTTAGAAGAGTTACTTCTAGCTTGCGTACAACAGCGATTAAGTGAATTGCCGCCCATTGCTTGGAAAGCAGGAGCATCTGCCACTGTCGTTGCAACTTCAGGCGGTTATCCAGGAGAATATCAGAAAGGCCACATAATTACTGGTATTGGAGAAGCAGAAAAAGCCGGAGCAACTGTATTCCATGCAGGTACGAAGTTGAACCAGCAACAAGAAGTGGTGACAGATGGGGGACGGGTGTTAAATGTGACTGGAATCGGAGAAAATTTTGAGCAAGCGATCGCTCAAGCCTATGCAGGGATCAAATATATTCAATTTGAGGGAATATACTACCGGCGAGATATCGGTCATAGAGTGCTGAGTGCGAAGTAGAGGCAGCAAACCCCATAAGTATTACTTGTTAAAGATGGTGTGCGGATGATTCTTGCGTTATTAAACTCTGTTATGTGCCAATAGGCTAACAATGGGATACACCACATGGATAATCCCGCACACTTAACAGCTATAGCGTAGCTAGCGATACCTAAAATCAACTTAAACATCGCTATTTATGCTGCTGGTTACATCTGCTTTCACAAGGGTAAGCAGATTAGGATGAACTCATTAGACGATCCAGTAATACTTGGACAGGCATATTATCCACATAATATTCTTATTACGCATCCAGGTCATTTGAATGATATTTACGATGAGCTTCTAACTTTAGAGCCAATAAAATGTCTATTCAAGTTTTTAGAAGATGTACCAGATCAGGTTTTCCCGTACAAAAGAGAACAAATTTGTGCAAATCTATCAACGCTACTGGGATTCTGTCAGGAAGTTTTGGAGATTGCGCTTATTCTTGAAATCATTGAACATCCAGAAACAAAGGCTGGAGATTTTATTTTACGAGATGATACCTTGCGTCCTCTACAAATGAAACAGTCTTACTTAGTGAAGTTAGGAGAATATGCTCATCATAAGGGAGTTAAGGTAGTTGCTGTTACTAAACAATCTTTTACTAAGATGGAACTAGCTTATACATTTAAACAGATTGATAGTTATCTTCAGGATCAACTTAAGTATGAGTATCCTTTTGTAGAAACAGATCCAAAGCGCAAGAAACTTTGTTGCTGGTTTGAAATTCCTGATGTAGTTCTCAAGGCAGCATATCAGGGAGATATGTTTATCAAGAAATCGATTCGCGGAGGAAGAGGATTTGGGTTGTTTATGGCAGCTCGGTTAGATTATGTGGAAAAGCTACAAAACTATGATTGGCTTATACTGGATGTCAATATCTTTGATGCTATTCCAGAAATTGGATCAAACACCATTGAAAGAGATAGGGCAGAACTGGCTTTAATATTTAAAGAGCTAACTCGACTTACTCAGGAACATTACATTCTTGGATATCCTTATCCGCTATGTGAAGTTCACAATTTTATCTCTCTAAAAAAGAACTTTAAAGAAGAAATAATCGCTCGTCTAAAGTACTCTCTTTATAGAGATCAGAGAATGGATAACGTTGATATTGAAAATCTTTTTCTAGATATGCATGACAGATTTTAAGAGGACTCTTTATGTCGAAAGCTAACAAAGCAGATTTTGGTGTTTTATATGGTCAAAAAACAACTGAGGATGCACTATTAATCTATTCTTCCTATGAAGACGCTAAAGCCAGTCCACAAACTGGTGATTTTATCGTCTTAACTCCAAAAGACGAGGGTAGTACAAAGTATCTTGCAAGGGTTGAGGCTGAAATCTACGACGAAGACCCTATTTTCAAGTCACAAGAAAAAACTTTGGTTGCTGTACATTATGCTCGAATTGCAGAAAGGGAGCTTTCTGAACGTGATAAACAAAAGATGTTCAGCTATACATACAAGGTTCGTATTTTAGGCACATTTACAGACAGTGGCTCTACAATCGCTTTCACAACTGCTGTGAGAAAACTACCAACAGTTTCTTATATTGCAAGACATTTAAACAAGCGCGAGATAGAATCAATCCTCAATAAAACGAATGAAAACGGTGCTGAGATTGGATATCTCTGTGTCGGAGAAACAGTCTTCCAGGATAAGGGACCAATTCTCTTTAAGATTGATAAGTTGCGTAGCAGACGCACGATGGTATTTGCCCAATCTGGTTTCGGAAAAACCAATCTTGTTAAAGTACTTCTCTACCACATGACTCGTGATACTTCATATGGAAAGTTGATTTTCGATTTGAATGGTGAATATTTTTTACGTGGTACGGCTACATACGGATTGGGAGATATCAATGAAAGCTCAATTCGGGATAATGTTGTCGTATATACTGACAAGAAACTACCCGATATTTATACGAAACAAAGTCGATTCATTTTCGGCGGTAAAGTTGCACTCAATATGCATAAGCACTTAGCGGTAGGTGACATATTGAATTTTGGGGCTGGTTTTTCGGAAGTTATGAAGTCTTTTCTTCTGTATCTTGACGAAGATGGCGTATCTAATTTTATTGAAAATATTGATGACTATGTTAAAAACCCAAGCAAACTTCATCAAGACTTTTCTGATTTTTTTGGCGAAAAGATGCCTGATGCAAAAGGCATCGTTAAAGAGGATGTCTCTGCCAGGAAAACAATCATGGCAATCAGAAAGAGAGTTCGTCATTTAGTCGATGAAGGTAGTCTACATTCTGGATCATCAAAGCTTATTGAGGATGTATTCAAATATCTAAAGCAGGGGAAGACTGTCATTATTGATCTATCTCTAAAAGACAATATGGATGCCAGTATTATTTCAACTATTCTGGTTCGCAAACTGTTTGAAAGCAACAAGGAGAAATTTACCTCGGATGAACCAGAAGAAGTAGTTAATGCGGTCATCTTTGTAGAAGAAGCCCAAAATGTTTTATCTCAGGAATTTGTTAAATCAAATGCAAATCCATTTGTCAGAGTAGCAAAGGAAGGACGTAAATTTGGATTAGGATTAGTCGCTGTAACACAACGCCCCTCCGCGATTTCTGATGAAATTAGAACCCAAGCAGAAAATTTCTTTGCCTTTCATATGGGCAATTCCGATGATATTAAGGCACTTGTAAAGTCCAACATAAACTATGATGGAGTGATATCAAACTTTATTCAGCGCGAGACGATCGCAGGTAATCTTTATATGGTTTCATCCGATCAAGCTTTTGCGCTTCCTGTGCGCGTTACTGAGTTTGAAAAGCTTGTACAAGGAAAGGTTTATCCAGAGGCTAAATTCTAAAGATTAATTTGGGCTAGGAGTGCAATCTTACGAATTTTCGGATACAAAACATGATGGAAGAAAAGCACAAACTAGCTCTGAAGCAAAAAATTATTAGTAATCTAAAAGATTATGGAGTTATATGGCACGAAAAAACACATAAAGTTATTGTAGAAGACTTCAGAGAAGTTCAGCGAAAATTAGCTGAACGAACGAATTCAAAAGGGCAAGAGTATAAAAGTAAGGTTCAGAAATATCTCGCGCAACCTTCAGATATTGATATATCTAGAATTAATCCTTATCTCGTTATGGTTAAATCCAAAGCGGAGCATCAACGACTTTGGGCATATGCTACCTCCTATTGGTCAGTACCTGTTACAGTCGGTTATGGAAGACGCATTCGATACTTTGTCTTCGATCATCAAAATGATAAGTTGATAGGAATAGTTGGTCTTTGTGATCCTGTTATTGGTTTAGGTGTTAGAGATGACCAATCTATCGGGTGGACAAAAGATCAAAAAATGCAGCGACTATATAACTGCATGACTGCATATATTCTTGGAGCAATCCCGCCATATAATAAAGTACTTGGCTCTAAGCTGATTGCCCTTACTTTAATGTTTCCAAAAGTTCGTAAAGATTTTTATCAAAAATATAAAGATAGTCCTTCTGTTATTACTGGAGAAAATAAAAAGCCTTATCTTGTTTATATCGATACACTAGGAGCATTTGGTAAGTCAGCAATTTATAATCGTCTAGCAAACTGGGATTTTATAGATTATACGAAAGGGCAAAGCCATCTTCACATAACAGCAAATGGCAGTTGGGAACTAATTAGACAAGTTGTACCAGACGATGTTTTTAATAGTTACAAATTTGGCGAGGGTCCAAATTGGAAAATGCGTATCTTGAAAAGAGGTTTACGTGAACTTGGCTTGTCACAAGATATGCTTAGTATTGGTTGGCAAAGAGGATATTATCGTTGCACCTTGGCTAAAAATTGGCAGAAGTATCTGCTGGGAGATACAAATCAGGTGCTATGGAAAGACTTTACTCAGAGAGATTTAGTAAGCTACTGGCATGAAAAATGGGTCACTCCTCGACTAGATACTTTGCAAACTAATTTGGAGTTAGAACTTGATTTGTAAATTTTTCTAAAGCTCATGCGTTAAGATACCTTCAATATATTTAAAAGTTAATTTAATGTTTAGACATCCAATCCAAATGCAGTCTGATGTCGGCTTTAAGGCTGGCACTGATTTCCATCAGACAGCGAGGCTAACTTATACTTAAGCTATGCCCAAGTTAGACATTATCCATAATGCGGTAAAAAATGCACTGATGAATGACGGCTGGACGATTACAGATGATCCCTACGTAATCCAGTATCGAAGAACAACATTATACGCTGATCTAGGTGCTGAACGTCCCATTGCAGCTGAACAAGATGGGCAAAAACTTGTTGTTGAAGTGAAAAGCTTTGTTGGTGCATCAAAGATCCAAGATTTGAAAGAGGCTCTCGGTCAGTATGACATCTACCGTTATCTTCTAGAGGAAACAGCGCCAGACCGTAAACTTTACCTTGCTGTCAGTGCGATCGCTTATAAAAGCTTTTTCAACCAGGATGTGATTCAACTCATCCTTTACAAACATCAACTTCCACTCATTGTCGTCGATACAGAAACAGAGGAGATCACACAATGGATAAATTAACTGAGTATCCCAAGATAATTAAGCGTATCCTGACGGAGTATATAGAACTATCTAACCGTCGTCTTAACCGAGACATCGAAACATTCTTGATTGTAGATGAGCCAAAGAGTCAGTATATTTGGATGAACCTTGGTTGGCAAAATGGCGAACGTATTACTGGTATGACCGTCTACGTGCGGATTCGAGATCGCAAATTCTGGATTGAGGAAGATTGGACTGAAGATGGGATCGCAACTGACCTAGTTCGTGCAGGTGTTGCCAAGGAAGATATAGTGTTGGCATTCCATGAGCCTAAGATGCGGCAATACACAGATTTTGCAGTAGCATCGTAGCGGTGACATCCTTTGACAATGCGGTGCGGCTGACGGTAGAAATATCCTCTGGACTCCCCAATCTCTCTTTGCGCTAACATATTTGTCAAATTAACTGTTAATTTTTTAGTTGTTGGCTTTATAACAAAGACTACTAACAACTTTATTTAAGATGCTAAGTTTGTTAAAAACAATTCGAGATGCGATCGCTAGTTGGTGGTCTGAATTCACCCTCCAGACCAAACTGTTGGCTGTGGCCACAATGGTAGTTTCCTTGGTAATGAGTGGTCTGACCTTCTGGGCTGTGAATACAATACAGCAGGATGCGCGGATAAATGACACCCGCTTCGGTCGTGACTTGGGGCTGCTGCTTGCTGCCAATGTTGCCCCCTTAGTTGCTGAGAATAATCTGACTGAGGTTGCCCAATTTTCCCAACGCTTCTACAGCAGCACCTCTAGTGTGCGTTATATGCTCTACGCCAATGAAACCGGGGAAATCTTTTTTGGCATTCCCTTTTGGGAAGCGGAGGTAAAAAACTCCCTCACCATTAAACGGCGGATACAACTGCCAGAAGATTACCCTAGTGATGGGGTAAAGCCGATGGTACGGCAACATACAACCCCAGATGGCATAGTTACCGATGTATTTATTCCCCTGATTGCCGATAAAAAATACTTAGGTGTATTAGCGATCGGGATCAACCCCAATCAGACTGCTGTCATCTCCACGAATTTTACCCGCGATGTCACCATTGCCGTTTTTATCACAATTTGGGTAATGGTGATTTTGGCAGGAGTGATCAACGCCTTGACCATCACTAAGCCGATTAAAGAACTACTCGTAGGGGTAAAGCAAATTGCAACCGGGAATTTCAAGCAGAGGATTGATTTACCATTAGGGGGCGAACTGGGGGAGTTAATTTTAAGTTTTAACGAAATGGGAGAGCGATTAGAGCGTTATGAAGAGCAAAATATTGAGGAACTGACCGCAGAAAAAGCCAAGCTAGAAACCCTAGTTTCCACGATCGCCGATGGTGCTGTGTTGATTGATAACAATATGCAAGTGATATTAGTCAACCCCACAGCAGAGCGAATTTTTGGCTGGGAAGCTGCTGATGTGGTAGGACACAATCTATTGCATCACTTGCCCCCATCGGTACAAATGGAAATCGCTGATCCATTGCATGAAATGGCAGCAGGTGAATGCGAAAGTGCCGAATTCCGAATTTTTATTAACCAACCCATCCCACGAACAATCCGCATCCTCTTGACTACAGTACTCAACCTGCAAAGGGAAAGTATCAAAGGTATTGCGATTACTATCCAAGATATAACCCGCGAGGTAGAATTAAACGATGCAAAAAGTCAATTTATCAGCAACGTTTCTCACGAACTGCGAACGCCTCTATTTAACATCAAAACCTATATTGAAACCCTGCACGACTATGGCGAAGAGTTAGGTTTAGAAGAACGGCAAGAATTTCTGCAAACGGTGAATAATGAAACTGATCGCTTAACCCGCCTAGTTAACGATGTTTTAGATTTGTCAAAACTCGAATCTGGTCGCCGCTACAGCTTCGATGGAGTAGATTTAGCCCAAGCGATCGAGCAAACATTGCGTACTTATCAACTCAATGCTAGAGATAAAGGTGTTGAACTTGTTCAGGAAGTTGCTGCTAATTTGCCCCTGGTAATGGGTAATTATGATCTATTAGTACAAGTCTTTGGCAACCTGATTGGTAATGCCCTTAAATTCACAAAAGCTGGTGGTAAAGTGGCAATCCGCGCCTACCAACTAGATTTCAAACCCAGTCACACCCAATCTTCTCCAGTGCGGATTGAAATTTCCGATACTGGAATTGGCATCGCTACAGAAGACCAACACTCAATTTTTGAACGCTTCTTCCGCGTAGAAAACCGAGTTCACACCCTAGAAGGCACGGGTTTAGGTTTATCTATTGTCAGAAATATCATCGACAGACATCGTAGTAAAGTCCATCTAGTGAGTGAAGTCGGCATTGGTACTACTTTTTGGTTCGACTTAACCGCCTTTGAGGAAAAAACACCACCGATACAAGTTGAACCTGTTGCGGAAGCATCCAAAATCACCACAGCTTGAAAGTTAGGAATTGGGGATTGTTTGTTATTTTTGACCATTCCCTATTCTTCAAAAAATACAAATCAAGACCTTAATATAACGAACAACAAACAGACTAATAATAAACCTAATAGCAACAGTAAAGCCTGATTGCGTTTTACCCAAGTTTTCACAGTTACCATAAAACTGTTAGTATGACGCTGCTGTTGCAACTCTAACTTTGACTCTTCAATATTTTGGTAGAGGGTACAGTTTTTGGCGTAGGGACGCTGGGGAAAATTGCAAGTATCATCAGCGTGATAGGTGCAGGTGTCGCACAGATAATCATCCCCAGTGGCGCGGTGCAATGGAATACCGGGATGACCGTAAGCTTTGAGTGTTGTCCGGCAATAGGGACAATTAATAGCTTGACTATCAACGAGTTGATGGCAGCGGGGACAAGATACAGTAGCCAAAACCTTTAGCGCAAATAGGTAAACACTTTGATTCTAGCTATTTACAGGGGTAATGGAGAAATACATACATAGCCTGTTAATTTTGAAGTATGCCTAGCTCTCAGAATTAGTTATTGTATCAGCAGAAGTACTAATTTTATAGTGATTTTTTAGATTTTTCTAGTTTATTTATATCACTCAAAATAATTAAGGGTATGCCATAATCTAGTAAATATTAGGTTTTGTCTCAAGTCCAAGAATTATATAGAGGTATAAAAATATTGCCTTTTAATCCTGAGCAGTGCCGTAACGAAAGCGAAGTTGAAAGCAAACTCATAGTGCAATATTTGCTACCGCAGCTAGGTTATACTCCTGACACCTGGCATCAAGAAGTTGCCGTTGGTAGCATCCGTTTAGATTTCTTAGCATTTGCCACACAAGTGATTCCCTTTGTCTTAAATGCCAATTCACCGCTGAGTGTCATCATGGAGGCAAAGCATCCCAAACAAAATTTAAATAATCATGTCCCCCGACTCAGGCATTATTTAACCAGTTTGAATATGCGATATGGATTGCTGACTAATGGCAAAGAGATTAGAATTTATCAAAAATCGCAATATGATATTCAGCTATTATTTCAATGTTCTGGGAAGGAAGTTGAGATCAAGTTAGATGAAATTAAAGGTTTAATTGGTAGAGAGAGTCTAAAAAAAGGACAGTTAGTAGATAAACCAGAAGTTCAAATAAGTGAAAATAATTTAAAGTTTGAAACAAAGAGGGAACATTCCATGAAGACAATTGCAATCTACCATCATAAAGGCGGCGTAGGGAAAACCACAGTTGCTATAAATTTAGCAGCTGCATTAAGTAAGAAAGGAAAAAAAGTTCTTCTGATTGATATAGATGCTCAAGCAAATACAACTTTTGCTACAGGATTGATTAAATTTCAATTTGAGGAAGATGATGATCTAAAAGACTGCAATGTTTATCATTTATTAGAAAAAAACGACATTAAGTTTATCCCAGATATTGTTTGCAAATCTAAGTTTTTTAACAATCCAGAAATTGATGTTATCCCTTCACATATTACCTTGATTGCATTGCAACAAAATCTTGTCCAATCTGGGCCAAGTCGATTCAGACTGGCTAAAAAACTAGAAAAAGTAAAAAATGAATATGATATTGTAATTATCGACACGCCTCCATCGTTAGATGTGTATGCACAAGCTGCCTTAACTGCTGCTGATTACCTAATAATTCCTTCAGACTTAAAGCCATTTTCCAACCAGGGATTACCTAGTGTTAAAAACTTTATTCAACAAGAAATTAATGAAAATAAAGAAGGTCTAGGAAAGCCACCCCTTACTATTATGGGTGTTCTTCCATCTAAAATCTCTACTAATGCTCAGTATCTCAAATACACATTTGCCAAACATAAAAGTGTAATTAGTGATCGTTATAATATGCCAATAATGGATAGTCTTATCTCAGAAAGAACAGCTTTATCTGCTTGCATTAATAAAACTATATTAGTGGGAAATATGGAAATACCTGATCCTAAATCTATTCTTGATTTTGCTCTTAATGAACCTTCTGCAAATCAAGCCGCCGCTGAGTTTGAATTTCTAGCTATAGAAGTTTTAAGTAAAATGGGGATGCAATAATGATTAAGTTTTTTATGGTAGATGTTGAAAGTGTTACCTCTAATGTTCCTCGTTCAAACTTTCAAGAGGCTGATTTAGAAATTCTTGCTGACCTGATACTAGAATCTGGAGGCATTTTAAAACCATTAGTCCTAAAAAAGACTGGCTTTGAACAATATGAGGTAGTTGATGGGCATTTCGAGTACTATTCTGCTGTAAGAGCTAGAGAAAAAAACTTTAGTGAAGGTGATATGGTTAGTGCTTTAATTATATCTTCTGAAAATGAGGATGTAGCATTAAAACAAATAGCATCTCTCAAAGGAATTGATTCTTCTGGTAAAACAGTAACACCAAACTCTGAAACAACAAACTTAGAACCACGTCTGGGAAATCTAGAATTACGTCTTGAGAAGCAATTCAATGAATTGAAGTCAGAACTTTTACAAGAAAGACAGAGAACAGATAGTAAATTAAAGCAACTTGAAAACCTTATTCCCGAAAAGAACGAACAGAGTAATCCTCTCGGTTTATTGAACTCTTTGGATAAAGACGAGTTATCTATGAAGTTACAACGCGCTAGAATTCCTGGAGCGGAAAAACTTGCCAAAGCTATAGAAGATGCTCGACATAAGAAGCCAAAGCAAGAATTTGAAGATTACCGTGATGTAGTAAAATCTGTTAAAAACTTGGGTGATAAAACAATTTTGACTATTATTGATGAATGGTCAAGAAGTTAGTAATTAGTAAAATAAATTCTTCTCGGTGTAAAAATTTTAGATAATTTTCTTTGCGCCTCTGCGCCTTTGCGTGAGACATTTCCACATTAACCCCGCACTTGTCGCAGTGCATTAAACGCCTTACCTCGCAACCCAACTGGTAATAACGATAACCCTAAACCAGTCCAAGCTTTAGCAGTTGAAAAAGACTGTCCCGCCAAAACAAGCTCCCTACCTTTTTGCGTTTCACCCTTTTCAATTAAACGCAAACCTAATAATAATTGCGTTTCAGTTAGACGATTTTTTCTGATTGTCTCTATTTTTTCAGACTCAAACTTATAACTTTCTAAATACTGGATTTTATCAAATAAATAAGGAATGGCTCGATTGATACCTTGCTGCTCTGCATGGGAACGATATTCCATCAATAATTCTGGTAAGTAATAGCCCTTCTTTTCAGCCAAAGCTAGACGCACAAATAAATCATTATCCTCACAATTTTGCATATTTGGCTGCATATATCCTAATTCTTGCAATGTTTTACGGCGAAATAATGTCGCCCCAACTTGAAAGCTTTGCTGAACAAATACAACTTCCAACAAATTATCTACAACACCTGTGGATAAATTATTCCTACCCCAGCGATGAGAATTTTCTTGAGTTTTTGCCTCATCCCGCACATTATCAATATCAATTATCCAGTGGTCTGTACCAACAAAATCAATGCTAGAATCTTGAGTAAGAATAGCTGCGGTATTTGCGAGAAAATCAGGTGTTAGCCGATCATCATCATCAAATTTAATAAAATATTCACCACTGGCAGCATCAAAGCCCGATCGCATATTATTACTTTTACCGATATTTTGCAGATGACGGATATATTTAATCCGCTGGTCTGTGTACTGTGATATTAACTCAGATGTGCGATCGCTAGAGCCGTCATCACAGATAATTAGCTCAAAGTCTTGCTCAGACTGATTGAGTACACTGTCAATGGCATAAGGCAGTAGATGAACACGATTAAAAGTAGGAATACAAACAGTAATTTTGGACATACTATATACTAATAACTAGTGAATATTGAAAACATTAAACTTATATTAACTATAAGATTATATATATGAGTAAGGTGAAGAATTTCCACCTTACTGCTAAAGTTAGGATAAAATTCTTTGAAGTTTTTTACGAGATTTTTGAAGTAAACGATTCATTTGTGACATTATACTAGGGAGTTTTAACTGTTTTGGTTTTCGTTCTGGTTCTTTAAGAAATCGATAGTATAAAAATTCATCTCTATAATCAATATTGACATCTTCCCCTTGACATAAACGAGCAAAATCACGAGCAGAATAGCTCATATAGTGAATGCGATGAATGGGTTTTAAGCCATCTTGATTGTAAAGAACATTATTAATATTCACAAAGGGGTCTGCATTGGCACAGTTGCCTGTTCTATCTTCAAGATTGGGGCTGAGTGTAAAGTTAAATATAGAGGGATCACCGAATAAAGTTACATAACTGAATAAACCAGAACTAGACCACCATGAATTTTTCCGAATCCATTCAAATTTGCCTTGTTCAATCCATTGCTCTTTGAGAATATCTAAATCTTTGCCACCAAAAAGTAACCGTTTAGAACCAAAAAAGCTATCACAATGGATTTTAGGACGCAAATCAGCCTCCGTTAGCTGCGTTATACTCTCAATGACATCAAGATTTAGTTGTGTTTTTTCTCTAGGTTTAATATGTTCCCAATCATTAAATACTAGATCATAAATATCCAGCTTTTCAAATATGTCATCAATTGGTTTCATGGCTAAACTATCAGCATCATAAAACACAAATCTGTCAAACTCGCCATTAAAAGCAGCAAATTTTCTATGTACAAAGCCTTTATACCATGCTGGACGAGTTAATTTAGATTCATTTGCCCTTGGATGAGTATCCCAAAGCTGATTCACAAAATTATCCCAGCGATGAATTGCTTCCCAATCTTCAAAAAGCGTGACATTTTTTCTAGACTTTAATTCTTGCTTAACCAGGTCTAATTGCTGATTATAAGGAATCACATAAACAGGAATATCTTCTCCAACATTGACTTCAATACTGTTTAGCAAAGCTACTAATTGATCATATACAGCATCATTAGCAAGCGTATAAATACCAAATGATTTCATCTAGCTAAATCCTACTTAACCGAAAGACAATTTAGTGACACTTACATACTGCCTTACATTTCCTTGTAAAAACAACAGCTTGTGCGGAACTATACAGTAAAGTTAACACCGCAGTCACTCAATGGGCAACTAATACCGCTACGCAGAATTTGTAATGACGCTCTCTACGAGACACTGCGCGTAGCTTGCTTCCCCGTAGGAGTACGATAACTCGCTAACGTAATTCATATAACGCAAGCGTTTCAGGTTACTGAGCCCTTCGACAAACTCAGGGTAACACTTGACGTTGGCGCAGCCTCTCGTAGAAAAGTATTAATTTAAAATCGGTGGTTACTCAAGCCATGCTGTACTAGCTTTTTGTTTGCTTTAAACATGACAATTACAACCAAGAATATTTCCATCTTCGCTAAAAATTTCTATTTACTAATTTTATCGAGAACTATCTACATCTTTTCTGTCAAATAAACTCTCATCAAATAATTAGATAATATTTGCTACAACTCTTTCCTAAATACCTGACAATCTTTTCACGTTCCTCTCTTAAATTGCTCATTTGTTTCTGTCCATTTATGATTACCAAGTGTACAGCCTGAAACATCTGAAATACCCACCGCATTGTCGGTTTATTTGTGATTTTATTGACTTGATTTCTAATCCCATCATCAAATGTGGAGCTGTTCTTGAACTGTCAGGACTTCTGTCAGTTTCTTTTCCTGTTGTTTTATTTTCTGCGCCATTTCCTCCACCAGTTTTTTGACGCTGGTTGGAGTTTTTCCCCAATCTTCCGGGGGTATTTGCTCTAAATGACTGACGCACTCAAGTTCCATGTCATTTAATTTATCAGATTTTGGGTGAAATTTTTGGCTATCTCTCTGCTAACCCCCTGAACGGTTACGGTAGAAAATGGCTGAAATTCTCACCCTTCAATTAATCAACTAACAGCAAAATCTGTATATCTACGCACAGAGGGTAACTGAAAACCTAAAACAATATCTTCTTTTGGGACACCTAATTCAACTAATTCATTAGCAATTCCTACCTCTGTTCCATCTTGCTGAATCCAGATTTTCTCGTCAATAATATCTAGATGGAGAACAGGCCCATATATACGGTTTTGATCACGCCAACCTACATAAACTAATTGATAATGATCGTGTTCTGGATCAAAAATTGTCTGTGCTTGAATGCGATTATCCCAAACAGTACTAGCGTGTTGTTGAAGCAAATTCTTAATATATTGTCGATATTCGTCTAGCTTTGCCATTCTGATATCGCCTCCTGTTCAATATTATAAATTAGTAAACAGAGTTGATTACTTTTAATTACAGATTGGATAAATGGGAGGATAAAAAAATTATTGTAAACAGTACTAGGAACTGCTAAATATAAAGTGCGATCTGCTTCTTGTTCTTGTAAAGCAATTCGGTAAATGATAAATTGTCCTAATGCAGCATAAAGTTCTGTTATTTTTGAAGGACTCAGAAAACTTTTAATTTCAACAGCTATTTTTTGTCCTCGTTTTTCGGCTGCAATAACTTTTTCTGCTCCTAAATCAACATATAGCTCAAGGGTTCCGGACTGGAGAGCATAAGGATCATGAGTGATTAACCACCCTTCTTTTTCAAGTGCTGTTTTGACAACTGTATGAAAAGCATCTTTCGCAGACACAGATTTAATTCCAATTCAATAATATATTGACAACCTAGCGAAACAATAATTTGAATTGAAGCGCAAAGTAGCGCAGAGGTTTTAGAGAATTTGCGATAAAAATTTGCGTGTTCTTTCTTCTTTGGGGTTGTTAAAAAAGGTGTCGGGGGTAGCTGACTCGACGAGGGAACCGCTATCCATTAAAATAACTCGGTCGGCGACTTCACGAGCAAATCCAACTTCGTGGGTGACGACTACCATTGTCATCCCATCACGCGCTAGACCTCGCATTACATCCAAAACTTCTCGTACCATTTCTGGATCTAAGGCTGAGGTGGGTTCGTCAAACAGCATAATTTTAGGTTGCATGGCTAAAGCACGAGCGATCGCTACTCGTTGCTGTTGTCCACCAGATAACTGTCCTGGATATTTCTGCGCCTGTTCTAAAATTCCCACTCTTTCTAATAGTTGCATCGCCAATTCTTCAGCTTTTGGCTTTGGCGATCGCCGTACCCAAATTGGTGCTAAAGAAATATTTTGCAGCACTGTGAGATGAGGAAATAAATTAAATTGCTGAAATACCATTCCCACCTCTTGGCGAATTGTTTCAATATTTCGCAAGTCATGGCTGAGGTTAATTCCGTCGATTTCAATTCTTCCCTTTTGGTATTCTTCTAGAGCATTAAATGTGCGGATAAAGGTAGATTTTCCTGAACCAGATGGCCCCATTAACACTACTACCTCTCCGCGATTGACTGTCAAGCTCACACCCTGGAGAGCGTGGAATTTTCCATACCACTTGTGAACATCTTCAGCAATAATTATCGGTTTTTGTTCTGTTGTCACAGATTTGCACCTCCGAATCATTTAACCGAGTAAATTAGCGATACCTAGCGACAAACTGATAGGGTAACAATCAGATATTTGCTGATTTTATGTAGCAGCGATCGCCTATCAATAATAACCCTAATTAGTAAGATTTAACAGTGCGATCGCGCATCTTATATTTTGCCAGAACGATACCACCACATCACAAAACCAGTCATGAATAAAATTTGTGATGTAAGTCCTATAAAGATATATTATGAAGACCAAGCACCAGAAGAAGCTAGGTATTTGCTAACTAGAACAGGTCAAGAAGTACCACAAGTATCAAGTCGCGCCATAATAGAATTGATAACGACCATAATGGTCTATAAATTTGAACAACTAAGCCGAGCCGAGGTGGAAGTCATGTTAGGGATAACTTTACAGCAAACGAGAGTTTATCGAGAAATTAAGGAAGAAGGACGACAAGAAGGACGACAGGAAGCAACGGTTAAATTGATTGTTCGACAATTAACTAAGTGTCTTGGACAAGAATTGTCTGAGGAAATGCAAGCAACGATTTCTCCTTTACCGTTAACAGTGCTTGAAAATCTAAGCGTTGCTCTGTTAGATTTTACCAGCTTGGCGGATTTACAAACTTGGTTAGATGCACAATAAATCACATAACTGGCCGAACAAGGCAAAAGTTAAAAGATGAAAAGGAGTCAGGAGTCAGGAGTCAGAGAGAACCATCTCCTAACTCAACTGTTTTTCTAACTGCTTAGAAGCCAAGGACATCGAATAACAAAATATCCAATAAATAAATCCAATAAATAGATAAACTTCTGCATAGCGGCCAAGAAACTGTGGTTGTGCCAATATCGAACGGGCAATACCTGTTAGTTCTACTAATCCCACTAAAGATAAGAGTGAAGTGTCTTTAAATAAGCCGATAAATTGACCGACAAGGGCAGGAATAACGGCACGTAAAGCTTGAGGTAGGATAATTAATAAAACCACTAAGGTTGTATTTAATCCTAATGCTTTGGCAGCTTCAATTTGTCCGCGAGGAACTGATTGAAGTCCACCGCGCACGTTTTCTGCCATGTAAGCAGCACTAAAGAGTACTAGTCCAGCAATGGCTCGCAATACCCGATCTAAACGCACATCTGCTGATAATAATAACGGCAGCATTACCTGAGCGAGGAATAAAATCCCAATCAGTGGTACTCCCCTAACGATTTCAATATACAAAATAGAAAACCAACGTACTACAGGCAAATCGCTTGTGCGTCCTAAAGCTAATAAAACTCCAATGGGAAAGGAAAGTACAATACTGACTGCTGCCATTAGTAGGGTAAGTAGTAAACCGTTCCACAAATTTGTAGATACAGATTGCAATCCCAATCCACCGCCAATTAGCCAGAGAATGACGGGGAAAGACAATAACCATAATAGGGAAAGCCAAGGAGTTAGTACTTTAGTAAACTTTCCCCCAAGCCAAAAACCTGCAAATAGCACAACTGCAATTAACAATAACCAAAGGCGGGATGTCAAGTCTATTGGTAAAACAACTAACAAAACGCCGATAATGAAAGCAAAAAAAATAATTCCGCGCTTTGTTAACTGTTGTTTACTAAAAAATATACCGCCAGTTATAGCGCCTAAAGTCGAAGCGATCGCTAACACAATCCAAGTTCGCCAATACAAGGCTTGGGGAAACCTTCCAACTAAAAATAAACGTAAATTAACCTGAATTACTGTCCATTGTCCTTGAGTTGTTGCCCAAGTTAGAACTCCTCGCGCTATCCAAAACAGCAACACTAAACAGACAACAGTTAACAGGCTGTTGTACCAAGTACTGAATAGGTTTTTACGCAGCCAAGTTAATTGAGGATTTGTCATTGGTCATTTGTCATTGGTCATTTGTCATTGGTCATTTGTCATTGGTCATTTGTCATTGGTCATTTGTCAAGACTCAAACTTTCACTCTCAAAGGCTCAACTTCCGAGTTAAGAGGCTCAACTTCCGAGTTCAAAGGTGCAACTTCCGAGTTCAAAGGTGCAACTTCCGAGTTCAAAGGTGCAACTTCCGTGTTCAAAGGTGCAACTTCCGTGTTCAGAGGCTCAACTTCCACCCTCAAAGGCTCAACTTCCACCCTCAGAGGCTCAACTTCCACCCTCAAAGGCTCAACTTCCACCCTCAAAGGCTCAACTTCCACCCTCAAAGGCTCAACTTCCACCCTCAAAGGCTCAAGTGTCAGCCTCAACTGTTTTATCATCTCTTTCATTTCCCTCATTTCCCTCATTTCCCTTATCTCTCTTTAATTTGCACAGTGCGATTGAACAAATTCATCGCTACGGAAATAGTCAAGCTGAGAATGAGATAAGTAAGCATAATCAGTAATATGACTTCTACGGCTTTCCCCGTTTGGTTAAAGGTGGTGGAGGCGACAAAATAAATATCGGGGTAGCCGATCGCGATCGCTAAACTGGTATTTTTCGTCAAATTCAGATACTGACTCGTCAACGGTGGAATTATTACCCGCAAAGCTTGGGGAAAAATCACCAACCGCATCACCAACCCTGGTTTTAATCCTAGCGATCGCGCTGCTTCCCATTGTCCTTTAGCTACTGATTGAATCCCACCTCTGACAATTTCAGCGATAAACGCACCTGTGTAAAAAGTTAATCCCAATAGCAAGGCTGAAAACTCTGGGGATAAAGTAAACCAAGGGAATTCTAAGCCATTTTGACTAACGCCAATAAAACCCCAAAAAGATATCTTATTTTCTGTTTTGGGAAAACTGAGGAAAACAGCAAAGTACCAAAACAGCAATTGCAGCAGTAAGGGTGTATTGCGGAAAACCTCCACATAAACCATACTGATATTCCGCACTAGCCAGTTGTCTGAAAGTCGCGCAATTCCAGCACTTACCCCCACAATTGTCGTGAGAAAAATTCCCGCGATCGCCACCCGCAAGGAGTTAATTAACCCCACCCACAAAGCATTACTGTAGGTGTCAGTTGGTTTGTAGGTAATCAGCGTCTCGCCAATATCAAAAGATGCCTGTTGTTTAAGAAAATCAAATCCAAACTGAATACCCAATTGCCGCAAATTGCGGTTAAGATTGCCCCACAGTATCACTACCACAACTGCTGCTAAAAATACGGCAACTAATTGCAAAGTAATGCGCCAAAAGCGATTATCACGCCATATAGGCAATTTGTCATTTGTCATTTGTCATTGGTCATTTGTCATTGGTCATTTCATGGGAGAAGATCATTCTGCTCTCCACTCATTACTCAGCACTCATCACTCACTACCGGAACGGCGGAGAATAAAGCAGTCCGCCTTTGCTCCAGAGTTGATTTTGACCACGAGCTAGATTGAGTTTTGTCTTGGGGCCGAGGTTGCGATCGTAAATTTCGGCGTAGTTACCGACGTGCTTGATTATTCTGGCTGCGAAGTCTTTTGTTAAGCCGAGTCCTTCCCCAAGGTTGCCTTCTGTTCCTAAAAAGCGCTTAATATCTGGGTCGTTACTACTAGCGAACTGACCCACATTCTGAGAAGTGATGCCCAACTCTTCAGCTTTTACCAGAGAATAAACCACCCATTTGAGAGCATCACCAAACTTAGCATCTCCTTTGGCGATCGCTGGTGCAAGGGGTTCTGAAGAAATAACTTCCTCAAGAATCTCATTATCTTCTGGTTTGGGCAGAGTCGTGCGCCGAGAAACCAATGCCGAACGGTCAGCTGTAATGCCATCGCAACGCCCTTGAGCATAAGTAGCAAAGGTAACATTAACGTCTTCAAACACAACAGGTTTGTAAGTGATACCTCTCTTTCGCATTTGGTCTGCTAAATTCTGTTCGGTAGTAGTACCAGTTTGAACGCAAATTGCTTTATCTTTCAAGTCTGCCAGGGACTTAATGCCGCTATTTTTGCGAACCATTAAGGCTTGACCATCATAAAAGACAACGGGGGCAAATTCTAGACCAACTGAACTATCACGACTGAGTGTCCAGGTAGTATTACGGCTGAGAATGTCTACTTCCCCAGTTTGTAAAGCTGTAAACCGCTCTTTGGAATTAAGATTGCGAAATTCTACGGCATCTGGATTGTCAAATAAAGCAGCTGCGATCGCTCGGCAAATATCTACATCGATGCCGCTATATTTACCATCAGTTCCCACAAAGCTAAACCCTGGAATTTCGCCACTGACACCGCAAATTAACTGACCACGGCTTTTGATGGTATCCCAGCGATTTCGAGTTGCTGGTGCGGCTGAACTGCCTGGAGTGCTAGCTGTATTTGCTGTTTGTCCTGACTCTCCACCACAAGCAGCGATCGCAAAAACTAGGGGTGCGATCGCTAGAATTAAAGCTGATTTACGCATAAACTTCATAGTTACTAAAAAATAAAGATGTATTGCTCACTACAATTATTCAGTGAAAACAGTTTGTTGCTTGTAATATAAAACTCTACCAGCCTCTGTGCTAGATTTAGCATCATCAAAAAGGGTAGTTGAAGTTTTTACTTATATTTTCAAAAGCCTCAGATTCTATGTAGATATTATCTCAACTTGGCTTCAGCCTTCGAGTTTTATTTAAAATACTGCCACCATGCTTGATGTAGCAATACATTCATTAAACCTAGAAAAGAATATTAAAACTTAAGTGAGTTAATGCTATATCCTTCACTGGATAAGATTTGGAAAAAAGTGATTATCGCTTCTTCAAGAATGAGCGAGGTACTTCAAAAAATATCATTCACAGCGCAGAACGATCATCTATTTTTCCTATCTTCAATGCCCAATCCCCCAATTGCAATAAGTAGCCACACCCAACCCAAACAACTACCCCTAGCCGGTTAAACTAGGTCTGTTAACAGCTGCTCCACGTTCCTTATGAGGCTTTTATGGGAGCTAACCTCAAACAGATTGCCAACTATTTAGACAACCTTGGTTGGGATTACCGTTTGGATGATAAAGAAGACCGAATTATAACAGGTGTGGAGGCTGATCACCTAGAAGATTTCCTGATAGTTGTCCAATTGGATGAAGAGGGAAAATTTTTTCGGGTATTTGCCCCTCAAGTTCTGGCAGGAATTCAAAGCCATCCTCACAAGGGAGCTATCCTCCAGACAATGCTTGCCATTTCCTGGGAAACCAAAATGTTGCAATGGGAATATGACCCATCTGATGGCGAAATTCGTGCTATTATTGAGTTCCCTCTGGAAGACTCCATTCTCACAGAAAGGCAGTTTCACCGTTGTCTGAGTGGGTTAATTCAGATTGTGGATGGCATAGCGATACCTCGCCTGAAAGAAGTGATGGCAACAGGTCTTGATCCGGGGAATATAGAACTTGGGGAAAGACTGTTACTCAGTATCCAAGAAGAAGCGCCAGGATTGCTAGATTTGCTGGAAAAAGCAATGGAAGCGCGAAAAAAGCGAGGAAGTTTTAAGGGCGAGTGAGACGGATCATCACTTAAATAGCTATACTCCAAAGTGATACCCTCACTATATAACTGAAATTTTTTAGGGCTGGATTTTATGACATCCTATGCAACCTCCTCTGCCAAAGCGGAAATGAGTGAACTCCGGCGGTTAAAAGGCCTACTACCGCCAGAATTGCAAAGCTGGGTCATGGTTGAAGGCACAACTGAAGTCAATCCACCCCTGGTTCGCTGCGAAGAAATTGGTAAAGACCAGGTAGAAATTCAAATTGACTTGGTGAAATGGGATGACCTCGCAATGGATCAGCGTAATTTGCTGTTCTGGCATGAAGTTGCTCGCGTTCAAAATGACACAATCCCCAAAGATGGTTGGGAAATGGCAGCACTGGCCATCGGTTTAGGTGGTGCTGTGGGCGAATTGTGGGTACAAGATGGATTGCTGTTAGTGTTAGCTTTGTCGCTGTGTGGTGTGTCAGGCTGGCGACTGTACCAAAAGAATAATGGGGAAAAGCAAATAAAAGAATTGCTCAATGCTGATGAAAAAGCGATCGCATTGGCAACTCGTTTTGGTTATAGTCTCCCCAATGCCTACAAGAGTCTAGGTAGCGCCTTGAAAACCCTGATTGATAACACTCCTAACAAACGCCAACGGTCGAAATACGAAGCAAGACTATCTGCCCTTAAACGCAGTGCTAATAAGGCAAAAACTAAATCCAGAGCTACAGATGAAGGCGGATTGTAATTAGTTAAAAGTTAGAAGTTATGAGTGAACTCCAAACTTCTGTAGAGACGCGATTAATCGCGTCTCTAACCCTGACTCTTCAAAGCTGGTTTAGCATTTTATGCGTCTGGGGGATCACGCGCACGTGCTTGACAAATCGCTTCATTAAAGCTTGCCACGTCAAAACTTGATCGCTCAAAGGTGCAAGCACAGGTATTGGGGAAAATTGTTCCGATGCTGCTAAAGGCGTAACAGGTTGTAGAAATACTGGGATATCTGGACTAACGTCTGCCACCAGCAAAGCTGAACGTTCCAATTCGGCGGGATCTGTATTTTGAGACACAATTATCTTGACAAAAACATTTAAATATGAATCATGACATAATTGAAGAAATTTACTATGTTCTTGCCAATGACTTTCGCCGCTAACACTGGGCAATTTGAAATCCATACCAACAGAGTCTAAGTAGGAGAGAATCATCGCCAGTTGTTCTGGGCGATGCCCGCCAGTTTCTAAATATATAGGTAGGCCAGTTATGGCTCGCACCTGGGGTAGAAACTGCATTAAAAATGGAGCATGAAGAAGCGGTTCACCCCCCGTTAAGCTAATGCTATCGTGTAGACAAGGTAGATTTTGTCGTTCCACCCATTCCATTAATATTGGTAATGGAACAGGGTTAGAGTGGATTTCAAAGTCGCGCAATCCAGGCGATCGCTCTATCCGACAAGTAGCCGGTGCATCCCAAGTGTGGGCGCTATCACAAAAATGACAGCGCAAATCACACAAAGCAAAACGAATAAATATCTGACGTGTCCCTACATTCAGTCCTTCCCCTTGAATGGCAGAAAAGACCTCAATCAGGCGTGCGGTAGGTGTAACCGTAGTTTTAGCAATCATTTGATGAGATCAACGCGATCGCGTTGTGTCGGCACAACAGCAAGGATGTTTTTTGGCTTCTTGTTCTATTGTGAATCGTCGCTGGCGATCTCCAATCTCAGCCCCGGTAAATAGCAATTAGTCCTGATTACTACTGATTCCAATATTAGGTTAGGTAATTTTGGAGGACAAAATAATGTTTGGCAGATTACATTATACATGGCAACGAAAGTGCAGAGCTTCATGACTAGCCAACCGACAGAAGTCGATTTTCCAGTTAATTCCCTAAACGACACGGCTATAGTGCTGGTTCCCACGCGGTTGAGCGTGCTGGAAGCTTTAGGCTTTAAGCAAACCTGTCAAGACTTAATCCAACCCAATTCACATCTCAAACAAATCATTATTGACTTTCACCAAACTACTTTTATGGATAGTAGTGGTTTAGGTGCCTTGGTCAGTAATCTTAAATCCGCCCAAGCAAAAGAGATTACATTAACACTGAGGAATGTCACACCTCAAGTAATGGCAGTCCTAAAACTCACGGGATTGGATCAGGTTTTTCCTCTAGAGCTGGTGGATGATGGGTTGCTAATAGAACAACAAGACTTAGTAGATAATCGGAAGACAACTTCCCGGAAAGTAGAGCAGTTACCCGCTACTCACCCTTCTGTGGCATCTTGGATGAAACGGTTATTAGACATTGTGGGGTCAATAATCGGTTTATTAATTACAGGAGTTTTGTTTATTCCGATTGCGATCGCTATTCAAATTAACGATCCCGGCCCCATTTTCTTTAGTCAAACCCGCTGTGGCTGGATGGGGAAGCGGTTTGAGATTTGGAAATTCCGCTCCATGTGTGTGGATGCGGAAGCCAAGAAATCCCAAGTCAAAAACCAAGTGCAAGGCGCTTTTTTCAAGAATGAGAACGATCCCAGAGTTACCAAGGTAGGACGCTTTTTACGGCGAACTAGTCTTGATGAACTACCCCAATTTTGGAACGTCCTCAAAGGAGAGATGAGTTTAGTCGGCACTCGACCACCCACGCCCGATGAAGTGGAACGCTACGAAGTACCGGAGTGGCAACGTTTAGATGTTAAACCCGGTATGACTGGCGAATGGCAAGTAAATGGACGTTCTAAAGTCCGTAGTTTTGAAGATGTAATTCGCATGGATTTAGAGTATCAAAAAAATTGGAGTTTGGTGTACGATTTAAAGCTAATTTTCAAAACTATAGCGATTCTGTTTAACAGAAACAGTGGTGCTGTTTAGCTAACTACCTTTATTCACAATTTTTTGGTAACTCGTAACTCTTACAATTATTGTTGGATATGCCCAAGCCCATTTAGGGCTTGGGTAAATTTTAGTGGCATGAATTGTAAGAAGATGTATTTGACATAAACAATGTTAAAATCGCTGGTTTTAAAACCTAAATCTAGGAAACCTGAATCAGCAAAGAGAAAATAATCGTTTATATTCAGAGATTATCCTACGAGCAATAATTTATATATAATTATGATACTGTTTGAAGACGTAATTGAGACACCTTAAAATTTTGAATCTCAGTATCTAACGAAAATTTAGAATTATTGTAGCCATGTATGAACAATTTATAGATTTTGAAGGAATTTTCAATCTAGCATTTAAGCAAACTGAAGAATTGATTGAACTCGGCTTCGATATTAGCGATTCTTATGGTGTAACAGAACTTGAATGGATAGCGAATAAATATCCAGAACTCACGGAACGCTGCAATGATGCTTTGATGCAACTTATTAAAAAGCAAGCTGCTGCTAATCCTGCGTTTGTAGGTGCTGGATACTCTCAAAATGATTTAGATGTTTTCTAAGCAATAGGTCATTTACAGTTAGTAATTTTTACGACTTTTATTAGTAATGTCTATTTGCATAAATTGCTAATTTATACAATCACAGGTTTATGCAAAGGCGCTAAGAAAAACTCTGCGCCTCTGGGTAAGATTATCCTGCCCCCTTCTGAACACCAATTAATTCAACCGGCTGCACCTCTGGCAACAAACGCTTCACACCTTGTTTAACAAACCCTTGCAGAAAAGCCATTTGCTGATTTTGCCCAAACACCTTTTGTAACGTTTGCCGCAAATTCTCCAAATTTAAACCAGTTCCAGAATCTATCGCTATTTCCTGCTGTTGGAAATACTCAATTAAACTTAACCCTGCTACTCTGGTCAGATAAGCTGCACTTACTCCCTGCACTGCGCCACCAGCAACAAAGGTAACGGCATTACTTTTAAGAACAGTACTAATCGCCTTGGTAGAAAGTTCAACTAAACCCAGTTTCAGCATTAAACTTCCCATTGTGCCAGCTATCGTTTGTGCCTGTTCCAAAGAAAATTTCTGCTGATAGATATTACCCAAATCCATTACCATTTGAGCATTAATTGCCGCAGTCGCCAGAATATCAAGGGCTGGGACTGGGTTAGCAAAGGCAGCAGCAGCAGCTATCCATTGATATTGTTCAATAATTGGGGTGGCGCGATCGCATCTGGTTCTATTTAGCCAGGTTTTCGCCTCGGCTTTCAACAAACCGGCTTTCCTCATGGTAGTCACCCAAACCAGGCGTTGTCCTTGCTGTGCCAAAACTTCACCCAACTGCTGCGTCAACTGCTGGATATCTGGTGCTGGTTGTTCCATCCACTCTTGTACAGAACCATCAGTCTCGTGCTTTCGGACTTTGATGGCAATGGGAGAGGCCGCAGTTGCAACTACATTTCCCTGTATCCGATGTTTCAATGACAGCAAGATGCTGGCGCTTTCATCGGCTAAATATTGGTCTTGTTTATTGAAAACCAGTATTTGAGGCTGATTTGCTGCTTTTAACTGCTGTAAGGTTTGAAATTCTGAATCTGTCAAATCACCGTTTGTCAGGAACAGAACAAAATCAGATTTTGCAACTTCTGCTAAAACAGCTGCATCTGAATTGTCACCCGCTTCTCTAAATAAAGGTGCTGTCTCTTGTAGAGAAACAAAATTTACAGATCCAAAATTTTGCTCTAGTACTTGAATTAAAGTGCTTTTGCCCACGGATTTCCCGCCAGTAACAGCCACTTTAATTTCTTGCCTGTCTAATTCCAACAACAATTGGGCAACTTGTTCTCTGAGGGTCTGTAACGCCAGATGGTTTTCTGCTTCTTTTGCCAGTTGGTTTATTACGGCTTCAGCTTTAGCGATCGCACTTTCCACAGTTGCCCGATCAACTAGCATACCATCTAGCGGCTCTAAGCTATTTTTTGGCTGATTTTGTCGGAATAACCATAAACCACCGCCAAATGCTAAGACACTCAACAAACCAAACTCACCCACCTGCACTATAGAATCGTGCCAACTTTGTAACATCCACAGAGAAAAGGACAATCCCAATCCTCCCACTAAAATTGGTCGCTGCAACTTCACAACCATGATTCTCCGCGCTTTTTGGATGGCTATTTCTTCCAGAATAGATCAAAAACTTGCTTCTCTGAATTGAACAGGCGATCAAACACAACTTTTTTACCTACAGATGCCTGTAAAATTAACTCACAACCGTCACGATAATCAGTAAGTCAACCTAATTCAGCATAAAACGCTACAATTTTACGCAAATCTCTACTAGGCTAACATTGAGTTATCCCAAGCGTCTAAGATTTATCGGATAAATAAATATGAATACAAATACTGGTTGAATATATACTCGGCACGGAATGTCTATTGAATAATCGAAAAGCCTAAAACTTCGACATAAATTTTTTAGAGCGATCGCTCACCTTTAAACCAAATTTAATCTTGACAAATGAGATTATGAAATATATTTCAATACTCTGAGGCTTTTATTGCTCTGAGTGCATCAAGCACCTGTGTTGCAGCTTAACAAATATACATTGAGGCGATGGCATATTTAACTTAAATTTATATTTAATCAGCAAACAGCCATATTGCTTTGACAAAACTTCATATTGAATAAGTAAAAGCTCATTTGACTTAAGCAAAAGCTGATTTGACTTACTCATTTTGATGTTTTATGCAAGTAAAAGCTCATTTGACTTAAGCAAAAGCTAATTTGATTTACTCATTTTGGTGTTTTCCGCAAGTCAAAGCTCATTTGACTTACTCAAAAGCTAATTTGATTTACTCATTTTGGTGTTTTCCGCAAGTCAAAGGGCATTTGACTTACTAAATTGGCTTATTTGCTTGTTTATTTAAGTAATTCACGCATTGATTTTAGTGTATCGTTGAGTTGAAAGCTAGCGATTTGAAACCGTGCTTTTTTTTCATTTAATTTCTGGTTCATATCCACCAATTTTCTCTTCCAAAGTAGTTAAATAAGGTCGATTCAGCTTCCTCAACGACATCTAATGCGCCCGAATATACTTGACTGTTGCGATCGCTAGCTTAATTTTTCTTCTTAACTTGCGCTCAATTTTATGAGTAATTTTATCATTATTACTTGATGGGGATTGATTAAAATTTATGTCAAGAGATCGCCTACTTGCCCCAAAAGAAAAAACCACAGAGGTCGTGGTTTAATCTTCCCCAATTGCGATCGCATAACTTTGGTTATGAACAAGAGTAATTTAGATGCGGCTGCCCTGGTGATTGAGCGCAACTGCCACATTTTTGTTGGTTGATTCTTACAAGGAGCCTCTAGTAACGCTCCTTAAATAAAGTTTTTCGTCGCTCATTTACTCTTCAACAAAGACGGCACCCAGATTAGGTGCAGCTAAATCTATCCCTCCGTCAACGTTGGTAATGGATGTAGTAGGAAACGAAGCAGTGTCAGTAGTGATTGAAGTGATATCTTGCCCAATTACTTGAGCTTGTGCAGAGGTAAGGCACAAAAAGGGAGCCATCATTGAAACGAGCCAAAAACCAGGCTGAATGCTTGAGCGAAAATGGATAGGATTGCACCCAATCGCAGGCATGAGGGAGTATTGCATGACACAAATTTAATTAATGAGCAGAGTTATTATATTGACACAAAGACCACGTTTTAATTAAAAAAAGTTAAAGAGGTTGTAAATAAAAGTTAGGTACACCCGTAGGGGCACGGCATGCCGTGCCCCTACACCTTGGGATATAACGTTGTACCGCATCTGAATGGGAACCGCTATACTAAGACTGCTAGCAACTCCGCAAAGCCTCCGCTTCCAATATTGCTGATAATCAATAGCAACCTAACTAACAATCTCTTCCGGCTTCTGCAATCCAATCTGCCAGCGCAAGAATGCAGCAGTAATAGCCATGAAAGAACCCCAAGCTAGAGGCAACCAAACGATCGCCCAATCACCACCTGGCCACTCTACATTTAATCCTTCACCTAACCAATAAGTACCAAATCCCATCAGTAGCATAGCTGCAACAAATTTCATCGGCTTGACAGGAACTTGCTTGAGGGGAGTTCTGAATAGAAATGCTACCATGCCTAAGCCAATTGCAGCAGATGAAGCAGCACTAATAGCATCTATCCATTTGCCTCCAGCAGCACCTAACGTAACTACTGCGATCGCTACGCCCAACCCAGGCAAGTTATATTTAACTTAAATTTATATTTAATCAGCAAAAAGGCAGATTGCTTTATCAGAACTTCATATTTAACAAGCAAAATGCCATTTGACTTAAACAAAATGAGCTTTGACTTACTCAAACCCCAGTTTGCTTACTCATTTTGGTGTTTTCCGCAAGTAAAATGACCTTTGACTTATTCAAACCCCAGTTTGCTTACTCATTTTGGTGTTTTTTGCAAGCAAAATGAGCTTTGGCTTATTCAAAATCAGGTTTGACTTCCTAAATTTGCATTTTACTTACTTATTTTGGTGTTTTCCGCAAGTCGAATCAGGTTTAACTTCCTAAATTGGCTTATTTACTTATTTATTTAAGTAATTCACGTATTTATTTTGGTGTATCGTTTATTTGTAGTTAATAGGACTTACGCACTATACAAATTAACCGTGATGTGGATTAACGAAAATAGGTTGTTTCAGGCTTTTATTAATTATCTTTATGATCGTAAATAGACCACGCTGTAGGGGTTTAGCATTGCTAAACCCTTACGAAAGACGTAGCTTTTAACCATATTCATATTTGCTATTTCTTGTCAATGCGTAAGTCCTAGTAACTTACAATTCATATTTAAACTGTACAAAATCACTACATATAGGACTCATATTTGATTTTTGAACAAACTCACTACAACTCAAAGAGACTTCTTCCCCACTCCCCACTCCCAGCCTACGCAAATAATTTCAGAAATCAAATCGGATTGCCATAGCATAAATTCTAATCACTTAACTTTGAACTTTGAAAAAATGTCTGCTTTATTTTGTTTTCGGAGATAATTATTATTTATTAAAAATTATTCATATACTAACTTTTTGTTTACCTGAACTTAATGTTTGCAACCTAATCTAATTCTTGTGATGGTTGAGAAACTAAAAAAAACCACGGACAAAGCCCAAGTAGAGTTCGTGTTTCAAGTTTTTAGAATTACCGCATAGCAACTTATGACTTTCATATTGGAAAAGTGTATTCTTTGTCAATACCTAAGTCATATTGAGTAACTCTTTGAGAGACATATTTTGTTTATAGATAGTCTCTGAAGTCCAAATTTTGCGCTGCGAAAAAGTAATGTCATTAACTCAATCTTGACATTTTAGCGAATGCGTAGCCCGCCGTAAGCACCGCTTAATTTGCAGTGTAAAAATTTAGAGTTTAATGCCTAGATTCTTGGTTCTATTTCAACCACAAATTGAAATATTACAAAAACTTTGGTATTAAACAGGACTTACCTTCAAAGGGGTACTCATAGCAACGATTGAGTAAATTACTCAATCCTCAATTTGCTGCTGCAACACAACCATTCATCCCGAAAGACATCCTTCATCTTCTGCAAGAACAAATCTCATGGCAAACTCTCAAGTAAATACCATTTTCCAATTACTTTCGTTCTCTATGAAGAGCGTAGTAGCTGCGTCTGTAATTGGTACAGCATTGATCCCAGCGGCTCATGCTCAGATAACCACCCCAAGACCAGATGTCCAAATCGCATTTAGGAACGCTAATTTTCAAAGACCTACACTATTAGGCGAAGCAGTTAAACGGGGTCGATTTACCGTGCGTGTTACTAATCGCGGTACAGCACGTTTTCAAGGAGCTTTAAATCTCAATATATACGTCTCCCCTGACTCAGTACTCGATAAAAACCCCCTCAGTATCCCTAAAGTCATCACTCAAGTATCAATTTCGGGTACTACATCAAATACCCCTTTAGTGGGCACAGATGAACTACTCGGAACTCGAACACTTCCAAGTGTTAATTTAGCTCCTGGTGCTTTCCAAGATGTGATCGTGGACTTTACTAGCTCGGCTTTCCGTAGTCCAAGTGTTGTAGCACCTGGAGCTTACCAGCTGATTGCTGAAGTTGGCACCACCATTCCCCAAGCGACTACAACCCGTAAAGTAGTCAGTCGGGTAGTTAATGCTGGTGACGCTGTAATTGTTTGGAATGCAACACTTCTGAATTCCATCCTGATGACAGGAATTGCCCGCGATGCAAATGGCGTTCAGACAGCCAGAGGTGGAACTCCTCCCACACTAGGCTCACGCAATCAGGCGATCGTTCAGTTAGCAGTCTATGATGCTGTAAACGCGATTAACCAAATCGGTCAGCCTTACGCTGTGAGCATCAGTCCCTCTGATCCTCGGATTGCGGGCGGTGCATCGGCACCAGCAGCAGCTGTCCAAGCAGCGTATACAACGCTACTCAATCTATTCACAACTCCACTACCAGGAGATACGCAACAACTTCTAACATCTAGAATAGCTGTAAGAGCTTTACTCGACCAACAGCTAGCAACCTCTTTGGCAGCAATACCTAACGGTACAGCTAAGAACAACGGTAGGTCTATCGGAACACAAGTTGCTGGGACAATACTAGCCTTGCGGAACAACGATGGTTCAGCTCAAGCGCAGGTTCCTTTCACACCAAATCCAGATCCACAAGGCGGATGGCGACCAACTTTCCCCGATTTTTCAGCTGGATTAACCCCAGCGTGGGGATCAGTTCTTCCCTTTTCACCTAATGTACCCGTTCGCAACCCACTAAATCCTGGCGCTCGCCTGATCCAGTTCGGACTGACTGGACCTACTCCATTTAATACCCAAAAGTTCGCAGACGAAGAGAATCTTGTCCGCCAAGTAGGGGCTTTCTTGAACACTAGCGTTACTACAATTACCCGCACTTCTGGCAACACGCAAGATGCTATCTTCTGGGCACTAGATCGCCCAAATACCTTCAGACCACCTGGTCAGTGGCATCAGTATGCACAACAAATCTCTTTGGAGAGGGGCAATAGTCTATCTCAGAACGCCCTCTTGTTTGGTCAGTTGAGCCTTGCACAAGGTGATGTGGGTATTCTGACATGGGATTCTAAGTTTTTTTACAATCAATTGCGACCAATTTCTGCAATCCGCCAACCCAGTCCCCTCGACGTGGCAGTAGGAGTAATTCGTGATCCGAACTGGCTGCCACTGATATCGTATCATCAGCCTGAAGTCTTCCCTCTGACTCCCTTGACCCCGCCGTTCCCAGACTACAACTCAGGACACGCCGCATTTGGTGCGGCAGCTGGTCAAGTATTGATTAACTTTTTCGGGGACAACACAGTTTTCACAGTTCCTTCGCAAGACTTACCAGGTGTGGCTGAGAGGTTCAACACCATTTCCGAGGCAATAGAGGACAATGCTGCAAGCCGCATTTTCGGCGGAGTTCATCTCCCATCCTCTGCAGTAGTTGAGATACCAATAGCAACAGCTACACTAACTAGAACTGCTGAGGGTACAACAGCTAAAATGCCAGACGGTAAAACTTTGCGTCATGTTTTCACTACTCCTGAAGGTACTTTTGCTCTAGATCCCGCAAAAGATACCGAAATTCAAGCAGGTAAACTAGTGGCTGACGGCGTAATTAAATTGTTCGGTCAACCGACAATAACCAAACCTATGGTAGACCAATCTTTGATAGGCCCAGCTTTGTTAAATGCACCTGCTTTGTTACCTGAATCTTCTTTGTTAACTGAACCTTCTTTGTTAACTGAACCTTCTTTGTTAACTGAATAACTGAACCTTCTTTGTTAACTGAACCTGCGTTATAGCAACGCACTGACTCCCCTTCCCTTGTAGGGGAGTCAGACTCAAACTCCTCTCCTTGTAGAAGAGAGGTCAAAACTGTATTACACCCAAATAACAGGGCTATTTCATTCTCATCTAGCCCGCCTCAGAATGAATTCTGAGTCTAATAGCGAAAGTCGTCTAAAGACGACTGAGACTCATGTTATAGTCCGTTTTAACGGACTTTTCTTTATGATCGTAAATAGACCACGCTGTAGGGGTTTAGCAATGCTAAACCCCTACGAAAGACGTAGCTTTTAACCATATTCATATTTGGTATTTCTTGTCAATGCGTAAGTCCTATATACTATGTCTGCTGGTTAGGAATGTGGATTAAATAAAGTGCAAAAGTAGGGTGTGTTAGCGGAGCGTAACGCACCATTCCAAGTTAAATAAGAATTGCACGTTATTAAATTTGCGTTCCTTAGAGTATTGTGTTGTCAGAAAGTATCAAAAAATATAAGTATTTAAGCGATCGCTCTTTGCAGAGAAACTTTTTGGTTTACTGTTAATTTTTGCATCATCCTACTTAGGCGATCGCATCATTGAACTACCTAACCGCTATGAAACTGTTGCCCCGTCAGGGATTACCACTCTCTGCGGCAGCATTGCTACATGATACAGGTATCAATATCGTTGAGTCGAAAGTTTGCGATCGCCAAGTGCGCGTCTGTTAGTTTAATAACAGTTCATTTGCCTGATTTTAAGCTTAACTGAGAAGTATTAATGTCTGCTTAACTTTCAGAGAATGATTTTTTTAGCAATTCTTGACTTTTTTTTCTTATTTTTACTTTCAAAAGATTACTTAAGTATATAAATTCCCTCGTAAAATCTATATATAGAAAGGCTTTCAGCTTATTTGCCTGGGTGTCACAAACCTCAAATGACTCACAAGAGCATAATTTATACATAGTTATATGCCCAAAAACTATGTTAACTTACTTATACGGACTAATAAGTTTTGTAAAGATTCTTAAAAGTTCCCTATTAGTGAAATGTTTTAGGTAGAGTTTGCTATCTGTCAAGAGACAAGAGAGAAATTAAAATGAAAAACATAACTAGACGATCAGCCCTGAAGCTAGGAGCGCTTACAGGCGGTTCCCTATTGCTTCCCATAGCTTTTCAATATCGCACCCAAGCTGGTACTGCTGGCAGTCCTCAGCCAGCTCGTTTTCAAGCAAAATTTCGCATCCCGCCAGTACTTAACCCAGTACGGAGTGATGCGACCACAGATTACTATGAAATTACGATGAAGAAAGCTCAGGTTAATATTTTGCCTGGGTTAACAACGGAAGTCTGGGCGTATAACGGTATCACTCCAGGTCCCACAATTAAGCAACGTCTAGGCCGACAATCAATTGTTCGCTTTATCAATAATAGTGTGGGTGTACCGACATCAGTTCACCTACATGGCATGGCATCACTACCGCAATACGACGGCTATGCTGAAGATTTGACTCCACCTGGTTCCTACAAAGATTACGTTTTTCCGAACAACCGCGCTGCTACGTTATGGTATCACGACCACGCAATCCATAATACTGCACGTAATGTTTTTATGGGTTTGGCAGGTATGTATATTGTTCAAGATGAATTTGAGCTTGACCTACCCTTACCCAAAGATCAATATGATGTACCACTGATTATCCAGGATAAGCAGTTTAATAATACTGGCAAATTGGTCTTTGATGACCAAGGCGAAAAAAGCCAATTTGGTGATGTGATCCTGGTAAATGGTGCGCCGTGGCCGAGGATGGAGGTAGCCGCTCGTAAGTATCGTTTCCGAGTCTTGAATGGTTCAATTTCGCGCTCTTACAAACTAGCCCTAAGCAATGGCGCTGGTTTTATCATGATTGGCACTGATGCTGGATTGAGAAGTGCGCCAGTTACGGTTAATAATTTCCGGCTCGGGATGGCAGAACGCTACGAATTCATTATTGACTTTTCCAAGTACGCCGTCGGTACTAAGATAGTGCTGCGAAATCTCGGACTTCCTAACAACGATGATTACGACGGCACAGATCAAATCATGCGCTTTGATGTTGTGAGTGCAGCAACCGACGATAGTTCTGTCCCTGCCACACTGCGTACAGTTCAACCTATTCCAGAATCTTCAGCAGTGCGAACCAGAGAATTTAGATATGAGCGAACTAATGGCCTGTGGGTTATCAATGGCAAAATCTGGGACATTAACCGAATTGATGCTAATCCTCAATTAGGCGATGTGGAAATTTGGAGATTGTATAACAACTCAGGTGGTTGGTTTCATCCTATCCATATCCACCTAATTGATTGCCAAATTCTTGACCGTAATGGTAAACCGCCATTCATCTATGAGCGTGGTTGGAAGGATGTGTTCTATGTTGGGGAAAACGAGTCAGTACGAGTAATTGGCAAGTTTGGCCCGAATACTGGTAAGTACATGACACACTGCCACAATACGGTTCACGAAGACCACGACATGATGAATCAGTTTGAAGTCGGGCAGGGTGGAAACTCAGGTTGGGAAGCTCCAGCAAAGCCGCTTCCAGCACCGCCTCTATAGATAGTGAAAATCAGGCACTAGGTTATTGATAGTGCCTCTATACATCTATAGATAGAGGCTGGTTGTGACAGCAAAAAGTATGTAGACTTTTGCAGATTAGATTATTGTTCAGTTTAGTTTTGAATATCACAGGGTAAAAACAATCTATGTTCAAAAAGTTCGTTGCAGTAGTATTAGGAGCCGCTTTAGCACTGCCTTTCCATTTACCAGTACAAGCGGATGACACTGACTATCCACTACCATTCCAGCAGTATCTCAAGCAACTAGAGATAGAGTCTGATTGGTTTCGAGAAGGACTAGGAAAGAAGCACTATCATTTTCTCTCTTCCGCCCCTACTGGCAGACTCATCGCTCTATCTAATAGAACTTGCACTAAATTTCAATTGGGACAACCATACGAAATTATCAAAGCAGGTGTGGAAACTGCTAGTAATTCCATGTTTCCGGCAAGCGTAGTTAATAAGTTAGGTACAAGCGGCATCAGTAGATTTGCTGATGTGGCAATTAAATCAGCTGTTGTTAATAACTGCCCTCAATTTAGTAGCCGCTTACCTGAGTTGGACTATGTTTTGCCAAAAGATTAAGCCACAGCAAGTTTTTACCCAATCAAGTCATCAAATTATAAATTAAAACTATGCGCCGTCCGTTAAAAGCGATCGCCACATCGGCACTATCAAGCCTAATAAGTGGTTTGCTTCTCAATGTCCAGATAACACCTGCTTTCGCTCAACATCATCACTCTTCGCCTCATCATTCTTCTCCAAGAAGTACAACCACTAAACCTTCTATAATTCCACCACCCTCACCCCAAGCTAGTAAAGTTGAAACCTTTGTTAACCAAGGGCTGGATAAACTGCATAAACAAAACTATGCAGAGGCGTTGAAAGATTTTGATCAAGCCATTGAACTCGATAAAAATCATCAAATAGTCTACTTGTATCGTGCTGATCTTCGCAGCCAACTTAAAGATTATAAAGGAGCTATTGAAGACTACACCATAGCCAAAAAGTATAATCCATCTTTCCCTTATATCTATAATCAGCAGGGCAAAGCTTATGAGGCTTTAAGAAATTACCCAAAAGCAATTGAAAATTATACTCAGGCAATTAAACTTTATCCTGAAGATGGCATTGGTTATGCAAACAGAGGTATTGCCTACTACAAACTTGGACACAATAAACAAGCAATGGAGAACTTCAATAAAGCAATTGCCATGAATAATGGACAAGCTGATGCTTATTTCAATCGGGGAAATCTGCACATTAAATTAGGCAACAATCAAGCAGCAATTGCAGATTATCAAAAAGCAAGATTATTATATTCTGAACAAGGGAAGCAACAAGCATATTTAAGAGCAACATTGACGATGCAAAAAGTTCTCGGCTCATTAGCTGTACCCACTGTTAATACTTTGTAAGGACTCAGGTAAAAAACAGGTAGATAGAGAGTTTTACTTAAAAACACGCGCATCTAATCTAAATACAACTCAAGAATTCCGTTGGCTTCATAAAGTATTGCATCAGGGAAAGTGCTAAAAACCTCTTAGCCGTCCACATGAAGCAAAGCGAAATTTAAGAATGTCGGAAGCTGGGTGCGGCGAAAGTCGCATGACCAACTTCCCACAAACTCTAATAAATCTTGGGCAGTACAACCTCTTAAAGTATCCTCTGCTAAGTAGGTAGGCGTAATTAAATATAAGATCAAACCTCACCCTCAATCCCTCTCCTTATTAAGGAGAGGGAAGCCGGAGGCAGGGTGAGGTTTTATAT
>Ga0209591_10000357_pt1 | contig 60320 bp, 52 predicted proteins | sample MAT01_FD_187207 | JGI IMG/M metagenome (GOLD analysis project Ga0209591, IMG submission 187207) | Freshwater microbial communities from Lake Fryxell liftoff mats and glacier meltwater in Antarctica - MAT-01 (SPAdes) (version 2) | ecosystem: Environmental > Aquatic > Freshwater > Ice > Liftoff...
CGCGAACGAACAAGTCGACCGTTCTCGCGGCCGATCCATCCCGGCTGGCTGCGTTGCCGGTTCCGGTCCTCGGGTCACATCCGTCGAGGATGCTCCCCTGCGGTCCTCACCGTCGCCTTGCCATCCGGGCGCCTCGACCGCGATCATCGATCGACTTGTTCATTCGCGGGCCCTTACCCGAAGCGGCTTGGCTACCTCGTAGCCGCCGGCCAGGTCCATCACGTTCCCAATCGAGCCGATGCGATTCGAGTCGAATTGCCCGAGGAGAGTGTGAACCCGCTTTTCGATTTGCGCACGACCGCTGATCTCCGGGTCCAGAAGGCGTGCGTAGAGTTCGAGCATCCCCCGATGGTCGAGTTGCTGTGCGGCAACGCCCTGCATCAGGTCCTCAGTAAAGCCGGGGACTTGGTCTTGAAGGTGCTTTACGAATTCGAGCTGGTCTGCGGGCAGCGTGGTGCCGCGGTGTGCCAGAGCGGTGCGAACGCCCTTCGACATCGTCGTGAGGGCGCCGACCATCTTTGACGAGTTGATGCTGGCGGCGGTCCAAGCCGCCTTCACCGCGCCACGCATCGCTAGGCCAACCGCCGCCTTGGCCGCGACCGACGCCCCCATACTGCCGAGGGGGCCGAAGAGGGCGTTCGTGATGATCATGAAGGCCACCTCGTGCCAGGGACCCCAGGCCTTTTCGTGTTTGGTTCGCAGCTCGGTGAGGATGTTGCCAAGGGCGGCCACCATCGCGAGGCCAACCGCGGTGCCTGCGGTACGAAGCATATCCTCGAGGCGGCGTGAGGCCCTCTCTGCCGTCGCAGGCCAGCCCTACCTAGGTCGAGGAGCGGGTATCCAGTCATCTCGAGTTCGTTCGGCTCAGCCTGCTTCTGGGCCGGCAGACGGCTGCTGGGGGTTTGCTTGCCCGGCGCCGCCCGGCATCGGCTTGTCCACCGCCGCCGCCGCTGTTCTCGTCTTGGTTGTGCTGTCTACCCATTGGATGGACGGCGCATAGTACGCAGGTCGGGCCATTCACCTTCCGAAATCTTCGTCGGAAACCTGGGCCATTTTTGCGGTCAGCCCGGAGCGGTGAACCGGTGACGCATAGAAGGCGGCGAGTACGCACGGAAAACCCGGTGTCATGCCGTTCCGGTACCCCGTGCCCTCGCAGCTCTGACCGCGGCGATCGGGCGACGATCAGCGTGCGCGGATTTTAGAGCGTCCTGTTCGCGGCGATCGATCGACGATCAGCGCGCGCGGATGGGGAAGCGGTCTGCGGATGCCGCGCGGAGGGCGGAGGGTCAGTTTTTGCTGCCGACCAGGTCGAAGCTCGACTTGGTGGCGTAGCCGCGAACCTGCACGAAGACCTTCGCGGGCGAGGCCAGCGTGACTTCGCAGGTCTCGTTGGAGCCGTTCTTGTACGGGCGGCAGTCGTAGAGGCTCGGGGTCGGCTCGCTGCCGATGCGGACGTAGAGGTCGGCGTCGGCGGTGCCGGTCATCGCGAAGGTGTACGTGCCGGCCGCGAGGGTCGTGGTCGGGAACTTCTTGATCTCGCTCTTCTTGATGACGCCGGTGCCGCTGATGCCGGCCCACGCCTCGGGGGTGCCGCCACCGCCCGGCGTAAAGACGTTGTCCTGCTCGCCAGTGACCAGCACGACCTGGCTCTTGTCGACGCCGGCGAAGATCTGCTCGTAGGTCTTGGGCGCGTTGTACGCGGCCAGGCCGCGGTACATCGCCATCGTCGCGGCCGGCATCGACGAGAAGAACGCTGGCATGCCGTTGTTGACGACGTCGACGTACTTGGTGCCGGTGGGGTCGTCGCTGTTGACCGCGGCGTGGGCCGTGAGGATCGCGCCATCGATGTACGCGTAGCTGTCGCAGCCGTTCTCGAACATGATCAGGTACTGGCCGGTGGTCCAGCGACCGCTACGGGCCAGGGCGCGGACGTTGGCGCCAAGGCCGGCGTGACCGTTGTAAACGATGAAGTCGGCGCGGGTCGACAGGCCCTCGTAGCGGGTGCGGAACGCCGACGTGGTCAGCGCGGTGCGGACGTTGTCGGTGAGCAGCGCGTTGATCTGGATGGTCTTGCCGTCGGCGGTGGTGCCGCGCCACTCGATGTCGGTGGCGCCGACGCCGGGCGAGGTCGGGATCGTGGCGGGCGTCGAGGTGACGTTGGTGAGGCCGCGCAGCTCGGTCTTCATCGACGCGACGAACTGGTTGTAGGCCGCGATGCCGGCGTCGCTGCCGCTGGTGGCGCCGTCCTCGTACTTGCCGAAGATGGCGACCATCTTGAGCGAGCCGTCCTCCCAGACCTTGGTGTACTCGGGGAACTTGCCGGTGGTGTTGATCGGCGAGATCGACAGCGACGCGGTGGTCTTCCAGACGTCGGTCGCGACGAAGTTGCAGCCGCCGCGCTCGGGGCGGAAGTAGTACCAGAGGCTGCCCGAGTCGACGTCATGGGCGCCGGCCTCGACGCAGGCGTGGCCGTAGGTGGTGGTGAACTTGTCGACCGCGGCGTAGCCGACGTCGATGGGGAACGTGAGCGAGACCGACGACGGGATGTTGGTCTTGGAGCCCCACGCGACCGGCATCTTCGCGTGATAGGTGATCTTGGTGCGGCCGGCCTCGGTCTTGGTCACGACGTTGGTCAGCGTGACCTTGTCGAGGCGACCCACCGAGTTGCGGCCGTTGAGCTGACCGATCGTGTACAGGAGCTGGTCCTCGATCGTGTTCTCGGCGTTCCACGACGAGTCGCTCATCAGCTGACCGTCGAACTCCAGGTCGACGAAGATGGCGGCGGCGCTCGAGTCGGCCTTGCCGTCCTGGTCTTTCACGATCTCGCCGTCGAAGAGGTCGTCTTCGGTGGCGCAGCCGATGAGCGGCGCCGCGAGGAGAGGAGCCGCGCAGAGCAGGGCGAGGGACGAGAGCTTCATGGAGCCGCTGAAAAGCAAGCCAGGTGCCAGCGACTACGAAGCCTAACCTATCGGAAGGATTGCCCGGCGGACCGGCTGATCGAGTAGCCGGCAACCCGCGGTGGGCGTCGGCGACACCGGCTCCCGAAGATCCTTTGCCGCGATCGCGCGTGTACCGCGGCATGTCTCGCTTGACCTGCCTCGCCGCGCTCCTCGCCTTTCCCGCCACCGCGCTCGCCGACCCGCCGGTCGAGGCGCCGGTGCAGACCGCGGAACTGCGCATCGGCGACGCCGGTGACGTTCGCGCCAACACCCGCGACTGGCTGGTCGGCGAGCCGGGCTGGGACGCCGGCGGCGAGCTGCGCTTTATCACCAGCGACGTCGGCCTCGTCGAGGGCCGCGCCCTCAAGCTCACCGACCTCGGCATCGTGCGGGCTCGGCTGCGCTACACCGCCGGCAAGCGCGTCGAGCTGACCGGCTCGGTCGACGCCCTCGCCAAGCAGCCCAGCTACTCCGACAGCCTGCCGTTTCAGGGCGGCAGCCTGGGCCTGAAGGTCGCGGTCAGCCGGACCTGGGCCCTCACCGGCGGCGTGTCGGGAGGCCCGACCTTGGGCGACGACGGGCTGTGGGGCGCCGGGGCGACCAGCGTGGTGTTCCGCGCGCATCCCGACGAGACCCTGTCGTTCCAGGCCAGCGCCGGCGCCCTGGCCACCGGGCTGCGCTTCGACGCCGCGCCCAACGCGTGGCTGACCGAGGCGACCGTCGGCGGGAACGTCATGTTCCACACCCCCAACGGCTGGTGGGGCACCTGGCTGGGCGCCAACCTCGCCGTGCCGGTCGCGGCCTCGGGCGGGCTCGAGCCCAACACCCGCCTCGACGTCACGATCGGCTCGGTCTACGCCGTCGTCCCGCAGTGGGACATCTACATCGAAGGCACGATCTTCGACCGCGGCGACGAGGGCATGGCCGGGACCATGCTGCCCATCCTCGACGGTGGCTTCGACCAGAAGCAGCTCGTCGTCGGCGTGGTCCGCCGCTTCGACCGCAAGCCGTCCTCGTCGTCGTCGCGCCGCAACGACCCGCTCATGATGGGCGCCTTGTAGGCCCTATCAATGGCTGCCGAGCACGTAGCGCCGGTCAGGACGGCGGCGGCAAGCGCGGCTGCGGCGGCTTGCGCTTGAGGCCGAAGTAGCCGCCCAAGAACCACAGGTCGTCGGCCGAGACGATGCCGGTCAGGCGGCCGACGACCAGATAGCTGGCGAGGTAGACCGGGACGCCAATGCCGATGCGCATCCCGATGGTGTCGCCGAGGTGGGGGCGCAGGAAGTGGAGCGCGAGGCCGAGCGCGCCGGTGACCAAGAGGCTGCGCAGGTAGAAGCGCCACGGCAGCGCGACCCCGATGCCGCCGCCCATCGCGCGACCGATGCGCGACAGGGTCAGGAGCCAGGCCGGGATGTTGGCCACCACCGTCGCGATCGCCGCGCCGTTGGAGCCGATGAGCAAGGTCAGCGGCACGGTGAGCACGAGGTTGGTGAGCAAGATCAGCGTGCTGGTGCGCACCAGCAGCCGCGTCTGGTTGGTGGCCTGGAGCATCGGGCCGTAGGCCGCGACCCGGTGCAGCGTGATCGCCGTGAAGATCTGGAACGGCACGACCGCGCTCGCGAACTCCTCCCCGAGGAGCGCGACCAAGATGTCGGGCGCCAGCGCGAGGATCACCATCGCCAGCGGCAGCACCGCGGCCATGGTCTTGCGCACGGTGGCGTGCCAGACCCGGCTCAGCTCGACGCGATCGCCGGCCGCGAATAGACGCACGAAGCGGACCTGCATCACCGCGCCGATGGCGTAGGGGATGAGCGTCACCATCGGGATCTCGAGCGCGGCCGCGGTGTACTGGGTGAAGACCTTCTCGCCGAGCATGAGCTTGACGGTGTACTTGTCGATCTGCGGGTTGATCTTGCCGACGGTGACCGCGAGCCCGGCCGGCAGCGCCCACAAGAAGATCGTGCGCAGCGCGCTCCAGTCAACCCAGGCCTCGCCCGGCTTCATCGGGAACAGCCGTCGCAAGATCCACAGGTGCGCGATGAGGCGCGTCGAGCCGAGGATCGCCATCGTCACCGGGATGCTCTCGAGCGGCACGTCGATGACCAGCGGCGCCAGCACCGCGCCGGTGCGCAGGATCGAGAAGCCGAGGTAGAGCAGCGACGCGGTCCCGGCGTAACCGGCGGCGATGAGCTGGTTGACCGCGGGCTGGGTCGGCAGCTCGATGAGGATGACCAGCGCCAACCACGGGATGGCCGGCAACAGATCCATGTGCTTGGACGACATCACGCCGGCCGCGATCGACGCGAACACCGTCACCGGCAGGGCGGCCCCCAACAGCAGCGCCGAGGTCTGGCGGACGATCGCGGCGGCGCGCTCGGGCGTGCGGCCGATGAAGTAGAAGACCGCGTCGGGCAGGCCCAGCGAGCCCAACGCGATCGCGCTCTCGTAGACCAGCAGCACGCCCATCACGTAGGGCACCTGGGTGCGCGCGTCGTAGCTGCGCAGCGCGATCACGTACGCGATCAGCAGGAGCATCCCGGCGATGCTGCGCGCGGCGACATACATCGTCGCGCTGTGCGACTCCTTGCGGTTGGCGGCCGCGTCGCTCGGGGACGAGCTCACCGGCGCACTATACGCGCGAACCCGGGGGTTGCAGCGGCGCGCCGTCGACGATCTCGCGAGCCACCGCGACGATGTTGCGCGCCGAGCCCTCGGCGTCGTCGGCGACGATCGGGCCCGTGCTCGACGCCAGCGCGCCGAACCTGTCGAGCTGCGCCATCAGCGGAGCGGAGGCGCGTCGGGGCGCCGCTCGACGACGACGATGTGCTCGCGCTTGCCGCGATCGGCGAACGCGGTGCGCTCGACCGCGCCCAGCATCGGGCGCTCTTGCCAGGCCCAGGCCACGACCGCGAGGCGATCGTCGAGGGCGGCGCGCAGATCGTCGTCGGCGTACATCGCGCGGGTGCCGGCCAGCGAGTCGCCGACCACGAACGCGGCCCAGCCGCCGGGCACCAGCACGTCGGCGATCGCGCCGACCCAGTCGACCTGGGCCTCGCGCCAGGCGTGGCCGGCGGCGAGGCTGTTGGCGGCGAACGCGCGCCGCGGCCCCAGCTCCTGCTCGTCGAGCTTGCGGTGGCGGATGCCGAGGAAGTCGAAGCGCAGCTTGTGGTGATCGGCGTAGTCGTAGGTGCCCGCGTAGGGCGGCGAGGTCACCACGCCGCCGATGGGCGGCAGCTTGAGCTTCACCAGATCGCGCGCGTCGGCCTCGTACACCACCGGTAGTGGGCGCCGGCCCTGGGCCAGATCCTCGAGCCCGGCCGTGACCATCGAGACCCGCTCGCCAAACCAGCGCGCCGCGGCGCCGCGCGGCACGTTGCGCTCGACCCAGGTCGGGTCGGTGTCGCTCTTGCGATGCGAGACCTTGTAGAGCGCCGCCGACAGCGCCATCGTCAAGAACTCGGCGAGCTCCTCGTCGTCGGTGCGGACGTCGTCGATCGCGGACGCGATGGTCTCGAGCTCGCGCCGGATGTGCGGCGAGAACCACTTGCCGACCAGGCGCGAGCGGGCGTTGGGGTCGAAGCCCTTGGGGCCGCGCTTGGGCGCCGGGGTGAAGCCGCTGCGCCGGGCGTCCTTGCCGGCGGCCATCACCTCGGTGGCGATGCGCAGGCCCAGGTCCCGGGCCTCGCGTCGACGACCGACCGGCGCGGTCCAGGTCTTCCAGCGGGCCAGGCGCACCGCGAGCGGGTTGAGATCGACGCCGATCGCCGGGTAGCCGCAGTAGCGGGCCTCGACCAGCGTCGTGCCTGAGCCGCAGAACGGATCGAGGAGCGATTCGCCCTCGCGCATGCGGCTGCCGATCAGCTCGACCAGGCCGCGCGCGGTCGCGGGATGCAGCCGCGCCGGATAGGTGTGCACCGGGTGGGTCAGGCTGTCGGCGATGATCTCGTCGCGCCCGGCCTCGAGGAGCGCGTCGCCCAGCGCCTCGGCGATGTTGCGATTGCCGCCGATCTCGACCCGGCCCGGCGCCCGCGCCATCGACCCGGCGCGCTTCATGCCGCCGGGCGCGCGCAGCCGCTCACCGCGATCGCTGCGGGGTCGGCCGCGATCGGGCGTGGTGCGTTGCGGACGCGGGGCGCTGGGGCGGGAGTCCGAGCCGCCCGGGCCTCCCGCGCGCGGGGTAGCCGGACGCGGTCCTCGACGCGGCGGAGCGGTACGGCCTGGCATGGCGCGCACCCTAGCAGAGCGCCGGTCAGAACCGGTACACCTCGGTGGTCTCACGCAGGAGCGCTGGTCGGATCCACGCGGAACCGCCGGTCCTACGAATCGCCGCAGGAACCAGCACCTGCGCTCACCCGCGCGCGTGAGTGCTAGCGTGGGCCCATGTTCCGACACGAGGGTGTCGATCGGTCGCACCGTCACAACCAGCTCTTGGCTGGGTACCTCGCGGCCATCGCCGGCTTCGTGAACTCTGCCGGATTCATTCTCATCGGCTCTTTCACCTCGCACGTCACCGGCAACGTGGGCCGCTTCGCCGACGATCTGGCGCTGGGCCGCAGCGCGGCGGCGCTGGCGGCGGCGTTGGTGGTCGCGTACTTCGCGGGCGCGCTCCTGGCCAGCATGGCCATCGAGAGCAACATCGTCCGGCGCCGCGCCACGGTGTACGGCGGGCTGCTCGCGGTCGAGGCCGTGCTCTTGGCCAGCTTTGCGCTGCTGTCGTACCTGATGGATACCCGCGATCCGCGCTTCCACGACGTGCAGGCGTTGCTCCTGTGTGTCGCGATGGGGCTGCAGAACAGCTTCGTCACCCGGCTGTCGGGCGCGGTCGTGCGCACCACCCACCTCACCGGGGTCGTGACCGATCTGGGCATCGAGTCGGCGCGCTGGTTCCGGCTGTGGCGCACCCAGCTCGCCGAGCGCACCCAGCTCCGCCTCCTCGCCGGCGACGGCGCGCGCATCGCCCCCCAGGCGCCGCGCACGTATCTCTTGCTCACCATTCTCATCACGTTCGTCGCCGGCAGCGCTCTGGGCGCGATCGCGGCGATGGGCTACGGCGAGCTGGCGCTGTTGGCGCCGACCGGGCTGCTGCTGGTCGGCAGCGGGTTCGCGTTCCGCAGCGGCCCCGCCGTCGTGCTGGGCCGATGACCGCGGCCCACCAAGCGCGGGCGATCCGGGCTAAGACCTCGCCATGACTACGCCGCTCGAGATCATCGGCCTCGGCAAGCCCGAGGTTCGCTTCGTGTGGGACGACGACACCGAGGACACCTGGACCGCGCGCGCGCTGCGCCTGCGCTGCAGCTGTGCGTATTGCGTGTCGGAGGCGACCGGCGAGCGCCTGCTCGACCCGGCGACCGTCGCGGAGGCGATCACCGTCACCAACATGGAGCTGGTCGGCAACTACGGCGTGTCGATCGCGTTCTCCGATGGACACTCGACCGGCATCTACCGCTTCCGGCTGCTCCTCGACAACCGCCCGCCCAAGGTCGCTGCGTGAGCCTCGACGAGCTGCGCGCCGCCCTCGACGCCCGGGCCAGCGTGCGCGCGTTCGAGCCCGAGCCGCTGCCGCGCGAGCGCCTGGTGGCGCTGTTCGCGACCGCCCAGCGCGCGGCGTCGTGGTGCAACATCCAGCCGTGGCGCGTGGTCGTCACCGAGCCGCCCCGGACCGACGACGTCCGGGCCGCGCTCATCGCGGCGTCGAAGGCCGGGCTGCCGTCGCCCGACGTGGCGTTTCCTCTCGACTATCCCGAGCCCTACAGCCAGCACCGCCGGGCCTGCGCCGGTGCGCTCTACGGCGCGATGGGCGTCGCGCGCGACGACAAGCGCGGACGCTACGACGCCTGGCTGCGCAACTTCGAGCTGTTCGACGCGCCCCACGTGGCGATCGTGTCGGTCGACAAGCGCCTGGGGCCTTACGGCATCCTCGACGTCGGGGTGTGGCTCGGCACCCTGCTCGCGGCCGCGGCCCTCGACGACATCGCCACCTGCCCGATGGCCTCGGCGGTGACGTATCCCAAGCCGCTGCGCGCGCTGCTGCCCATCGCCGATGAGCAGCAGCTCCTGTTCGGCGTCGCGCTGGGCCGCGCTGCCGACGCGCCCGCCAACCGCTGCCGCACCACCCGCGCGTCGCTGGACGCCAACGTCACGTTCGCGAGCTAGCGACCGCGGTCGCTGACCCGGGCTCGGGAGGTTTGATCGTGACCGCGTGCTTGCTCGGCCGCAGCGGCGCGCCGCGAGACGCCGCGTAGGCTTGGGTCAGCTCGGCGCCGAAGAACAAGATCTGCGCCGAGTAGTAGACCCACACCAGCACCGCGATCAGCGAGCCGGCGGCACCGTACGACGAGCCCACCGCGGCACGCCCGAGGTACAGGCCGATCAGGTAGCGCCCGAGCGTGAACAGCACCGCCGTGGCCAGCGCGCCCGGCCACACGTGGCGCCAGTCGATCTTCACGTCGGGCACGATCGTGAACACCAGCGCGAACAGCATGGTCGCGATGCCCAGCGACACCACCAGCTGGAGGCCCTGCCACAGCCACGACACCGCGGCGTCGCCCGCGAGCTGGCTGCCCAGCGCCGTGACCCCGGCGCTCACCACCAGCGACACCAGCAGCAGGAAGCCGACGGCGATCACCATCGAGAACGAAAAGAATCGGTCCTTCATGCGTGCACGATGCGTGAACGAGCCATGCACGTCGGCGTGACGGTTCCCACGCCGTCGGGCCGGTCACCGCGACGAGATCGCCGCAGCGAGCGCTCCCGCCACGGGTCCCGCGTATACTCCGCCCATGTTCGTGCGCGCCGTCCTCGCCGTCCTGATCGTCTTGGCCGCCGCTGGCCCCGCCATCGCCCAGCAACCCGACACGCTGCAGCGGGCGCAGTCCCTGTTCGACGAGGCCCAGCAGAAGTACGTCGCCAAGGACTACGGCGGCGCCGCCGAGAAGTTCAAGGAGGCCTACGCGGCGCGCCCGCTGCCGTCGTTCCTCTACAACGCCGCCGCCGCGTATCACATGCAGGGCAAGACCAAGAGCGACGTCGCCGCCTACCAGCTCGCGGTCCAGTACTACCAGAAGTTCCTCACCGACGAGCCGAAGACCACCGACAAGGCCACGATCGACAAGTCGATCGCGGTGCTCACCGCCGAGATCGCGCGCCTCAAGCCGGCCGCCGGCGCGCCGGTCCCCGAGGCCACGCCGTCGGCCGAGGTCACCGCGCTCGGCGACGTCGCGACCCGCAGCCTGGTCGTCATCGAGACCGAGCCCCAAGGCGCCAACATCTACCTCGACGACAAGAAGAACGGCGTCTTCGCGCAGACGCCCTGGTCGGGCTCCCTCGACGGGCCCCACACCGTCCTCATCGAGAAGCGGGGCCACAAGTCCAAGGAGTCGATGATCGCCCCCGATCCCAACCGCCTGGTCGTGCTGCAGGTCGTCTTGTCCGAGGAGGACTACCTGGGTTGGGTCGAGATCCGCTCGAACGTGCCGGGCGCCGCGGTCTACTCCGACGACAAGGCCTCGGGCGCCATCGGCAAGACGCCGTACTCGGGCAACTTCAAGCCCGGCAAGCACACCATCTGGGTCGACGCCGACGGCTACGACGAGCACACCGAGCAGCTCGAGGTCATCGCCGGTGAGACCCACGAGATCAACGCGACGCTCAGCGGCTCGCCGGTCGGCTACCTCAACATCCGCGGCGCCGGCCTCGAGCGCGCCCGCGTGCTCGTCGACGGTAGCGTGGTGTGCGAGAAGGGCCCGTGCCGCACCCCGGTGAAGGAAGGCAACCGCGCGATCGTGGTGTCGCGCAGCGGCTACAAGCCCTACCGCACCCGCCTCGACCTGCAGGCTCGGACCGAGGTCACGATCGTGCCCCAGCTCGCCGAGAAGCCGGGCCGCGGCGACGCCGTCGTGGCCTACGTGTTCACCGCCGTCCTGGCCGGCGGCGCGACCGGCGCGTACTTCTACCAGAAGGGCCTCGAGCCCACCGACACCTACTACGACAAGCGCAAGTACATCCGCTACGGCGCGTACGGCGGCTGGGGCCTGGCCGGCGTGATCGGCCTGTCGGCCATCTACTACACGTTCCGCGACAAGGGCGCGCCCTCGAGCGGACAGATCGACGTGAAGGCGCTGGCCCTCCAGCCGGTGGTCGGTTCCGACTTCGCGGGGCTGTCGGTGGGTGGTGGATTCTGACGACGTGCCGCGTTACTCTCTCGCTCAAGGTCCCGGGATGAAACTATTTAAACTGCTCATACTTTCGGTCGCGCTGGCGGTGCTGGCGCCGGTCGGCGGGGCCGCCGCGCAGGGCGTCGCCTGGACGGCCGCCCAGACCGCTTTCGGCCAAGGCGAGACCTCCTATCTCTCCGGCCAGTTCGACGACGCCGCGTCGTCGTTCAAAAAGGCGTACGAAGCGCGGCCGATGCCGCAGTTCCTCTACAACATCGCCGCCGCCTACCAGATGAAGGGCAAGAAGCAGTCGGACGCGGACGCCTACGACAAGGCCATCGACTACTACAAGCGCTACCTCGTCGAGGAGAAGGCGGCGCCCGACACCGCGGGCGTCACCAAGACCATCGCGGTCCTCGAGGAAGAGGCCAAGCGCCTGCGCGCGGTGAAGCCGCCCGATGGCGCGACCAACCCCGACGGTACGCCGGTCAAGCCGCCCGACGGCACCCAGGTCGTCACGCCGCCGCCCGCGCCGTCCGAGGCTGTGGAGCAGCTCGGCGAGGTCAAGCTGACCGGCCTGGTCGTCATCGAGAGCGAGCCCCAGGGCGCCAACATCTACCTCAACGGCAAGGACAAAGGTCCGTTCGCCCAGACCCCATGGTCGGGCTCGCTGTCGGGCGAGTTCACGTATCTCATCGAGAAGCGCGGCTACAAGAGCAAGGAATCCCGCACCTCGGCCGATCCGTCCAAGCTGATGGTGCTCCAGATCGTGCTGTCCGAGGAGGACTACCTCGGCTGGCTCGAGATCAAGTCGAACGTGCCGGGCGCCAACGTCTACGTCGACGACAAGGCGGTCGGCGCGATCGGCAAGACCCCGTTCTCGGGCAACTTCAAGCCGGGCAAGCACAAGGTCTGGGTCTCGGCCGACGGCTACGAGGACAGCGAGACCGACATCGAGGTCTTCGCGGGCGAGGCCGCCGAGGTCAGCGCACAGCTCAAGGGCGCGCCGGTCGGCTACCTCAACGTGCGCGGCCTCGGCATCGAGTCGAGCCAGATTCTCCTCGATGGCGAGGTGCTGTGCGAGCGCGGTCCGTGCCGCAAGCCGGTCAAGGAAGGCCGTCACCGCGTGACCGTGCAGCGCAGCGGCTACAAGCCCTACACCACGGTCATCGAGGTCCAGGCCAAGACCGAGATCCAGCTGAAGACCCAGCTCAACAAGAAGCCGGGCCGCGGCGACGCCGTCGTGGCGTACGTGTTCTCGGGCCTGTTTGCCGGTGGAGGTATCTACCTCGGGCTCCAGGCCAACAAGCTCCACGACGATCTCGAGAAGGAGCTGATGGAGGGCATGCCGCCCGTCGATCAGGACGATCCCCGGTTCAAGCGCGGCAAGTACTACTCGATCGGCGCCAACGCCGCCTTCGGGGTGGCTGGGCTCCTCGGGCTCGCCGCCGTCTACTACACGTTCCGCGACAAGGGCGCGCCGTCGATCGGGCAGATCGACGTCCGCGCGCTCGCGCTCACCCCGAGCATCGGCCCCAACTACGCGGGGCTGTCGATGGAGATGCCATGGTGATTCGCGCCGCTTCCTTCACGGGCCTCGCGCTGCTCTTGAGCGCCGGCGCCTGCAACTGGGCCACCTTCGACGACCTCGCCGACGAGACCTGGGTCGACCGCGTGGTCAAGCCCAACGCGTCGACTCAGTACGGCCAGATCATCGCCGCGATGCCCAACCCGACCGCGGGCGGCGGCGCCAACCTGGTCGTGCTGGGCCGCTCGTCGGTGAGCCTGTCGACGCTGCGCTACGACAACACCGGCAAGCGCAGCATCACCAGCATCAGCGACTTCGGGGACTCGCTCGGCTTCGCGCAGGTCCCCGAGCTGTTGCCGCTGGTGGTCGAACCTGGCCTCAACCGCTTCGCGTTCCCGGTCATCACCGGCGAAAAAGAACAGGGCCAAGGCCGCGTCATCCTGATGAACGGCGACACCCTCGGCGGCGCGCCGACGCTCATCACGTTCACCGCTGGCGACGCCGCGCAGCAGAAGACTCGCATCGGCGCGCTCGCGTTTGGCGCGGTCCACCTGACCCGCCCGCCCCAGGCCGCGGTGCCCACCGAGACTCACCCGATCTTGGTCGTCGGCCGTGGCGACCAGGTCGACGTCGTCGTCGACTATGACGACCCGGTCCCGGGCCCCTCGGCGATCTGGGGATGCCGCTTTGGCACCGACTCCGACCAGGTGGTCCTGGGCGCCGCGGTCGCCGACGTCACCGACGACAGCGCCACCGCCGACGACGACGACCATGAGATCATCGTCGGCATCGGACCCAAAGACGTGGCGGATCAGCTGTCGGAGCTGCGCATCTACACGCCGCAGCAGCTGCGCGGCGTGAGCGGCGCGTCGAGCACCGAGGCTGTGGGTCCGTGCGTGGCGCCGCTCGAGACCGTCATGGTGGCTGGCGCCGACGCCGGCGCCGCGATCGCGACCGCCAAGTTCGACCCGGCGTCGGTGCTGACCGACGTGGTGTACAGCGCGCCCAGCATCAACAAGGTGTTCGTGCGGCTCGGCGATCTCGGCGTGACCCGCGAGCTCACGATCACCAACATCGGCAGCGACTTCGGCTACGCGCTGGCTGTCGGCAACCTCGACGACGACCCCGAGCCCGAGCTCATCGTGGGCGCGCCGCGCTCGAACGTCGACGGCGTGACCGACGCGGGCGCGATCTACCTGTACGACTACGACGCCACCACCGACCAGTTCGTGCAGACGACGCTGTACACGACGTCGTCGCCGACCGCGTCGGAGCGCTTCGGCAAGTCGGTCGCGATCGTGCCGTGGGATGCGACCCGCAACGTCCTGGTCGTCGGCGCGGATGGCAAGGTCTTCACTTACTTCCGCACCGGCTTCTACGACGACGTGCGGACCGGGCGCTAGCAGGTTCGCTTGGCTCAGTTCTGGTGCCCGAGCTGTCATCAGTTCTATAGCGAGGCGGGCTACTGCCCGTTCGATGGCGCGCGGCTGTCGATCCCGCCCGACGCGATCTCGCATCCGATGCGCGCGATGTCGGCGCACGACGACAGCGACGCCCTCGCGCTCGCGCTCCACGCGTCGGAGACCAACGCGGTCTACGACCGGCTCGTCGGCGTCACGCTCGACGGGCGCTACTACATCGAGCGCAAGATCGGCGAGGGCGGCATGGGCGTGGTGTTCGCGGCGCGCCACCTCGTGATCGAGCGGCCGCTGGCGATCAAGGTGCTCAAGCGCGAGGTCGCGCGCGACTCGTCGACGATCAAGCGCTTCGTGCAGGAGGCCCGCGCGGCGTCGCGCATCGGCCACCCCAACATCGTCGACGTCACTGATTTTGGCACTACTCCCGACGGCATGACCTACTCGGTCATGGAGTACGTCGACGGCACGACGCTGTCGGCCGCGCTCAAGCGGTCGGCGCCGCTGTCGCCCGAGCGCGCGCTGCCGATCGCCGCGCAGATCGCGCAGGCCCTGGGTGCGGCTCACGACAAGGGCATCGTCCACCGCGACCTCAAGCCCGAGAACGTCTTCTTGGTCAATCGCGACGGTCGGCGCGACTTCGTCAAGATCGTCGACTTCGGCATCGCGAAGGTCACGGCCCTCGACGACGCCGGGCAGGTGCCGGCCTCGCCGCGGCCCGACGGTCCACGCCTGACCCGCGCCGGCGCCGTCTTCGGTACGCCCGAGTACATGGCGCCCGAGCAGGCGGCCGGCCGCAGCGACACCGACAACCGCGTCGACGTCTATGCGCTGGGCACGATCCTTTACGAGATGCTGACCGGGCGCGTGCCGCACAAGTCCGAGAGCATGGTGCGGACGCTCGCGATGCAGATGCTCGATCCGATCGAGCTGCCGTCCAAGATTCGCCCCGACCTGAGCTTCGATCCCGAGCTCGAGGCGGTCGTGATGCGCGCGCTCGCCAAGAAGCGCGAGCAGCGCTACCCGACGATGCGCGACTTCCTCGCTGGCATGAACAGCGCGTCGAAGGGCATTGACCTCGCGCAACCGGTCTCGGCCAGCGTGACCGCGCGCGCGCTGCCGACCGGCGGCGGCGGCGTGCTGCCGGCGCTGCCGCCCGGGATGACGTCGTCGAGCGACGCCAGGACCTTGCGCGACTCGACCACCCCGCCGCCGGCCAGCAAGCCGCCGCCGGGCTCGAAGCCGCCGGCGTCCCGACCGCCGCCGCCGCTGGCGCCCATCACCGCGGCTGGCGACCTGGGCCGCCCGACCACCAAGCGGCCGATGCACGAGCCGGCCTTTGCGTCGTCGCTGACCCAGGAGCCGCGGCTCACGCTCGACCTGGGGGACGAACCCTTGCCCGACGCCCCGCCTCGGCGCTGGCCGTGGATCGTGGTCGCGGTGGCGCTGTTCGGCGCCGCCGGTGTGGTGGGCGCGGTGCTGATGAAAAAGCAGCCGGTCTCGGTACCACCCGACGCCGCCGAGCCGCCCGGGCCGATCGCCGACGCGCGCACGATCACCGAGTTCGACCTCGACGGTGGGCTCGTCATCGCCGATCGCGGCGAGGACGGCGGTCCGCCGGGCCCGGGCCCGCGCCCGGTGCTGATCGACGCCGGGCCCTCGCCGATGCGTCGCGACGCTGGTCCGCGCACGCCGCCTGACGCCGGCAACGGGCGTGATCCGGAGCCCTCCGACGGCGGCGTGTTCTCGCTGGGCGGCACCCCCGAGCAGCGCGGCAACATCTCGATCGAGATCCTGACCCGACCCGACGGCGGCATCCTCTATCAGGGCTACTCGTATCGCGGACCGGCCGGCACCCACGTCGAGGAGCGGCGCGGTACCACGATGCGCATCCGCTGCACCTTCCCGGGATATCAGCCCGGCTTCGTCGACCTGGTCTTCGACGGCGAGGACGAGACCGCCATTTGCTCGATGAAGCGCAACCCCTGCGTGCCCGGCCTCAAAGATCCGTTCCGCGACTGCCCGTAGGCGGCTGCCGGGTTGGTCACGGCCTCGGGCCGGAGCGCTCGAGCGAGGTTCACCGACGGCGGCGGCGGAGCAGCAACGCCAAGGCGGAGGCGCCGAGCACCAGGGCGGGGCCAGGCCGGCTGCCGGTGGAGCAGCAGCCGCCGGCGGGATCGCCGGTCGCGCCGGTGCCGCTGTCGAGGCCGCCGTCGAGGCCGCCGTCGCCGTCGGACGGCGGGACGTGCACCAGGACGCCGTCGCTGAGCACGTCGGGTGAGCGGCCGCCGCTGGCGGTGAGCGCGCGGACCGCGACCAGGTAGCGCTCGCCGTCCTCGAGGGGCAGGTTGGTCTGGGTCGACGACGTGCCGGCCGACGGCTGCCACGGCGGATCGAGGAGGTAGCCGCCGTCGGCGTGGGCGATCGCGACCTCGTAGCTGGCCGCGCCGGCGACCGGATCCCACGACGCCGCCAGGGTCGAGCGGGTGGTCAGCTCGTCGACGTCGTCGCCGGTCGTGGCGTCGGGGTCGAGGTCGCGCACCAAACCGGGGCCGGCCAGCGGCGCGTTGCGCAGGCCGTACAGGTAGCCGTCGGCCACCGACACCAACAGATCGTCGAGGCCGTCGGCGTCGATGTCGGCGAAGGCGACGGCGCCCACCGGCGCGCCGAAGGGCACGGCGAAGTCGAGCGTGCGCGTGCAGGGATCGACCGCGTAGAGCCAGCCGTCCGACGAGCCGACCACCGCGCTCGGGCGCCCGGCGCCAGTCAGGTTGGCGTGGACGTGCACCGACGTCAGCTGGCCCAGCGCCACGCCGGCCGCGGTCGCCGCCGCCTCGTCGGCGAACCGCTGGCCGCCGGCGAGCACGATCGTGGCACCTTGTCCGACGCTGGCGCCGCGCTGCTCGACGACGCGGAGGCGGGCCCGATGGCCGAGCGAGGTCGTCACCGCGAGCGGGCGACCGCTGCACTGCGCGAGCGCGGCGTAGGGGTAGGGCTGGTCGTCGTCGCCGGCCCACACCGTCGTGGTCAGGTCGTGGGCCATGGTGCGGGTCGCGTTGATGCCGCCCGAGAGCGTGAGCTCGAGCTCGCCGTCACCGTCGACGTCGACCAGGGTCGGCAAGAAGTACGGCGCGAAGGCCGGGCCGCCCCGGGCCAGCTGCGCGCCGTCGAGCCCCGACAGCACGAACGTGCCGAAGTGATGGAACACCACGTCGTCGAGGCCGTCGTGGTTCCAGTCGGCGACCGCGGCGCCCGACGGGAAGCGGGCCTCGCCGCCGGTGGTCGAGCTGGTCCACAGCGTGTGGCCGTCGCTGCCGGCCAGCGCGGTCGTGCGCACCGCGTTGTCGCTGGTGAGGCCCCACTGCACGACCAGGTCGTCGATGCCGTCACCGTCGAAGTTGCCGAGCACCACGTCGTTGAAGATCGAGCCACCGATCGGCATCTCCCAGCGCACCGCGCCGTTGCCGTCGACCCGGGCCACCCGGTCGGTGGCCGGCACCGTCGAGGTGTCGAGGCGGCGGCACACCAGGCCGGGCCCGCCGACCCCGAGCCGCGGCGAGATCGCTGGCGCGGTCGCCGAGCGCAGCTCCCACAGCTGGCGCGGCGGCGCCGCGTTGGTCGCGCCCTTGGCGTCGAGGGCGAGCAGCGCGCGTCGGCTGTCGGCGATGACGATCTCGGCGCTGGCGTCGCCGACCAGCTGCGCCGCGACCGGCGCGAAGGGCAGGTGCAGCCAGCCGCCGCCGTCGTAGTACTGCCCGGCGCGGAACGAGCCGCGGGTGGTCGTGAGGTCGCTCGACGCGGTGGTGAGGCGGCCGTCGCTCGACGACACCACCAGGCGATCCCCGTCGAGCCAGCCGGCGATGATCTCCGACCCAGGGCGCGCCTTCCAGGTACGCAGCGTGGTGTCGGCGGGGTCGAGCGCGTCGTAGACCGGCAGCTCGTCGGGCCGCTTGGTGTCGACCGTGAACAGATCGAGCGCGCCGTCACCGTTGATATCGGCATAGATCAGGCGATTGGCCAGCAGCTGGGTCGGCGACAGCGTCCAGTCGCGCTGGAGCAGCGCGCGGCGATCTTTGAGGCGCCAGGCCAAGCTCAGGCGCGGCTCGGCGGCGCGATCGAAGCGCCAGCCCAGGAGCTGCTGGCTGGCCTGGGTGATGAAGATGCTCTGGGTCGCGGTCGCCGGCACCGTGCCGACGGTCTCCTGCCCGGCGATGGTGGCGAGGCTGGCGCCGGTCGCGGCGTCGAGCACCACCGTGAGCGGCGTGCCGTCGGCGGCCAGGCCGGTGACGGTCAGCTCGAGCGTGCCGTCGCGATCGAGATCCACGATGTGGCCGGCCCCGAGCACGAAGTCGGCGTCGCGCGCGCCGATGTCGGTCGACCACACCACGACCAGGCGGTCGGGGTTGGCCGCGAAGGCCAGCACGAAAGCGCGGTGGCCGTGACCGGCCGCGAGCTGGCTGCCCTGCACGCACACCAACTCGTCGCCACCGCCGGGCCGCACGTCGTGGGCTTCGCAGTAAGACAGCTCGGCCCACACCCCGAGGTCGGGCGAGGTCGCGAAGACGTTGCCGCTCGCGCCGTCGACCAGGCGCAGGTCGCGGTGCGTCGACTGCACCAGCTCGGCCCGGCCGTCGCCGTCGAGGTCGGCGGCCAGCATCTGGCGCGCGCCGCCACACGACGCGGTCGGCAGCTGCCACAACCGGCTCGGCGTCCAGTCGGCGGCGAAGTGGTAGACCGCGCCCGGGATGCCACTTCGAATCTGGCAGCAACCGCACTCCTGCACGATCAGCTCGGGGCCGGCCAGGTGATCGAGCTCGGCGAGCCGGACGTCGGCGATGGTGCCCATCTCGCCGACCGGCTCGGCCCAGCGCATCGCGCCCGATTCGAGATCGAAGACGAAGACCCGATCGGTCGAGCGCGCCACCAGCTCGGGCTCGCCGTCGCGGTTCAGATCGGCGGTGCCGACCAGCTGCGACAGCGCCAGGTTGTCGCTCGACCAGCGCACGATGCCGGCCGACGACAGCACGCGCACGCGCCCGGCGCCGACGTAGGCGACCGCGTCGTCGCCGAGCGGGATGACGCTGGTGGTGCCGAGCGAGCCGCCCAGGTACTGCCGCCAGTACGGCAGCGGCGTGCGCAGGTTCGACGTGCCGGTGGTCGCGCCAGTGCGCCGCGGGTCGTGGCGCGCCATCGGCCAGTCGGCGTCCGCGGTCGTCGAGAGCGCGACCAGCGCCGCGATGACCAACCCGAGGTGTCTAGCCATGCGGAGACGTCAGTGTCCGGGGGTGGCCTGGGCGTTCACGATCGCGATCACCCGATCCTGGTCGGCCTCGGTCAGGCTCGAGCCGCTGGGCAGGCACAGGCCGTGCTCGAACAGTGAAGCCGAGCACGCCCCGCCCCGGATCGACGCGGTCGCGAACACCGGCTGCAGGTGCATCGGCTTCCACACCGGGCGGGCCTCGATGTCGTCGGCCTCGAGGGCCAAGCGGACCTGCTCGCGATCAGCGCCGAAGCGCGCGGCGTCGATGGTGAGGCAGGTGAGCCAGGCGTTGCCGACACCGTAGGGCGCGTCCTCGAGGAGCTGCACCCCGGGCCGGTGGCCGAGGGCGGCGCGGTAGCGGTCGCGCACGGCCCGGCGCGCGCGCACCCGGTCGGGCAGCACCTCGAGCTGGGCTCGGCCGACCGCGGCGAGCAGGTTGGACAGCCGGTAGTTGAAGCCGATCTCGCTGTGCTGGTAGTGGGGCGCGGGATCGCGGGCCTGGGTCGACAGCTTGCGGGCGTGGGCGATCCAGGCCGGGTTCGACGACAGGAGCGCGCCGCCGCCGCTGGTGGTGATGATCTTGTTGCCGTTGAACGACAGCACCGCGAGGGCGCCCTGTCCGCCGACCGGACGACCGCGGTACGACCCGCCCAGGCCCTCGGCGGCGTCCTGGATGATGAGCGCGCCGTGGCGCTCGCAGATCGCTGCGAGGCGCTCGTAGTCGCAGCTCTGCCCGTACAGATCGACGGTGATCACCGCGCGGATCGGCCGGCCCCGCCGCTGGGCCTCGGCCAGCTCCTCGTCGAGCAGCTCGGGATCCATGGTCCAGGTGTGGTCGCAGTCGATGAACACCGGCTCGGCGCCGACGTAGGTCACCGCGTTGGCGGTCGCGGCGAAGGTCAACGACGACACCGCGACCCGATCGCCGGCGCCGATGCCGGTCACCAGCAGCGCGAGATGCAACCCCGCGGTGCCGCTGGCCAGGGCCAGCGCGTGGGTCGTGCCGGTCGCCGCCGCCAGCTCGGCCTCGAAGCCGTCGACGTGGGGCCCCAGCGGCGCGATCCAGTTGCTGGCGATCGCGTCCTGCACCAGCTCGAGCTCGCGCCCCGACAGGTGCGGCGGCGACAGATACACCCGCGCCACTAGTTCATCACCGGGCTCGACGGACGTTCCGTCGACGACGGCTCGGCGATGGCGACGCGATCGGCGGGTTGACCGCGGCGACGCACGCCGTCGACCAGCGTGCGCAACAAGATCAGCACGTCGAGGCTGAGGCCGGGGTGCGCGACGTACCAGTCGTCGAGGCGCTGCTCGTCGGCCCACGAGGTGGCGGCGGCCGGATGCAGCTGCGACCAACCGGTGAGGCCAGGCTTGACCTCGAGGCGGCGCGGCGCGATCGCGGCGTACTGCGGATGCACCGCGCGCGGGCCGACCAAGCTCATCTCGCCGCGCAGCACGTTCCACAGCGCGGGCAGGTGGGCGAGCCCGGTGCCACGCAAGATGGCGCCCAGCTCGGTCTCGGGATGCGTCCGCAGCCGCCACATCGCAAAGGGCACGCCGCCGCGACCGGCGCGCAGCGTGCGCTCGAGGGGCGGCGGACCGACCTCGAGGCGCGTCATCATCGCCGCGACGGCGACGGCGGGCGCGGTCGCCACCAGGCTGGTGCCGGCGCCGACCAGATCGAAGGCCCGCTTGGCGAGCCGTTGCAAGAGCCGCATCGGCGCACCTTACCTCAGCAACTCTTCGTAGGCGTCGGCGACGCGAGCCCACACGTCGGTCATGCGGAAGTCGCGCGCGACCCGGAGCCGGGCCGCGGCGCCGTGGCGCGCGCGCCGCGCATCGTCGTCGAGGTAGCCAATCATCGCGCGGGTCAGCGCCGCGACGTCGCCGACGCCGACCAGGGTGCCGGTCACGCCGGGCACGATCACGTCGACGCAGCCCGGGATGTCGGTGGCGATCGTCGGCAGCTCCATCGCGCCGGCCTCGAGCAGCACGTTGGCGAGGCCCTCGCGGCGCGACGGCAGCACCAGCAGCTCGGCGGCGGCGTAGATCGGCGCGACCTCGAGCCGATCGCCGAGCAGGTGCACGCTGGGGTCGGCGAGGAGCGCGGCGCGGGTCGCCGGCGCGATCGGATCGGTCGCGTCGTCGGGGCCGACCACCAGCAGGTGGGCGCCGCGTCCGACCCCGGGCCAGGCCGCCGCCAGCTCGGCCAGGCCCTTGTCGGCGGTGAGCCGGCCTACGAAGGCGACCACCGGCGCACCGACCGGGATGCCGAGCTCGCGGCGCAGGGCGGCGCCGGCGGTCCGGTGGCGGGTGCGCTCGAACCGGTCGAGGTCGACGCCGTTGCTCGAGCCCGGCCCCAAGACGATCGCCTTGTCGGCCGCGACCACGCCCAGCTCGATCGCGCGCGCGCGCAGGCTGGGCCCGACGCAGATCACGCGATGCGCGAGCCCGCAGGTCACGCGGTGGCCGGCCCACAGCACGCCGCGCCGCAGCCCGCGCGCGGTCTCGACCCGCAGCCCGCGCAGGGTGTGGACCCGCATCGGCACCCGGGCCGCGGTCGCCGCGATCATCGACAACAGGCCGGCCTTGGGCGTCGAGCCGTCGATCAGATCGGGCGCCAGGCGCCGCAACAGGCGGGTCAGGGTGACCACCGCGTGACGGTCCTGGGTCAGCGCGATGTCGCGGGCGATCGCGACGGTGTGGTGGGTCGCGCCCTCGTCGATGGCGCGGGCGGTGCCCAGCTCGCCGGGCCCAGTGACCAGATGGACGTCGAAGCCTCGACGGGTGAGGTACGCGATCTGGCCGCGCAGCAGGAGCGCGCTGTACGGGTCGGTCAGCGCCAGCACCAGCCGCGGCATCGCCGACGCGACGCTACCATTCGTCGCGCGCGACCACGTCCTGCACTACAATTTTCGCTCGTGCCCAGCTCGCCATCCACGTCAGGGGTCTATCGCATCTCCGAGCTGATCCCGGTCGACCCGCCCGAGAAGCCCATCGTCGTCGCCTGGACCCCGCCGTCATCGGCGTCGGGCGAGCCCGGCCGCACGCCGCCGCATCCCGGCATGAAGGGCTCGACGCCGACCGACCTGTCGTCGCCCGAGCTGCTGCTCAACCGCGAGCTCACGTACCTCAACTTTTGCTGGCGCGTGCTGCACGAGGCCGAGGACGATCGGGTGCCGCTGCTCGAGCGCCTCAAGTTCATCGCGATCGTCTCGGCCAACATCGACGAGTTCTTCCAAAAGCGCATCGGCGGGCTCAAGCAGCAGGTCGGCGCCGGGCTGTCGACGACGACGCCCGACGGCCGCACCCCGGCTCAGCAGATCGTCGAGTGCCTGCAAGGCATCTCCGACCTCGAGGCCCGCAAGACCGCGATCCTCACCTACGTGCTGGCCAAGCTCATGCCGGCCGGCGTGGGCGTCATCGCGTGGCGCGACCTGTCCGACGACGATCAGGCCAAGGTCCGCGCGTACTACCTCGACAACATCTTCCCGCTGGTCACGCCGCAGGCGATGGATCCGGCCCACCCGTTCCCCTTCGTCTCCAACCTCTCGCTCAACCTGCTGGTCACGCTGCACTACCCGGGCGACCACGAGCAGCTGCTCGCGCGCGTGAAGGTGCCGGTCGGCGCGACGGTGCCGCGCTTCTTGCGGGTCGCGCCCACCCGGTTCGTGACCATCGACGAGGTCATGGCCGGCAACCTCGACCTGCTGTTCCCCGGCATGGAGGTCGAGAGCTGCACCCGCTTCCGGGTGACCCGCAACGCGGTCACCGAGCGCGAACAGGAGGAGGCCGACGACCTGCTCGAGCTCATCGAGATCGAGCTGCGCGAGCGTCGGTTCGCCCCGATCGTGCGACTCCAGGTCGAGCGCTCGATGCCGCCGGCCTTGCGCGGCAAGCTGGCCGCCGAGCTCGAGCTCGACGAGCACCGCGACGTCTTCGAGGCCAACGGCATGCTGAGCCAGCGCGATCTGATGGAGCTGGCCAACCTCGACGTGCCCGAGCTGCGCGACCCGCCCCACGCGCCGGCCGCGCCCGCCGAGCTGCTCGCCGATCGCAGCATCTTTCACACCATCCGCGACGCCGGCTCGCTCCTGGTCCACCACCCCTACGAGTCGTTCCAGCACTCGGTCGAGCGCTTCATGCGCGAGGCCGCGCTCGACCCCAAGGTGCTGGCGATCAAGATGACCCTGTACCGCACGTCGCGCGACTCGCAGGTGATCAAGCACCTCATCGCGGCGGCCATGGGTGGCAAGCAGGTCGCGGTCGTCCTCGAGCTCAAGGCCCGCTTCGACGAGGAGGCCAACATGCGCTGGGCCAGCCGCATGGAGCGCGCCGGCATCCACGTCACCTACGGCGTGGTCGGGCTCAAGACCCACTGCAAGCTCGTGCTGGTGGTGCGCCACGACCATGACGGCCTGCGCCGCTACGTCCACGTCGGCACCGGCAACTACCACGCCGGCACGGCGCGGCTCTACGCTGATTTTGGCATGTTTACTTGCGATCAGGCGCTGGGCCGGGACCTGACCGAGCTGTTCAACTACCTCACCACCGGCTTCAAGCCGCGCCGCCGCTACGCCAAGCTCCTGCCCGCGCCCAAGATCCTCAAGGCCGCCCTCCTCGAGAAGATCGAGCGTGAGGTCATCCACCACGAGCGTCACGGCAAGGGTCTCATCCAGTGGAAGGTCAACGCCCTCGAGGACGTCGACCTGGTGCGCGCGCTGTACCGGGCCTCGCAGCGCGGCGTGCAGATCGACCTGATCGTGCGCGACACCTGCCGGCTCCGGCCCGGCCTGCCCGGCATGTCCGAGAACATCCGCGTCATCAGCATCGTCGGGCGCTTCCTCGAGCACGCCCGCGTCCTGTACTTCCACAACCACGGCAAGCCCGAGTACTACATCGGCTCGGCCGACATGATGCAGCGCAACCTCGAGCGCCGCGTCGAGGTGCTGGTGCCGATCGACGACGCCCGCCTCCAGGCCGAGCTGCGGCAGTTCCTCGACATCCAGCTGTCCGATCAGCGCGGCGCCTGGGACATGCAGCCCGACGGCAGCTACCTACAGCGCCGCAGCCCCGACGCCCGGCACTCGCAGCAGCAGTTCATCGACCGCACCGACCGCGGCCTGCGCGACGCCACCCGGCTGCGTCGCCGCAAGGTCAAGGGCATCGCCAAGCGCAAGAACCGCTAGAACGGCAGCACGATCCACCAGGCGCCGTCCTCGCGCACCGCCTGCATCTCGTCGGTGCCACCGTCGGAGTAGTGGAACGTGACGGTGCGCTGGTCGCCGGTGCCGGCGGCGATGGTCGGCGCCCTGGTGGCGGTGATGCCGCGACCGCGGCGGTCGCTGAGGGTCTTGTGGAGGATGCGCACCACGTCGTCGTCGCCCGAACCGCCGACCTGCGCGACCATGAGGCGAAGTCTGGCGCGGTTGGACGGGGCCAGCTGGTTGAAGGCGTCCCAGCCGGTGCCGCCGTTGAGCGCGGCGATCCACTGCGCCGCGGCGACCTCGACCGACGGCGCGCCGGTGGTGGCGGCGGCGCCGGCCGGCAGCGCGAACAGCGCGTCCTCGTCGGGCAGCAGCGACGGCGACGGGCCGAACCGCCAGCCGCCGTCCTCGCGAATCAGTGCGAAATTCAAAGCCGTAGCGCCCTCGTGGGCGGTCAGGGTCGCGGTGTCACCGGTGAGCTGGACCGGACCGAGGGTGGCGCGGCCGATCAGCTCGACGCGGGTCGCCGCCGCCTCGCCGAGCAGCCGGTAGCGCACTTCCTCGACGCTGAGGTTCACGCCGGCCGGCATCGCCGCCACGGTCTGCGTCGCCGACTCGACGATGAGCGCGCGCGCCTGCTCGGACAGCAGCGCGTCGATGGCGCGGCCGGTCGGCTCGCTCGCGGCCCGGGTCGCGCCGACGTGGGCGGCCTGGTACGCGGCCCACAGCGCCTCGGGGGTCTGCGGGTTGGCCGCGACAGCGGCGTCAGGCTCGTCGACCGGCGGCGTGGGACTCGGGGCGGCGGCGTCGTGGCCAGCTCGGGGTGAAGCCTTCTTGCCACCGCACGCCAGGCCACCGACGAGGATCAGCAAGAACAACCACGGGGCTCGCATCGGGCGACGCTACAAGATCTAGGTCCGCGGCGGGGCGGCTCGGGAGCCCAGGCGCATTGCCGGTTCCCGGCCGGTCGGGCAGTAGGACGACGCCACCGGCACGGCTACAGTGGCGCCCGATGACCGCCGCCCCCAACCCCCACCACGCCGACGGCGCCGGACCCGGCCGTGGGGTCGGACGCGCGCGCCGTGGGCCCGCCTCTCCCGATGGCAAGGGCGCCGCTGCCACGCCGCGGCTGCGCGACCTCGCCGGCATCGGCAGCTATGCGCGCCGCGCGATCGGCCTGGTGTGGGCCACCAGCCGCGGCGTCACGATCAGCCTGCTGGTCGGCGCGATCATCGGCGGCCTGGTGCCGAGCGCGATGGCGTGGACCGGCAAGCGGCTCATCGACGCGGTGCTCCACGCCGCCGGCACCGACGATCCGGCGTCGCGCCGGGCCGCGCTGCTGTGGGTCGCCGTCGAGCTCGGCCTCGCGATCCTGATGGCGGCCACCAGCCGCGTGCTGTCGATCTTGCGGGCGTTGCTGCGAGCCCAGCTCGGCAATCGCATCAACGTCATGATCCTCGGCAAGGCGTTGCAGTTCGATCTCACGCACTACGAGGACGCCGAGGTCTACGACATGCTCACCCGCGCGCGCCGCGAGGCGTCGTCGCGCCCGCTGTCGATGGTGATGCGCACGTTCTCGATCGTGCAGGCCGCGATCGCCCTGGCCAGCCTCGGGGTGCTGCTCGCCGCGTTCTCGCCGGTCGCGCTCGCGGTCCTCGCCGCCGCCGCGGTGCCGGCGTTTCTCGTCGAGGCCAAGTTCTCGGGCGACGCGTTCCGGCTGTTCCGCTGGCGCACGCCCGAGACCCGTGAGCAGGCCTATCTCGAGAGCGTGCTGGCTCGCGACGACCACGCCAAGGAGGTCAAGCTCTACGACCTCGGGCCGCGCTTCCTGGTCCGCTACCAGGCGATCTTCGAGCGGGTCTACGACGGCGATCGCAAGCTGGCGTGGCGGCGCGGGCTGTGGGGCCTCGGCCTGGGCATCCTCGGCACCGTCGCGTTCTACGGCATGTACCTGTGGATCGCGCGGGCCGCGATCGCCGGCGCGATCTCGATCGGCGCGATGACGATGTACGTCGTGGTGTTCCGTCAGGCCCAGTCGTCGCTGGCCGGGCTGCTCGGCGATCTGGGCGGGCTCTACGAGGACAACCTGTACCTGTCGACGCTCTACGAGCTGCTCGATCTGCCGACCGCGCCGGCGACCGGGGGCGTCACGGTCGGCGCCGATCCCGATGACGGCGTGCGCTTCGACGACGTCTCGTTCCAGTATCCCGGCAACGCCACGCCCGCGCTCAGCCACATCGATCTGCACGTGCCGCCGGGCTCCAAGCTCGCGATCGTCGGTGAGAACGGCAGCGGCAAGACCACGCTCATCAAGCTCCTGGCCGGCCTCTACACTCCGACCGGTGGCCGCGTGCTCATCGACGGCACGCCGGTGCGCGACTGGGATCAGGCGGTGCTGCGGCGTCGCATCGGCGTCATCTTCCAGGACTTCGTGCGCTACCAGCTCACGGTCGGCGAGAACATCGGCGCCGGTGACGACCGCGCCTTCGACGACCGCAGCCGGTGGGCGACCGCGGCCGAGCAGGGCCTGGCCGCGCCGGTCATCGAGGAGCTGCCCAGCGGCTACGACACCCGCCTCGGCAAGTGGTTCAAGGACGGCCGCGAGCTGTCGCTCGGACAGTGGCAGAAGATCGCGCTGGCCCGCGCGTTCATGCGCAAGGACGCCGACATCCTCGTGCTCGACGAGCCGACCGCGTCGATGGACGCCGCCGCCGAGGTCGCGATCTTCGACCGCTTCCGCGAGCGCACCAAGGACCAGATCGCGATCGTCATCTCGCACCGGTTCTCGACGGTCCGGATGGCGGACACCATCGTCGTCCTCGACGGCGGCACCATCGTCGAGCGCGGCTCCCACGACCAGCTGGTCGCGGCCGGCGGACGCTACGCCACGTTGTTCTCGCTGCAAGCCCGCGGCTATCGGTGAGAGGCCCGGCCGTGCTCGCGCTGGTGGTGCTCGCGGCGTGCCGGTCGGCGACGACCGCACCCGCGCCCGGGCCGGCGGTCGATCGCGCCGCGGTCTGGCTGGCCGCGTTCCCTCCCGATCAGCTGCGCTTCGACGCCGCGATCGGGCTCTCGCAGATCGTCCGGAAAGCGGACAGTGAGCCGGCGCGGCGGGCCTACGCGGCGGCCCGGGCTCGCGCCGACCGCGACGACGACTCGCCGCTACGCCGCATCTTCGACGACACCGCGCGGGTGCCGGCCGGCGCGATCAACCGCTGGACCGTGCCGGGCCCGGGCCAGCCGCGCGCCAACGTGAACCGCCCGGTCGCCGAGGCGCTGCACTGCGACGAGCACGGCCTGCGGCCCGAGGTGCTGGCCTACCTCGGCGGGCCGATGCGCGACGGCGGTGGCTACGAGACCGCGCACGCGCTGTGGGCGCTGGTGCTGGCCCGCGATCACGGCTGCCTCGACGGCGCGCAGTTCGCCGCGGTCGCCGGTCCGCTGGTCGACGAGCTGCGCGCGGCCCAGCCCGCGACGCCGCCGCCCGCGGTGCTCGCGGTCGATCTGTACGCCGAGCGGCTGCTGATGCTGGTGCTCGCCGGCGAGCGCGACGCCGCGATCGCGACCTGGGCCACCGCGCTGATCCGCGCCCAGCGCGCCGACGGCAGCTTCGGCGTCCTGGGGCCCAGCGACCCGCCGTACTTCCAGTTCCACGCGACCCTGGCCTCGGCGTGGGCCCTCGCTGAGTGGGCGTCGTCGCGCCCAGTCGAGCGCTGACGCACGGCGAGGCGGATCGCTACAGCGCACCGGCGGCGCCGATCGCGACGTGTCCGCTCGTTCACGTCGGTCACGCCTGCGGTAACTCATCGAGATTCCGGCGAGTCCTCGACGAGCGCGCGGTGAATCTTCACCACCTTCGACTTGGCCGAGAGCTTGCGATGCACCCCGGCCATGACCTTCACCAAGCTTCACCTAGCCCTCCTCGCCTCCGCGGTGATCGCCGTTCCCACCGTCGCCACCGCCCAGCCCAACAGCGACGAGCGGCCGGCACGCGTCGGGTTCGAGGGCGGCTTCGGCATCTATGGCGGTGAGATCAACTGCAGCAACTCCGACGGCAACGAGCTGTGCGACGGCATCACCGAGGCCGCCGGCCTCGACCTGCACCTCAACTACTTCTTCAGCGAGAGCATCGGCATCTACGCCGACGTCTGGCCCATGGTCCACACCGAGGACAACTGGACGTTCACCCACAACGTCGTCACCGTCGGCGTGAAGGTGCGCCCGGCCCCGATCCTCACCCTCGCCGCTGGCGTCGGTAGCGCCCAAGCCCGCGTCAGCTACGAGGTCGGTCCCTTCGAGGGCGAAAAGAAGAGCGAGGTCGCGCCCGCGGTCTTTGTCTCGGCCGCCGTCGAGGTCCTGCGCGGACGCAGCTTCGCGCTCGACCTCCAGGCCCGCGGCGGCCTCGGCTTCTACGGCAGCGACGAGAACGACACCAGCCCCGACATCACCGGCCGCAACCTCGGCCTCGGCGCCGCCCTGACCTGGTTCTGATCGCCCGCGCGTCGCTCGTCGACGCTGAGGTATGCTCGCGGCGCCGATGTACCTGCGCCGCGTCCACATCAAGAACATCCGCTCGATCTCCGAGCTGACCTGGGAGCTTCCGACTGCCGCAGCCCGGCACCGACGACGACGGCGGCATGGTGGAGGGCCTGGCGCTCAACCGGCTCTCTATGGCAACGTGCTCGACGCCTACGGGACCGGCGTGTTTGGAGACGGCGTGACGCGCTCCGAGCGTGGGCAGGCGATGCTGGAGCGCCTTGCCGAGCTGAACATGCAGGGTCTGACCGGGACGCTCACCGCGACAGAACGCGAGGAGCAGACCGGCCTGCGCGACATTCTGCCGACGGAAGCGAGCACGACGCAGACGTCATGATCCGGTTGCTCGACATCACGCTGGCCGACGATGCGGCCCGAGCGCTGGTGGCTCTGCAAGCCGACGTCGATGCGGCCGGAGACTACAGAGCGCGCGTCGACGAGGGGAAGCGTCTGTTCGGCCTCCGCAACAAACGAGGAAACCCGATCTTCGACGAGGTGAAACGCGCGCTCGACGTCATGTGCTCGGGCGCTCGGCGCTGCGCGTACTGCGAAGACAGCGTGGCCGACGAGGTTGAGCATGTGCGACCAAAGGACCTCTACCCCGAGGTCGTCTTCACCTGGAAGAACTACGTCTACGCTTGCGGGCCGTGCAACGGGCCCAAGCGCAGTCACTTCGCGGTCTTCGTCGCAGACGGCGTCGATGCGATCGAAGTCTCGCGCAAGGCGAGATCGCCGATTATTCCACCTCTCGACGGGGTGAGCCTGCGATCGTCGATCCGCGCACCGAGGATGCGACCGAGCTGATGGGGCTCGATCTTCACACGTATCTGTTCGTTCCGCGGGCGGCCAAGGGCACGCGCGAGTACGCCCGCGCCGAGTACACGATCCGGACTCTGCGCTTGAACATCCGCCCTGAGCTGGCCCGCGCTCGACGGCACGCGTATCTCGACTGCGTCGGTCGCGTTCGCCACTACCAGCATGACCGCGACGCCAAGGCGTCGTCGACTCGACTGGCGGAGCTGCGCGGAGAGATGCTTGCCCGCCAGCACCCGACGGTATGGCGCGAGATGAAGCGGCAGCGCGAGCTCCACGCCGACCTGCGCGCGCTATTCGCGGCCGTGCCCGAAGCCGTCGGCTGGTAGCCTCGGCTACTCGCCGGTTTGCAGGCGCCACAGCGAGGCGTAGAGGCCGTTGCGGGCCACCAGCTCGTCGTGGGAGCCCTGCTCGGCGATGCGGCCAGCGTCGAGGACGTGGATGACGTCGGCGTGGCGGATGGTCGAGAGGCGGTGGGCGACGATGAGGGTGGTGCGGTCGCGGGTGATCGTAGCGAGCGAGCGCGCGATGGCGGCCTCGGTCTCGTTGTCGACGGCGCTGGTCGCCTCGTCGAGGACGAGGATCGCGGGCTCGCGGACCAAGGCGCGCGCGATCGCGATGCGCTGGCGCTGGCCGCCCGATAGCTTGCCGCCGCGCTCACCGACCTTGGTGTCGTAGCCCTGGGGCAGCCGGCGGATGAAGTCGTGAGCCTCGGCGGCGGTGGCGGCGGCCTCGATCTGGGCCCGGGTCGCGGTCAGGTTGCCGTAGCGGATGTTCTCGGCGATCGAGTCGTCGATGAGGAAGACCTCCTGGCCGACGTAGCCGATCGAATTTCGCACCTCATCGTCGGCGAGCGTGGCCAGGGCCGCGCCGCCCAAGGTGATCGTGCCCTGGGTCGCGGCGTGGAACTTGAGCAGCAGCTTCATGACCGTGCTCTTGCCCGAGCCGGTGCTGCCGACCAGCGCGGTGGTCTGGCCGGCGCGGGCGGTGAACGTCAGCTGGTGCAGCACGTCGGGACCCGAGCCGTAGGCGAAGCCGACCCCGTCGAACACCACGTCGCCCAGCGCGTGGGCGCCGACCGCGACCGTGCCGACGGTGTGGGCGACCTCGGTGTCGAGCAGATCGAGCGCGCGTCGGATCGCGGCGGTCGAGCGGTTGTACATGTCGGTCACCTCGGCGAGGCGGGTGAGCGGCCAGAGCAGGCGCTGGGTCAGGAACACGAACACCGAGTACGCGCCGACCGAGAGCTCGCCGCGCAGGGTGAGGCGCCCGCCGACGACCAGGGTGGCGATGAAGCCGACCATGATCGCCATGCGGATGACCGGCGTGATCGCGCTGGCCAGGCGGATCGCGGTGCCGTTGGAGCTCCGGTAGGCGTCGCTCTGCCCGCGGATGCGCGACGCCTCGTGGGCCTCGCGGCCGAAGGCGCGGATCGTCACCAGCCCGCCGAGGTTGTTGCTGAGCATGCCGTTCAAGTGCCCGGCTTGCTCGCGCACGACGGTGTAGCGGCGCTCGAGGCGGCCCTGGAACCAGTACGCGCCGGCCAGGATCACCGGGATGGGCAGGAGCGCGAACACCGCGGTGCCGGGCGCCAGCACCACGAACGCCGCGCCGCACAGGATCGTCGACGCGATGACCTGGATGATCTGCGAGACGCCGGTGTTGACGAAGCGCTCGAGCTGGTTGATGTCGTCGTTCATCACCGACAGGATCGCGCCGCCCTGCTTGTCCTCGAAGTAGCTGGTGTGGAGGCTCTGCACGTGGCCGTACACGTCCATGCGCAGGTCGTGCTGCAGCGACTGCGCGAGGTCGCGCCACGCCACCTCGTAGAGGTACTCGAAGAAGCTCTCGCTGATCCAGATGACCGCGGTGAGCCCGGCCAGGATGTAGAGCTGGTCCTCGACGTCGGGGATGCCGAACCCCGACAGCCACGAGCCCTCCTTGCGCACGACCACGTCGACGGCGACCCCGATCAGCACCTCGGGCAGCACGTCGAAGAGCTTGTTCAAGACCGTGTAGACGACCGCGAGCCGGATCCGATTGCGATACGCGCGCGCGTACCGCCACAGCCGCACCATGGGATGCATGGCGCGCACGCTGCCCGACGACGCCGCGTCGCACAAGCCCGCCGCTAGCTCAGCGAACGCTGAACGACGCGCGGGCGCGGGTCAGGCCAGGTCGCGGTCGAGGACGGCGGCGAGGTGGCGGGCCAGGACCGGCTGGACCTCGGCCACGGTGAGGGTGCGGTCGAGCTGGGCCGACATGGAGGTCATCACCGACGAGGCGAAGCCGCAGGGGTTGATGCGCTCGAAGTAGGCGAGGTCGGTGGCGACGTTGAGCGCGAGGCCGTGGAACGTGACCCAGCGTCGGCACGCGATGCCGATCGAGCACAGCTTCTTGCGGGCGCCGTCGCGATCGGTGAGCCACACCCCGGTGGCGCCGGGCTCGCGATCGGTGGGCAGGTCGAGCTCGGCGCAGGTGCGGATGACGGCCTCCTCGAGGTTGCGCAGGAAGCGGTGCAGGTCGCGCTCGCCCTCGCCGAGCAGCACGATCGGATACGCGACCAGCTGACCCGGGCCGTGATAGGTAACGTCGCCGCCGCGCTCGACCGAGATGACCTCGACCTCGCCGGGCGCGAGCACGTTGCCGAGCGCCTTCTGGGCGCGCCCGAGGGTGAACACGTGGGGATGCTCGACCAAGAGCACGCGATCGTCGCCGGCGCCGGTCTTGCGGGCCTCGACCAGCGCGAGCTGGTGGTCCCAGGTCTCGCGGTACCCGGCGCGGCCCAGCTGGTCGGCGACCAGCCGGGTCACGAGCGAGCCTCGTCGAGGCCGTACTTGTGGACCAGCCGGATGAGGTTGCGGCGCGACACCTTGAGATCGGCCGAGGCCCGGGTCTTGTTGCCGTGATGGCGGCGCAGCGCGTCGCCGATCATGCGGCGCTCGAGGCTCTCGACCGCGGCCGGCAGCGAGCCGGGATCGAGGACGAGCGGCGGCGCGGGCTCGCGGTGGTGGTGGCGGATGCGCACCGACAACAGCTCGTCGTCGATCAGCGCGTCGTCGCCCGACAGGACGACCAGGCGCTCGATCTCGTTCTCGAGCTCGCGCACGTTGCCGGGCCACGGGTACGCCAGCAAGCGCGCGATGCAGGCTGGCGACAGCTGCTTGTCGCCGTGACCGCCGCGCCGTTGACGGGCGAGGAAGAGCTCGGCGAGCACCGGGATGTCCTCGGCGCGGTCGCGCAGCGCCGGCAGCATCAGGTTGATGACGTGGATGCGATAAAACAGGTCCTCGCGGAACTGCCCGGCGGCGACCATCGCGGCGAGGTCGCGGTTGGTGGCGGCGATGATGCGCACGTCGACCTTGCGGGTCTCGGTGTCGCCGACGCGGTTGAACGTGCCCTCCTGCAGCACGCGCAGCACCTTGACCTGCAAGGTCGGTGACATGTCGCCGAGCTCGTCGAGGAAGAAGGTGCCAGCGTCGGCGACCTCGAACAGGCCGGGCTTGTCGGACACCGCGCCGGTGTAGGCGCCGCGCTTGTGCCCGAACAGCTCGGAGTCGAGGAGGTTGTCGTTGAACGCCGAGCAGTTGGTGACGATGAACGGGCGATCGCCACGCAGCGAGCCGCGGTGGATCGCCCGCGCGACCAGCTCCTTGCCGGTGCCGTTCTCGCCCTGGATCAGCACGGTCGAGTCGGAGCGCGCGAGGCGATCGAGCGTGCCGTAGAGCGCCTGCATCGACGGGGCCCCGCCGATGATGCCGGCATACTCGCGGCGCGGCGCAGGTTCGAGCGGCGCGCGGGCCATGGTCGCGACCGCGCGCGACGCCTCGGCCAAGAGCTCGCCAAACAGCTCGACCTCGCCGTCGGACAGCGCGCCGCCGCCGACCAGCAGCGCGCCGATCACGGTGCTCCCGACGACGACCCGGGCCGCCAGCTCGCGCACGCCGGTATGGGGCCGCACCACGACCCAGGCATCGTCAGCCTCCCGCACCGCGTTGCGCATCGTGATCAGGCAGCCGCGGTGGTGGCAGGTGTGCGGGATGGAAGCGCCGGCGCCGTGGGCGTCGATCCAGCCGATCGTGAGGCCGCGGCGCGCCGCGACGGTCTCGAGGTGTCGCACCAGATCGATCGCGGCGATCTTGTCCCAGGCGACGGTCCACGCTTCCACGGGCGGCAGTGTGACAACCCGGCACGGTAAGCGCAACGGCGCAGCCGGTCAGCGCAACGGCGCAGCCGGTCAGCGCAACGGCGCAGCCGGTCAGCGCAACGGCGCAGCCGGTCAGCGCAACGGGAGGACTTGCTCGAGCACGGCGCGCACGCTGTCGACGTCGAAGGGCTTGATCAGCGTGGCGTTGAACCGCTGCGACAGGTCGGCTGGCAGGTCGCCGTAGCCGGTGACCAGCACGATCGGTACGTCGCTGCGCACGCGCCGCAGCTCGGCCGCAGCCTCACCGCCGTTCATGCCCGGCATCGTGAAGTCCATCAGCACCAGGTGGATCTGGGTGTAGGAGGCGCTGAAGACCTCGAGGGCCTCTTCCCCGCTCGCCGCGGTCCACACGTCGAAGCCAAGGCCGCGCACGATGCGCGCGATGACCCGCTGGACCGGGAGGTCGTCGTCGACGATGAGCACGGTGCGGGTCGGGCGGGGACGGGGCACCGGCTCGACCACCGGCGGCGCGACCTTCGCGACCGGCGCGACGATCGCGGGCAGGTACACCCGGATCGCGGCGCCGCGGCCGACCGCGCTCTCGACGGCCAGCGCGCCGCCGTGGCCGCGCACGATGCCCTGGACGACCGCGAGGCCCAAGCCACGGCCCAGCGCGCGCGTCGAGAAGTACGGCTCGAAGATTCGCGCCAGGGCCGCGGCCGTCATGCCCTCACCGCTGTCGCGCACCTCGAGCAGCACGCAGGGGCCGGCCGAGGCCGCTCCGGCGTAGGGCATCGCGGCGAGGGCCTCGGCATCCAAGGTCGTCGCGCGCACGCTGATCACGAGCGCGCCGGGCCGGTCCGCCATCGCGTCGGCGGCGTTGGCCACCAGGTTCAGTATGAGCGTGCGGAGCTGGAGCGCGTCGCCGATGATCCACGTGGTGCCGCGGGGCAGCTCGAGCTCGACCGCGTGGCCCCGCGCCGTCGAGCGGATCGACGGTTCGAAGTCGGCGAGGCAGGCGCCGACATCGACGTCGCGCATCGCCATGCTCTGCTGACCGGCGAGCGCGAGCAGCTGGTGCGCGAGCACGCCGGCGCGGCGGGCCGCGCCCCGGACCTCGTCGAGCCCCTCGGCCAGCGGCGAGCCGTCCGGCAGGTGGCGCCGCACTTGATCGGCGCCACCGAGGACGATCGTCAGCAGGTTGTTGAAGTCGTGAGCGATGCCACCGGCGAGCACGCCGAGGCTCGCCAGGCGCAGGTCCTGTTCGACCCGGCGGTCGTGGCTGCGGCGAGCCTCCTCGAGCCGCTCGCGGGCGCTGACGTCGACCAGCGCTAGCACCGCGCGGGCCGGGCCTTCGTCGGGCAGCACCGCGCCGTCGACCAGCACCGCGACCTCGGGGACGATCACCAGCTCGACGCCGCGGCCGCTGCCGGCGGCGAACAACCGCGCGAGCATCGTGGGCAGCGCGGCCCGCGCGCTGTCGGCGACCAGCTGCGCGAAGCGGCGCTCGATGAGCTTCGAGCGCGGGCTGGCAAAGAGCGCCTCGGCCGCGCGGTTGACGTCGAGGATGGTCCCGGCCCGATCGATCGTGACCAGCGGCACCGGCGCCAGCTCCTGCAGCGCCTGGTAGCGATCGCGCGCGAACGCCAGCTCGGCGTTGGCGCGGCGCAGCTCGTCGTTGCCAGCGCGCAGCTCCTGGTTCTGGGTCTCGAGCTCGGCCTGGTGGACCTCGAGGGAGTGGAGCAGCGCGGCGACGTCAGTCTCGGAGAGCGCCATGGTCAGTCCTCCAACCCACTCGAGGGATCTTCGATCACCGCCAGCACGCGCGTCGGGGCCCCGTTGTTGGCCCGCGCCAGCACCGACTCGCGATCGCGCAGCGTCGCGTAGGTCCCGTCGGCGGCGCGCAGCCGGATGCGACGCGTGAGCACCTCGCCGTCGGGCAGCGCGCGCAGCCGCTCGCTCCAGGCCGGGTTGGCGACGTCGTCGGGGTGCACGATGGTCTCGAAGGCCGCGCCGCGCAGCCACTCGCGCGCGCGCTGGTTGAGATAGACGTCGTGGCCCAGCACCAGATCGCGGACGTACACCACGCCGGGCCAGCGGTCGAGCAGGCGCGCGATCACGATGTCGTGCGCGGCGTCGGCGAGCGCCTCCTCGGCCCGCTGCAGCGCCGTCACATCGGAGAACGTGATCACCACGCCGTCGATGACGTTGTCCATCGTCCGGTAGGGATGGATGCGCATCGTGAAGCTGGTCCCGTCGGGGCACGCGACCTGGACCTCCTTGAAGATCAGCGTCTCGAGCACCTGCTCGACGTCGCGCGCCAGGTCCTGGTAGTCGACCTTGAGCGTGATGTCGGTGATGAGCCGCCCGACGTCGCCGGCGATCAGGTTGGCCACCCGCGTGGCATCGCTGGTGAACCGCTTCACGCGCAGGGCATTGTCGAGGAACAGCGTGGGGATCTTGGTGCTGTTCAGCAGGTTGCGCAGGTCGTCGTTCGCGGTCGCGAGATCGTCGTTCTTGGAGACCAGCTCGGCGTTGAGGGTCAGTAGCTCCTCGTTCAACGACTGGAGCTCTTCTTTCGAGGTGGTCAGTTCTTCGTTCGTGCTCTGGAGCTCTTCATTGGCGCTCTGGAGCTCTTCGGTGGTGGCGTCGACCTGGGCCTGCGAGGACTCGATCTCGCGCACCACCGCTTGCAGGTGGGTCTTGGTGCGCGCCAGCTCGCGCTCGAGGCCAGCCGCGCCGGTGCGGCCCTTGGCGCGGGGGACCGGGGCGATCTCCTCGAAGATCACCAGCAGGAGCCCGCGCAACGACGGCGGCTCGGTCATCGGAACCACGGCGAGGTCGACGTGGGAGGTGCCGCGCTCGCCGCGCACGGCCAGCCCGGGGACCGTCACCCGACGGCGCCGGGCCACCGCCTGACGCACGGCCAAGGTGAGGTGCAGGCCGAGGCCGTCCCGGGCCATGGCGAAGATGTTGATGTTGGTCTTGCCGACCGCGGGCTCGAGATATCGACCGGTGCGGCGCGACGAGTAGAGGACGTCGCCGCGATCGTTGATGACGACCGTCGGCGGTGCCACGGTGTCGATGATCGCCCGCCGCGCGGCGTCGATGAGGGTGACCTCGCTGGCGGCGCGCGCCACCGCCTTGGTTGCGGGCTCCACGCGGGTCGGGGTCGAGCGCGCGATGCGCAAAGCGGTGCCCCGCGCCACGTCGAGGCGGCGAAAGACCTTGGCGCCGGCGTCGACCGGGACGAACAGCGCCGCCGAAGACGACACCGACTCCGACGATCCCAGGACCAAGAGGCCGCCCGGGTTGAGCGCGTAGTGGAACTGCGGCAAGAGTCTCTGCTGCACCACCGGCTGCAGGTAGATGAGGACGTTGCGGCACGACAGCACGTCGAGGCGGGTGAACGGAGGCGCGCTGATGAGGTCGTGCTGCGCGAACACGATGGTGTCGCGGATCTCTTTGCGGATGCGGTAGCCGCCGTCCTCGCGCGTGAAGTAGCGAGCCAGGCGCTCGGGTGAGACCTGCTGCGCGATGTCGAGCCGGTAGTGTCCGGTGCGCGCGGCCGTGACCGCGCCGATGTCGATGTCGGTCGCGTAGATCTGCACCGCGACGTCCTTGGCGTGGACGCTGGTGAGCAGCTCGTGGAACACGATCGCGAGCGAGTAGGCCTCCTCGCCCGACGAGCACCCGGCGACCCAGGCCCGCAGCGTGCGTGGCTCGCGCTTGCTCTTCAGGAGCGGCGGCAGCGCGAGATCGCGCAGCACGAGGAAGGCTTCCTCGTCGCGGAAGAACTGCGTGACGCCGATGAGCAGCTCGCGGAACAGCAGCTCGGCCTCGTCGGGGTTGGCCTCGAGGTAGGCCGCGTAGTCGTCGAGCGTGGCCAGCCGATGCACCGCGAGGCGACGCTCGAGGCGGCGCTCGATCGCGCTGGGCTTGTAGAGGCTGAGATCGTGACCGGTGCGGCGGCGCAGGAGGTCGAGCACGCGGGCCAGCGCCGAGCCGGCGGCGACCGCGGGCACGGGCTGGGCCAAGACCGCGGCGATCCGCAGCGCGAGCTGGTCGGGGGGGTGCTGCTCGGCGGTCGGGCACGCCGCGATCGCGGCCTCGGGCATGGAGGCAAACTCGGCGCTCGCCGGATCTTGGACTAGCACCAGCCCGCCGGCGGCGGCGATGGCGCGGAGCCCTTCGGCCCCGTCGCCGTCCATGCCCGACAAGACGACGCCGATCGCGGTCGTGCCGCGGACCGCCGCCAGGCTGGTGAGAAACTCGTCGATCGGCAGGTGCGGCCGCTGCCGCTTGCTGGCCCGCAACCGCAGCCGCTCGCCGTCGAGGACCAGCGCGTGCTTGGGCGGGATGACGTAGACCGAATTCGGGGCCAGCGTCATGCCGTCCTCGATCGGTCGCACCGTCATCGTGGTGGTGCGCTGCAGGAGCTCGGGCAGCAGCGTCGTGTGATCGGGCGCCAGGTGGGTGACGAGGACGAACGCCATGCCGGTGTCGACCGGCATGCTCGTGAAGAGCTCCTCGAAGGCCTGGAGGCCGCCGGCCGAGGCGCCGATGCCGACGACGTAGCTGGGCTTGCGGCGCGATCGTCGGGGTGCCGGGTTGGGCTTGCGCGCGCTCGTCACCAGCGCATCGTACTGCCGCGGCGCTGTCAGGGCGGCAAATCGACGGCCCATCGCAGCGCGCTTCGGGTATCGGTCCAGGCCCGCTCGTCGGTCTCGAGGTACGGCACCTCGACGGTGACGACCTCGAGGTTGCGATCCGCACCGTACTTGGAGCCGAACGAGCCGGGCGTCGGATAGCCGAGGTCGCCCGAGGCCGGGTAGCTCGCCAGGCGGCCCATCTCCTGGGCCAGCTCGCGGCCGCGGCCGTCCCAGTTCATGGTGCGGAACGTGGCGTGGAGCGCGATCAGCCGCTCGGCGCCGATGCGCTCGATGAGCGCCACCAGCGCCTGGGTCTCGGGCTCCGACTCGGCGGTCGAGCCCGGGAAGTAGCCACCCGGATGGGCTGCGGTCCAGTTGGTCGATGCGAAGTTGCGGTTGAGGTCGACGTCGTTGGCGTTGTTCTTGGCGCCGCCGAGCAGGCCGTCGACGTTCACGACCGGGATGATCCAGGTCTCGCGACCGGGCGGGCGATCGAGGAGCTCCTCGATGAGCCGCTCGGCTTGGAGCCGCGTGGCCGGCTCGTCGCCGTGGATCGCGCCGAACACGATCGCCGGCGGACGCGGGCGCGCGTACTTCGGCGGCTCGAGCACGACCGCCTCGATCGGCCGCCCCAGCACGGTAGTGCCGACGACGGCGTCGCGGTTCATGCGTGCTCGAGGTTCTTGCCGAGCACCGTCGCCACCCCGTAACCGACCAGGGCGGCCCACGCCGCGTCGACCCAGCCGCCGAGCAGCAGCTGGTTGAGGTTGGCCTTGAGCGCCGCGCCCATGTGGCCGGCGATCAGCAGCGCGGCGTAGCCGAGCACCACCGTCGTCACGATCAGCATCCACGCCAGCACCTTGGCGGCGCCGCTCGACGGCGCGGGCAGCCAGCACATCAGCGACAGCGCCGCGATGATGATCGGCCACAGCCCGAGGATCGCGAGCACCTTGGCCTTGCCGGGCGCATGGCTGATCCCGTCGATGAGCGCCTTGATCGGCGGGCTCCCGTGCGACGGCACCAGCATCGGCAAGAGCAGGCACAGCGCCCCGACGGTGACCAGGATGCGAGGCAGCAGCTGCGAGCGGTACTCCTCGCGCAGCAGCAGGCCGGGCACGAGCGTGATCGCGCCGAGGAACATCACGATCACCTGCCACTCGATCTTCTGGGCGTGCTTGAGGCCGACCGCGAAGTGCAGCAACAACGGCGTCAGCCCGAGCACGGCGGCGAGGGCGCCGCGCGGCACGGTGGCCAGCGGCACCAGGCCGAACACCAGCGCGAGGATGCCGGCCGCGGCGAAGTAGATCTGGTCGAACTTGAGGAGCGCGCCGGCGCCGGGCGCCTTGAGCGCGTCCCAGCGGAACGCCATCTTGCCGGTCATCGACATCGGCACGACGAAGGCGGCGAGCAGCAGCACGCCGAAGATGATGAGGACCAAGCGCAGGCCCTCGGCGTACGGCTCGCGCGGCGCGCCGGCGCGGGCCGCGGTGCGCGACGCCAGGTACGGCGGCGCCATGCCGGCCGCGGCCTGGGGCTGGTAGCTGCCGGGCGGACCGTAGCCACCGGGCGGGCCGCCGAAGCCGCCGGGCGTGTTGGGCTGCTGGAAGTTGGGCTGAGGCTGGAACGGCTGCGCGGGCGGCGGCGGCGCGTAGCTCGGCGGCGGCGCGTAGCTCGGCTGCGGCGCGTAGCTCGGCTGCGGCGGCGGCGCGAAGCCGCCCTGGTTGGGCGCCTGGTTGGGCGCCAGGCCGGCACCGGGGAGCGGCCCGCCACCAAAGCCACCGTGACCGGGCGGCATGCCCGCGCCCGGCATCGGGCTACCGGCGGCGGGGCTGTTGTAGTTCATGCCGCCAAAGCCCTGGGCGCCCGGGCCGTCGTAGGCGCTCGGCGCCGGCAGGGTCTTGAGCGGCGCGTAGGGCGACGACGCCTGCGGGATCGGCACCGCCGGCTGCTGGAACATCGTCGCCGCGTCGGAGCCCGGGCGCGCGACCGGCGACAGGCTCGGCGGCGGCGGCGCGAGCTGCGGCGGCGGCTGGTGCATCGGCGCTTGCGGCGGTGACGGGTTCTGCGGCGGCTGCGCCGGCCCGTCGATGAACATCGTGCGCGCGCTCGCGGCCGCGCTGGCCGGCGGCCCCGCGGGCTGCGGTGCCGACGGCGCGACCAGCGTGCTCGCGATGCCGAGCGCGGGCGGAGCGGACAGGGGTGGTGCGGGTGGCGGCGCGGCCAAGGTGCTCAGGTTGCCCATGGATGACGGGGCGCCCGGCGGCACGTAGCCCTGCGCGGCGAGATCCTTCAGCACGTCGGCGGCCTGGTAGCCCATCACCGTCTTGGCGTTGGCACCCGCCGGCGGCGGCGCGGCAACCGGCGCCTGCTTGGCGCCACAGAACACACAGTGGAGCGCGGCGTCCGGTAGGTCCTTCGCGCAGCTCGTACAACTCTTCACGGTGATCTCCCCGAAAAACTGCCGGACAGTAGCAGGCAGCGCAGATTCGCGCAGCCCTAGGTTGGGTCTGCCAAGAGCTTCTTCATCAGGTCGGACGCGAGCTGGGGGTTGGCCCGTCCGGCGGTCGCTTTCATGAGCGCGCCGACGAAGAACCCCAGCAGCTTGCCGTTGCCGGCCCGGTACGCCGCCACCTGCCGCGCATTGCCGGCCAGGATCTCGGCGGCCAGCGTGGTCAGCGCGCCCTGGTCGGAGATCTGGCGCAGGCCGTCGCGCGCGACGATCGCCCGCGCGCCGTCACCGCTGGCGATCATGCGCGCCAGCACGTCCTTGCCGATCTTCCCGCTGATCGTGCCTTCCTCGATAGTGTCGATCAGCTCGGCGAGGGCGGCCGGGGCCACCGGCGAGGCTTCGATCGGCCGACCGGCCAGCTCGCGCAAGAGCTCGGTCGTGATCCAGCTGGCCAGCGTGCGCGCGCGGGTCGGCTCGGCGAGCGCCGCGACCGCCGCGTCGAGGTAGTCGGCCAGGCCGCGCTCGCCGGTGAGCAGGTCGGCGTCGTCGAAGGCCAGCTGATAGTCGCGCATGAAGCGCTCGAGCCGGTGGGCCGGCAGCTCGGGCAGCGCCGCCTTGGCCGCGGCCAGCTCGTCGTCGGAGATCACCAGCGGTGGGAGGTCGGGATCGGGCAGGTAGCGGTAGTCCGCGATCTCTTCTTTCGACCGCATCGCCTCGCTGACGCCGGCCGCGCCGTCCCACAGCCGGGTCTGGCGCTCGACGGTGCCGCCGCTCTCGATGAGCCGGATCTGGCGCGCGATCTCGTGCTCGATGGCGGCCTTCACGAAGCGGAACGAGTTGATGTTCTTCAGCTCGACGCGGGTGCCGAAGTCCGGCGCGCCGCGGGGCCGCACCGACACGTTGGCGTCGCAGCGCAGGTGGCCCTTCTCGAGATCGCCCTCGCACACGCCCAGCCAGCGGACCAGGCGATGCAGCGCCTTCATGTACGCGAAGGCCTGGTCGGCCGAGCGCAGATCGGGGGCGGTCACCACCTCGCACAGCGGCACGCCGGCGCGGTTGAGATCGACGCGCGACCACGCGCCGTCGTGGTTGAGCTTGCCGGCATCCTCCTCGAGGTGGATGCGCTGCAACCGCACGACGGTGTGGGCGCCGGCGTGCCACACCTCGACGGCGCCGTCCTCGCACAGCGGCTCGTCGTACTGCGAGATCTGGTAGCCCTTCGGCAGATCCGGATAGAAGTAGTGCTTGCGCGCGAAGCGACACGGCGTGCGGATGCGCGAGCCGGTGGCGACGCCGAGGCGCAGCGCGGCGGCCAGCGCGGCGCGGTTGAACGATGGCAGCGCGCCCGGCAGCGCCAGCACCGTCGGATCGGTCAGCGTGTTGGGCGGCGCGCCGAACTGCACCGGCGACGGCGAGAACGCCTTGGTCGCGGTGGCGAGCTGCACGTGGACCTCCAGCCCGATGACCGGCTCCCAGTCGGTCACGCCGGCTCCGGCGGGCGGCGGCGCGGGCCCTGGGCATGCTCGAGGACGACACCGGCGCGGCACAAGGTCGCCTCGTCGAGGGGGCGACCGAGCAGCTGCACGCCGATCGGCAGGCCGGTCGCGGTGGCGCCCCACGGCACCGCCAGGCCGGGCAGGCCGGCCAGGTTGCAGGCCAGCGTGAAGACGTCGCCGAGGTAGAGGTCGACCGGGTTGGCGCGCGAGCCGATCGGGAACGCCGCGGTCGGCGCGATCGGCGCCAGCAGCGCGTCGCACTGGGTGAAGGCCTCGTCGAAGTCGCGGCGGACCAGCGCGCGCACCTGCTGGGCCTTGCGGTAATAGGCGTCGTACGAGCCGGCGCGCAGCACGTAGTTGCCGATCATGACGCGCCGCTTGACCTCGGCGCCGAAGCCCTCGCCGCGGCTGCGCGCGTACAGCGTGTCGAGATCGCGGGCGGCGGCGCGGTGGCCGTAGCGCACGCCGTCGTAGCGGGCCAGGTTCGACGCCGCCTCGGCGGGCGCGATCACGTAGTACGCCGGCCCGGCGTAGCGGGTGTGAGGCAGCGAGACGTCGACGAGCGTCGCCCCGGCCGACACCAGCGCGGCGGCGGCGGCGCGCACCGCGGCGGCGATCTCGCCGTCGAGCTGGGCCGGGTGGTACTCGCGGGCCAGCCCGATGCGCAGGCCGCGCACCCCGCCGTCGAGCGCGGCCACCAGGTTGGGCGCCGCGGCGTCGAGCGAGGTCGCGTCGCGGGGATCGAGCCCGGCGATCACGTCGAGCGCGAGCGCGGCGTCGCCGACGCTGGCCGCCATCGGGCCGATCTGATCGAGCGACGACGCGAAGGCGATCGCGCCCCAGCGCGAGACTCGCCCGTAGGTCGGCTTGAGCCCGACCACGCCGCAGAACCCGGCCGGCTGACGGATCGATCCGCCGGTGTCGGTGCCCAAGGTGAGCGCGGCGAGGTCGGCGGCGATCGCGGCCGCGCTGCCACCCGAGCTGCCGCCCGGCACCCGCGTCAGGTCCCACGGGTTGCGGCACGGCAGGTAGGGCGCGTGCTCGTTCGAGCTGCCCATCGCGAACTCGTCGCAGTTGGTCTTGCCCAGGACGATCGCGCCGGCCGCGCGCAGCCGCGCCACCGCGGTCGACTGGTACGGCGGCACCCAGCCGGCCAGGATCTTCGAGCCGGCCGTGGTCTCGAGGCCCTCGGTGACGATCACGTCCTTGACGCCGACCGGCACGCCGGCGAGCGGGCCGGCGTCGTCGCCCCGCGCGATGGTCTGGTCGACCCGGTCGGCCTCGGCCAGCGCGCGCTCGGGGCTGACCCGCAGGTACGCGCCGATCGCGCCGTCGCGGGCCGCGATGCGCTCGAGGAACCCGACGGTCACCTCGCGGGCCGACAGCTCGCGGGCGCGGACTCGTCGCGCCAGCTCGCGCGCGCCCAGCCCGACCAGGTCACTCACCGCGCAGCACCGCTGGCACCTCGAACGCGTCGGCGCGCTGGGCCGGCGCATCGGCCAGCGCGACCTCGACGGGCAGCGGCGCCTCGACGACATCGTCGCGCAGGCGCAAGGTCACCGGCATCGCGTGGGTCATCGGCTCGACGCCGGTGGTGTCGACCTCGGCCAGGGCGGCCACGTGTCCGAGGATCGCGCTCAGCTCGCCGCGCAGCGCCTCGAGCTCGTCGTCGCTCAGCGCCAAGCGCGCCAGGTGCGCGATGGCGATCACCTCGTCGCGCGGCAGCACGCTCAGGCAGCCGGGAGCGGCAGCGGCGACAGCTCGACGCGACCACCCATACGGGCCGCCAGCTCGGCGCCGCTGCGCAGGTGATCGTCGGCGACCTTGCCGGCGAGCTCGGGATCCTTGGCCGCGACCGCTTCGATGAGCGCGCGGTGGTGCGCGCGCACCGCCTCCGGCGACGACGTGAGGTTCGACAGCAGCGGCATGTACGAGCGCACGCCCTCGCGCACGGTGTTGATGAGCAGGCCCATCACGGCGTTGCCGGCGACCTGCGTCAGCGCGACGTAGAACTCGAAGTCGGTCTCGAAGACCTCGGTCGGCGTGGTGGCGGCGTCGGCCTTGTCGGCGAGCGCGCGCAGGCGGGCCACCGAGTCGCCGCTGCACCGATACGCGGCCAGTCGCGCGATCTCGCGGCCGAAGATCCGGCGCAGCTCGAGCATGTCGCGGATGAGCTCGGGATGGTTGCGCCCGGCGAGCGGTAGCAGATGCTGGACCAGCTCGATGCCGCCGGTTTCCATGAAGTTGGTGACTCGGGTGCCGTCGCCCTGCCGGATGCGGACGAGGCCCAAGTGCTCGAGCTTTTTCAGCGCTTCTCGCAGCGAGGCGCGGTTGACGCCCAAGCGCTTCGAGAGATCGCGCTCCGGCGGGAGCTTGGAACCGGGAGGGTACTGCCCGGTGAGAATCAAGGAGCGGAGCTGCTCGACGATCTCCTCGGCGACCCGCTGCTTCTCTACGGGCTTGAGTATCGACACCGGCAGAGGTTAACTCGTCGGACCCCATTTGAGAAAGCCTTCGGTCGGGCTTTTGCATTGGCGAAGTCGAGGAACCGAGAATCCGAGGTCTGGGTTGGGGAGCCAGCCGAGCAGTTGTGAGCGCGCCGACCATCGTGCTAGCTCTGCGGCGTGGCTGAGCCCCAACCGAAGATCGCCGCGTCGGTCGTGGTCAGCGGGCGTGATCCCTACGCGATGTACGACGCCCGCGAGGTCAGCGTTTCGAGCGCGCGGCTGCGCGGACCGCTCATGCTCGAGGTCGGCGAGTCGTTCACCCTTCGCATGACGCGAGGCGCGATCGCGATCGAGGTCGCGACCCGGGTCACCGAGGTCGTGCGCGGGGATGGCCACGGCGAGCCCGAGCTCGTCGTCGCGTTCGCGGCCAGCGACGCCGACAAGCTGTCGTCGCTGGTGGCGTGACGGTGACGGGCTTCGACGATCCGGCCGACCTGAGCTACGACCTCGAGGAGGACGGACAGCTGGTGCGCCGGCAGCTCGATGCAAAGATCTGGACCCGCGGGGGCTGGGCCACGGCGATCTACCGGTTCGACGAGCTCGATGGCGCGACCGGCGCGTGGAAGCCGGCGCGGGCCGCGCTGGTGCGCTTCCGCAAGGTCCATGGCGGGTGGAAGCGCCACGCGGCGATCAACCTGTCGGGTGCGGTCGCCCACGAGCTGGGCCCGACGCTGGTGGGCTGGTTCGGCGAGGACGCCGGCGACGACGAGCGCGAGTAGCCCGCGCCGTCACGTCGCGAGCGCCGTCACGGCTTGCGGCGCCCGAACAGCGCGCCCAGCCCACCTTTGGACTCGGCGCGGGCCCGCCGCGACTCGACCGCGCGCAGCTCCGCGGCCGCGTCGGCGTTGCGCGGCGAGATCTCCAGGGCGTGGCGCAGGTGGACCAGCGCCTCGCTGTCCTGGTTCTCCATGCGCGCGATGCGGCCCAGCATGAGGTGCGCGAGCGGGCTCCTGTCACCCTTTTCGAGCGCGCGCTTGAGGTGACCCTTGGCGACCGGGAGCGCGGCCGCCTTGTCGACCGCGGCGATGTACGTGAGCCAGCCCAGCATCGCGTGGTGATCGGCCTCGTGGGGGCTCAGCTCGACCGCGGTCTTGAATTGCATCAGCGCGTCCTCGAGGAGCTGGCGCCGCAACAAGCCCTCGCCGCGCCGGTAGGCCTCCTCGCCCGACATTGCCTGGCGCACCCTGGCCTCGGCCTCGTCGGCTTGGGCTCGCACGACCTGGGTGCCGCCGGCGCGCTGCACGCGCTCGTACTCGGCGCGGCGATCCGACGTCGACAGCACCGCGAACGCCTCGTTGATCTTGGCAAAGACGCGGTGGGCGTCGCCCTTGTCGTCGACGATCCCGGCCGCCGACAGCCGGTCGGGATGCAGGTGGCGCGCGAGCCCGAAGTACGCCAGGCGCACCTCCTCGAAGTCGGCGCCGGTCCCGAGGCCGAGCATCGCGAAGTGATCGACGTTGGCCTCGAGCGCGGCCATGCGCTCGGCGATGATGGCCCGGGTCTTGGTCGGGTCGGCGATGCGCGCGCGCCGCTGCGTCGTCGAGCGAGCCCGCGGCCGGAGCGGCGGCACCGTCAGCGCCGGGCTCGAGCGCGACGGCGTGACGGCGCGGCGCGGCACCCGGGTACCCGAGCCGGTGACCGTGACCGGCTCGGCGTCACCGACCGCGAGCAGCACCAGCGCGACCGCCTCGACGACCCGCCCGTCGAGGCCCAGCGGCGTCGGGTCGAGCACCAGCGTGCCGGCGCGCAACCGGGTCAGCGCGTCGGCCTCGGCCTCGCCGAACCCGAAGCTGGTCAGGTCGACGTCGGGGCGCAGCTTGATCGCGGCGGCCAGCGCGGCGACCTCGCGGTGCAGGCGCTCGACCGTGTAGTGCATGCGCACGCCGCTGTACATGATCCAGCGCGGATCGACTGGCGCGACCTTGCCCCACAGCGGCTGCGCGCTGTCGAGGGTGAACGTGCCGCTCTCGACGGAGAACACCCGCGCGGCCCGGGTCGCGGCCAGGCGGCGGCCGAGTCGGATCACGATCTCCGACGACAGCCGCGCGACCTGCGCGACCACCTCGACCTCGTCGCAGCCGGGGTTGGCGGCGATCACCCGGCCGACCTCGCCGGCCTGCGTGGAGTTGAGCAGCCCGAGCGTCACCGCGATCTTGGCCGCGCTGTCGGCCGGGTGGGGGCTGGTCGCGCCGACCACCGCGCCGTCGTGCCACGCGATGCGGAACTCGCGGGTCGCCGGGCGCACGATCATCTCGCCGCTGAAGCCGCGAGCCGCGATCGCCGCGAAGGTGCGCGGCAGCGGCCGATCGGTGAGATTCCCTTCGGCGAGGATCACGGTGGGATCAGCGCCGGCGCGCCCCGACGACGCGTCGGGTCACGAACCCGAGCGCCGCGATCGCCACCACGGCGACGACGACGCCGAGCGCGGTGGTGTTGGCCTGCGCGACGGACCACCAGGCGCCCAGCGCGATCACCGGATCCGACATGCGGCAAGGATGAGATGGCGTCGGCGCCGAGTCAACCCAAGGCGTCGCCTCGCGCCGGGGAGCCGTGGTAGCGTGGCCGGCGGTGAGCACGTCTTTCCCCCTCGGCGCGCACCGGGTTCGCTTCGCTGGCGCGACCAACATCGGTCGCAAACGCGAGCACAACGAAGACTCGATCGCGCTGCCGACCAGCATCCGCCTCGCCATCGTCGCCGACGGCATGGGCGGCCACGCCTCGGGCGACGTGGCCAGCCGCCTCGCGGTCGACACCGTCAGCGACTACTTCGAGTCGACCGCCGATCAGCAACCGCTGACCTGGCCGTACAAGGTCGACACCGAGGAGCGCGCCGAGGTCAACCGCATGACCCAGGGCGTGATGCTGGCCAACCTGGAGATCTGGGAGCGCAGCCAAGGCAGCGGCGGGCGCATGGGCACGACCATCGTCGCGCTGTACTTTCTCGACGACAAGGTCGTGATCGGCCACGTCGGCGATAGCCGCTGTTATCGCCTGCGCGACGGCGAGCTCACCCAGGTCACCGAGGACCACTCGCTGCTCAACGACTACATCAAGATGAAGCGCATGACCGCGGAGGAGGCCGAGAACTGGCCCCACAAGAACGTGGTCGTGCGGGCGCTCGGCATGAAGGAGTCGGTCGCCGTCGACATCTACGCCGAGAAGCCGCACCTGGGCGATTGCTACATCCTGTGCTCCGACGGCCTGACCGGGATGGTCTCCGACGACCAGATCGCGGTCGTCTGTTCGACGGAGCGCGACCTCGACCGCGCGGTCGAGAAGCTCATCGACGCCGCCAACGACGCCGGGGGCGTCGACAACATCTCGGTCGTCCTGGCCCGCGTCGAGGCCGGCTGATGCGGGGCGCGCTGGTGGTCGCGCTGGGGCTGGCGATGGTGACGGGCTGCAAGAAGTCGGAGCAGGCCGCGCCGGCGTCGACGCGCCCACCCGAGCTGGCCCCGGCCGAGGTGTCGCGCGGCAAGGCCGCTTGCGACGACCTGGTGGCGCGCCTGTGCGCCTGCGCGGCCGCCCACCCCGACAATGCCGATCTGGCCGACAAGTGCCACATGAAGGCCGCCAAGCCCGAGGCGCTCGCCCTCGCGCTCGAGGTCACCATGGACCCCAAGGCCTCCGACGACACCGTCGCCCGCGCCCAGATGTCCATCCGCACCATCGTCGGCAAGTGCATCGAAGAGATCGCCGCCCTGCCCACGTTAGGCTGCAAGTAGCCTGGCGGCAAGTCGCCGTCAGTCGACGGTCGGGCGGGCTTGCTTGATCTGGAGGGAGCCGTCGGCGCGCAGCTTCCACTCGATGTCCATGGCGAAGTCGAGATCGTCGGCGCGGCCGTAGCGGGTCGCGAAGTGGGGTTGGATGCGCTCCATGGCGGCGACCAGGCGGTCGATGTCGGCGGGGGCGAGCAGGAGCGTGCCAGTCGGGACGAGGGACGAGTGGGAGATGTACTGCGTCTCGTACTCGCCATGCTCACCCAGGCGCGAGATCAGGAATTCTTCCGGAATGGCGCCGGGTGACGGATTGGTGATGAGGTTCTCGCCGAGCTGGGCGTTGACGTAGAAACCCGGCCAGTTCGGATCGTAGATATTTTTCGTGTACGCGACGCCATTGGCCCGCTCGTCATCTTCGTTCGGATGCAGCAAGACCGCCATGGCCGCCGCGAAGTGGTCGACCCGATAGAACTCGCGCTCCTCGTAGGCGCGGAAGTTCCACAGGCTGGCGAACACCTGCTGCACCGTCGACGCCAGGTGGCCCTCGTCGGCGCGGTGGGTGTACGAGTCGTAGAGCCCGGCGCCGTTGAAGCCCGGCAGATCCTCATTGTTCGTGCTCGAGCGCGCCCGAATGGCGCGCTCTGCGCCGAGCTGCGCGGCCAGCGTCACCTGCACGTCACCGACCATCGCCCGCAGATCGGCTGGCATCGTCGCCTTCTTGATCTGCTTGCGCAGCTGGTAGAGCGCGGCGTCGCGCACCGCGGCGTCGTCGACAAACCCGGGCGCCGCAATCATCGCGCGGGCCGCGTCGTCGAGCCCGAGGGCGCCCATGAAGCGCTGGTAGCACCAAAACGGCAGGGCCCAGCCGTCGGGCACCATCGCCGCAGGCAAGAAACGGCGCAGCTCCGCGACATTGGCGGCCTTGGCACCGAACGCGATCGCGTCGCCGAAGCCCAGCTCCGAGAGCGGCTGTGGGCCGGTGCGCGTCAGATCACTCGCCGGCGTCTGCGGCGCTTTCGGCCGTTGGGCCTCGAGGAACGCCGCCGCCTCGTCGGCGCTGGCGGCGGCCACCGTCACGCCGTCGGGGGTGACCTCGAAGCGCACGATCTGATCGCGCAGGGCCACGAAGTCGGCGCGCGTCGTCGCCCCGGCCAGGTAGGCGTTGGGCGTGTGGTTCTGCTTGGCCTTCAGGTTGATATGCGAGAGCGGCGTCTGCGGCACCGCGGTCACGATGCCCGCGACGTGGGACAGGTCGTTGGGCGTCTGCTCGAGGACGACCACGTCACGCACCGTCGGAGGCCGGCTCGCGCGCGCGGCGTCGACGATGCGCAGCGTCCCGAAGCCGAGGCCCAGGTTCATCGGCGTGAACGTCAGGCCCGCGAACAGCTCGTCAGTGGTGACGACGCGCACCTTGGCGTCGGCGTAGGCGGCCGCCTCGGCGCGATACCGCGCCTCCTGCGTGGTGCCGGCCGGGTGATACGCGAGGTGGCCGGCGGCGAACGGCAGCGCGTCGGCGATCGCCCGCACCGCCATCGCCACGTGGCGCACGCCGACCGGATCGGTCGGCCACAGCTCGATCGCGTAGAGCCCGGTCGGGCCGTCGCCCTCGGCGAAGCTGTCGTGTCGCACGATCGTGCCGGCCAGGTTCTTGCGCTGGTCGCGAAAATACGTGTCAGTGTTGAAGGCAGCCAGTGACTGGGTGACGCCCAGCGCTGTGACCGCAAAGTCGTAGTGGTACTGAAACCGATTCGTCTGCATGAGCCACAGCGCCGGCATGTCACCGTCGACGCCGGTCATGAGGAACTTCACCGTGCGCACCCGCGGCGCGCCCGGCACGTCGTCGCGGGCCGCCAAGGCGACGAAGTCCTCGACGGTCTCGGCTCGCTCCGCCCCGAAGGCCGGGTCGAGGCGCGGCGGTGGCGCCGTGGGTGGCTGTTGCGACGTGGGTGGGACCTGGCGGCGCGCCGCCAGCTCGCGCACGCCCAGGAGCGCGGCATTGGCCGCCAGCTCGGCGAGAAACGGCCGGCGACCACCCGGCGGCACCAGCGGCAAGATTCGAGAGAAGATCGCCATGCCGGCCGATGATAGACCGCCACGGGCCGGCGTGCGCTGCGTGTTACCATCGGCCGCGGACGACACCAGCGCGGGGGCGCGCTTTTCCACGCCATGGGCGGGGAGTCAAAGGACGCATGACGATCTGGGATCAGCTCGAGCGCGACGGGGGCGTGGCGGTGTTCCTCACGGCCACCGGCAACAGGACGGTCACGCTGGCGCCGGGGGCGCTGGGCCGGGGCCACCGGCGGGCGCGGCTCGACGAGGCGCCCATCGCGGCGCACTGGCTGGCGCTGTTCGCGCGCGACACCACTGTGGACGCGAGCGAGCTCCGCATCGTCGAGGGCGTGCTGTGGCGGGGCGCCGGTCCCGTCGAAGATCTGGAGTTCGAGCTGCTCGAGTTTCGGCGCATGGTCCGGTCCGGCAAGCCCGAGACCCGGCTGGACCCGCAGCCGTCCGGCGGATTCTTGGAATGGATCGAACGGTGGAACAAGGGCCTGGGCGACCTCGACGTGGTCAGGTTCACCGCCCCGGGCCACGACGAGGCGACGGCCGCGACCAACGCACCGCCCGTCGCGACCAACGCACCGCCCGTCGAGGTCAAGCCGGTGTACTGGAACACCCGCGTGCTCGATGGCGAGGTCGCCCAAGGCGCGTTCATCACGGTCGGGCGCGCGTACACGCTCACGACTGGCATCGATCCGGTCGCGCTGGCCGGCGCGGCGGTCTCGGCGCTCCTGGCCGCGGGCGGGCTGCCCGACGCCACGAAGATCACGTTCCAGGTCAGCTGTCCGCAGTCGATCTTGCGCGATCACGACGACGGCGCCGGCCCGTCGCGCGATCGGGTCAGCTTCACCAGCGCCTACGACGCTGCGACTGGGACCTGTGGGCCGGCCCGGTTCGGCCTGGTCGCGACCGCGCCGGGACGCATCACGCTCGCGCTCAACCTGCTCGTCGACAACGCGGTGCGCGCCAGCACGCTCGTGCCGCTGCTCGCGGACCTCGCCGACGCGGCCGCGCCGCCGGAGCCGATGCCCGCGCCGGTCGCCCTCGGGCCCGCCGCGCTCACCAGCCCGGGCGCCCAGCTCCGCCTCGAGCTCACCTCCGCCGACCAGCTGGTGGTCAGCAGCGACGTCCGTACCGACAAGCCGCGCGCCCCGTCGTCGTCGTGGTCCGCGGTCGTGAGCGAGGCGCTCCGCGCACGCCAAGAGCTGGTCGCGTCGTCGCGCAGCTATCGCGTCGATCCGGCGCGGCCCGACGCGCCCTTCGCGATCCTCGACGGGCCGGCGACGATGCTGCGCATGGCCAAGGCCGGCGCCGCGCTGCACGAGCGCTTTTTCGGGTGGCCCGGCGACGGCTCGACCGATCTCGACACCCAGGCGCTGGCCGAGGCGATCGCCGGCACCGCCGACGGCGCGCGCCTGCAGGTGGTCGCCGGGTTTCAGCCGTTTCCGTGGGCGGTGTTCTACGACGGTGCCTATCGCGAAAAGCCGCTCACCGACGATCCCGCCTCGGTCGACCCCTCGTGCTTCTGGGGCCATCGCTTTCGCATCGACCGCGTGATCACCGGCCGCGTCGGCGCGGCGCTGGCGCCGACGATCGCCGCGCCGGCCCGGGTCCAGGCCTGCCTCAACGCCCACCTCGACGAGGAGCAGGGCACCGCGGTCCTCACCGGTCAGCGCGCGATGTTCGACGGCATCGCGGGCGTGCTGGCACTGACGCGCATCGAGAGCACGGCCGCGTTCGTCGCCTACCTGCGATCCGATGTCGCCTGCGATCTGCTGTACGTGTTCTGTCACGCCACGGCCGCCGTCACGCTCGACGCGCTGTTCACGTACGCCGTCAAGGCGCCCGAGACCCAGGCCAAGCTGATCTTCGAGAGCGGCAAGCCCCTCGACGTCGCCGCGATGCGAGGCCACCGCCGCGACAAAGCGCTGGTCGGCCACCCGCTGGTGTTCCTCAACGCCTGCGCCAGCGCGGCCGGCGACCAGGCCTTCCAATCGCCGATGCTCGAGCAGTTCCTGGGCGCCTGGGGCGCGGCGGGTGTGCTGGGCACCGACTGGGAGGTGCCGACCGTGTTCGCCGATCGGTTCGCGCGCCGCGTGCTCATGCACTTCCTGCGCGATCGAGTCTCGATCGGCGAGGCGTTCCGGCGCGCGACCCACGCCGCCTTCGCCGAGGGCAATCCGTTTCCGCTGGTGTACGCGCTCTACGCACGTCCCGAGCTGACCATCACCACGACCCCGTCCGCAGGAGGAGTAGAACCATGACCGAACGTTGCTACGTCGTCGGCGACCTTCACCTGGGCGCCGGGCCCGGCGATCCTCTCGAAGACTTTCGTGACGACGACGCCTTCGCGAAGTTCTGCGAGCGCATCGCCGGCCCCGAAACCACGCTGGTGCTCAATGGCGACATCGTCGACTTCGCGCAGATTCCGCCCTTCGACGTGCCCAAGGCGGCCCACCTGCTGTGGCCCGAGGCGGCGTCGCTGCTGAAGGTCGAGCTCGCGCTGGCCGCCCACCGCGACTTCTTCGCCGGTCTCGAGAAGTTCGTCGCGAAGGGCGGACGCGTCCGCGCGCTCATAGGCAATCACGACCTCGATCTGGTGTGGCCGAGCGTGCAGCTCCGCATCGGCGCCGCGCTCGGCATGCCGCCTCACGATCAGCTCGAGTTCATCATCGGCGCCACGCGGTTTCATGGCGTCCACATCGAGCACGGGCACCACTTCACGCCGGAGAACTGCCCGCGCGTGCCCGACAACTTCGTCTACGACGGACCCGGCGGCGTCCGGTACGTCGAGCGGGTCTGGGGCACCGACTTCATGCTGCAGTTCTACAACGACCTCGAGAGACGCTATCCGTTCGCCGACAACGTGAAGCCCATGCTGAAGGTCGTGTGGCACGGGCTGCGACAGGGCTGGATCGGCGGGCGCGAGCTGGCCCGCCTGTTCCTGTTCCTGAAGGGCCGGGGCCTGCCGTGGCAGGCCATCTGGGGCGCGGTGCTGTCCGAGCCGGAGCCGCTGACCCCGGCCAGCGCCGCCGCTGCGTTCGAAGATCTGGACTGGAAGGCTGCCATTTTGGAACGTGCCAGTACCGACGACGCGTTCATGGACGAGGTCAATGCTGGCCTCGCCGAGCTCGAGCCGGCCGAGCGCAGGCTCGCCGCCGAGGCGATCCAGATCGAGACCGTCGCGCCCGAGGCGGTGGTGCGGAGCGCGACCCTGGGGCTGTTTCGCGACGACCGCGAGCTGCGTGCCGCCGAGGACCGCCTCGGTCAGGCCGGCGTCACGCACGTCGTCTTCGGCCACACCCACACCATCGTCGACGGGGCGCTCGACGGTCGCCTGTTCAACTACGGTACCTGGCTGCCGTCGCTAGATCTGAAATCGGCACATGTCACCGCCAAGATCGCGGCGCACGGCCTGACTCTCGACATGCTCGGCGACCACGCGCTCTACGCCGTCGATCGACGGGTCGTCCGCATCGACGCCAAGCCGCCTTACCAGGCCGATGTGCGCTTGGTCCGCGACGACGAGGCCTGATCAGTTGCGCACGACCAGCGCGACGCCGCCGGCGAGGCCGCGGGCCCACGCGGTGAGGTCCATCGCGTCGAGTCGGCCGTAGTAGCGCGCGCGGGGCCCGGCCGAGACCTCGACCGCGACCGGGCCGCTCGGCGTGAGGCTGTACGCGACCCGCGCCCGCGCGTCGATCGTGACGTCGTCGAACGACCGCGGCGCCGCGTCGACGCCATCCCAGGTCGAGTGGCCCCAGCCCAGCTCGACGCCGGCGGCCACGCAGGCCCGCACCGTCCAGCAGTGCTGCATGCGCGGACCGGTCACCAAGCTGAACGTGTGGCCGCGGCCGTCCTGGGCATCGGCGCCGCTGCCGAAGCTCGCCACGGCGTGCCACCACAGCTCGCCGTCGACCTGCGCGCCGGCGTCGATCGAGATCGGCAAACCGACCAGCGTCGTCGTGGTGAACGGCGCCCGCTCGACGGTGCCCGACACCCCCATGGCGAGCGAGGCCGGGCGGGGATCGCCGATCGCGGGCGCGGCGAGGGCGGCCAGCACGAGCGGGATCAAGACCGGGCGCACGCGGCGGGTACTGCACGTCGCGTACCGCGCTCGCGCGCGTGGTCACACTGGCATGCCGTCGCGCCGCGCCGCCACCTGACCAAGATCGGTCGCTTCGCCGCGGCAGATCTTCGTCACTGGTTGGCGATGGTGACGCCGTGCCCCGTCACGATCGCGTCGTGCAGGGCGCCGCGCGCGGTCGCGCCGGCCCACACCACGGTGCGCTCGAGGCGAGCGCCAGCCTCGACGATCGCGCCCGCGCCGACCACGGCGTGGGGTCCGACGATCGCGCCCGCGCCGATCCGCGCCCCCGCACCGATGCGCACCGGCGCCCGAAGCTCGGCGCCCGGCTCGACGATCGCGCTGGCGTCGACCCCCCACAGCTGGGCCGGCGGATGCCGCAGCGGCGTCCCGTCGAGCAGCGCCCAGTTGCTCTCGAGGTAGCGCTGCGGCGTGGAGTGCTCGGCGAAGTAGCCGTCGGTGTGCTCGAAGGCGGCGACCCGCGCGCCGGCGCGCAGCCACGGCAGGTAGCCTTGGCGGATCATGCAGGCCTCGCCCTCGGGCAGGCCCGCGACCACGCTGGGCCGCGTCGCGTGGACGCCGCAGAACATGTGGCGACCCTTGCCGAGGATGTCGCGGATGCCGCCGGTGTCGTCGACCTCGACCGCACCCCAGGTCTCGGCGTCGGGGTCGCGGCGCACGACCAGCATGCCGAGCGCGTCGGGCTCGCGCGCGAACGCCGCCAGCAGGCCGGTCAGATCGACGTCGAAGATGAGCTTGCCGTTCATCGACAGGAACGGCGCGTCGGTGCGGTCGGGATCGAGGAGCGGCAGCGCGCGCTTGAGCCCGCCGCCGGTGCCGGCGATGCTGTCCTCGTGGCTGTACTGGATGCGCGCGCCCAGCGCCGCGCCGTCGCCCAGCTCGCGCTCGATGACGTCGCCGCGGTGATGGACGTTGATCACCAGGTCGCGCACGCCGTGGGCCACCAGCTGCGCGATGCCAAAGCGCAGGATCGGCACGTCGCACACCGGCAGCATGGGCTTGGGCCGCTCGTCGGAGAGCGCGCCGAGGCGCGTGCCGAGACCGGCGCACAGGAGCATCGCGCGCGTCATCGGCCGACCTTCGCATGGGACGGCGGTGCGGACGAGTTTCGTGCCGCGCGGCGCTACGACGGCGGCGGGATCGTGCTGCGCTTGAACGGGTTGTCGCGCGTCATCAAGGCGAAGCGGCGCACGCGCACCGTGCCGACGGCGCGCTCGTAGAACTCCTTGGGGCCGATCCACGCGATCTCGGCGGTCGCGTGGTGCGCGGCGATGTCGACGAGGGCGGCGATCAGCAGGGCCTCGCCCAGACCCTGGTTGCGGTGCTCCGGCCAGGTGCCCGCCGGCCCGAACCAGCCCAGGCCGCGGTTGTTGCCGTCGCGCGCGGCGAACGCGGCGATGCGGCCGTCGCGCACCGCGACGTGCAGCCCGCACGGCTGGTTCCCGCATGCCCGCTCGATCTCGAAGGGCCATGCGCCGCCGAACCCGATCGAGATCGCGGCCGACAGCCCCTCGATCTCGTCGGCGCGAGCGTGGCGCAGCTGGTAGCCGCGGGCCGTGCATTGGGCCGCCAAGGTGGCGGCGCGGGTCGAGCTGACCCGCGGGTTGGTGCGCACGTCGACGATGAGGTTCTCGTGCTCGTCGCGGAGCTGGTAGCCGCGGCGCTCGAGCCACGCCAAGGTCTCGACGTTGTCGACGTCGACGCCGGGCGCCAGATAGTTACCAGGCTCGTCGAGGATGCGGGCGCGACGCGCGGCGCCGGCCCAGATCGCGCGCTCGCAGGCGGCGAGCAGCTCGCTGCCGATGCCCTGGTGGCGCGCCGTCGGGTGGACCGCGAGGAGTCGCACCCGATCGCCGCTGGCCACGCCAAGCCCGACCAGGACGCCACCCAGACGCGCGGCGAACCCGACGGGCGCGCCGTGAGGCGATGGGCCAAACAGCTTCTCCTCGGCGACGATCGCGGCGCGATCGAACGTGCACGCGGCGGCCAGCAGCTCGCGCGCGGCCGGCAGGTCGGCGGGAATCAGCTCAGTCAGCGTCGTCCCCATGTTCGAAAACTATCATCGCGCCTCTGCAACCGGCTGAATTTTCGCTCGCGACCTCGGCGGTATGCGCCGTGCTAGCGTCCGCGCCATGCGCCTCGCAGTCATTGGCACTGGGTACGTCGGCCTCGTCGCCGGCGCTGGGTTCTCCGATTTCGGCAACGACGTGATCTGCGTCGACCTCGACGAGAAGCGCGTCGCCGATCTCCGTCAGGGCATCATCCCGATCCACGAGCCGCGCCTCGAGGAGCTGGTCAAGCGCAACCTCGCCGCCGGCCGGTTGTCGTTCACCACCAAGATCGCGGAGGCCGTGCCCGGCGCCGACGTCGTGATCCTCGCGGTCGGCACGCCGCAGAGCGAGCTCGATGGCTCGGCCGATCTCAAGTACGTCGACGAGGCGGCCCGCCAGGTCGGACGCGCGCTCACTGGCTTCGCGGTCATCGTCACCAAGAGCACCGTGCCGGTCGGCACCGCCGATCGCATCCGCGGCATCGTCGGCGGTGAGACCCAGCAGGAGTTCTCGGTCGCGTCGAACCCGGAGTTCTTGAAGGAGGGCGACGCGGTCAACGACTTCATGAAGCCCGACCGCGTCATCCTCGGCGTCGACGACGAGCGCGCGGCCCGCGTGCTGCGCAACCTGTATACGCCGTTCGTTCGCATCAACGACCGCATCATGACGATGGACATCCGCTCGGCCGAGCTCACCAAGTACGCGGCCAACTCGATGCTGGCGGTGCGCATCTCGTTCATGAACGAGCTCGCGCTGCTCGCCGAGAAGGTCGGCGCCGACATCGAGAAGGTGCGCAAGGGCATCGGCAGCGACCCCCGCATCGGCCCGAAGTTCTTGTTCCCGGGCCCGGGCTTCGGCGGCTCGTGCTTTCCCAAGGACATCCGCGCGCTGGCCCACACCGCCAAGCAGTGGGGGGCGTCGGTCGAGGTGGTCGAGGCCGCCGAGCGCGCCAACGCGCGCCAGAAGCGCGTGCTCGGCGAGAAGGTGAAGGCGCACTTCGGCGCGGCTCTGGCCGGTCGCCGCATCGCGGTATGGGGACTGGCCTTCAAGCCCGAGACTGACGACATTCGTGACGCGCCGGCACTGACGTTGATCCACGATCTGACCGAGGCGGGCGCGACCGTGGTCGGTTACGACCCGGCCGCGATGGAGGCCATTCGGGCGCAGCTCGGCGACCGCATCGAGCTGGCGCCCGACATGTACAGCGCCGCCAAGGGCGCCCACGGCTTGGTCCTGGTCACCGAGTGGAAGGAGTTCCGCGGCGCTGACTTCCGACGGCTCAAGGAGGCGATGGCCGAGCCGGTCCTCTTCGACGGTCGCAACATCTGGGAGCCCGACGCCGCCGCCGAGCACGGCTTCCGCTACTACGCGATCGGCCGCGGCACGCTCAAGCCGTAGCTGCGCCGGTGAGCGCGGCCCACAGCGCGTCGGCCGACATCCCCGGCGAGCCGAGGTCGGCCCGCTCGGCGTCGTGGACCAGCGCGACGATGCGGCGGTTGATGGGCGCGGCGACGTGGTGGCGCTCGGCCAGGCTGACGATCTCGCCGTTGAGGTAGTCGACCTCGGTGGGTCGGTGGGCGCGAGGTCCTGCCACAATCGACGAGCGCGCCGCCGGGTCGACCTTGAGCTGGGCCCGCGTCACCAGCTTCACGATCGCGGTGGGCAAGCGCAGGAGGCGCGGCATCCACGCCAGCGGCACGCCATTGAATTTGGCAGGTTTGATGCCAGCGGCCCGCAGGACCCCGAGGCCCTCGTCGACCAGCGCGGCGAGGGTGCGGCGGTAGCCGGGCTCGCGGAGCAGGCGGGTCGTCGCGACGTCGGTGAGCGCGCTGACCGCGTTGTTGAGGTTGACCAACAGCTTGGTCCACTGATGCGGGGCCAGCTCGGCGGGCTGCTCGACCCCGATGCCGGCGGCGACCAGCGCGCGCACCAGCGCCTGCGTGGCCGGGCCGCGCTCGACGACCAGCGGTCCGCTGGTGGTGCGGCGAAAGCTGCCGTCGACCGCGACGACGTTCCAGCTCACGATGCTGGGCACGATGCGGCGGCCGGGCAGGGCGGCTCGCAGGACGTCCGGGTTCCGGACACCATTTTGGAGCGACACCACGAGCGCGTCGGGCCCGAGCACCGCCGCCAGCTCGGCCGCGGCCGCCGCGGTGTGGTGGCTCTTCACGCAGCACAGCACCACGTCGCAGTCGGCCAGCGCGCTGGCCTCGGTCGCGAACCGATACCCCACCGCGGTCACGCGCGGTCCGTCGAAGTCCTGGACCGCCAGCCCGGTCGCGCGCAGCTGGTCGCGCAGCCGTGCCCGGCCGACCAAGACCACGTCGGCCGCGCCCGCGGCCTGCAGCCGGCCGCCGACGTAGCAGCCGACCGCGCCGGCGCCCTGGACGCCCACCTTCAAGCGCGCCGAGCCCGCCATCGGCTACCCGCGCGGCGCGAGGCGGATCTGGATGGGCGGGGTGGCGGCCGCGCCCACCTCGGCCTCGACGCGATCGAGCGCCGCGACCAGCTCGGCGCCGAACACGGCGGCCAGGGTGTCGCGCGCGACCCGGTACAGCGACGGCGCGCCCGGCGCATCGGCGCAGTCGTAGTCGACGTAGTCGTCGGAGATCACGATCGCGTCCTCCTCATAGCTCGTCGGGAACAGCCGGCAGATGTGGGGCTTGACCTGGTGGAAGTCCCAGCCCTCCTCGAGCGCGGAGCGGTGGATCGCGCAGCCGCGCTTGTCGTGGGAGAGGAAGACGCAGCCGCCCTCGAAGGTCGCGGTGCGGACGTGCTGGCCCGACGGGTAGTCGGGATCGAGCTGCACCTCGGTCGTGAACCACGGCGCGACCTGGGCGGCCGGCGTGAGCAGCGCGCGGAGCTGGTCGGCGTGGGCCAGGATATTGTCGCGCTCGGCGACGTCGACGTCGGCGCCGTACTGGCAGCACGCCTCGAGGCGGGGCCGGGGCACGGCCAGCGCCACGCCCTCGTCGGCGACCTGCACGCAGGCGTGGGTCATGCAGTCGGCGACCACGCGGCGCGTGAACAGATCGCGCTGCACGCGGTGGAAGCGATCATGCTCGACGGGAAGGAACACGGGCTCGGTCACGCGCGCACGCTACCAGAGAACGCCGTTCACACAACCGCGCGACGGGGATGCGGCGGCGGATCCCCGCATCGGCGGTGTAAGGGCCCGCGAACGAACAAGTCGACCGTTCTCGCGGCCGATCCATCCCGGCTGGCTGCGTTGCCGGTTCCGGTCCTCGGGTCACCTCCGTCGAGGATGCTCCCCTGCGGTCC